>Ga0207713_1002055_pt1 | contig 15062 bp, 16 predicted proteins | sample KBSS64metaG_FD_184404 | JGI IMG/M metagenome (GOLD analysis project Ga0207713, IMG submission 184404) | Switchgrass rhizosphere microbial communities from Kellogg Biological Station, Michigan, USA - KBS S6-4 metaG (SPAdes) (version 2) | ecosystem: Host-associated > Plants > Roots > Rhizosphere >...
ATAATCTGGCCGCATCCCAGGCTGGAGAGTGCCGATGTCGCGCTACCTTTTTTTATCGTTTTGCGTGTTTTTTTCCGTGGCTCAAGCCGCCGAAAAAAACCCGCAAAAAGACGCTCACGATCTCGCTTACAGCCTGGGCGCAAGTCTCGGCGAGCGCTTGCGCCAAGAGGTTCCTGACTTGCAGATTCAGGCACTGGTCGATGGATTGCAGCAGGCCTATCAAGGCAAGCCACTGGCGTTGAAGGACGAGCAGATCGAACAGATTCTGAGCGAGCACGAAACGCGGGTGAGCACGCAGACGCCTGCGCCGCAAAACACGTTGGCGCTGGAAAACGAGCAAAAATTTCTCGCCAGGGAAAAAGCCAAACCTGGCGTTCGCGAATTGGCGGATGGAATACTGCTGACCGAGTTGGCACCAGGTAATGGCATCAAGGCCGGACCAAACGCAAAGGTGCAGGTGCTTTACATCGGAAGACTTCCTGACGGCACAGTGTTCGACCAGAACAATCAACCACAGTGGTTCAGTCTCGATAGCGTGATCAGCGGCTGGCGCAGCGCGCTGCAAAACATGCCGGTCGGCGCCAAATGGCGCCTGGTGATTCCATCGGCACAGGCTTATGGCGCCGACGGTGCCGGCGACCTGATCGCCCCCTTCACTCCCCTGGTATTCGAAGTCGAATTGCGCGACGCCTCCAGCTGAAAGCACAAACGAAAAACGGTGCGCCATGGCGCACCGTTTTCAGGTTTTGCGGGGAGAGCGATCAGGCCTGAACCGAATCTTCTTCCTTGTGAGCGGTATGCAGCACTTCGATCAGGCAGTCTTCCAGTTCGAAGCGCTCATGCAGCAAGCCACCCAGCGTCTTGAACTCATCAGCAACACACTTCCCGGCATCGCACAGGTCGTTGAACGCGAGAAGTTTCTCGGTGATGACGTCGATGCGTGGGTAGATGGTCTCGGCGAGCTCCAGGCCACGCTTGTCGTTGAAGGCCTTGGCCTCCCCCGTCAATTGTTCGTAGATCTCGAAATGGCCGGCGGATACGTAATCGACCAGGACGCCGCAGAACTCTTGCAAGGGCTTGCGGTTCTCGGACAGTGCCTCAGGTTTTGCTCCGAGCTTGTCGTACGCATCGATCAGCTCTTTACGCTCCTGCAACCAGCGGTCAATCAGCAGATGAACTCCACCCCAACGTTCCTGAGCATTCTGACAACTTTCGAGCATGGCGGTCTCTCTTCCCTTGTGGGTCATGCTGCTCTACACCTGTCACACACTTGAGAATCAAGATCGACCAGGCAGAGCGTCATCGAGCAACATAAATCCAATGACACGTGCGGGCCAGATTATGCCCGCACGACGGTGGCTTCAAGGTACTCAGACGATAAAGTTCATACAAGTGTTTAATCTTTGGCAAGCACCCGATGCGACGACTCGCCGCCGAGCGGTCGTCTGCTGGCGCTCAAGACCAGGCGTATCAGCTGATAAATTCCCGGAATCATCACCGCTACGAAGAACAGCAGACTCCATTCCGGAATGCTCAAATCGAACAACGTCCAGGCTATCCGCGGGCAGTCGACGGCACCCTGGAACAACTGCTGCGCAACCCGTAACCACGGGGCGCTGGTAAATACCTCGGCCAGGTCGGGCGAGCAGGCGGATAGTTGATGCACTGGGTCGTTTTGCAGCAATACCTGGCGCCAGGCCGTGAATGTGCCCAATAGGCCGCAGAACAGCCCGAGCAGCCAATACACAAAGGCCCCCAGGCGACCGGGACCGTGCACCGAAGCTATCAGGCTCAAACCGGTCAGCAGCGCCAGGCAAGCCCGCTGCAACAGACACAAGCCACATGGCTGGAGGCCGACCGCATATTCCAGGTAATAGGAAACGCCCAAGGCCAGGGCGCCTGCGATGAATACAGTGAAAAACAGGGAGCGGGGGCAGGCCAACGACATGGCGTTTCCGTAACAATAAGAGTCCGACAGCTACGGTAGTGGAAACCGCGCAACCCTTACAAGGCGGGCAGATGCAGACACTTCAGCAAATACCTAGGAAATCCCGACAGGCATCGGAGGATCAGATGCAATGGTCTGTAGGACTTTGCTGAAGCGGGATTGTAAAGGGAGAATTCCGACAGACTCTGGAGCAGCGGATCGCCCATTCGAGCGATCCTTCTCAGGGGTCAAACGCGGGCCAGCACCGGCAACGGTGCCGCCAGCAAGCGCTCATCGAGCAAGCCCAGGCCTTCCTGGAATAGCTGGTTGCTGCGTTCGGTGTCTCCCATCTGTGCCAGCAGGCGGGCCAGTTCGGCGCATGCTTCCGGGTTGCGCTGTACCCGCAGACTGCTTTCCAGATAATCCCGGGCCTTGCCCCACAGGCTGTTTTGCAGACACAGGCGACCCAGCGTCAGCAACAGGCCGGGATCTGTCGGATGATCCTTGAGCCAGCCCTCGGCGAGTTGCAGCTGGCGAGCCGGGTCACTGCCGCGCACCAATCCATAAAGGCGCGCCAGATGGCTGTCATAGTTACGCTTGAGCGCCGTGCGCAAGACCTCTTCGGCCTGCACCTGGGCCCCCAGTTGCCGCAGCTGCTCGGCATAGGCGAGCACCAATTGCGGCTCTTGGCGCTGAGCCGAGGTCAGCTGTTGCCACGCGCGATCGAGCGCCTGTAAACCGAGCACCCCTTCCACTTCCTTATGCGCCGCCAGGGACAGGTTCTCACCCCAGGCCCTGCGCTCCAGTTCGGCCAGTTCAGCCGCTGGCAGGACTTTGTCCTTGCGCAGCTCAGGCAGCAAGCGAATCACTGCCGACCAATCACCTCGCTGCTGATGCAGGCGTTGCAACTGACGCAGCGTCTGTGCGTTATGCGGGTGGCGCTCATGCATCGCCTGCAGGGTCGCCAGGGCGCCCTCGGTATCACCACGATCGGTCTGCAACTGCGCGTGATTCAAGGCAATCGCCAACTCGGCCTGGGGCTGACGCTCCAGGGCACGCTCCAGCAGGTTGTCGCTTTCTTCGTAGCGACCTTGCTCGTTCGCAGCCCGCGCCGCCCCGAGGTAGTAAAGCAGCGGCTGACGCTCGGCTTCCGCGGCCCGATGCAAGTGACGTTGCGCGCTGGCCCAGCGACCTTCGGCCAGGTCCAGTTGCCCATGCTCTATCGCCACCTGGATCCGGCGACTGCGATTGCGCCGTGACCACGGGTTGACCACGCCACCGGAGGTCGTCACCAGTTCGATCAACGCCTTGATCCCCCAGAAGACCAGCCAGAGAACGGCGATCAGTGCCAGGGTTGCCCACAGGCTCGATTCGTAGCGAAAGCTCTTGTAGGCGATCAGGACGTAACCTGAATGCTCGGCGATGGCCAAGCCCAGCGCAGCCGCAGCCGCAATGGCCAGGAACACGATCACATAGAGGCGTTTCATGGGGTGGCCTCCTGCGCAGCATTCGCGGCAGGTTTGGCCAGCGGCTTGATCGAGTCCTCGGCGTTGACGTTACGCCGCTCCAGATAGCCCTGGACCGCACTCAGGGTGCCAGTCAGGTCCGGCGTGACCACGGAGACCGGCTGCTTGCTCAGTTCCGCTACCTGTTCGAGCATCACTTTGCTTTGGGGATTGTCGGGGTTGAAGTTGCCCTTGAGCACATCCCGCGCCTCTGCCAGTGCTTGTGAATACACCGCTGCCTGACCGTTGAGCGCAGCCCATTGCGCCTGCTCCAGCGCCAGGCTCAGGGCGAGGCGAACCTGACTCAGGCTCTGCCCGGCCAGCAAAGGACGAACATTCTTGTCGGCATTGAAATCGATACGGATGTAGCGCGAGATCTGATCCCACCACTGCGCCCAGCGGCTGGCGCCGTCGCCATCGGCGGTCAGTCCCAGCAAGGATTCGCCGCGATCCTTGTACTCGGGCGCAAGCTCGGTCAGGTTGATCACCTGGTCGCGCAACGCCCCCAGTCGCAGGAACAAACCGGTGCGATCCGGTTGTTCGGTGCTGCGCAGGGCCACCAGGGTCTTCGCCACCTGCTCGCGAGCGGCGAAGGAGCCAGGGTCATTCTGCTCACGGAGAATTTCATCGGCGCCCTGCACCAGGGCCTGGGCGCTGCTGATGTCCTGCAGCGCCGAGAGGCGCAGACTGGCCAGACGCAGCAAGTGCTCGGCCTCTGCCAGGCGCCAATCCTTGCGGCTGGCGCCAAGGACGGTTTCCAGGCGTTGATTGAGTCGCTGCTGATCACCCTGAAGCTGAATCACCAGCCGACTGCGCTCTTCCAGCACATCGGCGCCGGGCAGTTGCTCCAGACGCGCGCTCAGGCGTTGATCATTGAGTTTCAGGCTCTGCGCCTCGTCACTCAATGCCTGCACCTGACCCAACTGCTGTTGGTTGATCGCTTGCAGGTGACGCACCTGCCAGACCCCCCAACCACCCACCGCGACACCGGCAGCGCCCAGCAACAGCGCAACGATGGCCAGCCCATTGCCGCGGCGCTGCACCGCAGCAGGTGGCGGCTGCATTTCATCAACCGGCGCTTCAAGCACTGGCCGGACGTCATCTTTTGGCAAGGCTGTTTCGCTCACGTATCCATCCTTTGCATTAGAGAACGGGTTCGGGATGCTCCCGCAACGCCGTCAGCAATGCCGTGGCGCTGGCGCCACGACAATCCACAACTGTTTGGGCTCCGGCGGCACGTGCCAGCTCGGCGACCCTGGGGCTTGGTACAAACAACGGCAACCGCGACAACTGCGGCCAGGCATCGCCAGCCAATTGATGCAGGTGCTCAAAACCTTGTCCACTGCTGACCACCAGTGCATTCAGGCGTTCCGTTTCGATCCGCTGCTCCAGGGCTGCCGAGGGGTATTGCGGCAGCTCGCGGCGGTACAACTCCAGATACTCGACACTAGCACCTGCCTCGCGCAAACGCTCAGCCAGCAGTTCACGCCCACCCTCCCCGCGCAAAATCAGCACACGCGGATCAGGCCCGGCGAGAGCCTCGCGCAAACTCGCAAGCTCGAGCAAGGCTTCGCTGTCATCGCCCTCCTCCGGAAAGCTCACGTCCATGCCGTGATCCTGAAGAATCCGTGCCGTCGCGCAGCCGACGCTAAACCACTTCACACGCGGTGCTTGAGAGCAAAATCGCTCGAGCAGTTCGACGCCGATTCGCGCAGCGGGCTTGCTGACCACAATCACCGCACTGTAGCGATCGAGCTCGCGGATCACTTCGCAGATTGTGTCAGAGACAGGGATCGGCACGATGTCTAAAAGCGGCAAGCTACTGCTGAAAATCCCCTGGTCGGCCAAAAGACTGGCCAACGCCGCCGACTCATCCGCCGGACGCGTCAGCAGCAGGCGCCAGCCCGTCACTCGTGGCCTGCCTCGCCGTAGACCGCTTTCAGAATTTCGGCGGCGCCCTGGCTCAAAAGGTCTTCGGCCACTTGCACCCCCAACGCCTCGGCGTCACCACGCGGCGCTCGGGCCTGGGCACTGAGCAGCAGGCCGCCACTCGGATCGCCCACCAGGCCACGCAACCAGACCTGGTCACCCTCAAGCACGGCGTAGCAGGCGATCGGCACCTGGCAGCCGCCATTGAGGTGTTTATTGAGGGCACGTTCGGCGCTCACGCGGGTCGCGGTGTCCTGGTGATGCAGCGGTGCGAGCAGTGCGTGGATTTCGCTGTCGGCGGTGCGACATTCGATGCCCACTGCGCCCTGGCCACCCGCCGGCAGGCTGTCGTCGACACTGATGGCCGAGGTGATGCGATCCTCAAAGCCCAACCGGATCAAGCCGGCGGACGCAAGGATGATGGCGTCGTATTCGCCGGCGTCGAGCTTGGCCAGGCGCGTGTTGACGTTGCCGCGCAGGAAGCGGATCTCCAAATCCGGACGACGGCTCAGCAACTGGGCCTGGCGGCGCAGGCTCGACGTGCCAACGATGCTGCCCGCAGGCAATGCATCAAGGCTGGTGTAAGTGTTGGACACGAATGCATCGCGAGGGTCTTCGCGCTCGCAAATACAGAACAGGCCGAGACCTTCGGGGAAGTCCATCGGCACGTCTTTCATGGAATGCACGGCGATGTCGGCTTCGTTTTCCAGCAGCGCGGTTTCCAGTTCCTTGACGAACAGGCCCTTGCCGCCGATTTTCGACAGGGGTGAGTCGAGCAGCTTGTCGCCGCGACTGACCATGGGTACCAAGGTCACGAGCAGACCCGGATGGGCCTGTTCCAGACGGGCTTTGACATATTCGGCCTGCCACAGGGCAAGAGCGCTTTTGCGGGTGGCGATGCGGATCTGGCGAGAGGACATGGATCAATCCGTACTGAATAGATACGGCGGATAATAACAGCTCAGCCAAATCCACTTTGACTTGTATCAGAAACTACTCGGCCTCCCTGGCCCCGGATATCCGGCAATCGGGTGTGAAGTCCGCCAGCAACCAGCGAATCAAAGCTGTTGCATCATTTTCCGCACGCCGGCCACGTGGCGTCGGCTGACGATCAATGCATCGCCGTTCAGGCCCTTTAGAAACAGCTGGAAATGCCCCAGCGGTGTTCGTTGCAACCGTTCGATGCGCTCGCGAGCGACCAGTGCGTTGCGGTGAATACGCACGAAACGGTCACCGAACTCATCTTCAAGGGCTTTGAGCGGCTCATCCAACAGCACCTCACCGCTTTCGTGACGCAAGGTCACGTACTTGTGGTCGGCAATAAAATAGACCACCTGGTCCAGCGGGATCAGCTCGATCCCCTTGCGGGTACGAGCACTGATATGGCTGCGCGGGCCGTTGCCACTTTCGGCGGCAGGGCGAGTCAGGGCGGCGAGCTGGCCACGATTGGGCCGTTCGGCTTTTTTCAACGAGTCATGTAATTGTTCAGTTCGCACAGGTTTCACCAGATAGCCTACGGCGCTGGCCTGTAAGGCTTCCACGGCAAATTCATCGGGCCCCGTGCAAAACACCACGGCAGGCGGGGTTTCACGTTCGCACAATCGCGCAGCCACTTGCAGGCCATCGAGGCCTGGCATGCGGATATCGAGAAGCACGATATCCGGCTTGTGGCTGTCGATCAGTGCCAACGCTTCATCGCCGTTCGTAGCGCTGGGCTCCAGGACACTGTATCCCTCGAGCTCGCCAACCATTCGGCTCAGGCGCTCGCGGGCAAGGGGGTCGTCATCAACGATCAGGACATTCATATTGCGCTGGATTCCTGCGTGAGTCTCGCACAAGGATAGCGTAGACAGGTGAAGTGACGTCCGTCACCGCGATCCACGCTAAGACTAGCGCGAGCGTCAAAAAGTGCCGCTGGTCGGGCAGCTAAATTTTTATCTGCCGGGCGATTAGCGGCCCAGGCCCGCTTTGGCGACACATCGCCACAGGGTTTGCTGATACGCAATATGAACACCCCCTCTTCTTATAGTCCTCTTGCGCACCGAGAAGTGCGCTCATCCTACTGTCCAACTGTAGACGGTTGCCGGAACGTTATTGCTCAATTGAAAAATATCGTTGTGCAAATTATTCGCACACAGGCTCCGACACCCCGGGCAATGAAAACCAGTCGACCAGTGCCAGCGACAGGATTGGCAACCCTGTTATTATCCGCGGCAGCTTTCAACGCCATCTTTCTACAGCCGATACGAGCGAATTCATGAGCACTGACAAGACCAATCAGTCCTGGGGCGGCCGCTTCAGTGAACCCGTCGACGCCTTCGTCGCCCGCTTCACCGCCTCCGTCACCTTCGACCAGCGCCTGTATCGCCACGACATCATGGGCTCGATCGCCCATGCCACCATGCTGGCCAAGGTCGGTGTGCTGACCGATGCCGAGCGCGACAGCATCATCGATGGCCTGAAGACCATCCAGGGTGAAATCGAGGCCGGCCAGTTCGATTGGCGCGTCGACCTCGAAGACGTGCACATGAACATCGAGGCACGCCTGACCGACCGCATTGGCGTGACCGGTAAAAAACTGCACACCGGCCGCAGCCGTAACGACCAGGTCGCCACCGACATTCGCCTGTGGCTGCGTGACGAAATCGACCTGATCCTCGGCGAAATCACCCGCCTGCAAAAAGGCCTGCTGGAGCAGGCCGAGCGCGAAGCGGGCAGCATCATGCCTGGCTTCACTCACCTGCAGACAGCTCAGCCGGTGACCTTCGGGCACCACATGCTGGCCTGGTTCGAAATGCTCAGCCGCGACTACGAGCGCCTGGTCGACTGCCGCAAGCGCACCAACCGCATGCCACTGGGCAGCGCCGCGCTGGCCGGCACCACCTACCCGATCGACCGCGAATACACCGCCCAACTGCTGGGCTTCGACGCAGTGGGCGGCAACTCGCTGGACAACGTGTCCGATCGCGACTTCGCCATCGAGTTCTGCTCGGCGGCCAGCATCGCGATGATGCACTTGTCGCGCTTCTCCGAAGAGCTGGTGCTGTGGACCAGCGCGCAATTCCAGTTCATCGATCTACCGGACCGTTTCTGCACCGGCAGCTCGATCATGCCGCAAAAGAAAAACCCAGACGTGCCGGAGCTGGTGCGTGGCAAGAGCGGTCGTGTATTCGGCGCGCTGATGGGTCTGCTGACCTTGATGAAAGGCCAGCCCCTGGCCTACAACAAGGATAACCAGGAAGACAAGGAACCGCTGTTCGACGCCGCTGACACCCTGCGCGACTCGCTGCGTGCCTTTGCCGACATGATCCCGGCGATCAAGCCAAAGCACGCGATGATGCGCGAAGCAGCCCTGCGCGGTTTCTCCACTGCCACCGACTTGGCCGACTACCTGGTGCGCCGCGGCCTGCCTTTCCGCGACTGCCATGAAATCGTTGGCCATGCCGTGAAATACGGCGTGGAAAACGGCAAGGACCTGGCGGAAATGAGCCTGGAAGAGCTGCGCAAGTTCAGCGACCAGATCGATCAGGACGTGTTTGCCGTGCTGACCCTGGAAGGTTCGGTCAATGCCCGTAACCATATCGGCGGAACAGCGCCGGCGCAGGTGAAGGCCGCCGTGGCGCGCGGCCAGGCACTGCTCGCCAGCCGCTAAAAGCTAAAAGCTGAAAGCTTCGCGAGCAGGCTCGCTCCCACATTGGATGGTGTTCACACATCAAATTCTGTGGGAGCGAGTCTGCTCGCGATGACTGGTTTCAGAACACTACAATCTACTTCTTGGACGCGATCATCGCCATGAACGCTGGCATTGCCGCTTCCTTGTCCGCCGCAATTCGCTGAACATTCGGGTTATCGCCCAGACGCTCCAGCAGCGCCTTGGCTGCCGGCAGTTCCGCCAGCAGATCGATATCGAACAGCTTCTTCGCTACTCCGCACGCCAGCGGCACGCTGTACAGGAAATACAAATCCGCCACGCTGAGGTTTTCGCCTGCCACGTAGGGCTTGAATTTTCCATGACGGCCTAGCGCCGCAACACCTTGCAATAGTTCGACTTTGGTTTTTTCCTTGATCGCGTCCGGCACAGTCGCACCGAAAAAAGCTTGGGGGTAGCAGGCCCGCGCCGGCAGTTCGATGTACAGCTCGATCTCCTTGGCCAGTGCCAGCGCCTGTGCACGTTCAAAGGGGTCACCTGGCAGCAGCGGCGTGCCTTTCTGGGTTTGTTCGATGTATTCGAGAATCACACTGGTTTCATTGATGAAACCTTGGTCGACGCCCAGTACCGGAACCTTGCCGCGTGGACTGATGGCCAACGCTTCAGCGCTCTGGCCGGCGTAAAACGGCACTTCTTCGAACGGCAGTCCTTTCTCCAGCAGCGCCAGCTTGACCATGTTGTAGTAGTTGCTGACGGAAAAACCATAAAGCTTGAGCATCACATAGCCTCCAGGCCGTGCAGGGGTTGGCAGTGCCTGTTATAGAACGCCATCGCTATTCTCGCTAGCAGCATCACGGCCTTGAATGCAGGTAAACTGGTCGTCTTTCCCATGAGGAGCCTGCCATGAGCGAGCCAACCCCCGGCACCAACCAAGATGATCTCGATGACGAAGAGTTTGCCGAGAACACGCTGATCGAAGCGATCGAGAACCAGATCGAAAGCGAGAACCCTCCAGCCGCAAAAGCGACCTTCAACAAGCTGACGCTGGTGGGTTACGAGCGCGAGGAAATCCTCAACCTGATGGCCCACGTACTTGCGGTGGAAATCGACGCGATCCTCGAAGAAGACCGCGCGTTCAATACCGAATGGTACGAAGCCGCGCTGCGGGCTCTGCCCGAGCTACCGCCGGAAAAGAAATAACCCTGTCACGAACACTGGACATGCCGCACAAGTGGGATCACCTTAGGGACGCTGTCGCCAAATTCCTAGAAAGTCTGGAGTCCTTATGTCGCTTACCCCTGAGTTGGTTGCCGAACTGGAAGTCCTCGCACTCTTCAACCTGGACAGTTCCCAGGAAGGTTTGAAAATTCATCAGACCGCTGCCCCGAAACACATTGCCGCTGCCAAACGCCTGTTTGAAAAAGATCTGATCGACCAGCCCGATGGCGGCTATCTGACCAGCCTGGGCCGTGATGCCGCACAAAATGTGCAAACCGTGCTTACCATTCTGAAAGCCGAAGAAACAGCCTGAATTCCCCTGCACCGCCCACGGAAACTCCTGCTCAAGGATTTCCGCGGGCGCACTTTGTTGCCCGCTTTCGTCACGCGATACAAATCTGACGCCGGAAATAAAAAATCAGCTTAAAAGTCCCGGGGCCCAGGCGCTAAACTGCTTCTCATCCCGAGAGCCTCCACGTCCGAGCCCTGCGAGCCGGTTTGAGCTGACATGACCCGCACCCATGAAATCCGCCCCGATCTGGACCAGGGAATTGACCGCAAGGTGCTCAGCCAACTGCGCGCACGCTTCCTCAAGCTCAACGAAGGGCGCATGGCCCGTGCGATGGAAGGGTTGTCGACGCGCCAGCAAGGGGTATTGAACCTCCTGCCGCTGTTCTTCCATGTCAATCACCCACTGCTGCCGGGTTACGTTTCGGGCAGCACGCCGGCCGGGCTGTCGAATTTCGAGCCGGATGCCAACGTCCTCGCCGAAGCCCAGCGCTTGACCCGCTCCTTTTCCTATAAGCCGCGCCACGGCAGCAATCCACCACGGCCGATTCACGGCCTGTTCCTGATGGGTAGCCTCGGCACCCTGGCCCAGGCCGACCAGAGCGATATGGACGTGTGGGTCTGCCACAGTCCGGACCTGGGCGAAAACGAACTGACCGAGTTGCGCCGCAAATGCCAATTGCTCGAAGCCTGGGCTGCGACCCAGGGCGCCGAAGCGCACTTTTTCCTGATCGATCCGGTCCGCTTCGTACAAGGCGAGCGCGACGGCCAATTGAGTTCGGAAGACTGCGGCACCACCCAGCATTATCTGCTGCTGGACGAGTTCTATCGCACTGCGATCTGGCTGGCAGGGCGCACGCCAATCTGGTGGCTGGTGCCGGTGTATGAGGAAGCCAACTATGCCCAGTACACCCATACCCTGACGTCCAAGCGCTTCATTCGCGCCGATGAAACCCTGGACCTGGGCCATCTGGCCCGCATTCCGCCCGGCGAGTTCATTGGTGCCGGGCTCTGGCAGTTGTTCAAGGGCATCGAGTCGCCGTACAAATCGGTGCTCAAACTCCTGCTGATCGAGGTGTACGCCAGCGAACACCCCAGAGTCCAGTGCCTGAGCCTGCATTTCAAACAGGAGGTGTTCGCCAATCGGCTCGACCTCGATGAGCTGGACCCGTACGTCGTGGTCTATCGGCGCATCGCACAGTATCTCATCGCCCGCAACGAACCGCAGCGGCTGGAGTTGGTGCGCCGAGCGCTGTACTTGAAGGTCAACCGCAAACTCACCGGCAGCAGTGGGCGCACCCAGGGCTGGCAACGCTCATTACTTGAGCGCCTGGCCCGCGAATGGCAATGGGATCAGCGCCAGTTGGCCCTGCTGGATAGCCGCAGCCAGTGGAAAGTGCGCCAGGTCATCTCGGAGCGCCGGGCCCTGGTCAACGAACTGAATTTCAGCTATCGCTTCCTGACCCAGTTTGCCCGCCATGAACAAACCATCAGCCCGATCAACAAGCGCGACCTCAGCATACTGGGCAGACGACTGTACGCAGCGTTTGAACGCAAGGCGAACAAGGTCGAGTTCATCAACCCCGGAATTGCCCCTGACCTGGCCGAAGACACCCTGACGCTGGTGTACGCGCCGAGCAGGAAAGAACCGGACCAAAGCCAGTGGGGCTTGTACAACGGCAGCCTCACCGCCCTTGAGTGGGAACATTTCGCCCCGATCAAACGCAGTCGCCATTTAATCGAGCTACTCACCTGGTGCCACCGCAACGGCGTGATCGACAGCAGCACGCGCCTGGCCTTGCACCCGGGCAGCAGCGACCTCAGCGAATTCGAGCTGTTCAACCTGCTTGGCAGCCTGCAACAAAGCATTCCCCTGCCACTGCCGACCGTCGCCGAAAAAGCCCTGCTGCGCGCCAGCGCGCCCAGCGAAGTGCTTATCCTGGTAAACGTTGGCATCGATCCGCTCAAGCACCACCGCGAACTGAACATTCTGATGACCACCGAGCGCACCGACTCCTTGAGCTACGCAGGCGTAAAGGAAAACCTGGTGCTGACCCTGGATCAGGTCACGCTCAACAGTTGGAACGAGGTGCTGATCAGCCGCTACGACGGTCCCCACGCACTGCTTGATTGCCTGCGCGACTATCTCAACGCTCTGCCGGGTGGGCCACGCCAACCCAGGTTGAGAGTGCGTTGTTTTTGTCACAACCGCGCGCAATTCATTGCCCAGCGCGTCGAAGACATTCTCGAAACCGCGCAGAACCTGCTGCTGAGCAATCTCAATCATCGCTATCTGATCCAGGTCCAGCAGCATTACCACGTGCTTGAGCTGATACCCGGCCAGGTCAAGCACATCGCTCAAGCCACGCTGCCGGGACTGCTGGACTGCCTCGGGGAAGACCGGACGAGCTACAGCCCGCTGCACCTGGACCCGATGGCATTGGACGACCACGACCTGTCCTTGCTGCTGCCGATGGGTCGGCCGGACTGCATCCAGGTGTTCTACCGGGTCAATGAAGCGCAGGCAGATCTGTACGTGCTCGATGAATTCAATGCCTTGTGGCAGCAACGGCTGCCGTGGCATGACGAGCAAAGCCTGCTGGTGCCGCTGCAGCGTTTCCTGCAATCGATCCAGTACCGGCGCGACGCCGCGTTGCCGATGGACACGGCTCAGCCTGCGAACCTGGACACCCGGTATTACCAACTGCTGCCTTCGGGTACGGGCCGGGCGCGGCGGGTGGATGCGCGGTCGGCACCGCAAACCCCGGCCAACAAACCCTTCTATGACGTACAGGCGATCGTTGGCAAAGCCGCGCCGGGCAAGTTGCAGGTCACGTTGTATTGCAATCAGCGGGAGTTTAGCGAGCTGGAACATGGCGACCAGCTGTTCAGCGTGGTCGCCCGGGAAATCGTCGAGCAGCGCCACGAGACCGAACGCTACCGCTGCTACATCACCGATCTGGACCTGTCAGGCCTGCTCGGTGATGGTCAGGGGTCAAGCAATCTGTACCTGCGCTACAAGGCCGACCTGGAGCGCGCATTGAACGAGGCGCTCGGGCAGGTCTGAAGGGGCGTCACTCGGGGAAGGAGCCGCCATTGGCTGGCTGCGATTCGACTTCAAGCAGGGTCAGTTTCAACGTCTTGCCGCCCGGTGCCGGCCAGTCGATGTGCTGGCCGACTTTCAGGCCCAGCAACGCGCTGCCGACTGGCGCCAGAATGGAAATCTTGCCTTCATCGGCGTTGGCATCCTTCGGATACACAAGCGTCAGGTGGTAGTCCTTGCCACTGCCTTCTTCACGGCAATGCACGCGGGAATTCATGGTCACGACATCGGCGGGCACTTCATCGTGGCCGACCACTGTATCGGCGCGATCCAGTTCGGTTTGCAGCGCGATAACGCCCGGCAGCGATTCATCCAGGCTGTCGATCAGACGCTCCAGACGCTGAACGTCCAGACGGGTAAGGGTGATGGAAGGTGCGGTCATGATCAGGGCAGACTCCTTTCTTCTGCACGAAAAAAGCAAAACCCCGCCAGAAAAAGGCGGGGTTTTCACAAGCCTCGATGGGTTGAGGCGTTTCTGGACACTATCACAGCTCAAAAAATATACAAGCTGCCACCGGCGTACGGCTGTGTGCCCCTACCGGGGATTGGCGGTAGTTTTGCGTTGAGAGGCCTGGGCGCAGATCACCCGGCGGCGCTCGTCATCCGCCGAGCGCCATTCGCGGATGTCTTCCACATGACGGAAACACCCGAGACAGACCTTCTGCTCGTCCAGTCGACACACGCCGCTGCACGGTGAAGGCACCGCCGGGCTGACGTTGCTGTAAAGCGGCTTGGGAGGGCGAGCAGGCGCGGACTGGGTCACGAGGTTACAGGCCTTCGAAATCGAGTTCGACGTCAGCCTGCTGCTTGACGATGCGTTCAAGCATTTCGCCCAACTGCTCTTCGCTCTTGTCGCACATCCAGCGTTCGCTTTCTTCGTCGTAGTCGAAGTGGAAGCCGCCGGACACAGCTGCCAGCCACAGTTGGCGCAGGGGCTCCTGGCGACTGAAAATCAGTGCGGTGCCGTTTTCAAATTTGACGGTCAGCACACCGGCCGAACTCTCCAGATCGATATCCAGGTCGCTTTCGTCAAAGATGTCTTCCAGTTTTTCCTGGGTGGCATCGACCAGATCGTGGAAACGGGCTTCGGACAAACTCATTGCGGCAACCTCAAAAAATGTCTGATCAGGCTCAAGCGCCGCAAGATACGGACGCTGCTTGCCGAATGCAAAGGATTACGAATTGTGGGAGCGAGCCTGCTCGCGAAGAGGTCGGCACATGCAACATCATAGCTGCCCGACCCACCGTTTTCGCGAGCAGGCTCGCTCCCACAGGGACTCCATGATACCGACTGGCATCTTGCAAGGCCCGCCGGACGGGAGCCCCGTCGCATAGGCAAGCTGCCGGGTGGCCGGTATACTCCGGCGCAATTAATGCATTTTCAAGGATTTCGCCATGAAGCGCCTGATCTCTTCCCTTGCTGCGCTCCTCGCGGTTGCCTGC
>Ga0207713_1002058_pt1 | contig 15041 bp, 15 predicted proteins | sample KBSS64metaG_FD_184404 | JGI IMG/M metagenome (GOLD analysis project Ga0207713, IMG submission 184404) | Switchgrass rhizosphere microbial communities from Kellogg Biological Station, Michigan, USA - KBS S6-4 metaG (SPAdes) (version 2) | ecosystem: Host-associated > Plants > Roots > Rhizosphere >...
CACATGGGGCTGGGTGGACGGCGCCTGGTTGCCGGCGATCAGTTCGGCCATGTCCAGCTGCCGCATGTGCCGTTTGCGCAGGGCTGATGAGCCGGTGATGCGGGCGGTCACGGCGTTGGTCCACAGGTGCGGGCTGTAGCCGATCCACACCTCCTTGGCGGTATCGGGGCAGGTATCGGCCCATACCCAGCCCATGCTCCGGCTGGAGAGGTAGCGATCACGCAGGTGGTAGTTCTCCAACCCTTTGTAACTCAGTTCTTTGTAAAGGCCCGCGCCAACGTACTCATGGATGACCAGCTTTTCACCCGTCGGGCCTTTCATGAACACGTAGACATAGCCCGGGCGCAAGGCGCGCAGGGTGTAGGCGGAGTGCTGCAGGGGGGCGAAGCCTTGTTCCAAATTGAAACCTGCACTGGCATAACGGCAGGCGGGCGTGTCGCCGGTGCGTGGCACGATGGCATAGCGCACCGGCAGGATGGGGATGCGTGCGCTGCAGGCAGGGCCGGAGGTGGCACTGCTAACGGAAGCATTGCTCATGCGAGTTCCTTGCTCAGAGAGCAGTCTTTTCAGACCAAACGCGTAGAACGGCCTGTTCCAGTGCAAATAAAGACTGGAAGGGGGTTGGCTGATGATTATGCTGTAGGAAATATCTTCCTTGTTTTAGAAGATGAAAAATGATCGGTTTGTTAAGGCTCAGGCGACAGACAATGCCTCGATTTCTACTTCTTGGTCGAGGCTGAAAGTGTAATATTTTATTTGAATATTTTTTGTGTTTAGTGCGTGTGTTTTTGTAAGTGGAAAGTTTGACCTTTTCTGTAGGAGTTGTCTTACATGTTAAGCGGTCTTTAAACTTTCAGTTCTTGCACTTGGCCATCACTACTTGGCAAGTTTTGGGTTTGCCACCCGAGCGGCCGGCATAGCGTATGCAATTGTTCATGGATTTTTGCCGCGCAATGCTCAGGGTATTGCCCCAGGCCAGGCCGCCTTCGCCAGTCGTGGGTACGGCTTTGGCGAAGCAGTTGGAGCCTACTGCAGGCGTGGCGTAGCGCGCCTTGCTGGCTTTGCTGGAGCAACCTGCGGTAAGCGCCAGGCTGAGGGCGAGCAGGGTGGTCAGGGCCCAGGATGCGTTTGGTCTGCTCACGTGTTCCCCTTCTGCGCTTGGCAGCAAATGCCTTGCAGGATATTTCATTGTAGCGAAGCGGTGAACTATCGCGTCGTGAAGGGGCTCCTTTGCTAAGCGCACCCTGCGCTCACCTGATGGCGCAAGCCCATCAGCCCCCTGGGTCACTGAATGAAAAGGAGGCACTGTGACCGCTACTGACCAAACCCTCTACCGCTGTACGCCCAGCCCGCTGCACGCCCTGCTCCTGGCAGGCAGTGTGCCGTTGTTTCTTGGCGCACTGCTGAGCGACATCGCCTACTTCAACAGCTACCAGATCCAGTGGAGCAACTTCGCCGCCTGGCTGATCGCCGGCGCCTTGGTGTTCTGCGGGCTGGCACTGCTGTTTGCGCTGGCCAACCTGATCCGCGCCGAACGCAAGGGCGGGCGCGCCACGCTGTACTTCGTGCTGCTGCTGGTGACTTGGGTACTCGGCTTGATCAATGCGTTCGAGCACGCCAAGGACGCCTGGGCGGTGATGCCGTCGGGGCTGGTGTTGTCGGTGATCGTGACCGTGCTCTCGGTGGTGGCTGCCTGGACCGGCTTGAGCAACCTGCGTTCGGGAGGTGCAGCATGAAGCCTTTGCATGCATTGAGCTTGTTGAGCATGGCGGTGTTGCTGAGTGCCTGCGGTGGCGACGGCGAGCCTACCCAGGCCCATGGTCCGGACCCGAAGCTGCCGGAGCCGCAGCGCGGGTTGTTGCCGAGCATGAAGATCGCGCAGCCGGTTGCCTGGGGCGAGCAGAAACCGACCGTGCCGGAGGGTTTCAGCGTCACGGCCATTGCCACTGACCTGAAAATCCCGCGGCAGAGCCTGGTGCTGCCCAATGGCGATATTCTTGTGGCCGAGGGCAGGGGTGGCAGCGCGGCCAAGCTCAAGCCCAAGGATGTGATCGCTAGCCAGATCAAGGCCAAGGGCAATACGCAGGTCAAGGGTGGCAACCGCCTGACCCTGTTGCGTGATGCCGACGGCGACGGCACCTATGAGGTGCAGACCATTTTCGCCGAAAACCTCAACGCGCCGTATGGCCTGGCCTTCGCCAACAGCAAGCTGTATGTGGCCAACCAGGATGCGCTGGTGCGCTTTGACTACAAGGAAGGCCAGACCCAGGCCGACGGCCCGCCATCCAAGGTCACCGACCTGCCGGCCGAGATCAACCACCACTGGACCAAGGCGCTGACGATCAGCCCGGATGGTCGCTACCTGTACGTGGGGATCGGCTCGAACAGCAACATCACCGAGCGCGGCCTGGAGGTAGAGATCGATCGGGCGATGGTCTGGCAGGTTGATGCCGAAACCGGCGCGCACCGGCCCTACGCCACTGGCTTGCGCAACCCTACCGCAATGACCATTCAGCCGCAGACAGGGCAGCTATGGACTGTGGTCAACGAGCGGGATGAGCTGGGCCCCGACCTGGTGCCGGACTACCTCACTTCGGTGCGCGAAGGTGGCTTCTATGGTTGGCCTTACAGCTACTGGGGGCAGAATGTGGATGATCGGGTGCGGCCGCAAAACCCGGACAAGGTGGCTGCGGCGATCAAGCCGGACTACAGCCTGGGCTCGCATGTGGCTGCATTGGGGGTCGACTTCTCGATCCCGGCCATGGGCAAGGAGTTTGCCGACGGAGTGTTCGTGGGCGAGCACGGCAGCTGGAACCGGCCCGATCCGGTGGGCTACAAGGTGATTTTCGTGCCGTTCAAAAATGGCCGGCCGGCAGGGGAACCCATCGACTTCGCCACCGGCTTTCGCGGTGAGGATGGCAAGACGCGTGGGCGGCCGGTGGGGGTGACCGTGGACCCGCGCGGGGCGTTGATCATTGCCGATGACCTGGCCAATACGGTATGGCGGGTGACACGTAACCGTTGAGTATTGCTCTGGCCCAAATCCACTCCCCCATGGGAGTGGGTTCATCCGCGAAAAGCCGGCGAGGTGATGGCGCCGGCAGGGTGGTGGGCAGCGTCTATGCTTGTTGGCGCGTGAACAATTCGCGCCCTTTTCTGGTTGATCACATGGAAGCAGGTCTATGAATTCGATTCGCTCTCTCGCTCGTGCTGTTGCCCTGGCCACGCTGGCATCCGCTGCCAGCTTCACGGCGCACGCTGCCGATATTCCGATTGCCAGCGAGGCACTGGAAAGCCATGTCACCACGCAGGTCACAGCCATCGATCTGGCTAACCGCCAGGTCACGGTGAAAGGCCCTGATAACAAGAAGGATGTTACGTTCCAGCTCACCGAAAAGGCCAAGGCCTTGCCTAACCTCAAGGTCGGTGACCAGGTCGATATCTTCGTTACCCGCGCCGTGGCTTATGTGCTCAACACCGATGTGGGTGGGGCGCCGAAGGCCAGCGAGGAGGCCGGCACCATTCGCGCCACTGCGCAAAACCCCAACCCGGGCGGCGAGGCATTCCGCCAGGTCCGCGTCACCTCGCAGATCAAGAAGATCGACCTGAAGACGCATGAAGTGAGCCTGCTGCCACCTGAGGGCAAGTTGCAGGTGGTCAAGGTCGAAAACCCGGACTTGCAGGCGCGCATGAAGAATCTTAAGGTCGGCCAGACGGTCGATGCGATCTTTACCGAAGTGCTGCGCGTCGAAACCTCGCGCTGAGCATTTACTGAGACAGGCTACGGGTTGCTCGTGCATGAATCCGTCGTGATGCCTTGCATGACGGCGGATGCTGTAGGCCACCCGAGCACGCAAAAATCCTCATCACGGGCAAATCGCAACCGCTTCGAACATGCGCCTGACGAATAATCTACGTGCATGCTTTCGATTTCCATCAATGGTGAGAATTTTCGATCATTGCCTGAACGTTTTTCAGCAATGAGGGCTGCCATGTCCAGTAAAACCCTGTGCCTGCTGGTACTTCCTTTTGCCTTGGCGTTGCTTGCCGGGGCGGTATTGCCGTTCCAGGCTGCAGGTAATGCCGCCGTGGGTCGTGCCCTGGGGCATTGGTTGTGGGGGGCCTTCGCTTCGTTGACGATAAGTTCGTTGGTGGTAATCGCTGCACTGTTGATACTCAGGGTGCCCGTACCAGACCTGGGCAAGGCCCTGCAGGGGCCATGGTGGCTGTGGATTGGCGGGGTGCTGGGGGCGATGTATGTGGCGGGTGCTGCAGCGCTTACGCCCAAACTGGGCGCGGCGGGGTTCTTGGTGTTGGTGGTGGCAGGGCAGATCATCACGGCAGTGCTCGCCGACCACTTCGGGGTGATGGGACTGGGCGGCAAGCCGCTTAGCCTGGCGAGGGTGGCAGGCGTAGTGCTGATCCTGTGTGGCGTGCTGTTGGTGCAAGGCACCTGGACGACGGCGCCGGCGACCCCAATGACCACCGTGAAGCAGCCAGAAGGCTGATCACCGCCCCGGCTGGCTGCAGGCCCACACGGTTTCGCGCAGCCAGCGGTGCCCAGGGTCGCTGTCCTTGCGGCTGTGCCAGGCTTGCTGGTAGTCGAACGAGGGAATGGCCAGTGGCGGGGTGAACTGGCGCAGTGTCTTGTGCTGGCGCAGCGATCCTACTGCGCGGCTGGCCACCGTCAGGATCAGGTCGGTGCTAGCAAGTACCTCTACTGCCGCGCTCCAGTGTGGCAAGGCCAAGGCAATACGGCGGCGCAGGCCCTGGGCGGCCAGCGCACGCTCGATCTCATCGAAGGCATCCGGGCGCATGGCCATCAACACATGCGGGCGTGCCAGCCAGTCTTCCAGGGTAAGGCCGCCGCTGGCGGGCAACACCTGGCAATCGGCAACGCTGATGAAATGGTCGGCAAACAGGGGCTGGGCAGTGATGTCCTGAGGCAACTCGGGGAACAGGCCCAGTGCAAGGTCCAGTTCACCATCGAGCAGTTGCGCCAGCATGGTTTCGCGGCTGGCCTGGCTGATGGCCAGGTCCACTCCGGGCGCTATCTGGCGTAGATGGCGCAGCAGGGGCGGCAGGATGATGCGCGAGGAGTAGTCGGACAGCGACAGCCGGAAACGGCGCTGGGCTTTGGCTGGCTCGAACTGCGGAGTGGCCAGCAGGCCGTTGAGATTGCTCAAGGCATCCTGTAGCGGTTTTACCAGCGACTGGGCCCGGGCGGTGAGGGCCATGCCGCCGCCTTGGCGTACCAGCAAGGGGTCGTCGAAGTGTTTACGCAGCTGCGCCAATGCGTGGCTGACCGCCGGTTGGCTGCGGTGCAGGCGCAGGGCGGCACGGGTCACGTGCTTTTCGCTGAGCAGGGCATGCAGGGCGAGTAGCAGGTTGAGATCGATCTTGCGCAGTTCATCCATGGGGTGAATGGCCTTGGTAAATGCTGGCGACTCACATCAGCTTAACAAATGTGTGGGCCTTGCTCGGTCGTTGTAGGAGCGGCCTTGTGTCGCGAAGGGCCGCAACGCGGCCCCCGACAATATTTGCTGCGGAGCCGAAGATCTGGGGCCGCTTTGCGGCCCTTCGCGACACAAGGCCGCTCCTACAGGGACCGCGTCAGTTGCCGGAGGTATACTCTTCGTCCGTTCTACTGTTATCCGAGTACTCCGATGGGTCTTTCCGCAACTGCCACACCCGAACCGCGTCGCCTGGGCGCCCCTTTGATCGCCATGGCCTTACTGCTGGCTGGCGCCTGGTTCCTCAATCTGAATGCCGGCTTCAAGCAGGTATTGCTGCTGCTGATCGGCGCAGCGCTCGGCCTGACCTTGTATCACGCCGCCTTTGGCTTCACCTCGGCGTGGCGAGTGTTTATCAACGAGCGACGAGGCGCGGGCTTGCGTGCCCAGATGGTCATGCTGGCCCTGGCGGTGCTGCTGTTCTTCCCGGCGTTGTCAGCTGGCAGCCTGTTCGGCAACCCGGTCACTGGCTTGGTGGCCCCGGCGGGTGTTTCGGTCGTGTTCGGTGCGTTTATCTTCGGCATTGGCATGCAGCTGGGCGGCGGGTGCGCTTCGGGCACGCTGTTCACCGTGGGCGGTGGCAATGCGCGCATGCTGGTGACCCTGCTGTTCTTCATCATCGGTTCTGTAACCGCCACCCATCACGCTGACTGGTGGTTTGCCTTGCCGTCGTTCCCGGCAACCTCGATCGTGCAAGCCTGGGGTGTGGGGCCGGCGCTGCTGGTGAGCCTGGCGGTGTTCGGGCTGATCGCCTGGGCCACCGTGGTGCTGGAAAAGCGCCGACACGGCGCGCTGGAAGCGCCAGTTGCCAGCGAACACCAGGGCTTGCGTCGCTTCCTGCGTGGCCCTTGGCCGTTGCTGTGGGGCGCTATCGCCCTGGCACTGCTCAACTACGCGACCCTGGCGCTGGCGGGGCGGCCGTGGGGCATTACTTCCGCCTTCGCCTTGTGGGGTGCCAAAACCCTCAACGGCCTGGGCGTGGATGTCGGCAGCTGGGTGTTCTGGCAGGCGCCGGCCAATGCCAAGGCTCTGGCCTCGCCGTTGTGGCAAGACATCACCACGGTGATGGACCTGGGCATCGTGCTGGGTGCGCTGCTGGCGGCCGGCCTTGCCGGGCGCTTTGCGCCAAGCCTGAAAATTCCGCTGCCCTCGCTGATTGCCGCGGTCATAGGCGGCCTGCTGTTGGGCTACGGTTCGCGCCTGGCCTATGGCTGCAACATCGGCGCCTACTTCAGTGGCATTGCCTCGGGCAGCGTGCATGGCTGGCTGTGGTTGGTGGCGGCCTATACGGGCAACCTGATCGGCGTGCGCCTGCGCCCGTTGTTTTTCGCCGGTGAGCGGCGCCCTGCGGTGTTGACGGGCTGCTGAGGCACCGAGTGAATTGCTGCAAGAGGTGCAGAAATCATCTGCACCTCGCCTGATTGTTCAACTTTTCCCACCTGATTAGCCTGACTCGAACACCCATCCAGCAGGATTCGAACATGGCTACCCGTATCACTCTCAATTGCACCGGCAGCGCCGACGTCATGCAGCCTGAACACGTGCAAGCACAACCCCCGGGGCCCGGCCAAGTCTGGCTGGAGCAGACAGCCATGGGCGTGAATCCGCTGGACCTGTTGCAGCGCAAGGGCGGTGCCCCTCTGGCCTTGCCTTCCGGTCTGGGGTTGGAAGGCGCCGGGCGGGTCACTGCCGTCGGTGATGGGGTACGCAACGTGCAGGTGGGGGACCGGGTCGCTTATGCCATGGGGCCGGTCGGTGCCTATGCCAGCGGGCGTTTGTTCCCGGCCGAACGGCTGGTGAGGCTGCCGCCGCAGCTGGAGGACGAGGCCGCCGCAGCGGTGCTGTTCAAAGGCATCACGGCGCAGTACTTGCTGAAAACCACCTACGCTGTGGGCCCGGGTACCCAGGTGCTGTTGTACGGCGCCGCCGGTGCCTTGGGCCAGCTGATGGCGCCTTGGGCGCGGCATCTCGGGGCCACGGTGATTGGCGTGGTATCACGCCCGCAAAGTGTGGCCAGGGCCCAGGCGGCCGGTTGCCACCATGTGCTGGTGTTCGACGCGGCGACGCTGGCCAGCGATGTGCGCAAGCTGACTCAGGGGCAGGGCGTGGACGTGGCCTATGACTGTGTCGGCAAGGTGTCGCTGGAGGCTTCGCTGGACAGCCTGCGGGTGCGTGGCCTGCTGGTGTCGTTTGGCGGCACTTCCGGTGCGCCGGCGGCGATCGAGGTGGCCACGCTCAATGCCAAGGGCTCGCTGTACCTGACCCGGCCGTCGCTGGCGGCACATACCCGCACGGTAGAGGAATACCAGCAGCGCGCCGCCGATGTGCTGGCAGCCGTCGCCGAGGGTATCATCCAGCCTCGGGTCTGGCGTCGCTACCCGCTGGCCGAAGTGGCCAGGGCCCACCGGGACCTGGAGCAAGGGCTGTCGGAGGGCGCGCTGGTCCTTACTGCCTGATGCCCGAACCCTGCCACCGAGCCTAGCCATGGATGCCTTCGCCAGTCGCCGCGCCGATGAACTTGCCACCTTGCTGGCCCTGCACGAGCAGGGCTCGTTTGCCGCTGCCGGGCGGCAGCTGGAGCGCCACCCCACGGTGCTGTCGAAGCGCCTGAGTGCGCTGGAGGCGCGGTTGGGCATTCGCCTCGTGGAGCGCAGCACGCGGCAGCTGCGTTTTACCGATGAAGGCGAGCGGCTGGTGGCCAAGGTACGCGAGGCCAACCGGCTGATCGCCGAGGCGGAACAGGAAGCTGCCGAGGGTGCGGCAACGGTACGCGGGCGCTTGCGCCTGGCATTGCCGGCGGCCATGGGGCGGCGCTGGTTGAGCGGGATGCTGGCCGACTTCGTGCTGGCCTATCCGCAGGTGACGGTGGAGGCCGAGTATGCCGACCGTTTCGTCGACCTGATCGGCGAGGGTTTCGACGCCGCCATCCGCATTGGGGAGCTGGTGGACAATCGCCTGGTGGCCAGGAAATTGTGCGATCACATGCGCATCCTGTGTGCGTCCCCCGAGTACCTGGCTCGGCACGGCATACCGGTACAGCCAGAACAATTGAGTAGCCATAATTGCTTATGCTTCAGTGGCTTACGATCATTTCCTGAATGGCGACTGACGAGCGGTGAGCGGCAGGTGAATGTGAAGGTCACCGGTAGCCTGCGCAGCAACGACAATGAGGCGTTGCTGGAGGCGGCGCGGCGTGGCGTGGGCATTCTTGCCGGGGGGGACTGGCTGATGGGTGAGGACCTGGCCAGCGGCCGCCTGGTACGGGTACTGCCGCAATGGCAGCTGGACGTGGCAGCGGGCATTTACCTGGTACGCCCGACCGCGCGGCTGAACACTGCGGCCCTGGGCGCCTTCAAGGCCTGGCTTGAAGACCGCTTCAAGGCCGGGGCACCGTGGCGCTCTTGATATTCTTCTGCAGATTAAACGCATAACTATCTGATAAATAATAGATTATCGTTTGGCTATCGCATGCTGAACACACTGCTCATAGTAAGTTTGCTTGATCGCCGCAGGCTTGAGCCGCGAACGGCTGTTATAGGTTTGCTCGGTAATGCCGAAGGCGGTCATGCGCATCCAGGGTTTGGGGAATTTACGTACCTGCAGCTTCTTGCGCGTGGCATACAGGGTCACCCCGGAAAGCTTGGCCTGCTGGGCCTCGGCGGCTATCTGCGCACCCCAGCCGCAGGTGTGGCGATCGTTCTGGCTCAGCGCCCGGGCCTGGGCGCCGAACGCCAGCGTGGCCAGCAGGCAACCGGCCATCGTTGCTAGAATTACTCGCATGTTACTGTCCTAAGCATCTGAAGGAGAACGGAGTTTGCCTTCGCTTTCCGATGCCGGGGGCCAGCAATTTGCCGTCAGATCACCGCCATGCGCAGCGGACTACCCGCTGGTGTCCGCAGGCTTGCCCAGGCCAGGCTGGCAACCCAGATGACCGACACACCATAGTTCAGGCGTTGATACAGGCCGAACAACTGGCCGTCTTGCGCTGCCTGGCCCATCAGTGCGGCGGTGATGATCGCCAGCACCACGCAGGCCAGGGAAAACAACGCCAGGGCCCGCGAGCCGGCAATGCGATTGCCTAGCCACGCCCACAGGGCACTGGCCAGGGTCAGCGAGAGGAACATCAGCAGGCCGGACAGGTTATGCAGTTGCTGTGACGTGGACGGCTGCGCCGGTGCGCAACCCTGGTCACAGGGGAACCAGCCGGTGCCCAGGCTACCGACACCATGCAGTAATACCAGGCCCGCACTCAGCATTGCCAATTTCGAACCACGCCAGCGCCGCACCAGGCCCCAGGCAAACAGCGCGAACAGCGCGGCCAGTGGGAAGTTGTTTACCAGTGGCGACCAGCTGTGGGTTGGCGCGCCCACGGCGCCGAGCTGGCTCATGGCCTGTTGCAGGTGGTCATAGCCGGGGTAAGCCTGGGCGGTGAGCCAAACACCTGCCAGCAACCAGAGGGGTATCAGCAGGCCGCTGGCGAGCAATAGGCGGTCGAGGGGTTTCATGCGGCATTTTCCTTCCATGGATGAGTGAGCGCAAAGGCGCACAGTACAGGCTTGCGCGGCCTCTGGGCCAGCACTTGGGCCGGCTTTTTCCTAGGTGTGGCTTGCGAGGGAGAGCAAGAAATACCGCACCGGGTGTATGTGATCGTACAACTGCTTGCGCTATGATGAGCGCTGTTCTTCTAGGTGAAATACAGGGCAATGACAGAGCAACAGGTACAGGCAAGGACCCGGCGCAAGCCGCGTAGTCTGGCCCAGGAACTGGTCACAGTGCTGACCGAACGCATTCGTAGTGGCCAGCTCAAGCGTGGCGACAAGCTGCCGACCGAATCGCAGATCATGGTCGAAGAGGGCGTGAGCCGCACCGTGGTGCGTGAGGCGATCTCGCGGCTGCAGGCCGCCGGGCAGGTCGAGACCCGCCATGGCATCGGCACGTTCGTGCTGGACGCGCCTGCTTCGGGGGGCTTTCGCATCGACCCGGCAACTGTGGTCACCCTGCGTGAAGTGCTGGCGGTGCTGGAGTTGCGTATTGCCCTGGAGATCGAGTCGGCGGGCCTGGCGGCGCAGCGGCGCAGCGATGAAGAGCTGGCGGGCATGCGTGCGGCGCTGGACGAACTCAACGAAGGGGCGGCCCATGCCAATGATGCGGTGTCAGCTGACTTCCAGTTCCACCTGCGCATTGCCCAGGCCAGCGGCAACCACTACTTCGCCGACATCATCAACCACTTGGGCACCAGCATCATCCCGCGTACCCGGGTGAATTCGGCGCGGCTCGCCCGTGATGACCAGGCGCATTACATGAGCCGGTTGATGCATGAGCACGAGGCGATTTATGAAGCAATCGCCCGGCGTGACAGCGAAGGGGCAAAGATGGCCATGCGCATGCACCTGAGCAATAGCCGGGAGCGCTTGCGTCAGGTACATGAAGAGGCTGAGGCGCAAGGGGTCTGAGGCATTTGTGACCTGTACCGGCCTCTACGCGGGCACGCCCGCTCCCACAGAATCACCACAATGCCTGAAAATTGTGCAAACCCTGTGGGAGCGGGTTTACCCGCGAAGAGGCCGGCACAGCCAAAAGAAAAGCCCCGCCATGTGCGGGGCTTTCTTGTTTCAGGCGCTCGATCAGATCGCCTGGTCACTCCATTGCCCGTTCACCAGGCGGCGCAGCGCCAACGGGTTCGCGTCGCGCAGGGCTTCAGGCAGCAGGGCCTGCGGGTAGTTCTGGTAGCACACCGGGCGCAGGAAGCGGTCGATGGCCAAGGTACCCACCGAGGTACCGCGGGCATCCGAGGTCGCAGGGTAAGGGCCGCCGTGGACCATGGCATCACAGACTTCGACACCGGTCGGGTAGCCATTGATCAGGATGCGCCCGACCTTTTCCTCCAGCAGCGGCACCAGCCAGGCGTACGCCTCGAAATCTTCGGCTTCGCCGATCAGGGTAGCGGTCAGTTGGCCACGCAGGCCAAGCAGGGCGGCGCGCAATTGTTGGTCGTCCTGCACTTCCACGGCCACAGTGGTAGGGCCGAACACTTCTTCCTGCAGCAGCGTGTCAGACTCGACCAGCAGGCGGGCATCGGCCTTGAACAGTTGGGCGCGGGCCTGGCTGCCTTCCTGTGCCTGGCCGGCCAAGTGCTCGATACCGGTATGGGCCTGCAGGTGCTCAAGGCCGCCAACGTAGCTGCGCAGGCCACCCGCGTTGAGCATGGTTTGCCCGGCCTGCTGGTCCAGGTGCTGGCCAAGGTCGGCCAGTAGCTGGCTGTACTGTGGCGATTGCAGGCCGATCACCAACCCTGGGTTGGTGCAGAACTGCCCGGCGCCCATGCACACCGAGCCGGCCAGTTCGCGGGCAATGGCCTCGCCACGTTTGGCCAGGGCGGCTGGCAGGATGATGACCGGGTTGATGCTGGACATCTCGGCGAACACTGGAATCGGCTGCGGGCGCTCGGCGGCCATGCGGCACAGGGCGTCCCCGCCTTTGAGCGAGCCGGTGAAACCGACGGCCTGGATGGCCGGGTGCTTGACCAGCCACTCGCCGACACCACCACCGAACACCATGTTGAACACGCCCTTGGGCATGCCGGTGCGCTCGGCGGCGCGCACGATGGCGCATCCCACCAGGTCGGCGGTGGCCATGTGGCCGCTGTGCGCCTTGAACACTACCGGGCAACCGGCGGCCAGCGCAGCAGCGGTGTCGCCACCGGCGGTAGAGAAGGCCAGCGGGAAGTTGCTGGCGCCGAACACGGCGACCGGGCCGACGCCAATGCGCATCTGGCGCAGGTCCACGCGCGGGAGCGGCTGGCGCTCTGGCAAGGCCAGGTCGATACGGGCACCGAGGAAATCGCCACGGCGCAGCACCTGAGCGAACAGGCGCATCTGGCCGCTGGTGCGGCCACGCTCGCCTTGGATGCGGGCAGCGGGCAAGGCGGTCTCGCGGCAGACGATGGCGACGAAGGCATCGTCCAGCTCGTCCAGTTCGGCGGCGATGGCGTCGAGGAATTCGGCGCGGCGGGCCGGGGCCAGTTGGCGGAACTCAGCGAAGGCGGCAGCGGCGGCCTTGGCGGCCTGGTCTACTTCGGCCTCGCTGGCTTGAGCGAAGCTGTAGGGCAGGGCTTCGCCAGTGCTGGCGTCCAGGCTTTGCAGGCGCTGTGGGCCAGCGGCGCTGCGCTGGCCGGCGATGAAGTTGTGGCCGAGGATTTCAGGCATTGGGGTGCTCCTGTTGGCTGAAAAAAAACGGGGGGGTTGTCGCATGACCTGTGGGAGCGGGCGTGCCCGCGAAGCTGGCAACCCGGTGTATGGCACCGGCTTTGCCGGTGTTCGCGGGCATGCCCGCTCCCACAGGGAAGGGGATGGTTCTATGATCCAGCCAGCCCTGGGGCATCAGGTAATCGGTGCCGGGTTGAACAGGGTGATGTCGTTATGCAACCGGTGCTGTTCGGCCCAGGTCTGCTTGCGGCCGCTGGCCACGTCCAAGTAGTAATGGAACAGTTCCCAGCCCAGCTCTTCGATGCTCGAACGGCCTGTGGCGATGCGCCCGGCGTCGATATCGATCAGGTCGGGCCAGCGCTGGGCCAGTTCGGTACGCGTGCACACCTTGACTACCGGCGCCATGGCCAGCCCGTAGGGGGTGCCTCGGCCCGTGGTGAACACATGCAGGTTCATGCCAGCGGCCAGTTGCAGGGTGCCGCAGACAAAGTCGCTGGCCGGGGTGGCGCAGAAGATCAGGCCCTTGCGCGTTACCCGCTCGCCCGGGCCGAGCACGCCCTGAATGGCGCCGCTGCCGGACTTGACGATGGACCCCAGCGACTTCTCGACGATATTGGACAGGCCGCCTTTCTTGTTGCCCGGCGTCGTGTTGGCGCTGCGGTCGGCGGCACCTTGCTGCAGGTAGCGGTCGTACCAGTCCATTTCGCGTATCAAGGCACCGGCCACCTCCTGGTTTTCGGCGCGCGAGGTCAGCATGTAGATGGCGTCGCGCACCTCGGTCACTTCCGAGAACAGCACGGTGGCGCCGGCGCGTACCAGCAAGTCGGCGGCGTAGCCCAGCGCCGGGTTGGCGGTGATGCCCGAGAACGCGTCGCTGCCACCGCACTGCATGCCAAGGATCAACTCGCTGGCCGGTACGGTTTCGCGGCGGCGCAGGTCGAGCTTCTTCAGGCGGGTTTCGGCCAGTTCCATGATCTGTTCGATCATTTCCACAAAGCCCAGGCTGGCGTCCTGCAGGCGGTACAGCCATGGGTCGCTGAGGTCTACGGAAGGGTCGTTGTCGTGCATCACCTGGCCGGCTTGCAGCTTTTCGCAGCCGAGGCTGATGACCAGCGCCTCGCCACCCAGGTTGGGGTTGCGCGCCAGGTTGCGCACGGTGCGGATCGGGATGTAGGCATCGCGGGCGTTGATGGCCACGCCGCAGCCATAGCTGTGGGTGATGGCCACCACGTCATCGACGTTGGGGTATTTGGGCAGCAGTTCGCTGCGAATGCGCTTGACCGCATGCTCCAGCACGCCGGTCACACACTGCACGGTGGTGGTGATACCAAGGATGTTGCGGGTGCCGACGGTGCCGTCGGCGTTGCGGTAGCCTTCGAACGTGAAGCCTTCGAGCGGCGGCAGCGGTTGTGGGACGGCGTCGCAGCGCGGCAGGCTGTCCAGCTCGGGGGCGGCCGGCATGGCCAGCTGGCTTTCCTGCACCCAGCTGCCTTGGCGCAGGTTTTCCAGCGCGAAGCCGATGATTTGCCCATAGCGGCGCACGGGCTCGCCCTTGGCGATGGCCACGGTGGCGACCTTGTGGCTTTGTGGCACGCCTTCGACCAGGGTCAGGCCGTCGGCAAAGCGGGCGCCTTCGCCCAGGCCGCCGTCGTTGACCACCACCACGACGTTATCGTCGTCGTGCAGGCGGACGTAGCGGGGCGAGTCGGAATGTTCGATCAACTGCATGTTTGGGCCCTACTTGTCAGGTTCTCAGGCTTTTTTGTACATCCGCCCGCACCGGTTGCCCCGGTGCGGGCGTGTTCACTCAGTGACGCGAGCTGGCCAGTTCGCCGTTGGCGGCAGGCTCAGCCTGTGGCTTTGGGTCATCATCGCGCAGCTCGATACGCTTGATCGGGCCGACGATCACCAGGTAGCTGAACACCGCTACCAGGGCGTTGGCACCCACGTACACCAGTGCCCACTTGAACGAGCCGGTGGCGCTGATGATGTAGCCGATCACGATAGGCGTGGTGATCGAGGCGATGTTGCCGAAGGTGTTGAACAGGCCACCGGACAGCCCGGCGATCTGCTTCGGCGAGGTGTCTGCCACCACCGCCCAGCCCAGCGCGCCAATGCCTTTGCCGAAGAATGCCAGGGTCATGAAGCCGACTACCATCCACTCGGCATCGACATAGTTGCAGAACACCATGGTGGTCGACAGCAGCAGGCCGCACACGATCGGAAGTTTGCGCGAGAACGTCAGCGAGTTGCCCCGGCGCAGCAGCCAGTCGGAGATCACGCCACCCAGCACGCCACCAATGAAACCGCAGACCGCCGGCAG
>Ga0207713_1002069_pt1 | contig 14994 bp, 16 predicted proteins | sample KBSS64metaG_FD_184404 | JGI IMG/M metagenome (GOLD analysis project Ga0207713, IMG submission 184404) | Switchgrass rhizosphere microbial communities from Kellogg Biological Station, Michigan, USA - KBS S6-4 metaG (SPAdes) (version 2) | ecosystem: Host-associated > Plants > Roots > Rhizosphere >...
TGACGACGCGGTCATGCAGAGGACGAAGCTTCATTGTCGATCTCTCCTAATTGTGGTTTTCATCGGCCGGTGTAGTCCCGGCGGGTTTAACGAATCCGGCCTGCGCCGGTTGCGGCTCGTCGAGCGAGCCGCGAAAGTCTGTCCGACTCATATGCCGGAACCTTGCGGTGACCGATACATAAGGGCGCATAAGCTTATTACAAGGGCTGGAGACAAAAAATTTTCATGCGGCTGCATGAATTCGTGCCATAAACGAACACGGCACCCGAAGGTGCCGTGTCGATGCAGAATTTACTTGCTGTCGCGGTGTTCGAACTCGCCTTCGATCACATCACCTTCGCGGCCAAGAGGCTGGCGCGGCGCGGGACCGCCGCGAGGTTGCAGGTCATCGGCAAACGCTCGCTGGCGCATGGCCTGTTCCTCGGCGCGTTGGCGCATCTTGTTGGCGACCAGCCGACGACTGAACGGCAACAGCAGCACCAGACCGACCACGTCGCTGATGAAGCCTGGCAGGATCAACAGGCCACCGGCCAGGGCCAGCATCAGGCCTTCGAGCATGGTTTGCGCAGGCAGTTCGCCGCGGTTCAGGCTTTCACGGGCACGCAGTGCAGTAGCCAGCCCGGCGACGCGCAGCACGAACACGCCGAACATCGAGCCGAGAATGATCAGCAGCAGGGCCGGGAAAAACCCGATAGCCCCTGCCACTTTGACGAATACGAACAGCTCCAACACCGGGAACAGCAGAAAGAGCAACAAAAAAGGGCGCATCAAAGTTTCCTCAACGCAAGAAATGCCTTGCAGTAAGCCTTAGATGACGTCGCCCTTTCGTGAATTCAAGCGTCGGCCAGCGCATTTTTTGGCCAGACCTCGGCGTGAGCCAGAGAAACCAAGGCCTCGCGCACTTGTATCGGCGTATGACAGGGCGCTTGAAACGGCAGCCAGTACAGCGCTTGACCGATGCGCAGGTGCATGCCTTCGGAGTCGATCCCGGCCATTTGTGCGGGAACGGTTTTCGGCAGCCCGGCGAGGTCCACGTAATGGGCGATGGCCTTGGCGTGGTCGCTGTTCATGTGCTCGACCATGCTGATTTCGGCCTTGCCGGCGAACGGGTTGGCCAGTGTCAGTTGGTCGACCCAATGGATCGCACCAAAGCCGCCTATATAGCGGTGGCGTACCGGCTTGAGCACCCAGAAGTCGAAATCGTGGGCCTTGTGGTAATTCTGCGAGTCGGGAAAGTAGCGGTAGTAACGCTCGGCGGCGGCTTCGATGGCGGCAGCGTCTTCGAGTTTTTCCGCCTCGGCCAGATAGGTCAGGCGACCAACGGCTTGCACATCGTCAGCCTCGCGCTCGCCCACCAGCAGCGAACATTTCGGATCTTTCTGCAGATTGTGAGTGTGCTGGGCGATGCGGCTGATCAGGATCAGCGGCCGGCCCTGGTCGTCCAGGCAGTAGGGAACCACAGAGCCGAACGGAAAACCGGGCATCGATCTGGAGTGGGTCGACAGCACGCCACGGTATTCCTTGAGAAGCAATTCTCGGGCATTCTTAGCCGCTTCAACGCTCAATTTATGACTCCTTAAATAGAATCCGTCGACAAAACGGACAGGCGCATGGGTTTTGTCCCACTCGCCATCGGGCAGTTCTCATATGCAACAGGCTGCTGGCCGGTGCAGATCGAGAGGCTACCTGTAAGGACCACTCTGACCTGCTCTCGGGGGCATGCGAATGCAACTCAACGACAAAGTAATCATTATCACTGGCGGTTGCCAAGGCTTGGGCCGCTCGATGGCCGAGTATTTCGCGGGCAAGGGCGCGAAGCTGGCGCTGGTCGACCTGAACCAGGAAAAACTCGATGACGCCGTCGCGGCCTGCAAGGCCAAGGGTGTCGAGGCACGCAGCTATCTGTGCAACGTCGCCAACGAAGAGCAGGTGACGCACATGGTCGCTCAGGTCGCCGAAGACTTCGGCGCGATCCACGGCCTGATCAACAACGCCGGGATCCTGCGCGACGGCCTGCTGCTCAAGGTCAAGGACGGCGAAATGACCAAGATGAGCCTGGCCCAATGGCAGGCGGTGATCGACGTCAACCTGACCGGCGTGTTCCTCTGCACCCGTGAAGTGGCGGCGAAAATGGTCGAGCTGAAGAACAGCGGCGCGATCATCAACATCTCGTCGATCTCCCGCGCGGGCAACGTCGGCCAGACCAACTACTCCGCCGCCAAGGCCGGCGTCGCTGCAGCGACCGTGACCTGGGCCAAGGAACTGGCGCGCTACGGCATTCGCGTGGCCGGTATCGCGCCGGGCTTCATCGAAACCGAGATGACCCTGGGCATGAAGCCGGAAGCGCTGGAGAAAATGACCTCGGGCATTCCGCTCAAGCGCATGGGCAAGCCGGAAGAGATCGCCCATTCGGCGGCGTACATCTTCGAGAACGACTACTACACCGGCCGGATTCTGGAGATGGACGGCGGGTTGCGCATCTGACCTCTGTCGCGCAATGAAAAACGCCCCGGTGCACAGGCACCGGGGCGTTTTTGTTTAAACCACAGCCATCAATCGTCGCTGATGGTGATGTTCGGCATTGCCGGCGACGCCGCTTCCTGCAGCACGATCCGCGCGCCGACGTGGCGGGCCAGTTCCTGATAGACCATGGCGATCTGGCTGTCCGGCTCGGAGATCACCGTCGGCTTGCCGCCGTCGGCCTGCTCGCGGATCAGCATCGACAGCGGCAACGAGGCCAGCAGCTCGACGCCGAACTGGGTCGCCAGCTTCTCGCCACCGCCCTCACCGAACAGATGCTCGGCGTGTCCGCAGTTCGAGCAGATGTGCACGGCCATGTTTTCCACCACGCCCAGCACCGGAATGTTGACCTTGCGGAACATCTCTACGCCTTTACGCGCATCGAGCAGCGCCAGATCCTGCGGTGTGGTGACGATCACGGCGCCGGCCACCGGGACTTTCTGCGCCAGCGTCAGCTGAATGTCGCCGGTGCCTGGAGGCATGTCGATCACCAGATAATCCAGGTCGCCCCAAGCGGTTTGCGTCACCAGCTGCAGCAGCGCACCGGAGACCATCGGCCCGCGCCAGACCATCGGCGTGTTGTCGTCGGTCAGAAACGCCATCGACATCACTTCCACGCCATGGGCCTGCAGCGGCACGAACCATTTCTGATCCTTGACCTGCGGGCGGGTGCCCTCGGGAATGCCGAACATGATGCCTTGGCTCGGGCCGTAGATATCGGCATCGAGAATCCCGACCTTCGCGCCCTCACGGGCCAGCGCCAGTGCCAGGTTGGCGGCGGTGGTGGATTTGCCCACCCCGCCCTTGCCCGATGCCACGGCGACCACGTTCTTGACGTTGGCCAGCCCGGGAATCTGCGCCTGGGCCTTGTGCGCGGCGATCACGCTGTTGACCTCGACCTTCGCAGTCACCACGCCGTCGAGGTTTTCGATGGCCAGTTGCAGCAATTGCGCCCAGCCGCTCTTGAACAGACCGGCGGCATAGCCGATTTCCAGCTGCACGCTGACGCGATCGCCGGTGATTTCGATGTTGCGCACGCAACCGGCGCTGACCGGATCCTGGTTCAGGTAAGGGTCGGTGTATTGGCTGAGGACGGCTTCCACCGCTGCGCGAGTGACGGCACTCATGGGCAACTCCGATAACAAGACTGGGAAAAGATGGCGGGTATCCTACCCCTTCTGTCCTCCGGACGGCATGTCCGGCAACGATTTGCAGAGGTGAAATATCTTTCCCGGCGCTTTATAGTGGCCGACCTCCGTTTCATCAAGTAGCGAAGCCCCACATGTCCGAACCACGCAAGATTCTCGTCACCAGCGCCCTGCCCTACGCCAACGGTTCGATCCACCTTGGCCATATGCTGGAATACATCCAGACCGATATGTGGGTGCGCTTCCAGAAGCATCGTGGCAATCAGTGCATTTATGTCTGCGCCGACGACGCCCACGGTTCGGCGATCATGCTGCGCGCGGAAAAGGAAGGCATCACCCCGGAACAACTGATCGCCAACGTCCAGGCCGAACACAGCGCCGACTTTGCCGAGTTCCTGGTGGACTTCGACAATTTCCACTCCACTCACGCCGAAGAAAACCGTGAGCTGTCGAGCCAGATCTACCTGAAGCTGCGTGACGCCGGGCACATCGCCCAACGTTCGATCACCCAGTATTTCGACCCGGAAAAGAAAATGTTCCTGGCCGACCGCTTCATCAAGGGCACCTGCCCGAAGTGCGGCACTGAAGACCAGTACGGCGACAACTGCGAAAAATGCGGTGCGACCTACGCGCCGACCGATCTGAAGGATCCGAAGTCGGCCATCTCCGGCGCCACGCCGGTGCTCAAGGACTCCCAGCACTTCTTCTTCAAGCTGCCGGACTTCCAGGAAATGCTCCAGGCCTGGACCCGCAGCGGCACCCTGCAGGACGCCGTGGCCAACAAGATCGCCGAATGGCTGGACGCCGGCCTGCAACAGTGGGACATCTCCCGCGATGCGCCGTACTTCGGTTTCGAGATCCCGGGCGAGCCGGGCAAGTACTTCTACGTGTGGCTGGATGCGCCGATCGGCTACATGGCCAGCTTCAAGAACCTCTGCAACCGCACGCCGGAGCTGGACTTCGACGCGTTCTGGGGCAAGGACTCCACCGCCGAGCTGTACCACTTCATCGGCAAGGACATCGTCAACTTCCACGCCCTGTTCTGGCCGGCGATGCTCGAAGGCGCGGGTTTGCGCAAGCCGACCGGGATCAACGTGCACGGCTACCTGACCGTCAACGGTCAGAAGATGTCCAAGTCCCGCGGCACCTTCATCAAGGCCCGTACCTACCTGGATCACCTGTCGCCGGAATACCTGCGCTACTACTACGCGGCCAAACTCGGCCGTGGCGTGGACGACCTCGACCTGAACCTCGAAGACTTCGTGCAGAAGGTCAACTCCGATCTGGTCGGCAAAGTCGTCAACATCGCCAGCCGTTGCGCCGGTTTCATCCAGAAGGGCAACGCCGGTCTGCTGGTGGACACCAACGCCGCACCGGAACTGACCGAAGCGTTCCTGGCTGCCGCGCCGAGCATCGCCGACGCCTATGAGGCCCGCGACTTCGCCCGTGCCATGCGCGAAACCATGGCGTTGGCCGACCGCGCCAACGCCTGGATCGCCGACAAGGCGCCATGGTCGCTGAACAAGCAGGAAGGCAAGCAGGATGAAGTCCAGGCAGTCTGCGCCACGGCGATCAACCTGTTCCGCCAGCTGGTGATCTTCCTCAAACCGGTGCTGCCAGTGCTGGCCGCCGATGCCGAGGCGTTCCTCAACGTCGCGCCGCTGACCTGGAACGACCACACCACCCTGCTGGCCAACCACCAGTTGAACGAATTCAAACCGTTGATGACCCGCATCGACCCGGTAAAAGTGCAAGCCATGACCGACGCCTCGAAAGAAGACCTGACCGCCAGCCAGACCGACACCGGCGCCGCCGCGCCTGCCGGCAACGGCGAACTGGCCAGGGATCCGCTGTCGCCGGAAATCGACTTCGACACTTTCGCCGCCGTCGACCTGCGCGTGGCGCTGATCGTCAAGGCTGAACACGTTGAAGGTGCGGACAAGCTGCTGCGTCTGACCCTCGACATCGGTGACGAGCAACGCAACGTGTTCTCCGGGATCAAGAGCGCTTACCCGGATCCGTCGAAGCTCGACGGCCGCCTGACCATGATGATCGCCAACCTCAAGCCGCGGAAAATGAAGTTCGGCATCTCCGAAGGCATGGTGATGGCAGCCGGCCCTGGTGGTGAAGAAATCTACCTGCTGAGCCCGGACAGCGGCGCCAAGCCGGGTCAGCGCATCAAGTAAGGTTCTGCCCTGACAGATCCCACAGGCGTGCTCCGTGCGCCTGTGGGATTTTTCATATCTGGCCCGCCCTCCACGGCTGCCGGATAATGCCTAACCTTAAGTGACACACGCCCGCTTCCACCGGCAGACCCATGACCGAACTCGTGCTTACGCTCTTCAGTGCTGCGCTGATCAACAACTTCGTGTTGCACTGGCCGCTGGGCGTCGATCTGCTGATGGGCAGTGAACGTCGACAAGTGCATGCGCTGGGGCTGGCGACGTTGTGTCTGATGCTGCTTGTCGGTGTGGCGGGTTACGTGCTCTGGCATTGGCTACTGGTGCCGTTGCAACTGGAATTCCTGCGCCTGTTTGTGTTTATGCCGTTGAGCATCTTGCTGATCACGCCATTGCTGAAGCTGTTGGCGCATTGGCTCCCGGCGTTGCCATTCGATGGTTTGTGGCCGCTGCTGCTGGGCAATGCCGGTGTGCTGGGGCTGATACTGATCAACGCGCAAGCGGACAAAGGCCTGTTTCATGCAATTGCGCTGAGCCTTGGCGCCGGCCTGGGTTTCTGGCTGGTGTTGAGCCTGTTCAGCGATTTGCGTGAGCGCACGGCCGACAACGATATTCCCCTGCCCTTTCGTGGCCTGCCGATCCTGTTGATCGGCGCCGGACTGATGGCCGTGGCTTTTCTCGGATTCAGTGGACTGATCAAAACATGAGTCTGATTCAACGCATCGATGCCCTGCTGCCGCAGACCCAATGCGGCAAGTGCGGCCATCCCGGATGCAAACCCTACGCTGAAGGCATTGCCGACGGCGAGCCGATCAACAAGTGCCCGCCGGGTGGCGACGAAACCATCGCGGCGCTGGCCGAACTGTTGAAAATCCCGGTGCTGGAGCTGGACACCAGTCGCGGTTCGGCGCCGCCGCAAGTGGCCTACATCCGCGAAGCCGAATGCATCGGCTGCACCAAATGCATTCAGGCCTGCCCGATCGACGCCATCGTCGGCGCAGCAAAGCTGATGCACACCGTCATCATCGACGAATGCACCGGTTGCGATCTGTGCGTGGCGCCCTGCCCGGTCGACTGCATCGAAATGCACCCGTTGCCGCCGGGCACGCTGCCGGTGGTCGGCGGCCTGGCCGCCAGCCTTGCAGAACAGCAGGCCCGCACGGCCAAACGCGATCACGCCCGCCAGCGCTTCGAACGGCGCAACGCTCGTCTGCAACGCGAAGAACAGCAGAAGCAGGCCGAACGCGAAGCCCGCGCGCAGCGCGCGGTTCAGGTCGAAGTCGCTGCCACTGCGCTCGATCCGGTGCAGGCGGCGCTGGAACGGGTGCGTGCGCAAAAAGCCGCGACCGCCGATGCTGCGCTGAAAAAAGCCAAGATCGATGTGGCCATGAGTCGGGCGCAATTGAACAAGTCGCTCAAGGCCTTCGGTCATCCGCCGACCTTCGATCAGCAATCGCAACTGATCGTCCTGCAACAACAGTTCGAAGCGGCCGAACAGGCACTTGCGAAGCTGGAAAGCAGCGCGGCACCTGCGCCGGTCGTGGCCGCCCCGGCAAAGGACGCCGATCTGAAACGGGCAAAAATCCAGTTGGCGATGCGCCGCGCCGAACTGAAAAAGGCCCAGACCGCAGAGGCCCCGCCAGCCGAGATCGCCGCGCTGGAGCAAGCGCTGCGTGACGCCGAACAGGCGCTGCACAACGCCGAAGCCGCCAGCGATCAACCGGCGCCGGAGCTTGTGCGTGTCGAGAAACGCCCGATCGACGATCAGCTGCGTCAGCTGAAAACCGAACTGGCCTACGCTCGCGCCGATCTGAACAAACTGCAACGGCGCGACGGCACGCCCGCCGACATCCTCGAAAAGGCCCGCGCCCGCCTGCAAGAAGCAGAGCGGCAGGTACAAGCCCATGTCATCCATTGAAACCAGAGACGAGCGCCTGCAACAGGCAATGAAGCTGGTTTTGCTGGCGACATTGCCGGGATTACTGGCGTTGTTCTGGTTTTACGCATGGGGCGTGTTGATCAACCTGATCCTGTCCGTCGTCACGGCCTTGGGGGTTGAAGCTGCCGTGACTTATCTGCGCCGGCAACCGCTGCAGGCCACCTTGAGCGATGGCAGCGCGGTGGTCAGCGCCACGCTTCTGGCGATCGCGCTGCCGCCCTATTGCCCGTGGTGGCTGACGGTCACTGCGATCGCCTCGGGCCTGCTGCTGGGCAAACATCTGTACGGTGGCGTGGGCCGAAACCCTTTCAACCCGGCCATGCTCGGCTTTGCCTTGGCCATGGTGATGTTCCCTCAGCCGATGACCCACTGGCCGGCCCACGGCATGGAGCTGACGGCGGCTTTTGCCCAGGTGTTCAATCTGGGCGCGCAACCGGACGCCTGGGTTCAGGCCACCGCGCTGGACAGTCTGCGCATCAATAAAAGCCTGACCATGGATGAACTGTTTGCCGGCGATCCGGCGTTCGGTCGCGTTGGCGGGCACGGCGTCGAATGGGTGAACCTGGCGTTCCTCGGCGGTGGGTTGTTGCTGTTGCAGCGTCGGGTGTTTGGCTGGCACGCGCCGGTCGGCATGCTCGCCAGCCTGTTCATGATCAGCCTGTTGTGCTGGAACGGCTCGGGATCCGACTCCCACGGCTCACCGCTGTTTCACCTGCTGAGCGGCGCGACCATGCTCGGGGCGTTTTTCATCGTCACTGAACCGGTGTCGGGGGCAAAAAGCCCGCTCGCCCGTCTGTTGTTCGGCGCGGGCGTGGGGTTGCTGACTTATGTGATTCGCACCTGGGGTGGTTACCCCGACGGCGTGGCGTTTGCAGTGCTGCTGATGAACCTGTGCGTGCCGGCGCTTGAGCGTTTCGCCATGGCCCGTCAGGCGCAGGTGGCACCATGAACCGCACGAGCAGCCTGATCACACTGGTGTTGATCAGCGCGCTGGGCATCGGCGTGACATGGTTGGTGCAACGCAGCAATGCGCCGCAGATCGCCGCCGAACAGCGTCTGCTTGAAAGTCGCAAGCTGCTGGACGTGCTGCCGGCCGACAGTTACGACAATCAGCCGCTTGAACAACCTCTGGCGCTGACCGACATCCACCTGAGCCACAGTCAGTTGCTGGGCACTTATCGGGCGAGCAAAAGCGGCCAACCCGTGGCGGTGCTGCTGCGCAGCCAGGCCCAAGGTTATGCCGGCAATATCGAGTTGCTGATTGCCATCGACGCCAACGGTCGATTGCTCGGTGTCAAAACCCTCGAGCAAAACGAAACGCCTTCGCTGGGTGGACATATCGGCGACTGGCCAAATAGCTGGCTTCAGACCTTTAGCGGAAAATCGAGCAGCCAGCCGACGGACAGCGGATGGGCTCTGAAAAAGGATCAGGGACAGTTCGACCAGATCGCGGGCGCCACCATTACGTCTCGTGCGGCGATCAATACCATCCACGATGCCCTGCGTTACTTCGATGAACACCGGACGACCCTGCTCGGGAGCGCGCCATGAACACGTCAGCGACACTGTCGAATTCAATGATGCTGGTGCTATTGATCGGAGCCACCGACTCCATTGCGGGTTCACTGGCGACGCTGTTGATGTTTACGGTTGTCGTGGGCGCCTACGGTTTGTGCATGGCACCGCTGCGCTCGCGCCTGAGCAGTGAGAGCCTGTTGCCGGTCAGCCTGGTGCTGGCCGCAACCCTGGCGGGCTGCGCCGATATTTTTCTGCAACGCGGTGCGATGCAGTGGCATCAACTGATCAGTCTTTATGCCGGGCTGATTGGCTTGCAATGCGTCGTACTGGAGCACAATGGATTTTTTCGCCAACCCGTGCGCACACGGCTGAAGCTGTGCGGCCTGTTTGCCGCGCTGATGATTGCGCTTGCGATGTTGCGTGAGCTGATCGGTCAGGGCAGCATCGGCCATCACCTGTCGGATCACTGGCAAGGTTTGATTCTGTTCGGCGACGGTCTTCATTTCGCGACGCTGGCTCCCGGCGCCTTCATATTGCTTGGACTGTTACTGGCCGCCCGTCAGGCCTGGACTCTCCCTGCCGACCTACCCGAGGAAACGCATCACCCATGAATGCCGCAAAACGTCTGGAGATCTTCCGCCGGTTTCACGAGGACAACCCCGAACCCAAGACCGAGCTGGCCTATTCTTCGCCTTTCGAACTGTTGATCGCAGTGATTCTGTCTGCACAATCGACGGATGTCGGGGTGAACAAGGCAACGGCCAAGCTGTTCCCGGTGGCGAACACGCCGGCGGCCATTCACGCGCTAGGCGTTGAAGGTCTGTCCGAGTACATCAAGACCATCGGCCTCTATAACAGCAAGGCCAAAAACGTGATCGAGACCTGTCGTCTCCTGGTCGAGCTGCACAATGGCGAAGTCCCGCAGACTCGCGAAGAACTGGAGGCCTTGCCGGGCGTTGGCCGCAAAACTGCCAATGTCGTGCTCAACACTGCGTTCCGACAGTTGACCATGGCCGTTGACACCCACATTTTCCGGGTCAGCAACCGCACCGGCATTGCACCGGGAAAAAATGTGGTCGAGGTGGAAAAGAAGCTGATGAAGTTCGTGCCAAAGGAATACCTGCTCGACTCGCACCACTGGCTCATTCTTCATGGACGCTATGTGTGTCTGGCACGCAAGCCCCGCTGTGGCAGCTGTCGGATCGAAGATTTGTGCGAGTACAAGCACAAGACTTCCGACGATTGAGCGGCTATTGGAGTTATTGATTTATCGATTGAAAAAATCTTTTTTACCATCTGCTGGAATATCGATATAAGGGGCGCCAAAGGCAGTCTTAGCCTGGAGTTGACCTTATGACTGACAGCAAAGAACAACTGGATGTAGACGACGATTTCATCGCTGCCGAAGCCGAAGACGCCGAACCGGTGGTTGAAGTTGCCAAGACCAATCTCAGCAAGCGCCGAACCATCGACAACCTGCTTGAGGAGCGCCGGTTGCAGAAGCAATTGGCCGATTACGACTTTGATCTCTGATATTTGAAAGCCTCCCGAAACGGAGGCTTTTCTCTTTTTGCTACTCGCTGATTCCGATCCGCCCATGATCCGTCAGCCACAGAAACTCTCAGACCAGGCCGTTCCGCTGCGCCAACTCAATCAGATCCACCAGCGAGCGCGCATTGAGCTTTAAAAGCAATCGGGTCTTGTAGGTACTCACGGTCTTGTTACTGAGGAACATCCCGTCGGCGATTTCCTTGTTGGTCTTGCCGCGCGCCAGTTGCTGCAACACCATCATTTCACGCCCGGACAGGCGATCCACCATATCGGCCTCGCTGGCATTTCCCAGGCTGGTCCTCACCGTATGCAACGCCTGATTCGGAAAATAGCTGTATCCGGACAGTACCGCCTTGATTGCACTCAGCAACTCCGTCAGATCCTGTTGCTTGCAAACATAACCCGCCGCCCCCGATTGCATGCAACGCATGGAAAAGTGTCCCGGTGACTGGGACGTCAGCACGAGCACCTTCAACGGCATCGCACTTGTCGTAAGACGCGCAATGACTTCCAGTCCATCCAGTTTCGGTATGCCGATATCCAGTATTACGATATCCGGCATCTGATCACGGGCAAGTTGTAATGCATCCACTCCATTGTCGGTTTCTGCAATGACTTCGTAGCCATGACGTTCCATCAGCATACGCACCGCAAGACGAATGACGGGGTGATCATCCACGATCAGCACTTTATTCATGGGCAAGTCCAGTTTCGCTGTTCGAATTTTTAGAACCGGCACAATAACGCAGTCATTTCACTCATGGCATGGAGAAGTTCATTCACACCGGCATCAAGAGACAACTCCTACAGCCAATAAAGATTATTCCTACAGAAAAGGACCACCAGAAAAATACCAGCCTGAAAAGAACATAAAGCCCGCCACCCTGCCGATCGCCACTCGAAAACTATCCAACAAAAAAAAAACCCACCGAAAGAAATAAAAAGCTGAAACAACATACTTATATTAATTCAACGGTATTTCCGATAAACACCAGCTAACTAGCGTCGGAGCACCAACCCGACACCCAGCTATACAAATCACTAGAACCCCATGACGAGATCAGCAATTTCATGAGCAGAGCACATGTTAAAACCCAACAGAAAGATCACCAACCCCATCAGCATTATCGCCGTATTTGCATTGATAACGGAGACCTCGGCAGCGGTTTCCCTGCCCTTTCTGGATAACGAAGAACGGAAGATCTACATTTGGCTTTTAATCAGCTTTCCTTTTTTCCTGTCGTTCCTGTTCTTCATAACTCTTAATTTCAACTATCGATCCCTTTATGCACCTTCAGACTTTGAAAACGACAGTAGTTTTTTAAAGGCATTTGAGGAAACTGGATCCCACATGCATGAAACAGCGACACAGACCGATATAGAATTACACACAGTAAAACTGCAAAAGTTTTTAACTACGCTATATATCGTTGATATCAGGGGACGGACTGCCGAATTTGACACAGACGCGCTATTGAAAAAAATCCCACACTCTTCCAAGCACTCACTCAGAATATTCCTGTTCCTGACCCGCTCGACATCGGACGCTTCATTAACAGAAAACATCTTCAAATCGTTTAAACAGGCAAAGAAGGCTGCCGGAACGGCCTACTGCATTGCTTACGACGTGGATTCAATGAGCATGATCCAGGTGGAAAAGGTTTGAACGCCCCGCAGAAAGCGGGAGCAGCAAGATCAGCGCCAATACGGATCCGGATCAGTTTGAAGTACCGCGCGCCCGGAAACACAAAGGCCTCGTCTTACGACAAGGCCTTTGTTTCACATCCGAACCAAACGATTCAGAACAACTTGCGGCCCTTGTTGGCAGCAATGCGCATGCGCAGTGCGTTGAGCTTGATGAAGCCCGCCGCATCGGCCTGGTTGTAGGCGCCGCCGTCTTCTTCGAAGGTCGCGATGTTGGCGTCGAACAACGAATCGTCGGACTTGCGGCCGGTTACGATGACGTTGCCCTTGTACAGCTTCAGACGCACAACGCCGTTCACGTTGACCTGCGAAGCGTCGATCATTTGTTGCAGCATCAGACGCTCAGGGCTCCACCAGTAACCGGTGTAGATCAGGCTGGCGTACTTGGGCATCAGCTCGTCTTTGAGGTGAGCGACTTCGCGGTCCAGAGTGATCGATTCGATGGCGCGGTGAGCGCGCAGCATGATGGTGCCACCCGGGGTTTCGTAGCAGCCACGGGACTTCATGCCGACGTAGCGGTTCTCGACGATGTCCAGACGGCCGATGCCGTGCTCGCCGCCGATCTTGTTCAGCGTCGCCAGTACGGTGGCCGGGGTCATTTCGACGCCGTCCAGCGCGACGATGTCGCCGTTGCGGTAGGTCAGTTCCAGGTACTGCGGGGTGTCGGGAGCCTTCTCCGGGGAGACGGTCCAGCGCCACATGTCTTCTTCGTGCTCGGTCCAGGTATCTTCCAGCACGCCGCCTTCATAGGAGATGTGCAGCAGGTTGGCGTCCATCGAGTACGGGGATTTCTTCTTGCCGTGACGCTCGATCGGGATCGCGTGCTTCTCGGCGTAATCCATCAGCTTCTCGCGGGACAGCAGGTCCCACTCGCGCCATGGAGCAATCACTTTCACGCCTGGCTTGAGCGCGTAGGCACCCAGTTCGAAACGCACCTGGTCGTTGCCTTTGCCGGTGGCGCCGTGGGAAATGGCGTCGGCGCCGGTTTCGTTGGCGATTTCGATCAGACGCTTGGCGATCAGCGGACGCGCGATGGAAGTACCCAGCAGGTACTCGCCTTCGTAAACGGTGTTGGCGCGGAACATCGGGAACACGAAGTCACGCACGAATTCTTCGCGCAGGTCGTCGATGTAGATTTCTTTGACGCCCATGGCCTGCGCCTTGGCGCGAGCCGGCTCGACCTCTTCGCCCTGACCCAGGTCAGCGGTGAAGGTCACGACTTCACAGTTATAAGTATCCTGCAGCCACTTGAGGATCACCGAAGTGTCCAGGCCGCCGGAATACGCCAGAACGACCTTGTTTACGTCCGCCATGCCATCACTCCACGGGGTTCTACGGAAAGCCGAGGAGTCTACCGCCCAAACGCGATAATTTACAGAGGCGCGACAGCTTAAGACGACAAAGCGACAGAATCTGTCGAGAGGGCGACGATGACCGGCAGGTCAGGAAGTCGCCGCCGTGTTGGCCGGCGTGCTGGCCTGAGGCGCCGGCGCGGTAGTCGGTGCCACTCGCGCAAGGTGCACGTTGACCCGGCGGTTCTTGGCCCGGTTGGCGGCATTGGTGTTCGGGACCAACGGGTAGCGCTCACCATGGAAACGCACGGTGATCTGCGATTCCTGAATGCCGTTGGCCTTGAAGAAATCAACCACGGCCAGCGCACGACGGCGCGACAGCTCGCGATTGGTCAGGCGATTGCCGCTGTTGTCGGAATGGCCGTCGAGCTCGATGTGATTGACCGTCGGATCGGCCTTCATGTATTCGAGCATCACCTGCAACTTGGCCTTGGCGGCGGCATCCAGCTCGATGCCTTCGCCGGGGAAGCCGATCTGCGATTGTTTGACCTGATCGAAATTCTGCGGGAGCAGTTTCGCCACGCAGGTCTGATAGTCATTGAACGCCTTGCTGAACTTGACCGGCAGCAGGCGCACTTCCGACACCCGACCATCGCCTGATGCCCGACGTACCACCGGGCTGCGACCGTCCATCAGCCCGCTGATCAGTTGCCCGGCCTGGGATTGAGAACTGTTGAACAACACGTTGCCGCTGCCCAGTCGAACCGTGCCCAGATTGATGTCGCCACGCCCCGGCTGCCACGGCGCAGCCGCCGCCAGCAAAGTCGCCGAACCGCCGCCAAGCATGGCGTTGTAGGCGTTCAGGCGAAAGGTCGCCTGCTCGCCGGCCTTGCGCACGAATTGCCCCGAGCCGAAGTCGGTGATCGGCTGCGTCAGACGGCACTCGAACTTGTCGCCCTCGACCGTCCACTCAATGTTCTCCAGACGAGTCTGGTAGGTCAGTGCCATCGCGGGAAGGCTGGCAAACACACTGAGCAAGGCTAAATATCGCTGGCGCACGGGAGGCTCCATTGGCTTCTACAACAAAAAAGACCGAGACATACATCTTTACGGCATACCTATGGGATATCGGACGCTCGTCG
>Ga0207713_1002072_pt1 | contig 14983 bp, 18 predicted proteins | sample KBSS64metaG_FD_184404 | JGI IMG/M metagenome (GOLD analysis project Ga0207713, IMG submission 184404) | Switchgrass rhizosphere microbial communities from Kellogg Biological Station, Michigan, USA - KBS S6-4 metaG (SPAdes) (version 2) | ecosystem: Host-associated > Plants > Roots > Rhizosphere >...
GCCGGCAAAGACATTCCGCCGGTGCTCGGCGATATCGCGACTTCTTTCGCGCCTAAAGGTGATGGCTCTCTGCTGATGCCTGGCGCCGTCAAGACGCCGGGGCCGGTGGGTGGTGACGTCGTTCGTTCGCTGGCTTCGCCGCCGGTATCGAGCACACCCGCTGGGGTTTCGCTGATGGCGGTACCGCCAAAATCGCCGGCGCCGAAGATCGAGCAAAAGGTTGATATCAGCGCGCCGATTCAGGTGACCGTGCAGGGCGACGTGAAGGATCCGGCGCAGCTCGCTCGCGAGCTTCAGCCATACATCGCACAGCAACAGCGCGAAATCACTCAACAGCTGGAAAGCCGCAAGCTCTACGACGACGCGCATCTTTGACCTGGGGGATTTATGGGCTACATGGAGCAGCTGCAATCAAGCGTTAAGTCCCTGGCGGCGGCGGGTGAGACTGGTCGCCGTAGCCTGGATGGGATGATCGCGCCGGTAGACGGGGCGATCAGTGAACTTAGCGGCGCGGCCTCGGAGTTGGAAGGCATTCCGTTTGTGGGACCGGCCGTTGGCGAAAAGCTTCAGCGCGTTATGCGTGGGGTGACGGCGGCCCAGGCGAAGGTCGGCCAGGTGGTCTCGGTGTACAGCGCAGCCACCCGGGCGGCGTCTCAGATTGATGAGCGCTTGGGTGCGCTGAAGGAACAGGCGGGGCGGGCGGCGACGGCGATCAACAACATCGCCGGCAAGGTCAGCCCCTCGCTGTCGGGCATTCTCCCGACTGGGGCCTTTGCTGCTGATGCCACACCGGCGCCGGAGGCAGTGAAACCCTTCCCGCACCTGATGATCATGCAGCCGCGTGATCCGAAACAACAGCCGTACTTCTTCAACCTAGACACGGCGGCCTTTGATGAGCTGCGGCGTTCGTCTGCGTTTCGCTGGGCCTCTCAGGAGCGGCTGAAGCGTCGACCCGCCCAGCAAGCTATTGGTATGGGAGACGAAAAGCTGACGTTGAAGGGCGCCATCTTCCCGGGCTTCAGGGGCGGCATCAAACAACTGGACACCCTGCGAACCCTGGGGGGCAAGTTGCAGCCGCTGACGCTGACCACCGGCTACGGCGACGTGCTGGACACCTGGTGCATGACCAGTGTCGAGGAAGAACAAAGCGCGCTGCTGGGCGGCGGCATCCCACGTAAGCAAGGCTTTACCCTGGAGTTTGTACGCTATGGCGACGACATGCAGAACGTCTGACGGGGATCTGTTGGACACCATCTGTCACAACTACTACGGCCATCTGAGCGGCACGGTGGAGGCCGTGCTCGATGCCAATCAAGGGCTGGCCGATGAAGTTCAGCCGTACCGAGCTGGTGTGGTGATTGTCCTGCCGGACATGCCGGCACCCACTGAAGAACTTGTGATGCTTTGGGATTAGCCAGGCCAGGCTGTCCTTTCCATCCGTTACGCGTAACGGCCGCCAACATTCCCCCGCGTTGGCGGGGTAACTGGGTGAACCATGACCCCTCGCTTTCGCGTCGTTGCAGACGGTAAAGACATCACCGCGCTGATCAATGACCGCCTGTTATTGCTGAAAACCACTGACAAACCAGGCATGGAGTCTGACGACTTCGAGTTGCGGATCGATGACCGCGACAGCGCCGTGGCGCTGCCCAAGCGCGGCGCCGGCATTGAGATCTACCTGGGCTATGCCGAAACGTCCATGGTGCGGCTAGGCCGTTACATGATGGATGAGGTCGAGATATCCGGCCCGCCTAACACCATCGTCGTGCGCGGCAAGGCCGGCGACATGCGCGGTACCGGAAAGACGGTGCGCAGCGGTAGCTGGGAAGATGTGCCGCTGTCCAAAATCGTGGCCGACGTGGCTGCCCGCAACGGCTGGACGCCGGTGTGCAACGTCTCCACGAACATGCCCCGGGCTGACCAGCTCAGCGAGTCTGATTTCAACTTCATCACCCGTATTGCCAAGCAGCACGACTGCACGGCCAAGGTGGCTGATGGGAAGTTGATTGTCATGACCCGCGACGGCGGCACCAGTGCGAGCGGCAAGGCCTTGGGCGCCGTCACCATCACGCCGGCCGATGTCAGTCGGTGGCAATTCCGCTTAGGCGATCGGAACACGCACAAGGCGGTGGCCACCAAGCACCAGGACAAGAAAAGTGGTGAGCTGAAGCTGATCAGCCTGGACAACACGGATGCGCCCGACGGGCTGCCGGCGGTGCATACAGACCGTCATATCTACCCCAACAAGACCGCTGCGGCCCAGGCCGCTAAGGCCCGCCTGACCGCCTTTAATCGATCTTCGGCAGGCGTTCGTCTTGAAATGCCCGGGCGTACCGATCTGTTTGCCGAGAGGTCGGTAAACGCCACGGGCTTCAAGGTCGGCATCGATGGCGAGTACCTGGTCGACTCGGTGGAGCAGGTATTTACCCAGGCAGGCTGGTCGACCACCGTCGAGTGCAATGGCGGCAAAAAGGGTAAGGCCAAGGCCAAGGGCAAGAAGGCGAAAAAAACCAAGGAGGTCAAGGTTCTACAGCTTTGACGTGAGTCGCTGAAACCCCCGTTTAACTAGAAACCGCCGCCGTTTGGCGGCTTTTTTTTGCCTGGAGAAAACATGTCTATCACCCTGCAGCAGTTGCTGTTGATCCTCCCGAACGCTGGCCGTCAGGCCGGGCTTTTTGTCGGTGTCTTGAATACTGCGATGAGTAAGTACGGCATCGTCACGCCCAAGCGAATCGCGGCCTTCATCGCTCAAGTCGGGCATGAGTCCGGCCATTTGACGCGCCTGGTCGAGAGCCTGAACTACAGAACGGACCGAATCATAGCCTTGGGTAATGCCGCTAGCCCAGGTTCCCGCTGGCGATCCCTGGTGCCGCGTGCCGCCGAGCTGGCGGGCAGTTCGGCACGTATGGGGAATGCCGTCTATGGCGGCCGTATGGGCAATGGCCCTGAGGCGTCAGGTGAGGGCTACATCTACCGAGGGCGCGGCCTAATCCAGATTACTGGCAAGGACAACCATCGTGCGTGCGGTGAAGCTCTGGGCGTCGACCTGATCAATCACCCCGAGCTGCTGGAGCAGCCGCAATATGCAGCGCTGTCGGCGGCCTGGTACTGGTCCGTGAACGGGCTGAACACGCTGGCCGACGCCGGCGACATCCAGAACATCGGGAGCCTCATCAACACGGGCAGCAAGGGCAGGGTCCCGAATGGTGCGGCTGATCGCCTGGCGCTGTATCAGACGGCATTGCGGGTGCTGGCATGACGCCCGTGCAAAAGCTGGCCGGCCTGGTAGTACTGATCCTGGTGGCTATGGCCGCGAGCTTCGGCGTTGCCTGGCAGGTGCAGGACTGGCGCCTCGGCAGGGTGATGGCAGAGCAGGGCGCCCAGTTCGAGGCGGACCTGACCGCGATCGGCAATGCCGCTGCAGCTCAGGCCCGTACCGAGCAAGACAAGCGGCTGGCCACCGAGCAGCAACTGGCCGCCTCCGACCAACAACACACCAAGGAATTATCCGATGCCCAGCGCAACCAGGCTCTACTGCGTGACCGCCTTGCTACTGCTGATGTGCGGCTGTCAGTCCTTCTCGACGCCACGGATTCAGCCAGTGGCTGCAACGTGCCTACCACCCCCGGCGCCGTCGGCGTGGTTCATGCAACCCGTCGAGCCCAACTTGACCCAGCGCATGCTCAACGAATTATCGCCATCACCGACGCCGGCGACCAAGGACTGATGGCGCTGCGGGCATGCCAAGCGTATGTCAGGGCTGTGGCGCGCTGAGACCACTGAACTACTCTTAGGTCTGGCGTTCGTATTGCGATTACCGGGCCAATGAGAAAGAGGGACCATGGACAAGCGGCTTGCAGGCCTTTCATTCCTGCTTACTCTCGGCTGGGTCACGGCCGTCGTGTTCGTGATGTGGTTTTTCAACTGATGGGTCCGGCTCTATAAGCTCTGGCCCCTGACTCCTCGCGTTGCCCACCGCTTTGCCAACAGGGAACCACTCAAACTGTTCCGTAGGCTGGCACAGCTCTTTCGCGATTTCCTGCGCGCGCGCGGGCGAAAGGTCAGGATCGAGCCATTCATTGGCGTGCTCAGGAGTAAGCACTAATGGCCGTCGGTCATGTATGTCGACCATGCCCTGATCGCTGGCAGCGGTGATGATGACGAAGCCGTCACCTTCGTGCGGGTCGAGTCCTGGGTGCACCTGGGCCAAGGCGCCAAAAAACATGGGCTTTCTGCTTTTCAACCTGATGAAGTAGGGCTGCTTCTTTTTCGGGTCGTCTGGGTCTTTGACCCACTCATACCAGCCCTCGCTGGGCACGATCGCACGGCCCCTAGGCCAAAGCTGTTTGAAAAACTTACCAGTCGTCACGGTCTCTACCCGAGCATTTATCGGGTCTGGCCGTTTGCCTTTCGCCCAGAATGGCGCCCATCCCCATGGCACAGCATCAATGTGCAGCCCATCCTCTTTGCTGTGCAGAAGTTGCACACGCGTCGACGGCGCGACGTTGAAACGGTTAACCGGTTCTGCATCGTAGCCACTGAATAACTCGATCTGAGGGCTCAGCTCCTGGATATAGATCGCCATCCCTTCGTACTGAACAAATCGGCCACACATAGACTTCTCCACACGTCGGGTGCCTGGAACGGTTCACTGCCGCCCATCTCTACACGGTAGACCTTTACGTGTGCGATTCGTTATGACCTTCGATATTCGGCATATAAGCGAGCTTAGAGCCTGGCTTGCTCTCGATGATGACCCCGCGTTTGTTAGCGGAACGCCCGAGTACAGATACGAGACCCGCCTGGCAATGACTGATGACCTCAAAAGCCGAGGAATCATCGACACTGCCGAGTGGCGCGAGCTGGTGGCCGAGGCCAGCACCGCGTACACCGAAGAGGTGGCTTGAACCGCCCGCTTGTCAGATATCTCTTACACGAAATTGACCGCAAACCCTTCTACGATATTAACTGTATGTCCGTACAGTATTTGTATAAGGCAGCACCATGAGCTTCAACATCTTGGGTCCAATTGCCAGCGGCGGCGTAAAACTGCCTCTCTGCTCGTTTCACGTACCGGCCGGCTTTCCGTCCCCTGCAGCCGATCACATTGAGCAGCATATTTCCCTGGATGAAGTACTCAACATCAGGGCTCCGCACGTCTACCTGGTGATGATCACCGGCGAAAGTATGCAGGGCGCCGGAATATTCGAGGGTGACCTGGCTGTGGTGGATCGCTCCATTGAGCCGGCCCACGGCCATATCGTGGTGGCGTTGCTCAACAATGACCCTATGTGCAAGCGACTGTGCAAGCGTGGCAAGGAAGTGATCTTGCTATCCGAAAACCCCAAGTACCCCGCACGCTATGTGCTGGAAGGCGACGAGCTCTCAATCTGGGGTGTGATCACCAGCACTGTCCGCAGTCATGTCTAATCCGCCAGTATTCGCGCTGATAGACTGCAACAGCTTCTATGCCAGTTGCGAACGGGTGTTTCGGCCCGATCTAGCCAAGACGCCTATCGTGGTGCTGAGCAACAACGACGGCTGCGTGATCGCCAGAAGCTACGACGCGAAGCCTTTCATCAAGATGGGCGAACCGTATTTCCAGATCAAGCACAAGCTTAAGCAACACGGCATTGTCCCGTTTTCCTCAAATTACGCCCTGTACGGGGACATGAGTGAGCGGGTAATGACGCTGATCGAGAGCATGGTGCCCGCCGTCGAAATCTACAGCATCGACGAAGCCTTCGCCGACCTTACTGGGATTGGTGAACTTGACGCGCTCGGCAGGCAGATCCGTGCCCAAGTACTTCGTTGCACCGGCATTCCCGTTGGTGTCGGAATTGCCAATACCAAGACCCTGGCCAAGCTGGCGAACCATACGGCGAAACGCATACAGGCTCAGACCGGAGGAGTGGTAAACATCACCGACCCGGTTAAGCGTGATTGGGTTTTGCGCAACACGGATGTATCTGAGGTGTGGGGTGTGGGCCGCAAAATGAAGCTTCACCTAGACGCCCTGGGCATTAAGTCCGCAATGGACCTGGCAAAAGCCGATCCTTGGACGCTCCGGAAAAAATTCAGCGTGGTGATCGAGAAGACGGCGCGGGAGCTGGCCGGCACCTCTTGTCTGGAACTGGATGAGCCAGATCCGCCGAAGCAGGAAATTTGCTGCAGCCGTATGTTTGGCATGCGTCTGACCGAGCTTGCCCCGATCAAAGAGGCGGTGGTCACCTACATGATGCGAGCCTCGGAAAAGCTCCGGGCGCAGAACTCCCTCTGCAAGAAAGTACGAGTGTGCATACGGACCGGCATGTTCAACCCAGACGAGTCGAAATATGCGAACGGGGTGGTAGTGGATATGCCTTATCCAACCGATGACGTTCGGTTACTCACCAAAGCCGCCGTTGATGCGCTCGACCGTATTTTTCGGCCTGGATTCAAGTACAGCAAAGCCGAGGTGATGCTGCTAAACCTCTGCCAGCCTGGCGAGTACACCGATGATCTGTTCGCGGTCTCGCAGCCGGCAGAAGCGACGCGGGTAATGTCGGTGCTGGACCAGATCAATGACAGGTGGGGAAGGGGAACGCTGCGGTCTGCCAGCGTGCCTACCAATCCTGAGTGGGGAATGAGGCGCGAGATGATGAGCCAAAGCTACACCACCAAGCTGGGCGAGCTCTGGACTGTCAGCTGCAAATAGAGGTTTCCTCGCGCCATGAGGACGACTAACGTAGCTTGATGAACTCTTCGTTGTTCACAATGGGTCAGAACTGACTCTATTAGTCTTAATGCTGACCTTAAAGTTTGGACGTAAAAAAGGTGTTTTACGGTCTTAGATGGAAGATATGACCAATTTGGAATTTTTCCGCTAATCACTCGTTCCTGAAAGGCGTTTGCTTATTTGGCGTAGTTCTCTCATTGCAGTCAGTAAAACTTGTGCCTGATTTAGGATGCTGTTTGCGATTTCTGCATGCCCACATGTATGTAGTTTGGTGGCATTTTTAATGATTTCATGAGCGCGATTTTCAATTGCATCGGCATACATTTCTAGTTTTTGAATCATGTAATATATTTACCATTAAGGTTTAACAAACGTAGGAGATATACTCGCTTACAGGTGATGGTTTGAATTCAGGTATATCTAGTTTGCGAGCAAGCTATAGTACTCACGTCTTTAGTCTAGGATCATTTTTGGTAACGATGGGTTTTCGTGGTCTGTAACAGAAAGTTACATTTGCGATTCGTAATCCTAAAGCCGAGGACCATATTTGGTGGGATTGAGATGGCATTGTGCTACTGGTCTAGAATCAGCATTGCGAAAATCGACGGCCTTTGTGCACTCTGGGCTAGAGAATTTAAGATTTAGCATTTTGTAAATGTATAATGGCAATCTGAAATATAAGATATGTCAGATAGGGCAAAAATAATGTGCGTCATGTCGTTAGAATCGCTTCTACGTAATTCAGCTAAGGAAATTGAGAGCGATATAAGCTTCGACAAGGCTGTTAGCTTGCACTTCATAGCTTTGCTTGAACGTTACTCCAAAAGACCCTTCTTCTATAAAAATGCTCTGAAGCTAAGTCGACTGACTGTATCATTTATTCTGCTGGGTGAGTATTTTTCCAATCCCAAACCTTTACTCTCAGAAGTAAAAGAGATGTGCATTTCTAGAGGTTATTGTTCTAAGAATAGTATGGAGTCCATATTCATACTTTACAGGGCTCTGGGGTTCCTGGATATTATGGCAGATCCTGATGACAGTCGTTTTCGCACGTTTGCTCCTTCCCGACTAGCATGCAGTGAAGTTAGGTCTATATTGAATTCTGTTACTGATCCATTGGTTGTGCTTTTTCCCAGTGCAGGAGAACTTAATGCTCTGAAAGAGTTGGATGATTACGAGTTCCTCTCAATATATTTCAATTTCTTTTCAAAGTTGGTTGAGGCAAAGTTAACAATAGATGTTCTGCTGCCAGAGTGTTGCTGGATGTTAGAGCGGGATGCTGGGCATCTATTGATGCTAGCCATTTACAACGACGCACTAGTATCTGAGGGGGGATATGCAAGATATAGACAGTCCTCTTACCTTTCATTAGCCGAAAAGTTATCAGTTTCTAAAAGCCATATTATTAGATTTGTCAAGGCGGGTGCTGATAAAGGCTATTTTAAAATTCATTCAAAAACGAAGTTGGAATTGTTGCCGAGCTTTATCAATCTTGCACGGCACTTTATGGCATTTACATTTGCAATAGGCTTTTGCAGTGCTAAATTTGTAAATGCCGATTTTATAGGGTCGCCATAAGTCAGGGGTTTTAGAGCGGTGGATAATTTTAAATTCAGATGTCGTATTAGGACGTTGTTATCCCCTGCCGTTTCGAAAGCAGAACTCATTGGTCTCACAGCTTGGTTTTGTGTGTTATTAATAACCCCGAAAATGATCCTGGCGGCGCCAGTAATTTCTATTACTGTATTGCTTCTTTTTGTCTACTTCATACACGGGCGTACGGCAAGTTATTTAATTTGGCGGGTGTTAGGCGTGGTTTTTGTTCTTGTTTTGACAATAGGGTTTTCCTACGTGATCAACACAAAAGGAAGCCTGGATATATTCGCATTGCCTCTATTCGTGATTATTGTAATGAGCAGTTCGATATTGTTTATTTCAGTGACAGACTTTTTATTTTGCTCGTCACTGACCTGGATAGCTATGTTGCCGAATATGCAATTAGGTTCATATGGCGATTTGGAAGTCTATGTGTTTCTGTTTTTTTTGGCTTCAACTTCCATCGGCGTTATTGTGAATCTGAGCTACCTAGGCAGTCTCCGGAATTTACTGATGGTTGAGAGCGAGTTTCGCGAACTAGCGGAGACGGATTTTCTAACGTCAATACTGAATCGCCGAGCATTTATGGGGCGTTTTGAAGATCTGCTCGCGGAAGGGAGTAGTGGTTATATGATGATGTTAGATATTGACAACTTTAAACTGAAAAATGATCAGTACGGTCATGATGTAGGAGATAAGATACTTTGTGCAATGGCGGCGTGTTTAAGTAGCACATTAGGAAGTCACACATACGGCAGGATAGGTGGAGAAGAGTTTGCTGTGATTATATTAGGCGATGATTCATCGATTGCATGTGATTATGCATTAAGGTTATTGGATGTCATTGGGCGTAGCTTGCCCTCACCATATAATTATACAAGCAGTGCTGGTTTGGCTTTTTTTTCACTGGGTTCTGAAATGTCTGATGTGCTGAAATGTGCAGATCGTAACCTTTACGCTGCAAAAAATAATGGAAAGAATTGCGCTTATTTGAATGAGCGTAAAGTAATGTTTAAAGGTGTCATGCTTGAAAATTCATAAAAGGTGAGTAAATGAAAATCGAGTTCGAAGACCTGGGATCACCGGACGGTTGCCTTTTACGGTTGGGTTCCATTTACACAAGATTCAGCAGCAGGGCTGAGGCTGAGCAGTTTGTTGAATTACTGCGTGGTAGAATTGATGCAGTAAAATTAGATTGGGCGCCGCACATGAGTAACAGCCAGCATGATGATTTAAATAAAGATAACATTGAATGACTGTGGCAAATCTTAAACTTGAATAAGTTTAAGGCGGAATCTAGGGGAGGGTGAACTTATACGCTAATTAAATGCTTGGTAGGATTTTGCATGTGGTCTTTGAAAAGAGGCAAATTTTTTTATGTGTATGAATCTACGATTGCTATATCTATGGTTGCGACAATGTGTTCCGGTATTTCCCACGCCGCAACTAATTGGAGCGCCGGGGACTATTCTATTAGCGGGACAATTGCAGGTGATGTTCTAAATGCAAGTGCTAACGATCTGATCATCAACGGTGCAAGCAGCCATGAGCTTGGTGTGTTGACTGGTTCTGGTGGAGGTATTAGCTCCGCAGATGTAGGTACTATCACAAACGTTAATAGCGATATTAAATTCAATTTCGGCAGGTTATTGCTTAATGATACGGTCATTGTCGACGGACATAAAGTAATTAACGCTGGAGCAAGTTTGCAAATTAATAATATTATTTTTATTGAGGGTGAGTACATTCAATTGCAGGACGCTGCTTTGACTTTTGGAGTCGCTGATACTGCCGTTGCAACTGGCGATATACTTATAGATTCAGATCACGGCACATTGATGGCATTCAGGGTGAGCCTCGCGCCAGGCTCCAGCATCGGGCTTAGCAATACGGGAAATGGATATGCATACGCTCAGGGCCAAAGATTTGCAGTAATCGCCGCAATGGATGGGGCAAACACAAATTTCAATGAACGTTCCCTTAATTACATTCTGAACGCGACCGGTCTGACCCTGACCGGAGAAAATGTTCCCATTGCTGGGGGTAGTGGCGTTGCGCTAGTGCTTACAGTGGTGGGCAAGGGATCAAACAGTATTTTACGCGGCCCGATTAACAGTGCTACTAATAGGATCGGAAGGTCATCTCTCGACGGTTTGTTCCAGTACAAGGGCATGGATGCTCAACTCATGAATCTGTTCAATGCCAGTGCTGCACTGGGCAATGACGGCAATCAGGGGGGCGCTCAGTTGAGCCCTGGCACCCTGGCATCTGCGGCGTCGGCGGCTTCCATCAGCACTACTGGGAGAGTATTTAACATCTTAAGTGCGCATATGGACAACGTGCGCGCGACTCGGGTGGGCAATACCGGTTTGAGTAGTATTGCTGATGGCAAAGGCCTATGGAGTCAAGCCTTCAGCGGAAACTCCCATCAGCGGGAACGTGATGATATCTCCGGTTATGATGCGTTTTATCAAGGCCTATTGGTAGGGGGGGACGGAGCGTTAAATGAGAATTGGAACGCCGGAATTCTAATCAGCAATACCAAAACTATGGTTAAAATTAACGGCAACAATCAACGCAGCTCTGCGGATATTGATTCTTATGGCATGATTGGCTATGCAGCGTACACGGGCGATTTCTGGTATCTGAACTTGTCAGCAGGCGCTGTGCAGCAAAAATATGACATCGAACGTCAGATTAAACTACCTGGTTTCAATGGGGCGCCTCAAGGAGGTTACGACGGTATTCAGTACGTGAGTGCAGCTCAACTTGGCTACCCAGTTGAGCTTGGTTCACAAACCTACTTGACGCCTAAGGCCGGTCTCCTTTACAGCCTCCTAAAGCAAAACAGATACACTGAGCACGGTGGAAATGGTGCTGCTTTGAAGGTCATTTCTGATGATACGCACTCGCTGAAAAGCAATCTGGGTGCGAAGCTTGAGCAGTTTTATGCTTATAATTACGGAGAGATTATACCGTTCGCGCAACTGACTTGGCGTCATGAGTTTCGTGACAAAGGTTTACGCACAGTAGCTAATTACGCAGCCGACGTTTCAGGAGAGACAAGGTTCAATGCGAATGGCCCTTCGGCGATCACTGACTTTGCGGAGTTGAGCTTGGGAGTGGCCATATCGCGTAATAGTCAAGTAACTGTGTCTGCGGAATACACATTGGAAGCAGGGAATGGATTTACTTCCAGTACCGGTAACCTGAAGGTGGTCTCAGAATTCTAAGCGGCAACCCCTCGGAGCACCGTAGGTCTCTCGAACCACCACCACGACCCAATCCGGCCACTGGAAGCATTATTCAGCCACCGTGGGATGCCGAACTTTACGGTAAGTCATGTCAAAGGCGTCAACGCGACTTGGACCCTTTCACTTCGACTGGGTGGCCTGAATCGCCCCGGATTTTCTAGACGCTTACGACTCTTAGGTTTTGGCCGCTTGCTGCCCTCGACAGGCAGCAATCGGCCACAAGGATTGATCGTGGGATGCTGAATGGAATGCGGTGGGAGTCAGAAGTGATGTGGGTTCGAATCTCTCCTTCACCGCCAAATTTAGAAAATGCAACTCACTGATTTTATAAAATAATATCTGGGTTTGTGGTTTTTACATCCCCAAAATACCCCATGGGACTAGTGCTTATTTTTGGTGCGCTTTTTGGTCGCCAGAACCAGATAGGGCGCAATTGCTCTCTCTTTGAACTTAGTGTCAAATCCACTACTCTTTACAGAAGGGGCCAATTCGTATGACCCGTCTTTCACTGTTTCAAAGCTTGGGTAGGAAGCTATGTTTGGCGCCAGTAACGAGAGTCATCCGGCAGCGAGCCGGTCTGCTGATTCACTCGCCGGGATTGCGTACGCAGCCACCGCATTTGAAGCACAGGATTGTGAGATTCTCACGCGTGAGTTGATATTGAATCTTTATGAAGAAGAGACTATTTCCGGACTCGACGCTGACAACCTACGAATCCTGAGCAGAGTGGCGCTTGAAAAGCGTCTCTTTGAAATTGCGAACTTGTAAGATTTGAGCATTGCCCGAATCGACAAAACGCCGCTTACGTCCAAAAGGCCCCACGCGTAGACCAGGTGCGGGGCCTGTTTATTTGGATATGGAAACCAAGCCCCCGTAGACTGGTAAGTCTATACTTGGCCCTGTCGTAATACACGCGGTCTCTCTCCATTTGACATGGGAGTTGTATTTCGTGGTTTTTGATAATTCAGAACCTTTGGATGACGAGCACCATGTAGCGCTTTTGACTGTCGAATTGGCTACCGATTCTCTGCAGCGCGGTTGGAAAAAGGTGCTTCATGCTATTGAGGATACCCGTAATCAAGCGATGCTAACGCACACTGTCGCTGTCGCGCATGGCTTTGCTTTAGGCTTGCTGGCCGGCGATTTAATCACCACTGGTGCATATCAGGCGATGACAGCGTTAATCAACAAGGCAGACTTGATCAAGCGTGGGGAGCTGCGCGATAGCCGAAAGTGAGCATTTAAGAATTATTGGATGGGGCCTACCTGCCTATCTTTGTCAGGCAGTATTTTCAACTTGCTTAGAAGTTGCTACAGCGCCGAGGAATGGTAGCGAACTAACCCGTAGGGCTAGGGTGTTGGGGGAGGGCTAGGTCCAATCCATCATCGGGGCGACGGAGAAGCGGCGGGAGAGGAGGGGTGGTGAAGCGCTGATCAGGGGCATTGGGCAATCTGAGTAGGCGGGGCAGAGGTCGGGAGTTTATCAGGAAACCAGGGGAAGGCTTCGCACTCCACCTCTCCATCTTTCGCGTGTTTGGTTTCAATCACTCTCTGCTCGTAATCTTCTTCGATCACGGACCGGAAAATCTTGCACCGATAAAAAAATCCGAATTGGGACGCCTGTACCGCGGTCAGGTGACGGTTGTAGTAAGGAAGCAGTTTTCAAGGTCGATGGTCTTGGCACGGGTTGGCTGCGGCAGGTCAACCATGACGTTGTTGGCCCGGAAGTCCATGTGCATTTTTCGATCCTCGGGTTCGTGTTGGCTCTACATCACCTACTGGAAAAAATCACCGGCAAAAAGATTTTTATCGTGCAATAATGGCTATGAGCCATCAATTTTTTATAAGTACTATTAATGAAAGCGACATTTTCCGCGAAGTTGTTTGTTGTTTTTATTGCTTCATTATTGATCGGCGTCGTTTGTTTATTGATCGATGCATTCCTCTAGAGCGTTCTAAGAACGCTTCGGCTGCTTGTATTGCCGCGTGAGAAATCTGCCCAATACAAAAAAACTACCCAGAATAAACCCCAGGAAGGCGCCCAGTGCGAGGAGTTTTTTTGAGTTTTTATTGTTAACGGTTTTGACTTCGTCGAGAACGTTGAACGCGCGTACGCTTTTTCCAGAAGCCAGCGCTGGTAAGTTAAGTGCCATGGCTTCGTTGTTGGCAGTATCCAGCGCGGATTTCAGTTGCGTTCTTGCCGACTCTTCAGTCGTGGCCGTTGTCGATGCGACGTACAGGAAGGATTCGTTTTTGCCTGTCTTGGGCGGCACTTCCTTCAGTGTAATGGCTTGAGCCGCCATGACGCCCATGGCGGTATAGAACACGTCGTTTTGTATTGAGCTGTACAGGTCGGTTTCCAGCGAGTGTGGGATCGCAGTAGGGGCGGGTTCTTTTTCTTTAACTTCTTTATATAAGCTGTAGAGCGAGGCTTTGGTAAGGTATGTGCTAGCAGTCCATTGCGCGGGGGCGGTTGCATAGATTGCATATGAAGCGATAGCGCCTGCTACCGTTGTGGCTATAAGGATTTTCTTACTTGTCCATAAGGCTTGGATAAGTGGAATCAAATCTATTTCATCATCAGTACGACGGCTATTCGAATTCGTTGAAGTGCTCACAAAAAATTCCTTTACTTTGCATTTCCGAATTGTAGAGAAAAAAACACAATACGGCATGTAATATTATCAGTCGATTTAGATGAGAATATTTCCCGTTTGTGCGGCTTGGACTCGTTCTTTGGCACCACCTGAACCGTAGCTTTCATGCATTGAAGTTTCATCATGCCCTTTGTCTTGCGGCATAGGATCGCCTGCACGATAAAATCGTTCACGCTTCAGTCCTCGGTGACTTGAATACTGCGCGCCCCCCATGAATCCATCCTCATTGCACCTGTTGCGTTACCTGGCGCCTGCTCAGGCGTGAGCACCAGCACCTGCTTTTCCGCGGGTTGCCAGGCGTTGGATGGTCGTCATGGGCTCGGCAGTGGGGCCAAGATGAACGCGGGAGGCAGTGAGATCGGTAGCAGCTTAACCACTACAGTTCGGGATTGCTGCGTGATTAGATCGAAAGGGGCGGGGCAGGTGGTTGTCCGCCACGCCGGTTAATGCCCGCCAATTACCGAGGAGCAGGTCGCGCCTGCCGCCAGCCAGCATGGTCACATGCCTGATAATCCCCCCGTCTTGCCCCAGGCCGGCAACCTGAACCGACGCTGTCCCCCAGCAAAGTTTCATAATTCCTTCCACCGTTGAGGTCTACGATCTTCCTCAAGATAAGCCCCCACGGTCCAGTCCACAGGGAACTGAAAAAATGATTTCGAACCTCGTCAAAGTCGTGATGATTACCGGCACGTTGCTGTTGGGCGCTTGTTCTTCGGGTGCGCCGGGCATGAGTGGCGACCCTTGCTTTTCAGGCGGAT
>Ga0207713_1002093_pt1 | contig 14896 bp, 12 predicted proteins | sample KBSS64metaG_FD_184404 | JGI IMG/M metagenome (GOLD analysis project Ga0207713, IMG submission 184404) | Switchgrass rhizosphere microbial communities from Kellogg Biological Station, Michigan, USA - KBS S6-4 metaG (SPAdes) (version 2) | ecosystem: Host-associated > Plants > Roots > Rhizosphere >...
CAGCAGGCCCAGCACTACCAGGATCACGCCACCGGTGGCCACCACATAGCGGCTCTTGACCCCGGTCACGGCCACCAGGCCGACGTTCTGGGCGAAGGCGCTCTGGGTGAACGAGCCGAAGATCGGCGCCAGGATGCTCGACGCCATGTCGGCCCGCAGGCCATTGCCCAGGCGCTTGGAGTCGACCTTGGTTTCGATGATCTCACCCACGGCGAGGATGTCGGCCGAGGTTTCCACCAAGGTCACCATGATCACGATGCACATCGACAGGATCGCGGCGATGTGGAATTCCGGCATGCCGAAGTGGAACGGGGTAGGGAAGGCGAACATCGGGCCTTGGCTGACCTTGCTGAAGTCGGTCATGCCCAGTGCCCAGGCGATCAGCGTGCCCATCACCATGGCCAGCAGGATCGACAGGCGCGAGATGGTCGCGCTGCCCAGCTTGCTCAGCACCAGCACGATGGCGAAGGTCAGCCCGGCCAGGCCGATGTTGGCCACGCTACCGAACTCCGGCGAGGCACTGTTACCGCCCATCACCCAGCGCGCGGCGACCGGCATCAGGGTCAGGCCGATGGTGGTGATGACGATGCCGGTCACCAGCGGCGGGAAGAACTTGGTGATGCGCGAGAACACCGGGGTGATCAGGAAGCCGATCAGCGACGCCGCCATGACTGCACCGAGCACGCCCGGCAGGCCGCCGCCGCCCTCGCTGCTGAGGATGGCGCCCATGGTCGCCACGCCGGCAAACGATACGCCTTGCACCAGCGGCAGCTGGCAACCGAAGAACGGGATGCCCAGCGTCTGCAGCAAGGTCGCCAGGCCACCGGCAAACAGCGAAGCGGCGATCAGCATGCCGATCTCGGCACCATTGAGGCCGGCGGCCTGGCCCAGGATCAGGGGTACCGCGACGATCCCGCCATACATGGTCAGCACATGCTGCAGACCATAGGCCAGGTTGGCACCAAGCCCGAGGTTTTCATCCTCGGGTCGCTTGGCGGGAGACGTGCTAGGGGACGTAGTCATGGAGCAGGCTCTCTGTTTATTGTTGTGGCCTTACTGTAGACATTTCCTACAAATGATTGCTACATAAATTGTATACAATATTTTGATCGGAGCGCGGACAGCTGGCCTTGCAATGTGTGCAAGATGCCAATGCAGATCGCGTACCAACTCGTTAGAGGCTGTGCTAGAGGGGTGTGTACAACGCGTCGATACCCAGACGGAAAGCTGTCTGGGTAGACAAGAAACAGTGGGTGGGATTGCTGTTAGCTAGCTAAGAGATTCCATTATTCGATGAGTTCGCGCAGCTCACGCATCATTTCGGTGCTGTCGGCCACGTTCAATTCCACAAGACGGTGCAGGTGGGTCATCGACTCGACATCGATATAGAGGCAGATGAAGCCCAGGCGAGTGGTTTCTTCATGGCGCAATTCCACCTGCATTTGCACACGTACATCGTTGTCGAGATGGATGACCGCATCGAAATCCTGGCTCAGGTCAGCGTCCCAGGGCTTGGGGCATTGCACCAGCAGGCCCTTGAGCGACAGATCCAGCAGTTTTACCGGCCAGCGGCGGTCGCCCTGGCGCAATTCGGTGGGGGCGTCGAAGTCAATTCGCTGAAAGCGGCGGCGTTCGTCGTGATCGCTCATGGAGACGGTCCTCGGGTGACATCCTGACTATAGTTAATTGGGTGTATGCATCAGGTACCGCAATCTGGCCGCAGAGGCTCTAGACCAAAGCAAGTGTGGCAATGCGCGATGACTCGCCCTAGACTCGATGGGCGGTCTTTTCCAATCCACCAGCTGGAAGTAAACCATGAACAACAATAATAGCCTGCTACGCCACATTCCGTGGCTGGCGCTGGCAGTCATAGGGGCCTGCGCGCTGGGTGTGGTTGCCCTGCGCCGAGGCGAAGCGATCAATGCCTTGTGGATCGTGGTCGCGGCGGTGGCCATCTACCTGGTCGCCTACCGTTACTACAGCCTGTTCATCGCCACCAAGGTGATGCAACTCGACCCTCGCCGAGCCACCCCTGCGGTGCTCAACAACGACGGTCTGGACTACGTTCCAACCAACAAACACATTCTCTTCGGTCACCACTTCGCCGCCATCGCTGGCGCCGGCCCCTTGGTCGGCCCGGTACTCGCTGCGCAGATGGGCTACCTGCCCGGTACGCTGTGGCTGATCGCCGGCGTGGTACTGGCCGGTGCAGTGCAGGACTTCATGGTCCTGTTCCTCTCCACCCGCCGCAACGGTCGCTCGCTGGGTGACATGGTGCGCGAGGAGATGGGCCGCATCCCGGGCACCATCGCCCTGTTCGGCTGCTTCCTGATCATGATCATCATCCTCGCGGTGCTGGCGCTGATCGTGGTCAAGGCCCTGGCCGAGAGCCCATGGGGCATGTTCACGGTGATGGCGACCATCCCGATCGCGATGTTCATGGGCATCTACATGCGCTACATCCGCCCGGGCCGCATCGGCGAGATCTCGGTGGTCGGCGTGGTACTGCTGCTGGCGTCGATCTGGCTTGGGGGCCAGATTGCCGCCGATCCGGTCTGGGGCCCGGCGTTCACCTTCACGGGCGTGCAGATCACCTGGATGCTGGTGGGCTATGGCTTCGTCGCTGCCGTGCTGCCGGTATGGCTGGTGCTGGCGCCACGTGACTACCTGTCGACCTTCCTCAAGATCGGTACCATCATTGCCCTGGCCATCGGCATCCTGGTGACCATGCCCGAGCTGAAAATGCCGGCGCTGACCCAGTTCACCGACGGCACGGGCCCGGTGTGGAAGGGCACCCTGTTCCCGTTCCTGTTCATCACCATCGCCTGTGGTGCGGTGTCGGGCTTCCATGCGCTGATCTCCTCGGGGACCACGCCGAAGCTGCTGGACAACGAAGCCAACGCCCGTTACATCGGCTACGGCGGCATGCTGATGGAGTCGTTCGTCGCCATCATGGCCATGGTTGCCGCTTCGGTGATCGAGCCTGGCGTGTACTTCGCCATGAACAGCCCGGCCGCGGTGGTTGGCGCCGACGTGGCTTCGGTGGCGCAAACGGTCAGCAGCTGGGGCTTCATGATCACACCTGAGCAGCTCGAAGCGGTCGCCCGCGACATCGGCGAGCACACGGTACTCGCCCGTGCCGGTGGTGCACCGACCCTGGCAGTGGGTATCGCGCAGATCCTGCACCAGGTGCTGCCGGGTGAAAACACCATGGCCTTCTGGTACCACTTCGCGATCCTCTTCGAAGCACTGTTCATCCTCACCGCGGTGGACGCCGGTACCCGTGCCGGTCGCTTCATGCTGCAGGACCTGCTGGGCAGCTTCGTGCCGGCCCTCAAGCGTACCGAGTCGTGGACCGCCAACCTGATCGGCACCGCCGGTTGCGTGGCGCTGTGGGGCTACCTGCTGTACCAGGGCGTGATCGACCCGCTGGGCGGCATCAACACCCTGTGGCCGCTGTTCGGTATCTCCAACCAGATGCTCGCCGGTATCGCCTTGATGCTCGGCACCGTGGTGCTGATCAAGATGAAGCGCGAGCGCTACATCTGGGTCACCCTGCTGCCGGCTGCCTGGCTGCTGATCTGCACCACCGCCGCGGGCCTGATCAAGCTGTTCGACCCGAACCCGGCTGTCGGCTTCCTGGCCCTGGCCAAGAAGTACAGCACCGCGCTGGATGCCGGCCAGGTGCTGGCCCCGGCCAAGGACATCGGTCAGATGCAGCATGTGATCTTCAACGCCTACACCAACGCCGGCCTGACCATTCTGTTCTTGCTGGTGGTGTTCAGTGTGCTGTTCTTCGCCCTCAAGGTCGGCTACGCCGCCCTCGGCCGCAAAGAGCGCACCGACAAGGAAACCCCGTTCCAGGCCTTGCCTGACGCTTGAGAGGACTGCCGTGATGTTCAACGACCTGGGTCGACTGGGTAAATACCTGGGGCAGGCAGCCCGCCTGATGGTCGGCATGCCCGACTACGACAACTATGTCGAGCACATGCAGACCAAGCACCCGGACAAGCCGGTGATGAGCTACGAGGCGTTCTTCCGCGAACGTCAGGAAGCGCGTTACGGTGGCAAGTCCGGGCCCAAGTGCTGTTGAGTCCAATGCCGGCGCGGTCCATGTAGGAGCGGCCTTGTGTCGCGAATGGGCCGCACAGCGGCCCCAGGTTTCAGCTTCGCAGCAGATATTGCCGGGGCCGCTCTGCGGCCCTTTCGCGACACAAGGCCGCTGCTACAGGATTGCGGCCTTTCTTTTTTTACTGTGCAGGAGATGTTCTGCGTGCAGACGCCAATTCCCGTTACTGTCCTCACCGGCTTCCTCGGGGCCGGCAAGACCACACTGCTCAAGCACATGCTCAAGGCCGAGCACGGGCTGAAGATCGCCGTGATCGAGAACGAATTCAGCGAGGCCGGTATCGACAGCCAGTTGCTTGGCGACGAGCCGGTACAGGTCATGACCCTGGCCAACGGCTGCGTGTGCTGCAGCATCCATGGCGACCTGACCCGTGCCCTGTACCTGCTGCTCGAGCGCCTGGACGCCGGTGAGATCGTCTTCGACCGCCTGGTGATCGAATGCACCGGCCTGGCTGACCCGGCGCCCGTTGCACAGACTTTCTTCGTCGACGAAGAATTGCGCGATCGCTACATCCTCGACGGCATCATCACCCTGGTCGATGCCGCCCACGCCGAGGTGCACCTGGCCCAGACCATTGCCCAGGCCCAGGTCGGTTTTGCCGATCGCCTGCTGCTGAGCAAGACCGACCTGGTCGAGCCGGCTGCGCTGGAGGCCTTGCGCGAGCGCCTGGCACGGATCAATGGGCGGGCGGCCATCCGGGTGGTCGAGCATGGTCGTATCGAGCTGGCCGAGCTGCTCGATGTGCGCGGCTTCAACCTGAACCCGGACCTGGGCGCCAACTTGAAGCCGAGCCTGCGTCCACTGCTCAAACCAGCCACGCCGGACCGGATTTCCACCTTGGTGCTGCGCACCGAAACCGCCCTGGACATCGACCGCCTGAGCGACTTCATGAACGAACTGCTGGAGGAGCACGGCAAGCAGTTGCTGCGTTACAAGGGCGTGCTGAACATTGCCGGCGAGGACCGTCGCCTGGTGTTCCAGGGCGTGCTCAAGCTCTACGGCTTCGACTGGGATGCCGAATGGGCGGCAGGCGAGAACCGCGAGAGCGTGATGGTGTTCATCGCCGACGAACTGCCTGAAGCTAAGATTCGGGCTGGGTTCGAGGCGCTGGCTGCGGGCTGAGCTTGCGCGGCGACTGGGCCTCGAACCACTGCGGCCAGGAACTGCGGTGGCGTGTTTCGACCTCGATGCACGGGATCAGTCGCTCAGTGAGCACGGCGGTTTGCCGCACGGCCTTGGCGGTGCGGTATTTGACGCTGTGAATGCACTCACGGTCGCCAAACTCGCAGCGGTTCAGCGCCGTACCCCCGCAAGGGCCGTTGGCCAGGCCTTTGGGGCAGGTTTCCGGGCAGGTGTAGAGGGTGTCTTCCAGGCGGCAACGCCCGCACGTGTCGCAGCCTACCAGCGGGCGTTTGACTGCCCGTTCCAGCCCGTGCAGCACGCGGGCTCCACCCTTGGTTACCCAGAGTGGCTGGCGCACGGCCCAACCGAACGCTTTGCTGAGCCAGTTGGCGCGGCTGAACAGCAGCGAATGGGCGCCATGCAGCACGTGGTAGCGGAGTTTTTCCTTGCCTGAGGCCGTGGCGGTCGATTCGCCCTGGCGCCAGTTGCCCTGAGGTGGGTGGAACGCAACGATGGGCAGGCCGGGCATCTGCCAGCTGTCGGCCCAGGCGGGCGCCCAGTGCTCCAGTGAGTGAATCTGCGCCTGCCAGTGGAGCAAGCGCTCCTCCAGTGCAAGCAGCTGCTTGAGGTCGTGAACCCCCGACAGGTGCACGCCCGCATAACCCATCAGCTTTACACCGATGATCTGCAAGGCCAGGCGGTCGATGCTGCGCGCCTGGGCAAAGGCCTTGGACACCTTGCTTTCGGCTTCGAGCATGTCGCGCATCGAGGGCGACACGGTTACCCCCGCCACATGCTCGAGCATCGCCGCGCGGCCGTGGGTCAGGCTCATCAGGCAGGCCAGCATCGGTTTGGGCGAGGCCTGGCGCTGCATCCAGTGCATGGCTTCCTGGTGCTTGCTGGCATCGAAGCCGAGTTGCAGGGTGAGGAAGTCGGCGCCGGCAGCGAGCTTTTTCTCGGCCTTGAAGTACTGTGCGCCGCCTTCTTCCTCGTGGTACTTGAATGGGTTGAGTGCCGCACCGAGCAACCAGTGCGGGCAGGCCTGGCGCGCAAGCAGCAAGGCGGCGACCGACTCCAGGTAGCGCACCGGGCGTTCACCGGGTTGGTGGCCCGGCAAACGGTCGCCCGTGAGCAGCAGCAACTGATCGAGGCCGGCGGCGTCCATGCGCTGCAACTGAGCCAAAAGATGATGGCGCTCGCGGTCCTTGCCAGAAAAGTGCGGCAAGGCGGGGAGCGGGCGGCTGAAAGAGGCGAGGGCGTCCAGTGGCGACATGTCCAGCGGGCTGCCCACGCGGTCGCCGATGGCGACGGTCATGGGCCAGCCGCACAGTTGCCCGCGGGCCATGATCGCCTCCATCGCGGCGAAGCGTTCCGCCGAGGGCTTGGGGACGAATTCCATGACGCAGACGAAGTGTTTTTCGCGCAGCGCGGCTTTCAGCAGGCTCATGGCTCGAGGGCACCTGGCGTATTCAGGTTGGCATTGTGTGGCAGGTTGTCGGTTGGGCTCATGTCTGAATACGTAGGGTGCTGCTCTGAACAAGACATTCAGGTTCATCGGCATCATGAGCAATTCTTGAGTTCATCTCAAATTTAATGAGTTTGTCTCAGGCGCTCGCTGGCTGGAAAATTCCCTCATTCATTTCGTATCTGAGGGACAAGACATGGCACTGGCACACAACCTGGGCTTTCCACGCTTTGGCAGTGACCGCGAGCTGCGTGCGCGCCACTGGCAGGTTCAGAAGGACGCCGGCATCGCCGTGCTGCCAGTTGGCGATTTCGCCTGGTGCGATCAGCCGTTTGCCCAAGGCTGGGAGCAACTGTTCGACGAAGTGAAAGAAGCCAAGGCTTTGGGCCATGCAGTCAAACCGGTGGTGATCGGTCCTTTGACCTACCTGTGGCAGGCCGGCAAAGACAACGCCGACCTCGACCAGCTGGAAGACCTGCTGCCGCTGTATGACCTGGGCCTCAACCAACTGGCTGCCCTGGGGGCCGAATGGGTGCAGATCGATGAGCCGATCCTGGCCCAGGAACTGCCGCAGGATTGGAAAAACGCATTCGAACGTGTCTACAACATCCTTCAGCGTGCACCGCTGAAGAAGCTGATCGCCACCTACTTCGGTGGCCTGGAAGGCAACCTCGGCCTGGCCGTCACCCTTCCGGTGGATGGCCTGCACATCGATCTGGTGCAGGCTCCCGACCAGTATCAGACCGTCCTCGACCGCCTGCCGGCCTACAAGGTGCTGTCGCTCGGCCTGGTCGATGGCCGTAACGCCTCGCCATGCGACCTGGAAAATACCCTGGCTCTGCTGTGCGATGCCCACGACCGTCTGGGTGATCGGCTGTGGGTGGCCACAGCCTGCCCGTTGTTGCACAGCCCGGTGGAGCAGGCTGTGCACAAGTGCCAGGAAGTCGCGCTGCTGGCCAGTGGCGTCAATGACGCGGCTGCCCGCGAGTTGCGCGCTACGGCCTGATCAGCGCTCGATCGCCAATGCGACACCCTGGCCACCACCAATGCACAAGGTGGCCAGCCCTTTGCGGGCATCACGCTTGATCATTTCGTGCAGCAAGGTCACCAGCACGCGGCACCCGGAAGCACCAATCGGGTGGCCCAGGGCAATTGCCCCGCCATTGACGTTGACCTTGCTCGCATCCCACTCCAGCGCCTTGCCCACCGCCAGTGCCTGCGCAGCAAAGGCTTCGTTGGCCTCGATCAGGTCAAGGTCAGCCAACTGCCAGCCGGCCTTGTCCAGGCAGCGCTGGGTCGCCGACACCGGGCCAATGCCCATGATCGCCGGGTCCACCCCCGCGCTGGCATAACCGGCAATCTTTGCCAGCACCGGCAGCCCCAGGGCCTGGGCCTTGCTGGCGCTCATCAGCAGCACTGCGGCGGCGCCGTCGTTGAGGCTGGAGGCGTTGCCGGCGGTGACGCTGCCGTCCTTCCTGAAGGCCGGGCGCAGCTTGGCCAGCGATTCGGCGGTGGTGTCCGGGCGTGGCTGCTCGTCACGGTCGAAGATTTTGGGCTCGCCTTTTTTCTGCGGCATCACGATCGGGGTGATCTCGTCCTTGAAGCGGCCCGCTTCTATCGCCGCCACGGCCTTGCGCTGCGACTCGGCGGCGAAGGCGTCCTGCTGCTCACGGCTGAGGCCATATTTATCCACCAGGTTCTCGGCGGTGATGCCCATGTGATAGTCGTTGAAGGCGTCCCACAGGCCATCACTGATCATGCTGTCGATCAGCTGGCCATGGCCCATGCGCTGGCCGGTACGTGCCGAAGGCATCACGTAAGGGGCCAGGCTCATGTTCTCCTGGCCACCGGCGATCACCACCTCGGCGTCGCCGCAGCGGATTGCCTGGGCTGCCAGGTGCAGCGCCTTCAGGCCTGAGCCGCAGACCTTGTTCAGGGTCAGTGCCGGCACGCTGTAGGGCAGGCCGGCCTTGATCGCGGCCTGGCGCGCCGGGTTCTGCCCGGCACCGGCGGTGAGCACCTGGCCGAGGATCACTTCGTCGACCAGGGCCGGGTCCAGCTGGGTCTGCTCCAGCAGCTGCCTGATCACCGCCGCACCGAGGTCGACGGCCGGCACAGTGGCAAGGGCGCCCTGGAAGCTGCCGATGGCGGTACGGGTTGCGGCGACGATGACCACGTCGTTCATGTTGTTGTTCTCCGGGCAATGGGCGTAGTGCTGCCAGCATCGGCGGGTTTGGTTGATTTGTTAAGTTTGTTTTTCTTTGTGATTGATGTGAAAAACCAATCAATCTGGCACGTGAGCCGTTGAGCTAAGCTGAAGGGGTTATGCCCCGCACAGTGTTGTTCCTCTCAACTGATTGGAGCGCATCGCCATGCGTATTCTTGTTCCCCTCGCTTTGCTGATAGCCAGCGGCTCCGCCTTCGCCGCCACCCAATGCACCACGGCCGACCGGAGCACCTGGCAAGATCCGGAAAAGTTCCAGGCCCAGCTCAAGGAACAGGGCTACAAGATCAACAAGTTCAAGGTCACCAAAGGCAACTGCTACGAGATCTATGGTGTCGACAAGGACGGCAAGAAGGTCGAGATCTACCATGACCCGGTCACCGGCAAGGCAGTCAAGAGCGAGGTCGAAAGCTATTGATGGCAGCCGCCAACCAGGTGCATGTCGCAAGCGTTTGAGGGCCTGTCGACATGCACTTGGCTGGCTTCACGAAGCCGGGCACTGGTGGGTCACGCAGTGAATGCCTCCACCTCCTGCCGCAATCGCATCGATATCCAGCTGCACGATATCCCGCCCCGGATACAGCACCGCCAGCAATGCCCGGGCCTTTTCATCGGCCTGCGCATCCCCGAACTGCGGGGCGATGATCGCGCCGTTGATCACGAAGTAGTTGATATACCCTGCCGCGAAGTCGTTGTTGCCCTGGCTGAACCTGTTGCGCCGCCCGCGCATTGGCGGCGATACCACATGTACCTGCAAACGCCTGCCTTCGGCATCGGTGGCCTGCTTGAGTATCTCCAGATGCTTGCGGGTCACCGCGTGGTCATAGGAGTCCGGGTCATTGTCCAGGTTGGCGATCACCACCCCCGGGCGCACGAAGCGGGCATAGAAATCCACATGCCCGTCGGTGATGTCTTCCCCGGCGATGCCCGGCAGCCAGATGACCTTGCTCAACCCCAGGCGTGCCTTGAGCTCGGCCTCGACGTCGGCCTTGCTCCAGTCCGGGTTGCGGTTGGCATTGATCCAGCTGCTCTCGGTCATGATGCCGGTGCCATGGCCGTCCACCTCGATGGCGCCGCCTTCGCCCACCAGCTCGCTGCGCTGGTAGCGGGCGCCGGCCAGGGTGGCGACGCGCTTGGCCAGCTGCGCGTCGTTGCGGTGGCGTTGCTTGTTACCCCAGCCGTTGAAGTTGAAGTCCACCGCTGCGAGGGCACCGTCATCGTCGACGACGAAGTTGGCGCCGATGTCGCGCATCCAGATGTCATCCAGGTCGCAGGTGACGAAGTGGGTGTTGTTGCTGCCACAGTGCCGTTCGGCCAAATCACGTTCGCTGGCGCGGCAGAACACCGTCAGCGGCTGGTAGCGGGCGATGGCTTGGGCGATACGGCCCTGGGCGGCTTGCACGTCGGCGGTGAAGTCTTCCCAGATTGCATCCTGCGCACCAAAGGCGATGAATGCGCGCTGCTGCGGCTCGCCTTCGTCCGGCATGAACCAGCGCCCGGGTTCCTCGGCGCGGGCCAGGCCCAGTGGCAGGCCGAGGCCGGCCCCCAGGCCGGCGGCCAGTGACAGTTGCAGAAAGGTTCTACGGCTTGGCATGGGTCAGTCCTGTGCAGTCTTGAAACGGGTCCACACACGCATGCGCGCGCGCATGTCGGCCTGTGGAATGTCGCGGCCCGGGATCAGCCGGGCGTAAGTGGCTTCGTCGAGGTAGATGTCAGGGTTGTCGCGCATGCGCGGGTCCACTGCCTGGCGTGCTTTGGCACTGGCCGTGGGGTAGCCGGTAAAGTTGCTGATGGCGGCCATGTTCGCCGGGCGCATGACGAAGTTGATGAAACGATAGGCGTATTCCGGGTGCTGGGCATCGGCGGGGATGGCCATGGTGTCCATCCACACCGTGGTGCCCTGGCGCGGTACGCGGTACTGGAAGTCGAGGTGCTTGCCGGCAGAGTCGGCGGCGCGCTGGGCCTGGATCACATCGCCGCTGTAGCCCAGCGACAGGCACAGGTTTTCGTTGACCAGCTCGGTCACCGGCTGCGACTGGAACTTGCGGATGTACGGGCGCACCGCCTTGAGCAGTTCGCTGGCGGCGGCCAGGTCTTCACGCTTGGCGCTGCGCGGTTCGCGGCCCAGATAATTGAGCACCACGGCCAGCACTTCGTCAGGCGAATCGATCACCGAGATGCCGCAATCGGCGAACTTGGCAGCCAGCTCCGGTTTGAACAGCAGGTCGAGGTTGTCCAGCGGCGCATCGGGCATGCGCTGGCGGACTTTTTCGGCATTCGCGGTCAGGCCGATGGTGCCCCAGGTGTAGGGCACGGTCGCCTGGCTGGCTTTGGGGTACTGCGCGTGCAGTTTGCGCAGGCCGGGCTCGATATCGTCGAGTGCTTCCAGGCGGCTGCGGTCCAGTGGCTGCAGGCTGCCGGCACGCATCAACCGTTCAGCCACGGTGTCGCCGGGGAACACCAGGTCGTAGCCACTGCGTCCGGACATCAGCTTGGCTTCGAGCACCTCGCTGCCGTCCATCACGTCATAGATCACCTGGATACCGGTTTCGGCGGTGAACTGCTTGAGGGTGTCCTCGGCGAAGTAATCGGCCCAGTTGTACAGGCGCAGGGTGGGCTGGTCGGCCTGGGCCTGGCTGGCGCAGATGGCCAGGGCCAGTGCGGCGAATACGTGGCGTTTCATGCTCAGGCCCTCAGGCTGTGTGGGTGCTTGCCGTCCAGGGTCAGCAACGGCGCGTACATTTCCGGGCGGCGGTCGCGGTAGATGCCCCAGCTCAGGCGGTCTTCGCGCATGCGGGCCAGGTCCAGGTCGCGCAGCCAGATGCCGCTGCTGTCGCGGTCGGCTTCGGCGAGCATGGCGCCCTTGTGGTCGCAGATGAACGACGAGCCGTAGAAGCGCATGCTCAGGGCTTGGTCGCTGCCTGCGACCTCCACGCCGACGCGGTTGGCGGCCACCACGGGCACCAGGTTGGCGGCGGCATGACCGCGCATGGCAACCTGCCAATGGTCGCGCGAGTCCAGCTCGGCGCAGCCGGGCTCGGAGCCGATGGCGGTAGGGAACAACAGCACTTCGGCGCCCATCAGTGCCAGGCAGCGTGCCGTTTCGGGGAACCACTGGTCCCAGCAGATGCCGATGCCCAGGCGGCCAAAGGCGGTGTCCCAGACCTTGAAGCCGGTGTCGCCGGGGCTGAAGTACTCCTTCTCCTGGTAGCCGATGGCGTTGGGGATATGGGTTTTGCGGTAGACGCCCAGCAGCTGGCCATCGGCGTCGGCCACGGTCAGCGAGTTGAAGAAGGCGTTGCCAGCGCGCTCGTACCAGCTCAACGGCAGCACCACGCCCAGCTCACCAGCCAGGGCGGCGAAGCGCTGCAGGATCGGGCTGCCTGGGTAGGGCTCGGCCAGCGCCTGGTGCTTGTGGTCCTGCTCGATGCAGAAGTAGGGCGTGGCGAACAGCTCTTGCAGCAGGATCACCTGCGCGCCATCGGCGGCGGCCTGGCGTACCAGTTGCTCGGCGCGGTCAAGGTTGTCGGGCAGGTTCCAGCTGCAGGGCATCTGGGTGGTGGCGATGCGCAGCAGGCTCATGGTTGTACCTCCGGCTGCTGCTGGGTGATGCAGTGGATGCCGCCGCCGCCATGGGCGATGGCATCGATGCGCACCGGCACGATTTCGCGGCCCGGGAAGGCATGGGAGAGTTGGTCGGCAGCGTCCTGGTCGGCGGCGATGCCGTAGGCCGGCATGATGATTGCGCCGTTGGCGATATAGAAGTTGGTATAGGAAGCGCAGAACACTTCAGCGCCCTGATCGACTGCGGCGCTGGCCTCGAACAGGTCGAGCAGCTCGAAGTGCCGGCCTTGGGCGTCGGTGGCGAGTTCCAGTGCGCGGCGGTTTTCCCGGACGACCTCGGCATAGACCGAGCCGTGCTCATGGGTGGCATCGACCAGCAGCACACCCGGGCGGGCGAAGGCGCACACGCCGTCGACATGGCCGTCGGTCATGTCGCCCGTGACGTACTGTGGGTCTCCGGGCAGCCAGATGGTCTTGCTGATGCCCAGATAGCGGGCGAAGCAGGCTTCAAAATCTGCCTTGTCGATACCCGGGTTGCGGTTGGCGTTGAGCAGCACCGATTCGGTGGTGATCAGCGTGCCTTCGCCATCGACATGGATCGCGCCACCTTCGTTGCACAACGGGGTGCTGAAACCGTCCAGGCCCAGTTGGTCGAGGATGCGTCGACCGAGGCTGCGGTCCTGGCTGTGTTGCGATTTGCCGCCCCAGGCATTGAAGCGCCAGCTCAGCCCGGCCAGGCCGTGCTGTGGGTGGCAGATGAAGCTCGGGCCGCTGTCACGGCACCAGCTGTCGTCCACGGCCAGCTCGATCAGTTCGATGTTGGCGCCGCACAGGGCGCGGGCACTGTGCAGGGCCGAGGGGTCGACGACCATCTTCACCGGCTCGAAGCGGGCGATGGCGGCTGCCACGCGGGCATAGTCGCGCTGCACATCGGCCAGGCTGACGCGCCAGCCGCTTTCCCATAGCGCCTGGTTGTGTGGCCAGACCATCCAGGTCGCCGCGTGGCGGGCCCATTCGGCAGGCATACGCCAGCCGCTGTCGAGGGACAGGTGCATAGTGAACTCCGATCTATTAAGGATTTTTATCAACGAAGCCCGCCGTCGCGGGTGTTGGTGTCCATGCTATGGCTATGAAGTGGATGCGACAAACGATAGATTTAGTCGATATCTGATTAGAAGAGCTTATCGATCATGCTCAAACACTGGCCACCACTCAATGCCCTCAGGGGCTTTGAAGCCGCCGCACGGCTTGGCAGCTTCCACAAGGCCGCCGAAGCGCTGAACCTCACCCAGTCGGCGATCAGCCAGCAGATCCGCAGCCTGGAAACCTACCTGGAACAGCCTCTGTTCCACCGCAGTGGCCGCAGCGTCAGCCTGACCGATGCCGGGCATGACCTGCTCAGCACCACCCAGTCGCTGCTGCAGCACCTGGCTGTCGGTATTCGCCGCCTGGACCAGTACCGCAAGCCGAATCAACTGGTGGTCAACACCAGCCCGGCTTTCGCCCGGCACTGGTTGCTGCCGCGCCTGGCCGATTTTCATCAGCGCTGCCCGCAGGTCGATCTGTGGCTGTTCACCAGCTTCGAGGTGCCGGACATGGCCAGCGAAACCATCGACCTGGCCATTCGTGACGACCTCAGTGCCCAGGCCGAGTGCAGCTTTAGTGTGCTCCACCAGGACACGCTGTATCCCGCCTGCCACCCTTCGTTGCTGCAGCAACCTGCGCAACAGCGCACCACCTTGCATGGCGAGCGCGAAATGGACTGGAGCCATTGGCAACTGGAAGGCGGCGAGGAGGTGGGGCAGCAGGCCAAGGGGCTGAATTTTTCCGACCCAGGGCTGTTGCTGGATGCCGCGAGCGAGGGGCTTGGCGTTGCCCTGGTCAGCCAGTTGCTGGCGCGGCGGGCGGTGAGCGAGGGGCGCCTGCAGGCATTGTCTGCGCAGCGGGTGCGGGGGCCTGTCTGGGCCTGCCTGGTGCACCGGGACAGCCAGGATGATCCACTGGCCCGGCAGTTTCTGGGGTGGTTGAAAGGGGTTTTGGCTGCGGATTCATGACAGCCTGTACCGGCCTCTTCGCGGGCAAGCCCGCTCCCGCAGGTACTGCGCAGCATTGAAGATTTGCGCGGTCCCTGTGGCAGCGGGCTTGCCCGCGAAGAGGCCGGAACAAGCGAACTCCGGTTTTGAATCCCTGGGTTCAGCCCTTAATATGTGTCGGATAACCTGCGGGGGTAGTCTCACCCTCTGATCAATCGGAATCGCCCTGCGGCGCTTCCCACGGCATAAACCTGACGAGGTACAGACATTGGCCATCATTCATCCTAAGGTTCGCGGTTTCATCTGCACCACGACTCACCCGAAGGGCTGCGAGCTCAACGTCCGTGACCAGATCGAAG
>Ga0207713_1002096_pt1 | contig 14888 bp, 14 predicted proteins | sample KBSS64metaG_FD_184404 | JGI IMG/M metagenome (GOLD analysis project Ga0207713, IMG submission 184404) | Switchgrass rhizosphere microbial communities from Kellogg Biological Station, Michigan, USA - KBS S6-4 metaG (SPAdes) (version 2) | ecosystem: Host-associated > Plants > Roots > Rhizosphere >...
CCGGTGATAAAGGCTTCACCACGCCGGAGCTCAATGCCCACGCGCTGCGCAGCCTGAAGGATGCGGTGCAGTATTGCAGCGAAGGCATTTCCACCAGCCGCACCTGCGAAATCGGGTTGTCGAGCCATAGCGGCATCGACTACCACGGCCTGGTGTACCTGGTAGACCGCGTCACCCGCCCGCGCGTTATCTGAGGCCTAGCATCGGCTAGGGGTGGTGTGTTCGCCAAGGCGTTTTCAGCGCCTGCGAGATCGAGCGCCGCCCGCGCGGCGCATCGCGAGCAACGCTCGCTCCTACGTTTGTTTCGGGCCAATTATTCCTGGGGCATATGCGCGCGACCGCCTTTGACGCATGGCGCGATATCGCGTCGAACAAACGAGGCGATCGCGCGCGCAGGCACAGGCGTGACTGGCCCGAAACAGACGTAGGAGCGAGCGTTGCTCGCGATGCGCCGCGCGGGCGGCGCTCGATCGCACAGGCGCCAAAAATGCCCTGCTCACCCACTCCTACCTCAGAGCTAACACTGCCCTTGAAAGCTGCACGCCCCCCTGTAGGAGCTGGCTTGCCTGCGATGGGTCGCACAGCGACCCCACTGGCCTCAACTAACTAACATCATGGCTCGCGCGCCAACACCAGCTCAGCCAACGCCCTACTCATCTGCACGTTATGCACCGAATTGACCAGCATGCCGATCCCCGGCTCACCGGCATTGCCGCAAATGTATTCGTCCAACGTGTCTTCAATCCCGCGCATCAGCTGAATGGCGTACAGCAACGCCTCCGGTGAAGGGACCTTATTGTCGATGGTATAGAACGGACGTGGCGACGTTTGGCTGGGTGGATCTGGAACGAGTTTCTTCATGGTGATTTCTCCGAGCTCATATGCGGAGCCGTCACCCTCTTTCCTCTCACAGACAGAAGGCGGCAGCCGAACGCGGGGTGAGAGACCGGCGAACATCGGGATTCCGGCCAGGCCGAAGCCTGCCCACGAACGGCTGCCATAACAAAGGCACGATGTAATCGCCGGGCTCTCACACCCGGTCGCCAAACCTCAGCGACCCAGGGAAACTAGCCCCAACGCCCATCATCGACAACAGAGAAACCGCTGCAGCGCCAGTAGGATAATTCCCAAACCCATCCACCACGAAGCATTTAGTTTCAAATTCAGAATCCCCCTACAGCCGCATCATATCGCCCTGCCAGCATCCCGATTGAACCCACGCCAAATCTGCGCAGTCCACTTAACAGGCCCACCTTCCAGAGGCCTTAGAAGGAGACACCCATGAAAGGTACCGCGCTATCGGCCCTGTTCGCGGCCGCCACCTTGTTGGCATCGCCGGTGTTTGCCGCCGACGACCTCTGCACCACCAACCTGCAAAAGATCGATGACAGCATGGCCACCGCCGGCGCCACCTCCGAAGGCCTGGACAAAGCCCTGACCGAGCACGTCGACAAAGCCAAGGCCGCGCAGGCCTCGGGCGACACCAAAGAATGCATCGCCATCACCAGCAAAGTGCTGGAGCGCCTGGAAAAAACCGAAAAAGGCAGCGGCGGCAGCGGTTCGTGACCCCTGGTGCGGGCGACCGGACCAGTTGTCGACGTCGCCCGCGCAATGGCGTATACTCGCTTCACGTGCCGTAAGGTGCGTTAGCTAGAGCTAGTGTGGGGCCGATTAGGATTCGACGCCGGTAGCGAAACTCTAGGTGCATGCCGAGTTGGTAACAGAACTCGTAAATCCACTGTTGCAACTTTCTATAGTTGCCAATGACGAAAACTACGAGGGTTACGCTCTCGCTGCGTAAGCAGCTGAGCCCGCTCTCCTGGTAGCTTCGGCTCCAGCAATCATCAGGGGATGCCTGTAAACCCGAAATGATTGTCATACAGAACAGGATCGTCGTGTAGCACGTTGGGGGCAAAGCGACTAAAACTTACCCAACTCATCCAAAGCACCCTGCCCGTCGGGCGGCTGCGGATTAAATCAGTAGACACGGCTAAGCATGTAGTACCGACAGCGGAGTACTGGCGGACGGGGGTTCAAATCCCCCCGGCTCCACCACATCATCATCTAAAGACGTCCAAGGACGTCTTTTTTTGTGCCTTAAATTCAATCGAATCAAGGATTTAGGCTCCAACAGCATCTTTTAAAATCCAGGAACATCTACGCCGACGTGTATTCCAAGTGGTATTCCAAGCACCCCCTGCTATTTTTTGGAATACATAACCAGCTGCGAGAAACGCCATGAGGGCTCAAGCCGCGCGCCTTTCAGACCTCAAAGTCAAAGCCGCCAAGCCGAAAGAGAAGGACTACATCCTCACCGATGGGGACGGCCTTCAGATGAGGGTCCGAGCTAATGGATCGAAGCTGTGGAATTTCAACTACATCCACCCGGCCACCAGAAAACGTGTGAATATGGGGCTGGGCACCTTCCCCGAGGTAGGGCTGGCCCAAGCACGAAAGCGCACCGTTGAAGCTAGGGAGCTGATAGCTCAAGGCGTTGATCCGAAGGAAAAGCGCGATTCAGATCGGCAAACACTAAAAGCGACCACAGAGCACACATTCAAAAATGTGGCCACCGCCTGGTTCGATCTCAAGAAAGACTCAGTGACCGGTGCTTATGCTGAAGACATTTGGCGCTCTCTAACGCTGCACGTTTTCCCCGATTTATCCACCACTCCGATTTCAGCGATCACTGCGCCAGCGGTGATTAAATTGCTGAGACCACTTGAGGCAAAGGGCAGCCTGGAGACGGTTAAGCGCCTTAGCCAGCGTCTCAACGAAATCATGACTTACGGGGTGAATGCTGGCTTAATTTTCTCAAATCCGCTTAGTGGCATCCGCTCTGTCTTCAAAAGACCGAAGAAGCAAAACATGGCGGCACTCGCGCCGGATGAGCTGAGAGAATTGATGTTGGCAGTCGCCAATGCCAGCATCAAAAGGACTACGCGCTGCTTGATCGAGTGGCAGCTCCACACCATGACTCGTCCTGCGGAGGCTGCTACCACTCGCTGGGCTGACATCGATTTCGAAAGGAAGTTATGGACGATCCCGCCGGAACGGATGAAAAAACGTCGCACTCATATAATCCCGCTCACACAACAAGCTCTAGAGCTTCTGGAAGCTATCAAGCCTTTCAGCGGGCACCGTGAGTATGTGTTCCCCGCAGATCGAAATCCTCGCACCCATTGCAACAGTCAGACCGCCAATATGATCTGGTCAAGTAATTTTGGACACCGGTTAAGGTTCATGCCGCAGCCCTGAGCTTTTCCTCCATGGCTACTGGGGTTTCGTACCCGTTGTAGCTATGGAGGCGCTTGAGGTTATAGCGCACCAAGTAAGCCTGAATGTCTGCCTTAGCTTCAGCTTCGGATTCATAGCCCTCTGCAGACATCCACTCTGATTTCAGTGCCCCGAAAAAACGCTCCATGGGTGCATTGTCCCAGCACTGGCCACGGTGACTCATGCTCTGCTCGAAGCTGCACTCTTCAAGTAAAGCCCTGAATTTATGGCTGGTGTATTGGCAGCCTTGATCTGAATGAAACATCACTCCCGCTGGCTTACCTCTGGATTCAAATGCCATGCGCAGCGCGTTACAGGCCAATCTTGCATCGGCAGTCATTGAAAACGCCCAGCCCACCACTCGACGTGCATACAAGTCGATCACGGCCGCAAAATACATCCAACGTCTCCCCGCCTGAATGTAGGTCACATCACCACACCAAACCTCGTTGATTGCCGAAACCTTGAAATTTCGCTTCAGCTGATTTTCCGCAATGAGTGCTTCTGCACCCGATGATCGATACCGGTGCGGCCTACGCTGCCGGCATTTCAGGCCAGCTTCGCGCATAAGCGCACGTACCTTGAAACGCCCGACGCCATGGCCTTCACGCCGTAGTTCTTGCATCAGTGTTCGTGACCCAGCAGCCCCTCGTGACGCCTTGAAATGGCTGACTACCCGAGAGCGCAGAGCATCCCTGGCGGGATTTTCACGCCCTTGGCGTTTGCGCCACGCATAGAAACTACTGCGCCTGACCCCAAGCACGCGACAGCAGTCAACAACACCATAGTGCTCACTCAGTTCGTTGATCAGCGAGAACGATCTTTGGAGTCCCGAAGCAGGAGAGCACTGGCCTTTTTTAAGATTTCGATATCCCGATCTTTTTGACGAACTAGAGCTTCCAACTCTTCAATCCGTTGCTGTTCCGGGGTAATGGCTTTGGCTCCAGCCGGAACTTTGCCCTCTCTCTCCTGGCGCACCTGCTCAACCCAGCGGCGAAGGGCCGTGCGCCCAAGTCCAAGGGCCTCACACACTTCAGGGACTGACTGGCCACCATCCAACACCATCTCGGCAGCTTAAATTTTGTATTCTCTTGAGTATGACTTTCGCACTGATTTTGCCTCCGGTTGGGCGCCATGATAGCGCCCGATGAAGGTGTCCAAAATCATTAGGCCAGTTCAATATGGCGCTTAAGCGGATGGGATTCGCGGGCCGTCTAGTCAGCCACGGTATGCGGTCAATGGCGAGCACCATACTGAACGAGCACGGTTGGGAACCGGAATTGATCGAGGTTGCACTCGCGCATGTTGATAAGGACGAAGTGCGCAGCGCCTATAACCGTGCCGACTACAACGAGCGCAGGCGTCCAATGATGAAATGGTGGAGCGAACACATCCGGCAAGCCGCTACCGGAAGCCTTTCGATGTCAGCGATCAAGGATGTTGGGGGTTCAGCGCTCCCTACAGCTAACCTTGCCGCTTGTGATCTGGACTAGCAAACGCGCATAGGGGCGCGGCCAGCTCTCGATGCCAAGGGATATCTCACCAGCCGGCCCTGAATGCTCGTTCCGAGCTGGTTACCAACTGCCCGCACTGCGAAACGAGGCCGGCCACAAGCCGGCTTTTTAATGCCTCAATCCTTTGAAAAATATCATTTTTCGCGCCTATCTCGACCCCAGCCCATACCTCAGCCCATATCCAACCTTGAGTCACAGAATAGAGGCTTTGAGCTAGGGAGGACCACAGCGACAACTACCGTGACTGTGCCTTGGCCGTCACACGCAGATCCTTACTCAAATCAGGTTACTGCTTTATCCCCCTGTTATCACCAGAGGAAGATCTACATTATTTAGCGACAAAGGAAATCCCGCTCCCAACACGCTCAGGTCCTGACGGGGAAAATATCCGAAAAAGTAGTACCATCTCACCATCTATACGGATTGCAATGGCAAGGTAGCTTGATGACTCTAAACCAAAATCCAGAGCAGCTCGCTCGCGACCGCATTGACGCACAACTCAAAGCCGCCGGCTGGGTGGTGCAAAAAAAAATCAATTTTAGTGCAGGCCTTGGTGTCGCAGTGCGCGAATATCGCACTAGTGTGGGGCCCGCCGACTACGTGCTGTTCGTCGATGGCAAACCGGTCGGAGTCATTGAGGCCAAGCGCGAAGAAGTCGGTCACAGCATTACCGCAGTGGAAGACCAGACCCAAGATTATGCCAACGCCTCGCTGAAATGGATCAAGTCCAGCGAGAATTTGCGTTTTCTGTATGAAAGCACTGGCGTCATCACCCGCTTCACCGATGCCCACGATCCTAAACCGCGGTCCCGTGAGATCTTCAACTTCCAGCGTCCGGAAACCCTGCGCGACTGGCTAGCTCAGCCACCTACTCTGCGCTCTCGCCTGCAGACAATGCCGCCGCTCAATCCGCAGCAGCTGCCCGCCAGCGACCTCCGCTTGCGCAACTGCCAGGAAATCGCTATCAGCAATCTGGAGGCCTCGTTCAAAGCTGCTAAACCACGAGCTCTGATCCAAATGGCCACCGGCGCCGGCAAGACGTACACCGCCATCACCGCTATCTACCGGCTTCTAAAATACGCCGGCGCCAAGCGCATCCTGTTTCTGGTAGACACCAAGAATCTCGGTGAACAGGCCGAACAGGAAATGATGAGTTACCTGCCGATCGACGACAGCCGCAAATTCACTGAGCTGTACCCGGTGCAGCGACTGAAATCGCCCCATATCGCCAGCGACAGCCTGGTCTGTATCAGTACCATCCAGCGCATGTACGCAACGCTAAAGGGCGAGGAGTTGGACGAGACGGTGGAAGAGCTAAACCCGGCAGAGCAACTGACAAAGCCTAAGGCGCCACTACCGGTTGCATACAACGAGAAAGTCCCCCCAGAATTCTTTGACTTCATCTTCGTCGACGAATGTCACCGTTCCATCTACAACCTCTGGCAGCAGGTGCTGGACTACTTTGACGCCAGCCTAATTGGCTTGACTGCTACTCCTGACAACCGTACCTACGGTTTCTTCAAGAAGAACGTGGTCAGTGACTATAGCCATGAAAAGGCTGTAGCCGATGGGGTCAACGTCGGCAATGAGATCTATCTGATTGAAACCGAAGTGACTAAGGCCGGCGGACAGCTCAAGACCGAACAGCTTGTCGAGCACCGGGAACGACTTACTCGCCGCAAGCGCTGGGAAGAGCAGGACGAGGATGAAACCTATACGGCAAAGCAGCTCAACCGCGACATTGTCAATCCGGACCAGATTCGCACTGTAATCCGCACATTTCACGACAAGTTGCCGGAAATTTTCCCCGATCGTATTGATCAAGATGGTCAGTTCCAAGTGCCTAAGACACTGGTTTTCGCCATGACCGACAGCCATGCCGACGACATCATTCAGTGCGTGCGCGAGGAATTTGATGAAGGTAATGCATTTTGCAAGAAGGTCACCTACCGGGTGGCCCAAGATCGGAAGGACGCCGACGGCAATGTGGTCGAAAAAGGCGAAGACCCTAAGTCAGTGCTCGCCCAGTTCCGCAACGCATACTATCCGCGGATCGCCGTCACCGTGGATATGATCGCTACGGGTACAGATGTGAAACCGCTTGAATGCCTGCTCTTCATGCGTGACGTGAAAAGCCGAAACTACTTCGAGCAGATGAAAGGTCGTGGCACTCGCACTCTAGAGAAGGACGATCTGCAGAAGGTTTCTTCGGCGGCCAAGACTGCCAAAACCCACTACGTGATAGTCGATGCCATAGGCGTGACGAAGTCACTGAAGACTGCTAGCCAGCCATTGATCAGCAAGCCCTCCGTGCCGCTTAAAGATCTGGCCATGGGCGTTCTCCTCGGCGCCAGCGACAACGACAGCGTCAGTTCGCTGGCCGGTCGGCTAGCGCGGATGGCAAAGCAGCTGGAGCCGGCGGATCACAAAAAGATCGAGGCAGCCAGCGGCGGCGTATCGCTGAGTACCTTGGTCAGCCGCTTGTTCAACGCTATAGACGGCGACCTTGTCGAAGCCCGAGCGCTGGAGCTGGCCGGCCAGCCGGTCGGCACCGATCCCGGAGATGCTCTACGCGATCAAGCCCAGGCCGAGTTGGTCAAGCAGGCGGCCAGCACTTTGAATGGCGAACTGATTGAACTAATCGAGCAGATCCGCCGTGACCGGGAGCAGAAGGTCGACCATGAAACCCTGGATCAAGTCACCTTCGCCGGTTGGCTGCAGCAAAGCACCGAGGAGGCCCAGGATCTGGAGCAGGATTTCGCCACTTACCTCAGGGAGCACGCGGACGAGCTTGAAGCACTCAGCATTTATTTCGGCGAGCCACAACGCCGCCGCGAAGTGACCTTCGAGCAGTTGCACGCAGTGCTGGAAATCCTCAAGGCTGATCGTCCTTACCTGGCGCCGCTCAACGTTTGGCAGGCCTATGCCCGGCTGGACGACTACCAGGGCCACGCGCCACTCAACGAGCTTACCGCGTTGATCTCACTGATCCGACGCGTGTCCGGACTAGATACCAGTTTGACGTCCTTTGAGGACACGGTCAGCCGCAACTTTAAAGACTGGATTTTCAAACGTCATTCTGGTGCCGGCGAAAAATTTACCGAGCATCAGATGACTTGGCTACAAATGATCCGCGATCATGTCGTCAGTTCGATACATATTGATATCGAAGCTCTAGACTTCGCTCCTTTCGACGCCCATGGCGGGCTGGGCGGGTTCTACGAACAGTTTGGTGACAGCTACGAGACCGTGCTGGATGAAATAAATGAGGCGTTGGTAGCGTGATAAATGAAGAAGTGAGAAACGGGCGAGAAGGCCGGGATGATCATTCTAAAGTGCCAATCGGCTGGACCAAAACCACTCTCGGAGAGATTCTTTCCCTTGAATATGGGAAGTCATTAACAAAGAGCTCACGAATTGAGGGGGGTACGTACCCTGTTTACGGATCGAGCGGCAATGTCGGTTTTCATACTGAATTTCTTGTTACTGGCCCTGCATTGATTGTAGGCAGAAAAGGGGCTGCTGGCGCAGTACATCTTTGCAAAAAAAATTTTTGGCCCATAGACACAACGTACTTTGCAAAGCCCAGCATTCATCTCTCCACCGAGTTTATCTTCCATTTGCTGAAATTTTGCCGTCTGCATAAATATGAAAGTTCAACTGCCATTCCGGGGCTCAATCGAGATCACGCGTATGCAGAGGTTCTGCTACTTCCCCCGCTCGCCGAACAGCAACGTATCGTAGCCAAGGTTGAAGAGCTGCTTTCCGACCTAGATAAGGGCGTGGAAAATTTGGGCACCGCTCAGCAGCAGCTCAAGGCTTACCGCCAGGTCGTTCTCAAGCAAGCCTTCAATGGCCAACTGACCACAACAGCAGAGTTCCGCGAATGGCCAACAGCACCACTCGGCACTCTACTGGACTTTTTAACTTCCGGCTCGCGTGGCTGGGCACAGTATTACGCAGACGAGGGCGATATCTTCATCCGTGCCCAAAACATCAAGCACGATCGACTGGACTTGAGCGACATAGCCTTTGTCTCGCTGCCTGAGAGAGCAGAAGGTTTGAGAACTCGAGTACGCAAAGGGGATTTGCTGATCACCATCACCGGTGCCAACGTGACCAAATCGGCACTAGTCGGAAAAGATGTAGGCACCGCTTACGTCAGCCAGCATGTGGCGCTTTGCCGACCAACTGATGTTTTGTTTTCCAAGTTTCTCTACTGGTTCATAGTTTCCGAGACCAATGGACGCAAGCAGCTGAATGACATGGCATATGGTGCCGGAAAGCCGGGTCTGAATCTGGAAAATATCCGCTCGGTAGTCATTCCCCTTCCTGACATGTTGGAACAGAAAAAAGTTGTCGAGCTCATTGAGGAGAAGCTTTCTGTCATCGATCAGCTCGAGAAAACTATCACTGATTCCCTACAGCAGGCCGAAGCCCTGCGACAGTCGATTCTGAAGAAAGCATTTTCCGGCAGACTGGTGGAGCAGAATCCTGAAGACGAACCCGCTAGCGAGCTGCTTGAACGCATCCGCACCGAACGTGCCATCCAGCCAACCAAGGCTCGGAAAAGCAAAGCCAGATTCTCTGCGTGAGTCCGCGACAGAATGTGATGCTGGTGACTGGACTCTTTAACTAGGAAAATTCATTGACCCAGCCGAGGTCACGACCACAGGCCTTCGAATACCCGTAGCCGGATACCCACCAGCCGGCAGCAAAAAAAACATTGCCTGACCATCAAAAGGATAGGCACATCTAAACCCGCAGGAATGAATTATTGATGAGTACCCATGCCATTGTCTCTAAAGTCTGGAGTTTCTGTACCACCCTACGCGACGACGGGGTTGGCTACGGCGACTATCTGGAACAGCTGACTTATCTGATCTTCCTCAAAATGGCCGATGAGTACGCCCAGCCGCCGCACCGTCGAAGTGTAGGCATTCCTGCTAACTACGACTGGGCCAGCCTGCGCAACAAGCGCGGAGCCGAACTGGAAGTGCATTACGTTTCCTTGCTGCGGGTGCTAGGCAGCATGCATGGGATGCTAGGGCAAATTTTCACCAAGGCGCAAAACAAGATCCAGGATCCAGCCAAGCTCAGCCGTCTGATCAGCATGATTGACGAGACGCGTTGGGTAACTTTAGGCGCGGACGTGAAAGGTGATATCTACGAAGGATTGCTGGAGAAGAACGCCGAAGACACCAAATCTGGCGCCGGCCAATACTTCACTCCACGGGCTCTGATCCGCGCCATGGTTGAATGCATGCGCCCGGAACCGGGCAAGACCATTGCCGATCCTGCCTGCGGCACCGGTGGTTTCTTCCTGGCAGCCTACGACTTCCTTGCCGCCAATCCGGCACTGTCCAAGGACCAGAAGGTCTTCCTCAAAAACAATACATTTCACGGCAACGAGATAGTCGCAGGTACTCGACGCCTGTGTCTTATGAACATGTTGTTGCACAACATCGGCGAAATCGACGGCAACAGCTCTATCTCGCCGAACGATGCCCTGATCGCCGACGGAGGCCTGCGGGTCGACTATGTGCTCGCCAATCCGCCATTCGGAAAGAAAAGCTCGATGAGCTTCACCAATGCAGAAGGAGAGCAAGAAACGGATGATTTGACCTACAACCGTCAAGACTTCTGGGTAACTACTTCAAACAAGCAACTAAACTTTCTGCAGCACATCTGTAGCCTGCTCAAAACCACCGGTCGCGCCGCAGTGGTTCTACCGGACAACGTGCTATTCGAGGGCGGCGCCGGTGAAACCGTGCGTCAGGAGCTATTGAAGATCACCGAACTTCATACCGTCTTGCGTTTACCAACTGGTATCTTCTATGCGCAGGGTGTGAAGGCCAACGTGCTGTTCTTCGACAACCGCCCTGCCAGCAAGGACGCGCAGACGACGGAGGTATGGTTCTATGACTACCGCACAAACGTACATCACACGCTGAAACAAAAGCCGCTACGCTTCGAGGATCTGCAGGATTTCATTACTTGCTACCATCCGCAGAACCGCCACGAACGCTGCGAAACCTGGCACGAGACCGCCAACCCCGAAGGCCGGTGGCGAAAATACAGCCTCGATCAGATCCTAGCCCGCGACAAAACCAGTCTGGATATTTTCTGGCTAAAGGACAAATCTTTGTACGATCTGGACAACCTGCCGGAGCCAGAAGAACTGGCCGAGGAGATCATCGAAAACATTGAGGCAGGATTGGGTAGCTTCCGTGAAATCCTTAAAGGCCTCGGCTAACAACTCCGATCATTTGACCGATCGGCAGGACAACGTCCGGATCCACCTGTACCACATCACTGAGGGCCTAGTGCTGCCGCTGACCGAAAGCTGAACCAGTAGAGCCCGTTCTTTCTCTTATACGAACTCAGTCATTGAGCCAAGCACTGATGCCCTCATAGAAAGCCTTCGCCTCCTGTGTCAGTTTTTGAGCAGCGTAGTCCGGGCGACTTTTCCGCCCTCGGTCAGCTTCAAGCCTACAGGCGGTGATGCTGTACTCCTTGATACAGTAAGTAGCCCACCAGCGAGCGCTCCGGGGCTTTTCTATGTGAACGGCAATGTTCTTATACCGCTGCCTGTAATCCAACGCCAGCGCCGTTCTGAGGGCCTCTGAGACCGCATCCATGCGGTCATCAGGAATGCAGAACGCTCCGTGAAGGTGGAGAGGATGATTCTCCGTACTCCCGGTATGGTTGAACTCCAGATTGAAAGCTACTTCGGTCTCGATGCCCAGCCTCACCAGGGCTCGCTTGATGATCTCGGCGAGATAGTTGGCTGGTCCTCGTGGCGCTGCCAGGGCTGCCTCTGCTGAATCGTGAGCTAGCCGGATGGTGATCGTTTTTGCATCAGGTTTGGTACACAGTAGATGGAGACGAAAGTACTGCTTCATTTCCGGACTAACAAATTTAGCCCAGTCCGGCAGCACTCCAGTTCCTTGATAGCTTTTCAGCAGCTCGCGAATGAAGGTATCCGTTTTCCTGACTGCTTCTAGCTGTTGATGATCATGTTCTTGTCTGAGATCACTAATAGCTACTACGAGCTCCGTATGCCTTAGGTGTAAGTCAGCCACAAGTCCCGCTCTGCCTGGAGTAGATAGCGATTTTCCGGTCTTTTGTGAGTGGCTGATATTTGCATTTACTCCAGCGCCGAGAAGACATACCTCGATGGTTGGGCTGTGATTATCATTGCTCATGGCCTTCAGATGCCCTAGCTAGGGGCTAATTTTCATTTTTGAGGTGCCCTGGATGGCGCCAGGGTGTTCGATACTTCCACTGATTTCTAAGGGTTTGACGATTGCCCGGTCATGATCCGGGCAAGATTGGATCAGCGCCTTCACTGACAATGTCGTCATGGTGCTGTAGCTGTGCGAGGCGTCTGCTGTCGAGCCAGCGCAATGTCTCCAGCTCGTCCTCAACGCCTCCAAGGTTCCCTTCGTGTTCGGCCTCTTCTAGGCGCTGCTGCGCACGCATTTCTGCAACATCGCGCTCAGTCATGATCTGAATCTTCAGCTCCGGAAGCTCCTCAAAGTCGAGCGCTTGATTCAGCTTCTCTAGAGGAAGAGCTCGTCGCGTAACGTCCTGCGTCAGCTTGAGGGTGGTGGATGCCGCTGCAAGCCCTCTGAAAACGATAGGATCAGCCGGGTCTAGAATTTCAAGTGCGCGCGCTAGCTTGGTCCTGATTTGCTGGTTCAGCGCCAGTTCATCAACCACCAGTGAAGCTGCTGTTTGCTGTACCGCGTCTAAGGAGAATGCCGCTGTGAGCAGTTCCTCCCTGGCTTTCTCGATCAGCGCCTGAATTCCGGCGCCAGCAACGGCATTGTGTTTTTTGAGCAGGCGTTGCGTTGTGCTGACACTGATACACAGGCGCTGTGCAATCGCTGAGACGGTCCAACCCGCCTCTCTTAGTATCACCGCTTGGGCTGCTTGATCCGGCGTCGATTGTTTACCAGCCATTTTCATTCCCCTTTTACGGTGAGTGAGGGCTTGCTGGCGCAAGCTCTTTTGACAGATGCAATGGAAATACCGAATTGAGCAGCCGTTTCCTGAATGGTTGCCAAGTTCGCTACTCATTTATACGCAGGTCACCATCACCCCCTTCTGGTTGAGACGCCGAAGCACCGTCATCACCTCCTTCTGGTTGGCACCCAAGCAATCGAGGGAGGAAACGATTAGCGTGTCGCCGCTCCTCGCAAACCTGTAGAGTTCTCGAAAGCCAGAGCGATCAAGTGGCATTATCGACCTGCTAGATGCCATATCTGCGAACCAGTGAGCACCTCCGCGAGACTCCTCAACAACCCGAACTCGTGGTTCAGATTCTTGGCCATTGGCATCAACGAGAAAATAGACGAGCGCTGTCATTTCGCATCTCCCGATACGTGAGACCGGAAGCAGGGCGCGCCAGAAATGCGATCCTCGATCCACTGGTCGACAGCGAGGGAATCCCAGCCCACAGACCGTGAGCCAAGCTGTATTGATTTCGGGAAGCGCCCTTGGCTCATGAGCCTGTAAATGTGGGCCCGCTTGAACCCGGTGCGGAGCTCAACGTCTGGAAGTCGAAGAATTCGACGGTTGTTGAAAATTGGGTCAATGACAGTATCCATAGCATGCTCCAGTGCGTTTAGAAGCGCATTCAGTGGTGGTGCACGCAATTTATTGCTACCTGAAATCGTCAGACCTCAACTGAGGTTCACACATTCTCAACTGTCATCTGGGAGCAGCGCGGCCGCCTGCTTGATGATCTTCGCAACAGTGTTAGTGGAAGGCATTGAGATCCTGCCGGCGCCAGCATGGATGATAGTGGTGGCGGCCGCATCAGCATGTTTCATGTCAATTCCTGCGGCCAGCGCCAGCCCTGCTACCACTGCACTCCAGCTTTCCCGTTCTCTGGTTCCAATAGGCTTAACAGCTCGGTCCTGAGAGGTGAGCGACTCTATCAAATTCAAGATATCGGCTGATCGGAACAACAGCTCTATCGTTCCAACATCCACCTGGCACTCCCAGGCTCGTACTACATCTTCGAAGCTCTCGTCGTCCAGAAAAACCGGTCCGGCTATATGAATGCTCACAGGTGATCCTGGCCTAGCCCTACGCACCGCCTCAACGCTGTGAACTCGCTGCCGGCCGGCGCAGTAAACCTTTTCACGTATCTGATCAGGCTCGCCGGTTAACGCAGTGAGACCATACCTTCCCCCTATGCTCACATAGAGCGCGCACTGATCGTCTTCGCAAAGTCTGAGGAGATCGTCGGGGTCGACCGGCTGCTTCAAAGCTCCTGACAGAGCTTTCAGAGCTTGGCTCATCGTTAAAAAAGTCAAAGCTGTATAAATTGAATGCATAGAACCCTCGGAAGCGGTGCCCTCTGGACACTGGTGAAAATCGGATTGGCTTAGGGCGACCATTTGATCATCGGGCACAGGTTTTCCTCCAGAGGAAAGGCATGACGTTGATCCCCTCACAAGGGCGACTTCGACGCAAAATGGGCAACGCTACAGAGCCATAGATCTACTGATAAGCTCATTGAAAAGGGGATGGGCGCAGATTTAGATCTAGATCCTCAGAAGGGTTAATCTTGCATCAAGTATTCCAAAAAGCATTCCAAACGCTTTCTTTAACTTAAATTAATCAATGTAAATCAATATGTTATGAAGCAAGTTCAGATTACCCCGGCCCAGCAAATCATCAACCAAGAAAACCCAAAGACACCCTCCTAAATCCCGAGATAAATCAGCAATTTGCGAAGCAGTCCAATCAAGCCCGCACACCAATTTCGGTATGATCCCCCGTTACCAAGGATCTCCAAAAGGCTTAAGAAATGGACTTCACCACAATCATCACCCAGTACTGGACAACGTTCAGCTGGTTCCTCCCCGTAATAATCCTGCTTTCCATCCTCAAAACCCCAGCAGCCAAGGGCTATCTCGGCGAGCTTCTTGTACGTCTCTTAGCACGGCTACAAATGGACGAGCACACCTATCGCCGTCTGCACAACGTCACCCTGGACACACCCGACGGCACCACGCAAATCGATCACGTTTTCATCTCGGTCTACGGCATTTTCGTGCTGGAAACAAAAAACATGAGCGG
>Ga0207713_1002097_pt1 | contig 14883 bp, 16 predicted proteins | sample KBSS64metaG_FD_184404 | JGI IMG/M metagenome (GOLD analysis project Ga0207713, IMG submission 184404) | Switchgrass rhizosphere microbial communities from Kellogg Biological Station, Michigan, USA - KBS S6-4 metaG (SPAdes) (version 2) | ecosystem: Host-associated > Plants > Roots > Rhizosphere >...
AATCTTTAATTCGAAGTTACTCTGTGGTTTCACTGGGTGTGAAAAATTATGATTTTTTTGTTTTGCACATAAAATTAAGACCAAATGGAATATTTTCTAACTTATTTCAAAAGCTAGCGATTGGTGATCAATTAGAATACAACCTGAATAATCATATAGAACCTGAATACGAGAAGGCCATATCTACGCTTAATATTGTAAGTGGTGGAAGTGGTATGGGTGCTGCACTTACTCGGGGATTGGATCTCATCCGAAAAAATCCTATTTCTAAAGTGAATATCTATGCGATTAATCGGTCAGTTTTAAGTCATTATCATCAACATTGCGTCAATGTTTTTCGAGAGCAAGTTGAAGCTGAGGTCAATATTATAAATATCCCGTTTTGTACGTGGACGAATAATGGATTTGATTTTTCAAATTATTTGGACTCTCACGAGTTAACTGTGGGTGTCGGTTCTACCCCAATAATTAATAAAATTTTAAATCAGCCTCTGTGTGAGTTGGAAAGTTTTGGTCCCTAACGGAGACTGTAACAATGACTATAGTAGTTATAGAACCTATTTCTTCGGGCATCACTTATTTAAATGCCGCTCAAGAATTAGGTATAGATTTATATGTTTTTTCGACTGACGAAGGAGAGTGCAGCATTGATGGAACAATGCGACAAAAAGCAAAAGAGATAATAAAAATAGATACCAGTGATTTTCATAGCCAACTCTCTAAAATTAATGAGTTAAAGACCGTAAGAGCGATATTACCGGGGGTTGAATATGCCGTACCTATGGCAGCACAGCTAGGCAATTCATTTGCCAAAAACTCTCTTGAATATACGACAGCTCAAACGGTTCGAAATAAATTAAAATTTCGTGACAAGCTAACCAAGTCAGGTTTAAGCGATATTAAATATGCTTTGATTTCACAGGGTAAAGAGATTCGCTTACCTCAAGATTTTAAATTTCCTGCTGTAGTGAAGCCGGTTGATATGGCGGGCAGTATGTCTGTTAAAAAAGTCTCTGATCTTGATGAATTATTAAGAACAGTTGACGCGATTTGGAAATCTAAACCGAATGATATTGGCTTCTATGCAAGTGGTGATTTAATTGTTGAAGAATACATTGTAGGGAAGGAATACAGTGTTGAAGGAATTGTTCATACAGATGGAAAGATAACCTTCGCTTCACTGACAGAGAAGCTATTAGGCCCAGAACCTTACTTTGTCGAAATTGGGCATATTGTTGGTAATAAGTATGACGGTCAATTTTCTGAACACGTTTTTGATTATGCCGCAAAAGTCATTCAAACCTTAGAATTAAACATCGGACCTTTTCACCTAGAACTGAGAGTAACACCTCAGGGGAAAGCTGTAGCGATCGAGTTAGCTGCACGTTTACCGGGTGACAATATTGTTGAGTTAATTAAACTGGCGACTAATTTTGACCTCGCACAAGCGGTACTAAGTGAATATCTCGACCTGCCATATTCACCTTCAATAGAGAAAAATATGGTCTCTGCAATTGCCTTTATTCCGCAAGGAAACCACCGCCTTTTTAAAGGTTTTAGTGGGCTAGAGCAACTGTTAGAAGCGCCTGAATGTGTACACCATCACTTCTACTACGAAGCAGACGATGAACTGGCGTGTAACCATGATTGGACCTCACGATTAGGCTACATCATTCTCCGTTCTGAAAGTGAAGATAAGATCCGTAGTTTAGTCACACATATACATGAGCAGGTGAAAGTCATATGAAACATGTATTAATCATCAATAGATATGACGATGAATTGTCTGACTTTAATAAATATATAGATCACGATGCCGTGCATGTGTCTTATATTTCATTAACAGAGACGATGCGCTATATCACCTCTTCAAACTGTTACTGCATAGCGGGTTTAGAACGATTAAATGAAGAGGATGTATTAAAAGAAGCCGTAAAAATCTATGAAAAAAAGCCAATAGATTACGTGATTGCCATCTCGGAATATGACCTCGATGCTGCGGCTCGCATTCGAACTGAATTGCATATTGTGGGTGCAACAGTTGAAGACAATTTGTTGTGCCGTAACAAGAAAAAAATGAAGGATGCTTTAGCTCATTCTACTGTCCGTTATCCAAAATATGCAGAAGTGTCTTCATACCAAGATATTGAAAAGTTTTTGGTGCAAAGTGGTTCAGCGATTATTTTAAAACCTCAAGTGGGTGCAGCTTCTGAAGGCGTGATCAAGATTAGTGAGTTGGCCGATATACCACGGTTGTCTTCCTATGCAGGGTATGAAGTCGAGGAGTTTATTGAAGGAGATATCTATCACGTTGATGCGATTATTTCTGACAATAAAATGCCTTACTTTAAAGTCTCAAAATATATTAATACCTGTTTAGACTTTAGAAACGGTGCGCCATTAGGCTCAGTCACGATTGATAATTCTGAGTTTATTCAAAAAGTAGAACGATTTACTTTAGACGTATGTAAATTCTTAAAATTAAAAGATCAGGCGATTCATCTCGAATTTATTGAGTCTAAAGGTGAACTGGTCTTTTTAGAGGTTGGTGGGCGAGTCGGTGGCGGGGAAATTCCGTTCATTACATTACGCAATGAGTCAGTCGACTTGTACGAAATGTGGATTAAGGCGGCAATGAATATTCCACAAGAGCCAGTGAGTACGAAAATTACTGGTTTTCTGATGATGCCGAACCCTTATAGTTCTGGTTTTTTATTTAATGGTATTAAAGAATTAGAGAATGAAACGATTACTTATCAGTTAATTCAAGAAAGTGGCGACCATAACAATTTTAGTTATGAAAATATCCCTGCAAAAATTCATTTCATGGGAGATAGCCAAATACAGGTCGAAGATGCGATTAAAAATAGTATGAAGATTTTACAAAGCGCAATTTGTCAAAATCATCATTCTAACTTGAGTCTAAGTGAGTCTTCTTAGTTGAGATTTGGCTAAACTCTAAAAATCAAAAAGGCTTGAGCTTAAATGTTCAGGCCTTTTTATATGCATTGATAAATGAATCATGGACATACATTTTAATAAGCCATTCTAATGGACTTTTGTTGCAGAGAATTGTGATTTATAGAACTAGCTCATATTATATAATTAGTTAATTATTAAAGAATTTTAAAAATGATTAAATCTATTATTTCAGGTTGCACGGTTCTCACACTTTCAGCTTTGGCGGTCACGCATGCGGAGTTTTCTTTTGAACAAGAGCTACAACAAGGCTGTAATAAAGTGAAGCAATACGCGAGCTTAGGTAAGAAAAACTACGACCAAAAACAATATAAAAAGGCGCTCGAAAACTTCCAAAACCAAGCCTCTTGGACTGCATTTTGTAAAGCCAATGCAGATGAAACCACGGTTAAATTTACCGATCGTGATATTGAAGTTGCCAACAATAATGTGGGCTTAGCCTATGCAAAATTGGGCCAGCCACTTTGGGCGAGAGCATGGTTTATGCTCGATGAAAAATCAAAATCTAGTCAGTTTAATCTTAAGCAATTACCAAAACCTAAAGCATCAAATGACTTGTCTGGTGAATATGTGCGTTATTCAGGTTTTGGCGAATGGGATCACATCATGGTAAGCCGTGAGAAGGGGCAATATGCAATCAGCTATGCTGGCTTATATATGGGCCTTAGAGGCTTAATTTACGGCCCGAACATGGGTGAGTTTGGCACCACAATGCCGAGCAATAAAAAGCAAATCGTCTATAAAGATCAAGACTGCCGCATTCAGCTTGATTTTAAAACCAATGCGAAATTAGGAAACTACATTCAGGCAAAACAAGACAGCGGTGATTCAGGTTGTGGCTTTGGACACAATGTGTATGCAGATGGAACTTATTTAAAAGTTGAGTCTGGAAAATAAGTCTAAAAATATAAGGAATTAAATAATGAATATATTTGCACGGTTGCTATTACTTTCTACGATTGCGATTTCTTCTCAAATTTATGCAGAGCCAACGAGCGTATGTAAAGAGGTGAAATTTCAGCAAGCCGATCAGGCTTGGGGTGGACACTATTATTTAAATGGTGTGATGGAAGTTGGTTCAGAACTTTTACTTCAGTCAGATGGCAAGTTTAAATGGATGTTAGCTTATGGCGCTTTAGACCAATATGCCGAAGGGACATGGTGGAAAAATGGAAACTGTATTGGTCTAAAACCTGACTCTAAATTCAAAAAGGATTTAAGTATTTTTCCAGAAAGCCTGACTATTTCTGAAAAATCGTTAGACGTAACTTGGAACGATGGACGCCAGCAGGGCAGTTATAGCAAAGACTAAATAAAAAAAGTCCGACACTAAGTCGGACTTTTTTATAGCTCATATTTTAATGATTGACCGCAGCAAGTTGCTCAGCGTTATAGCGTGCGCCCATGTTTGGATATCTCGCAATAATTGCGTCGATTTCTGCCAAATCTGTCGCTGTTAAATCAAGGTCTACAGCGCCAGCATTTTCTACAAGTCGCTCGATTTTACGCGTGCCCGGAATTGGAATAATGTCTTCACCTTGTGCCAAGATCCAAGCCAAAGCCAGTTGAGCCGCTGTCGCGTTTTTGCTTTGAGCAAATTCGCTAAATGCTTGCGCCAAGCTTTGGTTATTTTTCCAGTTATCGCCCTGATAACGCGGTAACTGGCGACGGAAATCGTTTTCGTCTAGGTTGCCAACATCAAGCGTGTTGGTAATTAAACCACGTGATAGCGGTGAATACGGCACAAGGCTAATACCTAACTCACGAATAGTTTGCAAATGGGTTTGCTCAAAATCACGGGTGAGGAGCGAATATTCATGTTGAACCGCTGCAATTGGGTGAATTGCATGTGCTTTACGAATGGTTTCAGCCGAAGCTTCACTGAGTCCTAAATAACGAACTTTACCTTGTTGGACCAAGTCAGCCATGGCACCAATCGTGTCTTCAACTGGAATATTTGGGTCAATACGGTGTGCATAATACAAATCAATCACGTCTGTATTTAAGCGTTTTAAACTGTTTTCGACCGCAACTTTAATCCACTCTGGAGAACCGTCGATATAAGACTCTAAAGAGTTTTGTGGGTTGAGGTTATCTTCTTTATAGCGGAAGCCAAATTTGGTCGCCAAGAATACTTTGTCGCGGTGTTTTTCTAAAACTTTTGAGAGCAAAACTTCGTTTGCGCCGTTGCCGTACATGTCGGCGGTGTCCCAAAAGTTAATGCCGAGGTCTAAGGCTTTTTCTAGAGTTGCAATGCTTTGTGTGTCGTCTGAGGCACCATAGGCAAAGCTCATTCCCATGCAACCTAAACCAAGTGCTGATACTTTTTCGCCTGTTTTTCCTAAAGTTCTATATTTCATTTTTCACACTCTTTTTGCAAAATCACTTGAGTAGAAAAACTATAAAATGCTTTGGCTCAAACTGACGTATAACATTCAAACCAATAATTATAAAATTCAAACAATCTGTTTTTAGGCGACACAGTCTTCGCGGAACTTTTTAGGTGAAAAACCCGTATTTTTCTTAAAGAAATTGGTGAAATACGCTGAATATTCAAAGCCTAAGCTATAGGCAATTTCGGAAATATTCCAACTGGTGTGTTGCAACAGTGCTTTGGCTTCTTGCGTAATGCGCGAGCTAATATGCTCAGACGTGGTTTTGCCTGTAGCTTCTTTTACAGCGCGGTTTAAATGGTTTACATGTACCGACAGACCATAGGCATAGTCATTTGCAGTTTTGAGTTTAAGCTGAAAATGTGGCGAGTCGATTGGAAACTGGCGCTCTAATAATTCAAAGAATAAATGGCAAATCCGAACCGCAGCATTACTATGTTTTTCAAACTGTTGGGTCGGTTGCATTTTCATGGCTTCATGCACAATCAGGTGCAAATAGTTTCTTAAAACGTTGTATTTATGAATGTAGTCTGAATTTATTTCATTCATCATCTTTTTGAAAATAAATGAAATTTCTTCAACTTGTTGGTCGTTCAAAAAATATAGCGGGTCGCCGTCGACTTTAAACAGCGGAGAGTCTTTTAAAAAGCTTTGTCGCGATTCTTGGTTTACAAACTCTTCGGTAAATAGACAAAACCAGCCTGCCTGTTCGGGCGAATTAATTTCCCATGCATAGGGAACCATCGGGTTTGAAAACAATAAAGCAGGGCGATCTACCCGAATCCAGCGGTTGGCATAGTGAAGGTCGCCTGTGCCTAAAACCAGTGAAATTTTATAATAATCGCGGCGGCTGTAAGGCGTGAGAAACGAGCAGGCATCGCGTTGAAACACATTAAAATGTCCAAACGAAGTAGATGGAACCGAGTAATCGCTATCTCTGGTTAAAGAAAAGCGGCGATAAAAATCATGTATGGTTTCCATGTCTTTGCCTGCGTGAGCCATCAATTTATTTAAAGTTATAAAATTCAAACTTTATTTACTGTAGCTTTTATTTATGAAGTGATCAATCTGTTCATTTAAGCAGTTTTGAAAATGAATGATTTTCTATAAATACTCTGGGTAAACAATGTAAGAGGACTCTACGCATTCGAAGCCCATTTGCCGATAAAGCGTAACCGCTGAGGTGTTATCGATGTCGACAATTAAGTGAGCAATCCGTCCAGTTGCAACAGTTCGATTGACCGCGAATTGTAAGACGCGTTCGGCAAAACCTTTTCGACGATAAGCAGGGAAAGTGTATGTGCCACCAATAGAAACGAGCCGATCAGTTTCTATCCCTAAACGCACAATTGAAACGATTTGGTCGTCTGCTTCAAGCACAATAATTTTTTCTTGCTGAATCAGAGATTCCCAATCAGGTGCTTCATTCACTGAGCGCTCATGATTATATTGATGTTGATATTCGCTGAGACGAGCAATGTCAGAAAGTTCAGCCAAGCGACCTTGAGCTTCAGAAAATTGGCGTGAGCAAACCATGATCCATTGATCATATTCTCTTAAAATATGCCCTTTTTGTTTGATCTCGGCGTGTAATAAATCACGTCCAATTGCGGTGGTGACTATTCGACGCGGTTGAAGCTGCAAAATTGAAGTGCAGAGCAATGCTCCAGATGAAGATGCCTCTGATGGAACCCAGAAGCAGGTGCCGCCAGCAAGGATGACCGCGACGCCTAAGAGTTGCTCGGCGTTATGTGGGTCATACAACCGTAAGAGTTGCCACTCGGTATTGGTAACTTGTGTTTGATTAAGAAAAGCCATCGCCCCAATAGAATAATGAAACCGTTCATTAAGCCATTGAAAGATAATTTGATATTCTTCCGAACTGGTGGGAGGTCCCTTTATTATCATTATTAATTACCTATTCAAATGATGAACTCAATCATAATTCACTATCCTACATTTTTATTATTATCATGATATTTTTAAATTTAAGTTGAATGACTGTTTAGCTTAAATATCTAATTGAATAAACAACAATAATTATTTAACCAATTTCTATTCAACCTTACATTGACACTCCAAAACTCGCGGATTATCCTTTGCCTGCTGGCCTACATTGCCAGTCGGTTTTAGCAGACCGTCTACAAAAGGCGCACAACAATGCTGTTTTGGTTTTTGTGCGTTCTCTTAAGTCACGCCTTTATGGTGAGGCTAGGAGGGACACCTTCGGGTGTGCTGGTTTCCTTTTGTACCAGTCTGCTAACCCTTCTAGTCTTGCCACCATTATTTAGCAGTAATTGGTAAGACTCTTCTAAATCAAAAGGAGTCCGCCATATGCGTACTAATTCATCTCTCTCATTGGCAACCTTTGCCAAAATCTTTAAGTCTATATCGCACTGGTCTTTAAAACGGTTTAACCGACTCTAGGTTTTAAGCCATAGGTCATTACGACTAAAAAATCATAGCAACAATAAAACCCGAGATAGGCGAGCACACCATTTTTGTGCGGCTTTTGCATGCCTGTATTTAGCACTCATTTTAAGAGTGACGGCATTTCTATCTCATTTACATACAACAAAAAATTATTTTAAACGGTATAAAAATGCCAAATTTAGAAGCTTCATTTAGAGCATTAAGCGTGCTCCACGCAGCAAAAGATTTATTTAAACAACATGGGTTTTACATCGGGATAGATCGAATTATTGAGGAAGCCAAAATCCCTAAAGCCACTTTTTATAACTATTTTCACTCAAAAGAAAGGCTCATTCAGATGAGTTTAACTTTTCAAATAGATGCCTTAAAACATGAGGTGTTTTCAATTATTCATTCGTACCGTGAACTTATGGCATTCGATAAACTCAAGAAAATTTACCTTTTACATGCAAATTTAGAAGGCTTTTATCGTTTGCCATTTAAAGCGATTTTTGAAATTGAAAAGCTTTATCCAGCAGCATATAAACTCGTTATTGACTATCGAAACTGGTTAATTGATGAAATTCATAAACTGCTTTTAACCGTAAAGCCTGCCTCTACAGTTGAAGATGCGCACATGTTTTTATTTGTGATTGATGGCGCGATGGTGCAGCTTTTAGGAGCTGATAGCACCGATGAAAGAGAGGTATTGCTCGACTACTTTTTAAGTCGGGTTTGTTAGGAATAAGGTGGGAGGCCTGACGGGAGTTGGGCTTTTATATTAAAAATTATATGCTTCATTATTTTGGAACATAATTTTATAATGAATAGTTTTATAAATTTTAATATTGACTACTATTCTATTCATTATAAATGCTAGAATAAAAATAATTTATAGCGCCAAAAATTGATTATTAACTTTTAAAGTACTTATAAAAGCGAAACCCCGAGAGGGATATATAAATATCTGTCTCGGGGATCTAATTTTTGTTGATAGCGCATGTCTATATTATTAGACAGAGGGGCATGATGGTTAGTTTTCCTAACAATCTCAACTACTTATTATTGCAAACGTATATGCAACTTCTCTATATTAGGTGATTTAATGGCTGAGAGTCAAGTTTCTTTTACTTATCTTAATGATGGAACGAGCATAATCGATTCATTATCTCAGCAACGTTTTTTTACTTATCTAAAGAAATCTAGTTTTAAAAAAAATTATGCTTTTGATTTGTATCTTTATAATTCGAGACTTTCTAAATCTTTACTCTTTCCGTTACAAATATTTGAAGTTTGCTTTAGAAATGCCATAAATAATTTTTTTATTGAAGAGTTTTGTAGAGATTGGGCGAATGACTCTAATTTTAGAAAAATATTAAACCATAATTCTTTAATAACTTTAGATAAAGCGATAGAACGAGCAAAAAGCAGTTGTAATGAAGATATTGTAGCTGTAACTACTCTAGACTTTTGGTCAAATCTTTTTCGTAGTGAGTATGATAGATCACTTTGGCAAAAAAATATTCATAAAGTTTTTGGGGGAAAAGTTACAAGAAAAAGCATTCAACAGCAGGTTTCTGAAATAAATAAATTAAGGAATAGGATTGCTCATCATGAGCCTATTCTAGATTTAGACTTGAATTTATTTTATAAAAAAATAATTAATTTAATTAATTTAATATCAGTAGATACAGCTAAATGGACAAACCATTTTACAACTTTTCATGATGTTATCCGAACTAAGCCTTCAATGAGTGGAGGACAAAAACCATTATTTGGTGAAAAATATGATAGTGATTTTTGTATTGTGGATGAAAATACATTTTTAAGTGAATTACCAAGAAATAGGTTTCTTATATGTAAAAGAAAAGATATAGAGTTTATTTGCGAAAAATCTGATATAGCTTTATACGTATATGATTCTGCAAAAGATAATAATGAAATTATAGTGGATTTAACGACTATAAAATTATCTACGATTATCCAACTAGATGAAAAATCAAATAAGAATTTTCATCTTTGTAGTAGTACTGAAAGTTTTAGAACCAGTAATATTTTATTTAGTAAAAAATATATTGATTTTATTCTAGTACAAGATAAAAAAGGTATCTTAGGGGTAATAAAAAAACCTCATATTATTTAATTGATAGGTACGTCTGACTCTTCTAAACCTTCTTGAACTGTTGACTCAAAGATATCTCTTATTAAATAACCCTCTTTGGTTAAATTATCATTTTCCCATCCTTTATTTTTTCTATAAACTGACGGGATAAATTTCCAAACTCTAAATTTATGATGATACATATTTTCTTTAGAGCCATTAAATCCGGTTGACTCAAACCATGAGAGCGCTTTTGCTCCACGATCTCTAAAATTTATATCCTTGAAAACATTATAGATATAATCAGCTAATTCTAGTTTTAATTTTTGTTTTTTTGTCATTCCTCTTTGCTTTGGTTGTCTTCGAGCAAAAACTTTATTACCTTTATAGCCAGCTGCTCCCATTAATAAATCGCAGATTTGTAATCTGAGGAACTTACTACTATCAATATAAGATACTTGAATTTCAATATCGATTCTTTGAAAGTATTGAGGAACTTTTGTAATAAACTCAGCTAAATTCTCTTTGTGTTTTTGGCTGGAATGTCCATCTAATCTTAAGAGAATGTGATGTTTTTCATTATTTTTTAGAATGGGTAAGTATTTAAAACCAAAAGAGTTTTTAAGGAATTGGTAGTAAAGTCTAAATTGCATATCTAGTTCAGAGAATCCTTGCTCATTATCAAAATGATAAGAACGATCTTTAAACATTTGTCTATATTTAATTTTTCCAGACAAAATGTGTTTTGCTAAACAATCGACTAACTCTTTATAGCAATTTAAATAAGTAGGGGAAATTTTAGCCCATTTTATTTCTGTATTGATACAGTGTTTTTTAGCTATTTGGCGTAGCTCATAATCAAGCCTATCAATATCTTGTTCTAAACCAAATATACCGCCGAAAAAACAATGGTATCGATTGAGAGGGGGAGAGCTATGAGTCCATGACTCATCTGCAAAAACTTGATATTTAGCCATTTTTTTCCAAAAAAAAACCCTAGTTCCTTCAAGTGCCGCTTACCTAAATAAGAAGCTTAAGAACTAGAGTTAATAAAATTATATAGTTAAAACAGTTCATAAACAATATGTATTATATATATAATTATGTAATAAGAGCTAATTATATAAAAAATAAAAAGTAATTTTATTCTTTTATACTTCTACTAATCTCAAAAAAGTGGAGGAGTAGAGGTCATTCATATTTATGGGTCTAATTATTGTTTTTTAAAATCAATAGTTTATATTGTTGTATTGTGCCAAGAAAATCTTATGACATTATAAATCTAATATGAATGATTTAATTAACTAACTAAAGATTATTAAGTTTTTTAGAAAAAAATATATAATTTATAATAAAAGTAAAGTATAAAAATTATTCAACCATGTGTTTTAAATTGATTTTTTATCTCAAAAAAGTAGATAAAAAACTTTAAAATAATTGTGAATTCTGTCCCTTAATTTTCTTTTTTATATAGCAAATAAGAGCATTTTATTTATGTCTAATAATAGGATTAGAGACTAATCGATTTCTGATAGTCTTCTACTCTAATTCCCGCCCACTTAGGATCAATTCTTTAATCTTAACTGCTTTCTCAAAGTGATCTAGCTTATGTAACATAATCCACCAATGGGCTGCTTCCATTAGTAACTCAGGGTTATCGTTCTTATTTTTAAAAAACGCATAAAAAGATAGACCTACATTGTCTCCCTTCTTTTCAATTTTCTCGTTGCATCCCTTAATAAAAATTTCTCTTAATTCATTTCTCATATTGAGTATCACTTCAAATTTATAAAACTAAGCTGGCTTATTATGCTCGCCCCATTCACACATCATATCTAATAAAGGAATTAAAGACTGTCCTCTTTCAGAAAGACGATATTCGACTTTAGGCGGAATTTGAGGATATTCCTTGCGATGAATCAGTCCATCTCTTTCTAATTCTTTGAGTGTATTGCTGAGCGTTCTAAACGAAATATTGCCAATGCAGCGTTGCAGCTCATTAAAACGCATGACGGTTTTTCCATAGAGCCAATACATAATAATCATTTTATATTTGCCATTAATCAAAGAAAGGGTGTACCCAAAACCCGTATCTTCTAATGGCGTATAAGTTGGAATGCAGTCATCCATTTTTAATATCCATACTATCTTTTAGTATAGTATATAACATAAATTACCGTACTTATATTTAGGAAAGCACACTTCTATAATCGATTTATCTACTTTCCGATAAGAGTGTTTTCATAATGAAAAAGACATTGGTGATTGTTACCCATCCTCACATAGACCAATCTGTTGTAAATAAAAGATGGATTGAGGAACTAGAAAAACATCCCGATCAATTTACGGTTCACCAAATTTATCAAGCCTACCCAGACGGGGTGATTGATGTCGCAAAAGAGCAAGCGCTTGTAGAAGAACACGAAAATTTAGTATTTCAATTTCCAGTGTATTGGTTTAACTGCCCGCCGCTATTGAAACAATGGCTTGATGAAGTTTTGGCGTATGGATGGGCTTACGGTTCAGAAGGTGACAAGCTCAAAAATAAAAAGTTTATGTTGGCTTTGTCTGCTGGTGGGCAGGAGCAAATTTATTCAGAAAGTGGTGATTATCAAATTTCTTTAGACAAGATTTTTGTTCCATTTGAGCTAACAGCTTTATATGTTGGGGCAATCTATCAACCACTTCATGCATTTTATGGTTTAGACACCAATCCTTCTGAAGACGACGTTGTTCCGACTCACCAAGACATAGACAATAATGCAATGCAGTATGTTCAGAAACTATTAGAGTTGTCTAAGTAAGTTTAGAGATGGGAAGGCCTAAGCGTGAGGGTTTGGGTCTTTTCTTACAAATAGATAATTTGAGTGCATGATATCTTTATGATTTAAATAATGATTGTTTTTCTAACTAAGCGACAAAGAATTTTGAGAGGAGTAAAATTACAAGATCACTTATAGATTATTAAAAATTCAGTCATGCTCAGTTCAGATTTAACAGATTATGTCATTCGGCAATTAGGACGTACTAAAAATAAACGTTATGAAGCATATGTAGTTAGTCGAATTATTCATTTACTCAACGACTTTACTTTGAAATTTGTTACTCAACAGTTTGTTAGATTATCAAATAAAAAAATTGCTTTAACTGATTTATATTTTCCTCAACTTAGTATTCATGTTGAAGTTGATGAAGGACATCACTTTTTAAAAAATAATAAAATGGAGTATTCATTTAACCTAGCAGATGAGCCAATTTATAGTATTTCTCAAACAGAAAGTGATGCTATGAGAGAGGAAGATATTATTAATATTACTGGTCATAAAATTTTTCGGGTAAATGTTTATAAAAATCAGCAGGGTGAACCCCAAAACTTAGAGAGTATTCATCAACAAATTGATAAAATTATAGAAGAAGTAAAAACTGCAAAGAATAAGCTAGTAGAAGAATCTAAGTTCAAAGAATGGAATATAGAAACAGAATATAATCCTCAAACTTATATTGATTTAGGAAGCATCAGTCTAGCCGACAATGTAGTGTTAAAAACTACAAAAGATGTTTGTAATTGTTTTGGCTATAACTATAAAAACTATCAGAGAGGTGGAGCGATTCATCCATATAAAGAAGATACTTTGATTTGGTTTCCTAGACTTTATGAAAATAATGATTGGATTAATACCATATCGTGTGATGGCTTAACGATTACTGAAAAGTCGACGAATGAATCTATTACACTGAAAAAATTAGAAGAGTGGAAAAATGGTCCACAGAAAAGAATCGTCTTTGCAAGAGTTAAAGATAATTTGAGTAGTCGAGCTATGTACCGTTTTATGGGCCTATATGCATTTCAAAAAGCGGATTTAAAAGATGGAGCAGTTTGGAAACGGGTAGCATGTGAAGTGGAAACGTATTCTCCAAAGGAAGCTAAATGCTAAAGTCTAGAATCTTTATAACTATAGGACTACTTCTTGCTGGATTATGTTTGTTTACAGCCTTTAACTCATATGAGAAAAAGGCTAACTATGAAAAAGAACAGGCTAAAAAAACTGTCATTTCCTTTTTTAATTCACTTTCTAATGGAGACTCAGCCACAGCATATAAATATGTTTGGTCAGGTGAGGAATTAAACATTCGAAGTGCTGAAATAGCTCAAATTTATAAAGATTCAAAAGTTCTAGAAGTCATAAAAATTCGCTACGATTCGGCAAAAAATAGACCTGACTACTATCAACAATTTTATAAAATGATTTCACTCGCCATAAAGATAAAAACAGTACATGCAGATCTTGCTGGTAACCCTGCGGGAACCTATATTTTGTTTGTAACTGTTGTACACAAAGATCCGAAATCTAATTGGCTCGTTACTGAGTTAGGCAGTGGACCTTAAGAAATAATATTTTTAAATCATTTGCAAAAATCAAATTTGTCTATAAGTTGAAAATACAACAAAACCTACTGTGGAATAAAAAATGAATATCGTGCCTTTTCCATTTCAAATTACAAATTGGGAAGAAATTGAAGTCACTGAATATAGTGGTGAAACTGGAAAAGCTTATTGGAAAACTCAATTTTTTGGTGAAGAGAATAATAAAATAAGGGTAAGACTTGTAGAGTACTCAGCAAATTATTTAGCAGACCACTGGTGTGAAAAAGGGCACATATTATTCTGCCTAGAAGGCGAGTTAGAAAGTAGATTGAAAGACGGTCGAACATTTACTTTAACTTCAGGTATGAGTTATCAAGTAGGGGATAATTCAGAACCACATCAGTCTTTTAGCCTGAATGGTGCGAAGTTACTTATTGTTGATTAGATTAATTTTTTCTAGTCTAAATAAAAAAGACCTAAATCAAAACGACTTAGGTCTTTTTTTAATTCTGGCGGTGAGAGAGGGATTCGAACCCTCGATACGCGCAAACGTATACACACTTTCCAGGCGTGCTCCTTAAGCCACTCGGACACCTCACCAAGGCGTGCGATAGTAACTAAAAAAACAAGTT
>Ga0207713_1002100_pt1 | contig 14861 bp, 13 predicted proteins | sample KBSS64metaG_FD_184404 | JGI IMG/M metagenome (GOLD analysis project Ga0207713, IMG submission 184404) | Switchgrass rhizosphere microbial communities from Kellogg Biological Station, Michigan, USA - KBS S6-4 metaG (SPAdes) (version 2) | ecosystem: Host-associated > Plants > Roots > Rhizosphere >...
GCGGGTAAAATTTTACTTGCGCATTTAAGCCAAGAAGAACAATTGGACTGGCTTCAAAAATACCCACTACAGCGTTTAACCAAATATACGCATATTGAAAACGATAAATTTTTAGAGTTACTACAGGAGATTCGAGAACAAGATTGGTGTTATTCACGTGAAGAACATGAATTAGGCGTTCACGCACTCGCCGTACCTATTTATGGGCAAGACTTTAAAGTCGTTGCGGCTTTAAATATTGTTTCTCCAACCATGAAAACAACTGAAGAATATTTAATTCAACATATTTTGCCTTTATTGCAAGAGACTTCGCGGGATTTGAGACAAGTTCTTTAAATCTTGCTTAGGCTATTTTCATAGGATAAATTTTATTATTTGCTTAGGCTATTTCTAAAAATAATTAAATGGTATTTTTAAATAACGGACGCCATTCGTTTCAGGTTCCGGAAAATTTCCTGCATTCATATTAATTTGTATTGAAGGCAAGATTAATTTTGGCATTGCTAAAGTTGCATCTCTTTCTTGACGCATTTTTATGAATGACTCTTTAGAAACTTGTCGGTTTAAATGAATATTGCTTCGCTTTTGAGTTTTTATATCTGTTTGACAGACATATTCATCACGACCTTCTGGCTTATAGTCATGACACAAAAACATGCGCATGTTATCAGGAAGTGTATAAAGCTGTTGTACCGAGTCATAGAGCGCTGCAGCACTCCCTTTGGGAAAGTCACATCTAGCTGAACCATAATCAGGCATAAATAAAGTATCACCCACAAAAACGGCATCAGCAATCACATAGCTTAAGCAAGCAGGTGTATGCCCTGGTGTAGGAATGTTATAGGCTTCTATATCCCCTATTTTAAAATGTTCATGATCTTCAAATAAATAATCAAAAGGCTGATTTTCATTAAATTTTTTAAAATCAAAATTATAGATAGCAGAAAATGTTTCTTGTACGATTGAAATTTTTTGACTAATTGCAATGTCACCTCCCAATTTAGATTTTAAATATTGGGCAGCAGTCATATGGTCTGCATGTACATGTGTTTCTAAAATCCATTGCACTTTAAAGTTTTGAGCCAAGACATAATCGATAATTAAATCAGCATTGGTTGTTTTCGTAGTCGCTGAAGCTGCATCATAGTCAAGTACGCTGTCAATAATGGCACATTGACGCGTAACCAAATCCGCAACAACATAGCTAAAAGTATTGGTATTTTCATCAAAAAAATCTTTTACTAGAGGTTGTTGCATAGGTTTAATTTCCTTTATTTAAAACTCGGTAAATCAACATTCCGAATAACATTGCGACAATAAAATAAAGCGCTTCAAAATGTCCTAACCCAATAAGCGTTAAGGCGGGCGCTGGACATATGCCTGCTATTCCCCAGCCTATACCAAAAATAAAAGCACCAACAATTAACCTTTGGTCAATCTGTGTAGTCATCGGTAATTGAATTTGTTCATTAAAAAGTGTTTTGGGATTTTTGATCGCTTTTTGAAATGGAATAAATGCCACAGCAATAGCACCTAACATTACAAACATTAAGCTGATATCCCACTGTCCAAATATATCTAGAAAACCTAAAACTTTTTCAGGATTAGACATGCCAGACATCATTAAACCCAATGAAAACAAGCTACCAAATATAAAAGCAAAAATGTTTTTCATAGGATTACCCCAACACATGACGAATGATATAAACAGTTAACATGCCAGCAAACATAAAAACTGCTGTCGCTATCATCGAGCGTTTTGATAACCTGCTCATGCCACAAATACCATGGCCACTTGTACAACCAGATCCTAGCCGTGTTCCAAAGCCAACAAGTACGCCTGCTAAAATAAGTGCATATGTGTTGGCTTTAATTTCAATTTCAGGCTGATAAAAATAACCATATATAAAAGGTGTAATCACTAGTCCAGCAATGAACCAGAATGCAGAACTTTTAAAGGTCTCTCTAGTTGGATTAATGATTTGAGCAAGCAATCCACTAATTCCAGCTACACGACCATTTATATATAAATATCCAACTGTTGCGATGCCGAGTAACAAACCACCCAAAAAGGCATAGACAATATTTGACATATAACCACCCCTAACAATATATGTTTTTATAATATGTATTATACGCTGATTCTTTTAGAAATACTTAAAATAAGACTCTCAAGTATATAATTCTTCTTAACAAGAAAAAGCCCCAAAATTTTGGGGCTTTTATTATTAAATTAGATCTTTAATGCCTAATTGTTCAGGCAACTTTTCCATGACTTTATTCAATCTATTATTCGCAGGAGACATGCAACCTGTATAATGGCTTAATTTTGTTTCCGTGCCATTTGGTTGAATCCATGAAATGTAATAGCTAGACATATCAGTTGCAGTTTGCTGACATCCACCAGTTTTCGCTTGTGTGCCTGTTTCTGGGCGATAAGTTTTTAAATCATCTGCAAGTTTTTGATAGTCTTTTACACTGCCTTGAATTTCTTTAACGCCTATAGCTTTAGTATATTGTTTGCCTTCAAAGCGAATTAAACCCGTAGGTGCTACTTCTACTGAATAGATTGGGCATGCACCAAAGCATGGGCTAGAAGCATACCGAATAGTTTCTAGTGTATTCGGTGCTTGCTGAACAGATGCACAACCCATCAAAGCTAAACCAGATAAAGTTGCAAGAACCAAAAATCTCATCGTATCACCTATTATTATCAAGTGGCTTTAATTTATCAAATCATACACTTCTTGTCATTAAAGACTATTTTTTGTGATTGTTTTCTTTAATTGATATACTCTTGCTTAGGCTATTTTTATAATAATGAAATATTATGATCAAAATCGCATAAAAAAAGGCCCATCTTGCGATGAGCCTTAAGCCAATAAAAGCTTAAAATCCTGAAATACAAATTATTACTGGGTAGTAATAACCTGCGACGACCATTCTAACGTAATGCTATAAATTATATAAATATAATATAAATATATATTTACGCTTGTTTTTTCAACAAAAAAAACCTGATTTTCAAGTGTAATAAGTTAATAATGTTTATTTCTAATTAAAATTCACAATCTTAAGTTAAACAAAACTTAATAAACAAATGAGATTTATTTATAGGTAAAACATTGTGAAAAAATATCTCACAGTTCGACTATATCTAGTGTTCAAGCCTTATCAACCTTAGGAATATTTTAGGTTTTGCAATAAGTTAAAGCACTTTTTTACTATTTGGTAAACCTATCTATTTAAAACAATACAACTTACTCCCAGGCTTTAATACAAAAAATATATTAAAGTTAAAGGCAAAAGAGAAATGCTCTCTTTTGCCTTATTGAATTATTGTTCTAAGCTATAAGCGACTACATAATCACCATGATCAGGAGACTGACGAGCTCCGCCTGCCGTAACAACCACATATTGTTTACCTGTTTTCGGTGAAACATAGCTGATTGGGGTTCCCTGGCTACCCACTGGCATGCGTGATTTCCACAGTTCTTTACCTGTAGATGAATCAAAAGCACGTAAGTAGTAATCTTGTGTTGCTGCAAAGAAGACCAATCCGCCTTGTGTTGCCATTGGTCCACCAATAGTTGGCATACCAATTGGTGCTTTTAAGCCCATTTTGATACCCATAGGTCCAGTATCCTGTACTGTACCAAGCGGTACTTGCCATGCAATCTGACGAGTTTTTAAGTCAATCGCAGTCATGGTACCAAATGGAGGTTTTTGACACGGAATGCTAAGAGCCGACATAAAGCGGTTTTTATTCACTTTATATGGTGTACCTTTCATTGGCACAGCGCCCATACCCGTATTTACTTTCTCTCCACCACTCGCCTGAATCTTAATATCTTCAGGGGTCTGTTCCATTAACTGAATCCATAACCCAAGACGCATATCATTCACGAACATATAGCGATGTGTCGGATCAAATGCGATGCTACCCCAGTTCATGCCGCCCAAAGAGCCTGGGAAGCTTAGTGAAACATCAGTACCCGGTGCAGTAAATAGACCTTCGTAACGCATTGACTTGAAGTTAATACGGCACATGAGCTGATCAAACGGCGTTGCACCCCACATATCTGATTCAGTTAAAGTCTGATTACCAATTTGAGGCATTTCAACTGAACGTGGTTGAGTTGCACTGTATTGCTCACCCGGAATATTTGCAGGCTTAACTGGCTGTTCAATCACTTTAGTTAATGGTTTACCAGTTACACGGTCAAGCACAAAGAATTGACCTGATTTTGTTCCAATCACGACAGCTGGTTTAGTCGTACCATCTTTTAATGGGAAGTCGACTAGACTCGGTTGCATTGGCAAGTCAAAGTCCCATAAATCATTATGAACAGTTTGATATACCCACTTTTCTTTACCCGTTGTCGCATCAAGTGCCAAAACAGAAGTGTTGTACTTATGATCTAATGGGTTACGGTTACCACCCCAAATGTCGACAGATGAACTACCCATAGGTAAGAACACCGTATTCATTTGCGGATCATAAGACATTGCAGCCCAAGAGTTTGCCGAACTACGTTTATAAGTTTCACCCGGTTTAAGAACATAGTTAGGGTTCGGATTACGTGCGTCAAATGCCCAGCGAAGTTTACCGGTAATCACGTCATAACCACGGATAACACCACCCGGCATATCTGCTGCTACGTTATCGGCAATACGGCTACCTACCACAATGGTTGTACCTGCAATAGTTGGTGCAGAAGTTACTTCAAAACGTGGAGCTTTAGTTCCAGCGCCAAGACCTTCTAACAGATCAACTGTTCCATTTACACCAAAGTCAGCACAGCGCTGACCGTTATCTGCATTGACTGCAATTAAACGACCATCAGGTGTATTGGTATATAAACGACGCGGGCATGCGGTATTGGTTGCAACTGTAGTTACTGCATTTGCACCAGCCAAAGTTGGTTGCACAAGTGGCTTAGTCGAATCAAAATATGCAACGCCACGGCAGCGCTCCCAAGCATCAGCTTTAGAGTTCACCTCAGCTTTCCAGAGCTGTTTGCCTGAATCAGCATCGATCGCAAAAATATTATTATGCGGTGTACATAAAAAGACTTTATTCCCAACTTGTAGTGGGGTCATTTGGTCTTCCGCACCATTACCGCTACCCGTTGTAAAATCACCTGTTCTAAAACGCCAAGCTTCTTTTAATTTATGAACGTTATCTCGATTAATTTGATCGAGAGCAACGAAACGACTACCACCAGCATCATTACCATAGTTTTCCCAATTCACCTGTTTTTTAGCAGGATCAACTGGCACTAAAGGTAGTTTTTCACCTGAACTTGCTACTGTTGGATGTGGTTGGAACATTTGATAGAACGCAATCAACATACCAACAACAACTAATCCACCAACTGCGTAAGATGAAGATGCCAAACCGCTTTGGAATTGGTAACGTCGAATTGCAGGTAAGGTAAATAACAATGCAGCAAAAAGACCAGCAGGAAACATTAACCGCGAGAATAACGGCCAGAATTCCCAACCTGCATCAATCAGCGACCAAATTACGGTGCCAACGAAAACAGCCGCAAAAATCCAGACACCAAGCGCCTTTTTACGAAAAATACTAAATGCAGAAATGGTAATAAACAGCCCTGCGACTAGGAAATACCAAGATCCACCTAATGACACTAGCTTTCCACCGCCTACGATGTAAAAAACACCAGTAGCCAATAAAACTAGGCCTAATAGAAAACACCATATTTTGAATAAGATATGAAACTTAGAATCTGACTCAGACATAGATCCTACTCCACATATACTGAACACAATAGTTCAAGCATTTGGGCCAGTTAAACTATGTCTAACCAGCCATCAACATTGTTAAAAATTGACTTTTACGCTAAGACCAGCCACCCAAGCATCATCGACAGCTTTTACACCAGCAGGTTGATGGATATATTGAATGTTTGGACGTAACATAACGGCCGGAGACCATTGATAGGTATAGTTCAACTCGACATTTAGTTCGTCGTCTTGAATTGGAATATAGTCAGATGCAATCGCATCATAGCTATAGTATCCACGGCTTTCGTTTGTCGCGATCTGCTTATCTTTAGCACGATCATTGACCACATAATTGGCAATACCAAAACCAATCGAATCGTTTGGACGGCTATCAAACGGTCCTTTATACCAAAGTGCAATTTGTTGTGTACTTTGAACAAAGGTGGTTGCTTTATCATTTACAACACCGTTCAAGCTTACGTATAAACCACGTTTAGGGTCTTCACCTTTATGGGTAAGTTGTTGCTGAGCATTAATCCAGAAACTTTGTTTTCCGTCATGAACTTTGCCCGCAGTTTTAATGTCATTCGCTTCTGCGGTTGAATACAACGCCCCTACTTTATATTCACCTGGTAAGCCATTGAAAGCAGCAAGTTTTGGTTTCCATGCCAGCTCAACTGGTATGGTGGCACCCTTCACGTTGTTCATATCCAGATTAAAGCCATCACTATTTGATTCGGTTTTAATATTGTCCGGATTGACTTCATACACACCAATTCCGAAAGTCCATTCTGGCGCAAATTGATATTTAACGTTTGTAGCCCAAACACCGACTGGTGAGTTGTACCAAATTGAACCGATTGATTTTCCTAACTGTCCACCGCAAAGCAATAAGTTCTGAAACTCACATTGAGAAGCATTAAAGTCCTCTGACATACCCATACGGCCCACTTTGACCTGTACTGTGTTATCAACAAAACCTTTTTTGACCCACGCTTGAGACAAGCGCCAGATTTTACCGCGGCCATAAATCTCTTGAGCATTGCCTAATTGACTAGAACGTGGGTCTTTAATACGCTCGAGAGTTAATGCATTCCCGTCACGTTTAGTCACGACTAGGCTCGCTGTTGTATCTTTCCATCCAGCAATTTTTTCTAAGTCGAAGTTTGCACCTAAAGAAAGTTGTGCAGCATTTTCAAAAGTATTGCTGTCGTTGTAACCACCATCTAAATTTGTGGCAGCTTGGCTCATAATAGAAGCTGTAAACTTATAGCCTTGTTGCTCTAGCTGCTGGCGCTCACCATTCCAGTCGCCAAGTAACCATTGACGGTCTTGTGACCACGGCTCATTCGCAAGCGCAAATTGACTGCCTAATACAGCGATTGTTAATACACTCAGTTTCATTAAATTCGGCATTTTAAGTCCCTTTTATCATTTCTATATTTCTATGCTGCGCCTCAGTTTGAGGCGCTTTCCTTATTGTTATTTAACACTTGTAAAACCAAGCTCAGAAGTTGCACCAAAACGATCAGTAATATTCGCTGTAATTGAGGCAACTTTTACAGTTGGCTTCCAATTCGCTTTTGCGATTCCTTGTGCATCTGTAGCAACTGTTATTGCCCCTAAATATTGCTCAGCTTCTTTTGATGCCGCATTTTGATTACCAAAAAATTCAACTTGGTAACGTTGATTTGGTAAACCATTAACTTCTACCGCAACTGAACCCTTATTCGCAGTTAATTTAGGAGCTTTAATACCCTCATTAGGTTGAGCATTACAGCCTTGTTGATTTGGTTGAGTACATGTTTTTTGTTGTTTAGATGGATCAACAACTACACCACCACCACGAGAACCTACAAATCCTTCGTGCTCAAGTGCAGGTACACCAAATACAATTGCACCTAAACGCTGATTCGGTACACATGAACCACCCGCTTCACAGCGCTTAATATCTTTACCATTGTCCCAAATCAGGTTTTTAGTCAATGTAATTTTTGCAGTTGCATCCTTTTCAGAGCGAATCGCGACACCAATACGGTTACCATGCACTCTATTGCTATCAAGAATGTTGCCATCGCCAGTCATGTTAAAACCAATCGAATTATTGGTCATTTCGTTGTAGGCAATATAGTTCCGCTTACCCCAGTTAATCTGTAAACCATCCGAATAGTTTTCGAATTTATTACCGACTACAGCATTGTCATTACCCCACAAAATTTCAATACCTTGTGATGGCTCTGGGTTTGCTTTCGTTGAAACAAAATGGTTATTTACAATCAGGTTAAAAGCAGCACCACGGGTTAGTTCTAAACCATCACCATTATCTTGGAAGATGTTGTCTAAAACTTTATTGTTATTGGTCGTGGTTGCGGTTGGGTTACCTTGTCCATCATCACCAGTAAGCATGACACCCGCACCACCATAGTTATTGCTAATACGGTTATGTTGAATAAGGTTATTGCTTGAACGGTTAACCAATACACCAATACAGAAACGATGAATATCTAGACCTTTTAACGTGACATTATTTACATCACGTAGTACTAAGCCCGGTAAAGTCATCGTACGCACATTGGTCCCATACTGTTCAGGGTTTGCACCTGGGCAAGCTTTCGCACCTTCGCCTTTAATATAGTTTGAACCATCGATCGCAATATATTCACCAGTTTTATCCCACTGGGTACCAATGATTTTGACCGGTGCTTTAATCTCAGGAAGCGCACTGTTTAATTTGATTGCATAAGGTGCTTTGCCCACTGCCTGAATCAAGATTTCGCTCGCATCGGTTGGGTTAGCATTGGCTTGCTCAATTGCCCAACGTAAAGAACCTTTATTGCTGTCGTCCTGATAACGGTCAACAACATAAGTCTGCGCAGCAGCTACACCTGAAATCATCAAACCTAATGCAAGAGTAGTTAAACGTAATGTATTCATTTCATCATGTCCTTATGATTTATGGATTTGTTGGTTGAACAGTTTTTAAAATCTGTTTGAGCTTAGTCACATCAATTTGCCCTGGTGCAGACGCTTCACCAATCATGCCAAAGCTATAACTTCCGCCCATATTGGCTGTTGCAACACGAGAGATCGTCCCTAACTGCCCCATTGACATGGTCAATAAAGGTTTAGTGGTTTGCTGACTTACTTTTAAAGTCGCGTTCATTAGAGCGAAAACGTCTTGTTTAGATTTTGGCATTACTGCAATTTTGAGAACATCTGCGCCCATCTGATCTTGTTTTAACAAGCGCTTTTCAATTTCATCTTGGCTTGGTGTTTTCTGAAAGTCGTGATTAGACATTACAACCAGCACTTTCTTTTGATGTGCTTTTTGAACAATTTCTGAAACTACTTTTTGATCACGGAACATTTCAACGTCTAACCAGTCCATGAAAGGATTTTTTAAATAAGCCTGATAGGTCTTACCATAATCCGCATCACTAATTTCAAGTTGACCACCTTCGTTTTTAGTACGAATTGTGGCAATCATTGGCTTATTGCCTAAGATCTTTTTTAATTCGTGACCTAACGCAATCACTTGTTTTGTATCACTAGCAAAACTCAATAAATCGATACGGAATTCTGCCAAATCAGCATCTGCCGTATTTGCAATGACTTGAGCTTGTGCCAAAGCTTGTTCTTTAGTTTTTGCAGTAATCGGAACAATCGTTTTAACAGCTGTAGTAGCAGCCTGAGTTTGAGCAGCTAAACCGACAGGTTCAGCATTCACCTGCGCTGTAAAACATGGAAGTGCAAGCAAACTTAAGCTTAATAATGTTTTCATGTTCATATCATTCATCCTTGAAAAAGGCTACACGCATCCATGGGCGATCATGTGTAGCCTTAGGTGTTTCTTAAATATCAAAAAATACAGTTTCGTCATCGCCTTGAATACGAATATCAAAGCGGTAAACAACTTCACCATTTTCCTCTGAACGTTTCGCAATAAGTGTTTGACGACGTGGTGCCCATTCAATGCTATTTAAAATCGGGTCATTAGCATTTGCTTCAACTTCATCTTCAAAATAAACACGCGTATTAAGACCTAAGTTAATACCACGAGCAAAAATCACTAAAGCAATATGAGGCGCCTGAGTTGAACCTTTACGCCCCGCAGTTGCACCCGGTTTAATGGTATTGAAACTCCAAATACCCGTTTCAAAGTCTGCACCAGTACGGCCCCAACCTTGAAAAGCTGGGTCAGCTTTTTGCTCACGTGTATCAGCCTGACTTGGGTAAATACCATTTGCATCAGCCTGCCAAATTTCGATAAGCACATCGCGTAGAGGTAAACCCAACCCATCAAATACTTGTCCTTCAAGACGGATACGCTGGCCTTGGGTCTGGTCTTGTACAAGCTGGTTATTAAAGTTGTTTTCAAAAACTTCGATATTTGCTTGTTGTGGTAACAAACCAATGTGAACGTAAGGACCACCCGTTTGAGATGCAGTTTCTTTTAATTCCTGAAAATTCCAGTTATTCATGCTAAGGCTCCTGATTAAGTCAATTCGTTTTCGAAGTAAGTCGCTCGACGTCCACGTAAAGTGATGTCAAAACGGTAACAACGGCTATCAGCTTCGATAAAGTTGTTTTTATCTTCTAGCGCAATTAGTGCACGACGTTGATCTTCAGAAGGAATGGTTTTTAAAATCGGACAAGAGTCGATTAAAGTATCACCTTCAAAATAAAACTGTGAAATCAGACGCTGAGCCCAACCATCAGCAATTAAAGAGAAATGAATATGTGCCGGACGCCATTCATTAATACGGTTACGCCACGGATATGGACCCGGTTTAATGGTACGGAAAATATAAAAACCATTTTCATCCGTTAATGTACGACCACAACCACCGAAGTTAGGGTCCATGGCGCCAATAAATTTATCGTTTGGATGACGGTAACGACCTGAAGCATTGGCTTGCCATACTTCTAAAAGCGCATTTTTTACAGGACGACCAAATTGATCACGAACATAGCCATGAACAATGACACGCTCACCAATTGGCAAACCATCTTTTGCATAGTTCAGAATCAAATCGTTATCTTTTGGACCGAACAGATTTGAAGAAAAATGCGGTGCAGTGACTTCAGTTAAAGTCTCGTTAATAGAGATCAATGCATTTTTTGGCGAACGTAATACACTTGTTTTATAACCTGGCGTATACGCTGGTGGATGATCATCTGTATTACGTTGGGCGTAAGCACCCCAGCTATGTTGTGACATCTTTATCTCCTTAATCCTGTTCTTTCGCTGCAACTGGGCTTACTTCTATCCCCAATTCTTTAAAGACTTCTTCAGCCATATGCATTGCAGCGTTTGCAGCAGGTAAACCTGCATAGAGTGAGCTATGTAAGATCAACTCTTTTAAATCTTCTTTAGTTACACCGTTGTTGAAGCAAGCACGTAAATGCATGCGTAGTTCATCTTCACGACCAAGAGCCAATAAAATTGCGATAGTCACTAAACTACGTGTGTGACGTGGCAAGCCTGGACGAGACCACACCTCACCCCATGCGTAACGGCTAATAAAATTTTGAAAATCTTGGTTAAAGTCATTCAAGTTCTGCAAAGACCGACCAACATGCTTTTCACCTAAAACTTCAGTCCGCACTTCAATGCCTTGTTTATAGCGTTCTTCATCATTCATTGTGATAGACCTCCATTAAGTTGCATCGGTATGCGCAACAAGTGATTTAACAAATACAGCAACAGCCGCAGCAGTCGCTGGAATCAGTAATAAACTGAGAATGGCAGTAAACGACCAATCATTGCCGAGTAATACAGCACCAATCCAAGCACCAAATACCGCACCGAAACGCCCAATACCCGTCATCCAAGACACACCCGTTGCACGGCATTGGGTTGGATAGAAACGTGCACTTAAAGCTGGCATTGAAGATTGCGCACCGTTAATTGCGATACCAGCACAAAGCACCAATACAGCAAGTAATGTTGAGTTTCCTAAGCTTTGACCGACAGCAATCGCAAATAGACCTGCGGCAAAGTAGAAAATAGCAATCACTCGGTTCGGGTTGAATTTGTCCATTGCCCAACCAATAAACAATGCGCTCACTACACCACCGAACTGAAATAACCCACCAATGAATGCAGCACGCTCCATTGAAGCACCTGTTTCACGCATGAGTGTTGGTAACCAGCTTGTAAGCAAGTAAACAACAACCAATCCCATAAAATAGGTCAACCAAAGCAAAAGTGTTCCTTTCGCATATGGTTTAGAAAACATAATTCCAAAAACATTTTTCTTTTGAGCTGTTTCAGTTTTCTCTTCAGGAACATAAAAAGTGCTAACGTCTTTAACTTGAGTTGGCGCAATATGATTTAAAATTTTGCGTACTTTCTCTGGATCTTTACCTTTAACAATTAAAAAACGGTAAGACTCAGGTAAAACGAAAATCACTAAAATCATTAAGATCAGAGGTGACCAGCCACCCAGCAAAAATAGACTGTGCCAACCGTAAGTCGGAATGAGCCAGCTACTAATAAAGCCACCTGTTGCCATACCTAAGTTGTAGCCACAGAACATACATGTCACCAGTAGTGAACGAATGCGTGTTGGACAATATTCAGAGAATAATGTTGTGGCATTTGGCATAGCTGCACCCAACCCAATACCTGTCAAAAAGCGCAATACAACAAGGCTATCCAGATTTGTTGCATAAGCAGATGCCAAGGTAAAACCACCAAAAATAAGCATTGATACTGCCAAAACAATTTTGCGACCGAAACGGTCAGCTGTCGGGCCAGAAACCAAAGCTCCAATAATCATTCCACCAAGTGCAGCACTCATCACTGGGCCTAACTGAGAACGGTCAACGCCCCAGTCCTGAGCCAAAGCTGGAGCAATAAAACCCATTGCAGCTGTGTCGATCCCATCAGTAAAAATAATTAAGAAACAGATGATTGCGATCATCCATTGATATTTACTGAGTGGAGCATCATTAATCAGTGCTTGAGCATCGATACTTTTGTTTGGTGCAGCGTAATCCTGAGACGCCATATTTGCCTCCTTAAGGCCAATTCCTTTTAAACTGCTAAATTTCTAAAGCTGTTGAATAAAGCGAGTTAATTCCTGAGTAAATTTTTGCGGTTGTTCGATATTAGAAAGATGTGATGCATCCACTTTCGCAAGTTGGCTATTGTTGATAGCACGCTGCATAAACTCAGCATCTGCTACGGTAGTTACCGGATCGTATGTTCCTGCAATCAGCAGTACCGGAATCTGGATTTGTGCAATTTCATCTCTTAAATCAGCATGTGCTAAAGCACGACATGCATTGGCATAACCTTGTGCTGGTGTATTTGCGAGACTTTGAATCGTCGTTTGTGCAACCACATTATGTTGATAGTCAAATTTTTCACTGAACCAGCGGGTATGCGTGGTTTTAACCAATTCAGCTAAACCATTTTGTTCTACAGACTCGGCGCGACTCAACCAAGCATCAGCCTGCCCAATTTTAGCTGCCGAGTTCGCTACAGTAATGCTGTGAAAGTGCTCTGGATAATGAACACCTAAACAAAGCCCTGTAATTCCACCCATTGAAATTCCACAAAAATGAGCTTTTTCAATATTTAAGGCATCTAAAATATCAACAACATCTTCCGCTAAATTTTGCAATGTGGTGTCGCTAATTACATCACTTTCACCATGGCCACGTGTGTCATATGTAATGACATTAAAATGACTTTTTAATTCATTTAACTGTGGCTGCCACATCCCATGGTCTGTTCCTAACGAATTAGAAAACACAAGCACAGGAGCATCTTTTAACCCTTCAGTGTAAACAGCTAGCTGTTTCCCTTGACGATTGCTAATAGTCTGTTTCACTTTGACTCTCCTTGTGCTTCTTGCAAAACTGCATCAATCTGTTGCTGAATGTTGCCTAAATAGTTTTCTGGTTTAAATATTTCCACAATTTCATCTTGGCTGAACTGTGCTTTTACTTCATCTAACTGACTAACAACTTGAGATAAATGCTGGTTTTGAGCCACGGCTGTTTTACAAGCTGCTTCAACAACATGATGAGCATTTAAACGGCCAATTTTTGGAGCAAGCGCCATCATGACAGCTTCCGCCATAATCAGACCGTTAGTACATTCAAGGTTTCGTTGCATATGCTCAGCATTAACTTCAAAACCTTGTAAAACTTCACCAGTACGACTTAATGCTCCAGCACATAGTTGAAAAATTTCAGGAACTGCCAGCCATTCTGCATGCCATGCACCTAAGCTACGCTCATGTTCCTGCACCATACTTTGATAAATGCTAGACATGAGTGCAGGCACACGATTCGCTGCTGCAAGTACTGAAGCTGCTGCAACTGGATTGCGCTTATGAGGCATAGTCGATGAACCACCACGACCTTTTGCGGTTGGCTCAAACAATTCAGCAATTTCGGTTTGCATCATGAGTGACCAGTCACGCGCCATCTTGCCTGTGTTCCCAACAATCATGCCGAGTACACTTGCGATTTCTACAATGCGATCACGCTCACCATGCCACGTACTTGTTGGAACACTCAAATTCAGCTGCTGAGCAAATGCACTGACCACAAGTGAACCTTGATCTTGCAAAGAAGCTAATGAACCCACAGCACCACCTAACTGAGCAGTGAGTACACGTGGTTTCATTGCTTGTATACGGTCCAAATCACGTTTAAATGCAGAAGCCCAACGTGCAAGCTTATGTCCTAAAGTAATTGGCAAAGCTTGCTGTAACCATGTACGCCCAATCATGACCTGATGGCGATATTGTTTCGCTTGTTGTAATGCAGTGGTGTAACACTGTTGAAGTTGTGCTTCCACAATGTTCAACGCATCACGGCATTGCAAAATACATGCTGTGTCTAAAATATCTTGACTCGTTGCGCCCCAATGCACATAGCGTGAAGCATCTTCATCAACATCTTTAACAATTGCTGTAAGTTGTTTTACAAATGGAATTGCAATATTCCCAGCTAGGCCAGTTGCCACAGCCAAAGCTGGAAAATCAAACTTTTCTAGTGCTTGCTCAGCCACTTGTGCAATTGTATTAGCCGCATTTTGAGGAATCACGCCAACTTGTGCCTGTGCTTGAGCTAGCGCAACTTCAACC
>Ga0207713_1002103_pt1 | contig 14852 bp, 12 predicted proteins | sample KBSS64metaG_FD_184404 | JGI IMG/M metagenome (GOLD analysis project Ga0207713, IMG submission 184404) | Switchgrass rhizosphere microbial communities from Kellogg Biological Station, Michigan, USA - KBS S6-4 metaG (SPAdes) (version 2) | ecosystem: Host-associated > Plants > Roots > Rhizosphere >...
TCAAGTGACCATCGCTCATGATCTGCATGACCGTTCGTCAGTGGTGACTGACGAGTCATTCAACATCGCGGCGTGTAAACTGCGCATCAAACCCGCGCAGCGCATCACTCTCTACTGCCATCGCCCTGTCTTTAGAGGTGCTCTTGAAACCAACTGCCAGCCTACGGCGAGCGCAAAACCGCCCGTATCTTGACCGGAACGCCTATTCCGGTCAATACGCCAAAATGGCCGTTCATAAGGCGCGTGACTTTGATTTCTCTGGCTTTGAGCCAATTCAAACAAACGTTTGTATTGGACGCTGAGAGTGGTGTAGATATAATGCGCCACCCAAAGAGAAAGGTGGTCAATCGATTGTCCGCTTTCGGCGTTGCGCCGGAATTCATGGATGCGACACCCAACCTCCAAATTAGAAAAAAAACTGTTGAGCCTTGAGTAGGAGATAACCTGTGGAACGCGAATACATGGAATTCGACGTGGTCATCGTCGGTGCCGGCCCCGCTGGTCTTTCCGCCGCCTGCCGCTTGAAGCAGAAGGCCGCCGAAGCCGGTAAGGAAATCAGCGTCTGCGTGGTCGAAAAAGGCTCCGAAGTCGGTGCTCACATTCTGTCCGGTGCCGTGTTCGAACCACGCGCCCTGAACGAATTGTTCCCGGACTGGAAAGAACTCGGCGCGCCGCTGAACACTCCCGTCACCCGTGACGACATCTTCGTGCTGAAGAACGCTGAAAGCGCGCAGAAAGTTCCAGACTTCTTTGTGCCCAAGACCATGCACAACGAAGGCAACTACATCATCTCGCTGGGCAACCTGTGCCGCTGGCTGGCCCAGCAGGCCGAGAACCTGGGCGTGGAAATCTACCCGGGCTTCGCCGCTCAGGAAGCGCTGATCGATGAGAACGGCGTAGTTCGCGGGATCATCACCGGCGACCTGGGCGTTGACCGCGAAGGCAACCCGAAAGAAGGCCTGTACACCCCGGGCATGGAACTGCGCGGCAAATACACACTGTTCGCCGAAGGTTGCCGTGGCCACATCGGCAAGCAACTGATCAAGCGCTTCAACCTCGACAGCGATGCCGACGCCCAGCACTACGGCATCGGCCTGAAGGAAATCTGGGAAGTCGACCCGGCCAAACACCAGCCAGGCCTGGTGGTGCACACCGCCGGTTGGCCGATGGACATCATGGGCACCGAGAACACCGGTGGCTCGTTCCTCTATCACCTGGAAAACAACCAGGTCGTCGTCGGCCTGATCGTCGACCTGTCCTACAGCAACACCTACCTGTCGCCGTTCGACGAGTTCCAGCGCCTCAAGCATCACCCGGTGCTCAAGCAGTACCTGGAAGGCGGCAAGCGCATCAGCTACGGCGCTCGCGCCATCTGCAAGGGTGGCCTGAACTCGCTGCCGAAGATGGTCTTCAAGGGCGGCGCGCTGATCGGTTGCGACCTCGGCACCCTGAACTTCGCCAAGATCAAGGGCAGCCACACCGCGATGAAGTCCGGCATGCTCGCCGCTGAATCCGTGGCTGACGCACTGTTCGCTGAAAAGGACGGCAGCGAAGAGCTGACCACCTACGTCGACGCGTTCAAGAAGAGCTGGCTCTACGACGAACTGTTCGCCAGCCGCAACTTCGGCCCGGCGATCCACAAGTTCGGCGCCATCGTCGGTGGCGGCTTCAACTGGCTGGACCAGAACATCTTCGGCGGCAAACTGCCGTTCACCCTGCACGACACCAAGCCGGATTACGCTTGCCTGAAACTGGCGGCCGACTGCAAGAAGATCGACTACCCGAAACCGGACGGCAAGATCAGCTTCGACAAACTGAGTTCGGTATTCATCTCCGGTACCAACCACGAAGAAGAGCAGCCGTGCCACCTGAAGCTGGCCGATCCGAGCATCCCGATCAGCAAGAACCTGCCGCTGTACGATGAGCCGGCACAGCGTTACTGCCCGGCCGGCGTGTATGAAGTGATCACCAAGGAAGACGGTGAGAAGCGCTTCCAGATCAACGCCCAGAACTGTGTTCACTGCAAGACCTGCGACATCAAGGACCCTGCACAGAACATCACCTGGGTAACGCCGGAAGGCGCTGGCGGCCCGACTTACCCGAACATGTAAGCCGACCGCTGAACATCAAGGCTCCCGAATGGGGGCCTTTTTGTTGCCTGCAATTCAAGCCACACCACAAAACCCATTGTGGGAGCGGGCTTGCTCGCGAATGCGGTTGATCCTTCACCACTTGTATTGACTGATCCACCGCTTTCGCGAGCAAGCCCGCTCCCACAGGGGCAGTTGGTGGATCAGGCTGCGCGTTCATCTCCGGGATTACGCTCAAAGTACCGCTTGTACTCGCGACTGAACTGCGATGTGCTCTGATACCCCACCCGATGCGCCACCTGTGCCACACCCAGTCCCTCGCCCAGTAACAACTGCTGTGCCCTGAGCAAACGCAGTCGCTTCAGATACTGCACCGGCGACAACAAGGTGCTGCGCTTGAAATGCTCGTGAAAGGTAGACGCACTCATGTTCGCGCAACTGGCCAGGGTCTCGACGTTCAGCGGTTCGGCAAAATGCACATGCAGATGACTGAGGGACGCCGCGATCCGGGCGAACTGCCCCTGTTGCTCGACCAGCGCCCGCAATACATCGGCTTGCGGACCGCGCAATGCGACGAACAGCAATTCGCGCAAACGCGCTTGCCCCATGATCTGGCATTCCAGCGGATCGTGCAGGCAACGCAACAGCCGCTCGACACAACCGCGCATCGCATCATCGAGCACAGCCGAAGTCATGGATTCAGGCGTTTGCGCTGGAATATGCCGCCCCGGCGCCAAGCCCATCGCCAACACCAGCTCGCCCAGCATCACCCGGTCAATCGCGACCGACACCCCAAGCATCGGCCCATCCGGCGCAGCAAAGGTTTCACACTCGAACGGCACCGGCAGCGCCTGAATCAGGTAGTGCCCTGCGCCATATTCCAGGGTGCGCGGCCCCAGGTACGCCAGTTTGCTGCCTTGGGCGATGATCACCAGGCTCGGCTCATAGATCTGCGGCCCACGGGCCACATCGCAACTGGCTCGCAGGACCTGCACGCCCGGCAACGTAGTCGGGACGAACCCGTCGCGAGTGGACAGCGGCTCGATCAACGAAACCAGGGTGGCATTGGCATCAAGATGACGGGTCAACAGCATCGGAGCTCTTCACAAAAAAGTCATGGAAAAAGGGATGAAAGCATCATCGCAGGTCTGATCGCCAATGCGATCGATCAAAGCAGGATGCCGGAGGAATAGGCATGACACCCGGAGGAATCGCCATGGCCGGTACAGGATCCGGCGCCCAGAATGCGCCACCTCACCCGTCAGCGCTTTTGCGAGGTTCACCATGTACACCGCCATCGGATACGCCGCCCAGTCGGCCACCACTCCCCTCGCCCCCGTGAAATTCGAACGCCGCAGTCCACGGGCCGACGACGTTGCCATAGAGATTCTCTACTGCGGGGTCTGCCATTCCGACATCCATCAGGCCCGTAACGAGTGGGGCATTGCTGTTTACCCGCTGATGCCTGGCCACGAAATCGTAGGCAAAGTTACCGCCGTCGGTGCGAATGTCACCAAGCACAAAGTCGGCGATCTGGTTGGCGTCGGCTGCATGGTCGACTCGTGCCGCAGCTGTGAGGCTTGCCAGGCCAACCTGGAGCAATACTGCCTCGAAGGCCCGACCATGACCTACGCCACCCCGGACCGGGTCGATGGCAGCAACACCATGGGCGGCTACTCCGACAGCATCGTGGTCAGCGAGCACTTTGTGGTACGTATCCCGGAAAAACTGGCCCTGGCCAGCGCCGCGCCGATCCTGTGCGCCGGCATCACCACCTACTCGCCCCTCAAGCACTACGGCGTGAAGGCTGGCGACAAGGTCGGGATTCTCGGCATGGGCGGCCTCGGCCACATGGGCATCAAGTTCGCCAAGGCCATGGGGGCCGAAGTGACGTTGTTCACCCGTTCGGCGAGCAAGGCCGAAGAGGCTCGCCGCCAGGGCGCGGACCATGTGATCGTGTCCACCGATGACGCGCAGATGCAGGCTGCCGCCGGTCACTTCGACTTCCTGCTCGACACCATTCCGGTGCAGCACGATCTCAACCCTTACCTCGATACGCTGCGTTTCGACGGCGTGCACATACTGGTGGGGTTGATCGAACCGGTGGAGCCGCCGGTGCATGCCGCCAAACTGGTGTTGGGGCGTCGCGTGCTCGCCGGCTCGCTGATCGGCGGCATCGCCGAAACCCAGGAAGTGCTGGATTTCTGCGCCGAGCACAACATCACCTGTGACATCGAAATGCTCGACATCCGCCAGATCAACGAGGCTTACGCCCGCATGATCGCCGGTGACGTGAAGTACCGCTTCGTCATCGACATCGCGACATTGAAGCTCTAAACCTTCAAGGCTTAAACCTTCAAACCAAGCTCCGCCGACAGCCGGGCCGTGACCCCTTTGATCAGGGGAATCAGCTCGGCCATTTTTTCCAGCGGCATGTACGGCACGGTACTGGCGATGCTGATGCCGGCAACGATGCGCTTGCTGGCATCGCGCACCGGCGCCGCCACGCAACGGATCGACGGCTCGTTATCTTCCAGATCAAAGGCATAACCGCCGGCCACATATTCGACCATGCGCTGCTCGAACTGCTCCCAGGATTGCTCCGGGTGCTGCGGCCAGAACTGGTTTTTCCCACCCACCGGCAGGCTGACTTTGTACAGGCGCTGCCACTCTTGCGGCGAATCGTCGAGCATCAGCGCCTTGCCGATCCCGGTGCGCGCGAGCGGCATGCGATGGCCGACCCGCGAACGCATTTCCGGGCCATTGCGCCCCGGGTTCTTGTGCAGGTACAGCACTTCGTCGCCTTCACGGATCGCCAGGTGAATGGTGTCGCCGGTCAACGCCGACAACTCATCCAGATACGGCCCGGCCAGGGTCACCAACGGCAACTCTTCACGGGCCTGAAAGCCCAACTCGATCAGCTTCGGCCCCAGCAGATAACCGACTTGCGGCACCACCCGCAGGTAACGCTCGTCCACCAGGCAACTGGCCAGGCGATGGGTGGTGCTGCGCGTGGTGCCGATCAGCCGGGCGATTTCCTTGAGGTCGCGGGCGCCGCTGGCCACGGCATGAACCACACCCAAACCGCGAAGCAGGGTCTGGGTGCCGGTCGGTGCGGCGTCCTTGGCGATTTTTGGGGCATCTTCCTGCATATCCAGCCTTTACCGTTGAGCGAGTGAACGGGCGGCATTATGGTCGCCCGCGTGCCACGACTACAACTTGATACGCTCGACCTTGCCCACCAGCAAGATGTAGGACAGTGCACCGATCAACGCCAGCACCGAGATGTAGGTGATCGCCGGGGCAAAGGAATCACCCGTGGCGAGGAAGCCGATCACGATCGGCGTGGCAATGGCCGACAGGTTGCCGATGAAGTTGAACACCCCGCCGGTCAGCCCGAGCAAACGCGCCGGGGCGAGCGTCGACACCAGAGACCAGGTGATCGAAGCCAGGCCGTTGCCGAAGAATGCCAGCGCGAGGAAGGCAATCACCAGCGGCGTCGACTCAACGAAGTTGGCGCCGATGATCGAGGTGGAAATCAGCAAGCCGCTGATGATCGGCAACTTGCGGGCGAAACCTACCGTGTAACCGCGACGGATCAAAAAGTCCGAGAAGAAACCGGAACACAGCACACCGATAAACGCGGCGAGAAACGGCAGCGACGCCAGCAAACCGGACTTGATGAAGTCCATGCCGCGGTACTTCACCAGGTAGGTCGGGAACCACGTCAGAAAAAACCACAGGGTCGAGTTGAGGCAGAACTGGCCGAGGTAGATGCCCCAGAGCTTGCGCTTGGTGAGGACAATGCCAAGGTCAGTCCAGCTGAATTTGGCTTTGACCTTGGCCTGTTCGGCCTGGATATCCACCAACCCGCCGCCCTCGCGGATCAAGTCGATCTCCGCCTGATTGGCGCCTTTGAAGTCCCGCGGCTCGCGATACACCGCGTACCAGATCACTGCCCACAGAATGCCTACCGCGCCGGTGGTGACGAACACCATGTGCCAGCCGAATTCGTGCTGCAGCCAGGCCAGCACCGGTGTCAGGAAGGCCAGGCCGACGAATTGCCCGGAGGTGTAGAAACCGATGGCCGTGGCACGCTCGCGCTCGGGGAACCAGGTGGTGACCACGCGGCTGTTGATCGGATAGGCCGGCGCCTCCAGGGCCCCGACCGCCATGCGCAACACGAACAGCGCTATGAAGCTGCCGGCGAAGCCGAGCATCACGGTGGCAATCGACCACAGCAACAGCGCTACCGTGTAAAGAATGCGTGGCGGTACCCGGTCTACCAGCCAGCCGCCGGGGATCTGCATGGCGGCGTAGGTCCAGCCGAAGGCAGAGAAGATCAGGCCAACATGAATCGGGTCGATGCCCAGGTCACTGGTCAATGCCGGGGCGGCAATCGACAGGTTGCTGCGGTCCAGGTAGTTGATCACCACGGTGATGAACAACAGCACCATGATGAAAAAACGCTTGCGGCTGGGCGTCACCAACGACGCCTGCCCGGTGAGGGTTTGCGGTTGCATGGGGAGAGTGCCTCTTCTTATGGTTATTGAGGTCGAAAACCGGGTTAATGCAGATCTCACTACCTATGGAGATCAAGTGTGGGGGCGGCGGTGCGACGATTCGACTTGCTCGCGAAGACGGCGGCACATCCAGCATTGATGTGACTGACAGGACGCTTTCGCGAGCAAGCCCGCTCCCACAGGGATATGTGGTGAGTCAGAGATCACTCACCACTCGGCAAAACTGCCATCGGCATGGCGCCAGATCGGGTTGCGCCAGCGGTGGCCGATGGCGGCGCGTTCGATCACGTACTCCTCGTTGATCTCGATGCCCAGGCCCGGGCCGTTCGGGATCTTCACGAAGCCCTGGTCGTAGTCGAACACCCGTGGGTCTTTCACGTAGTCGAGCAGGTCGTTGCTCTCGTTGTAATGGATGCCCAGGCTCTGTTCCTGGATGAACGCGTTGTAGCAAGCCGCATCCAGTTGCAGGCAGGCCGCCAGGGCAATCGGCCCCAGCGGGCAATGCAGCGCCAGCGCCACGTCGTAGGCTTCGGCCATGTTGGCGATCTTGCGGGTTTCGGTGATGCCACCGGCGTGGGACGCATCCGGCTGGATGATGTCGACGTAGCCTTCGCTGAGCACGCGCTTGAAGTCCCAGCGCGAGAACAGGCGCTCACCGAGGGCAATCGGTGTGCTGGTCAGTGGCGCGAGTTCTTTCAGCGCTTCGTAGTTCTCGCTGAGCACCGGCTCCTCGATGAACATCAGCTTGTACGGATCAAGCTCCTTCATCAGCACCTTGGCCATGGGCTTGTGCACCCGGCCATGGAAATCCACGCCGATGCCGACGTTCGGGCCGACCGCATCGCGCACGGCAGCGACGTTGGCCAGGGCCTGGTCGACTTTGTCGAAGGTGTCGAGGAATTGCAGTTCTTCGGTGCCGTTCATTTTCACCGCGGTGAAACCGCGCTCGACCGCTTCTTTGGCTGCCCGCGCCGTGTCCGCCGGGCGGTCGCCGCCGATCCACGAATACACGCGAATCTTGTCCCGCACCTGACCACCGAGCAGATCGCTGACCGACACGCCCAGCGCCTTGCCCTTGATGTCCCACAAGGCCTGGTCGATACCCGCCAGGGCGCTCATGTGGATCGCACCGCCACGATAGAAACCGCCGCGATAGAGCACGGTCCAGATGTCTTCGATGTTGCGCGGGTCCTTGCCGATCAGGTAGTCGGACAATTCTTCGACGGCGGCGGCAACGGTGTGGGCGCGACCTTCGACCACGGGCTCGCCCCAACCGGTGACGCCCTCGTCGGTTTCGACCTTGAGGAAGCACCAGCGTGGCGGAACGATGAAGGTGGTCAGTTTGGTGATTTTCATCTTTGGCTCTCTTATTGGATGCAGCGCTCGCAGCGCCAAAAAGTCTTAGCGAAGGGCTTTCCAGGCAGCGACATAGGCCTTGGCATTGGCCGCCACCTGCTCCGGGGTCATGCCCGGCTTGAACAGACCGGAGCCGAGACCGAAACCTTTGACGCCGGCGTCGATAAACTCCTGCATGTTGTCCGGGGTAATGCCTCCGACCGGCGCCAGGATCGTCCCGGCCGGCAATACCGCCAGCCAGGCTTTGACGACTGCCGGCCCCATTTGCTCGGCCGGGAACAGCTTGAGGATGTCCGCGCCTTCGGCCAACGCCGCGAAGGCTTCGGTGGGCGTGGCAACACCGGGCGACAGAGACAGGCCCGCCGCTTTCGCCGCACGCAGGACCTTCGGATCGCTATGGGGCATGACGATCACCTGTCCGCCGGCCGCTTTCACCTGCTCGACCTGTTCCGGCGTCAGCACCGTGCCGGCACCGATCAGGCAATCGGCAGGCAGGGTACTGCGCAGGATGCGGATACTGTCGTACGGTTCAGGGGAATTGAGCGGCACTTCGATGACGCGAAATCCGGCGGCGTACAGGACTTCGCCGATAGCGGCAGCTTCCTGTGGACGCAGGCCGCGCAGGATCGCGATCAGGCCGTTTTGCGCCAGCGCTTGTTTGAGCATGTCAGACCTCCAGGCAGGTTTAACGGGATGTGGTGGACGTGACCAGACCGGCGGCGAGCGCCAGTTGCCACAAGCCGCGTTCGGTGGCCTGTTCGGCCAGGGTCACCCGGGTAAAACCGCAGGCATCGAGCGCACGGCGGTAGCGGGCACAGAGTTGGGTATTGCCGATAAGGATGATCGACGGCAGGTGCACGCTGTTGCGCCGACGCCGCTGGACATTGGCCAGGGCCGACAACTCGTGGCCGATCAGCAGGCCGGACAGATAATCGGCCTGGGCGCAGCCACTCAATTCCCCCGTCAGACCCAGGCTGCGGGCACTGAACAGGGTGGACAGCGGACCTGTTTCACCGTCCGCCGACAACGCGACCTGCACGCCACGATCAAACGCATCCCCCTCGAAAGACCCGCCACGCTGCTGGGTGCGCCCGAGAATGCTGTGCTCGCTGAGCACGGCGAAGACTTCGCCGGTCATGAAGGTATCGAAATGCACGATGCAACCGTCGGCCACTTCCACCCATTTCGAATGACTGCCCGGCAGGCCGATCAGCAGGTCCGCGCTCGCCTCGCCCGCCAGGTTTTGCAGCACACCGAGCACCTGGGTTTCTTCACCGCGCATCACGTTCGGCAGACGTGAACGCTCGATGACGCCGGGCACGATGTGCACATCGACGCCACGCAGGCTGCGCACGGTTTGCAAGGAAGTGCCGAGCGTGGCGACGTTCGCCGGCGTGTCGCGGTAGGCCGCTTCGCACCAGCCCTGGGCGCTGCCGACCATGCCACAGGCAATCACCGGCAAATGCGGCTGGGCATCGAGCCAGTCACCGCATGCCTCATCGAAAGCCAGTTCAAAACCGTCGGTGCATTCCCGGCCGCCAATGATTCGTGGCGTCTTGGGCAACTGCATGATCCCCGACGCCAGCGAACGCTGTTCGAGCACCTGCCCGTCTTCAGCCAGTTTGTAAGCACGTAATGAGGTTGTCCCCCAGTCGAGCGCGATCAATTGCGCCTGCATCGCTTCACCTGTTTTGGTTTTTGGCAGTGAGTGAGCGGGACTATAAACCCATGCGCCGTAAAATCTCAATATATAAATGATCATCCCATATATTGAGATGAAGACAAAAAAACCACCGCCTACGGTAGCTCCCTGGAATGCATTCCCGTGTAGGAGCTAGCTTGCTAGCGATGGTCGTCAACGATTAAGCGGAAAACCTGACACCCCGTGGTGCTTTCGATTTCTTCGCGAGCAGGCTCGCTCCTACAGGGGATACGGCTCAACGGCCCTCGGCGAACTCGCGCAATACTTTCCCGTCCATCCGATACCGAACCCACTCCTCCTGCGGCTGCGCGCCCAGGGATTTGTAGAAGTCGATGGCCGGCGTATTCCACTCCAGCACGCTCCACTCGAAACGACCGCAGTCGTTGGCGCAGGCGATTTTCGCCAGATGCCGTAGCAGGGTCTTGCCCGCGCCACCGCCGCGCTGTTCCGGAGTGATGTAGAGATCTTCGAGGTACAGGCAATTGCTGCCCAACCAGGTGGAATAGCTGAAAAAGAACACCGCAAAACCGATGGCTGCGCCGTCGCGCAGGCAGATCAGGCCATGGGCGGTGGCGCCTTCGCTGAACAGGCTGCGCTCGATATCGGCAACGCTGGCGATGACTTCATGGCGGGCACGTTCGTAGTCGGCCAGTTCAGTGATGAACGCGAGGATTTGCGGTGCATCACTGGGGGTCGCCGGGCGGATTTCGATCGTCATGGACGTGCCTTGTCTAAAGTTGAAAACGCCATACTAAGGCGACACGTGGCCTGTGGCGAGGGAGCTTGCTCCCGCTGGGTTGCGCAGCAACCCCAAAAGCAGGCAATGCGATCTATCTGGAAAAACAGAGCAGGTCGCGACAGGGCCTGCTTTGCAGGCCAGCGGGAGCAAGCTCCCTCGCCACAAAAGCTGGATCGCCACAACAGCATAGAGGCTTCACTCCGGTCGCCACTAACCCTGGCATCGATAACCTTGGACCTGACATTCGGGCCCTGCGTGGTTAGATAGCGGCGCTGCTCTCTCATCCGGTCAAGGAACCGCGTCATGTCTACCGCAACACCCCCTGTCTCAAGCAAGTTGTTCGGCCTGTTTTGCCTTGCCAGTTACCTGTTGTCATTGTCCTATGGCTCGACCTTCCTGCTGTCGCTGTTGATCGGCGCGCGTGGCGGCAACGAACACGACGCCGGCAGTGTGATTTCGGCGGCGATGCTCAGCACCTTTGCGGCGGTGATCGTTTCCGGCCATCTGTCCGACCTGCTCGGTGCCGCCCGGTCGGTGGCGCTGTTCGGTGTGTTGCTGGTAGCGGCCAGCCTGGGCTTCGCCCTGACCCCGGGCTTCGGCCCTCTGCTGTTGTTTTTCGGCCTGCTGCTGGGCCTGGGTTGGGGCGTGTTCTACACCCTGGGGCCGATCATCGTGGCAAGCCTGGTAACCCCCGCACAGCGCGCCAGATACTTCGCCCTGCTGTCGGGTAGCATGATGACCGGGATCGGCAGTGGTCCACTGCTCGGCCGCACGGCGAGTGCCCTCGGGTATCCGGTGAGCGCTGCGTTTTATCTGGCGGCGCTGGCCAGCCTGGCCGGTGTGCTGCTGTTCTGGCGGCTGCAGCGGACATTGAATCAGGCCCACCTGCCATCGGGCAGCGTGTCGCGGATTTCGTGGCGTGCAGCGGGTCAGGTGTTGTCGTCCAGGGCTGTCTTCCCGATCATCATGGTCGGTCTTGGCGGCTGCGTGTTCGGCGGGCTGTCGAGCTTTCAAACCAGTTATGCCGCAGCGCGCTCGCTCGACTACTCGCTGTTCTTCCTCGGCTTCATGAGCGCGGCGATCAGTGGCCGAATGCTGGTTGCCGGGTTCGTGGTCAAGCGCGATCCATTACGTGCCTCGTGCCTGCTTTCGGGGCTGATGCTGGCATCGATCGTCATGTTCGGTTTTGTCGTCGACAGCAGCTTCAGCTACATGCTCGCGGCGGTGATGCTCGGGACCGGTTACGGCCTGACCTACTCGGTGATCAACGGCCTGGCCGCCAACGAGGCGCCGACCGGCACCACCGCGCAGTCCTTGCTGCTGTTCAGCCTGTCGTACTTCATCGGAGTGTTCGGCTTCCCCTTGCTGGCCGGGAAAATCATCGTCGAGCAAGGGATGGCCACACTGCTGCTCACCGTGCTGGCGGTTGCTGCGCTCAACTGGTTGATCACCGCAGGCCGATTGATCTGGCGAAGAGCTGCAGCGGCCAGGGCATTGACACAGGCCTGAGCCGTCCGTCGCTGACAACGCACCTATCCCGGTCGAGGACGGACTAATCAGGTAAGGACTCTACCCGTTGGAGACAACACCATGATCCTGTCCAGGTTGACCGCCCTCGCCCTCTGCGCCCTGCTGTCTTGTGCCTCGTTCGCCGGGACCCTCGGCTCGAGCACCGGCCCGACCAATCCGGTGGAAAAACCCAGGGCGCCAGCCATCCAGAGTGCCCCCGGCATGAACACCGACGGCACCACCATCGACCACAACCTGCCTCCGTCCACCGGTACCGACCCGCGCATCCAGGGCAATGACATGGGGCGTCAGGGCGGGGCGGATTTACCGGACAAAAAAACGCCCGGCAGCGGTGGCCTCGGCTCCAGCACCACCGAGGACGAGGACAGCAACATCAGCCAATAGTGAAGCCAGGATAAATGTACTGACGCTGATGGCCCCTTCGCGAGCAAGCCCGCGCCTACAGAGGAAATGTATGTCAGCGCTGCTTCAGTCGGTCAATAACCACCGCCAGCAGCAAGATCGAACCGCGAATCACATACTGATAAAACGTATCGATGTTCTTCAGGTTCATCGCATTCTCGATGATCGCCAGAATCAACACCCCGGCAATCACGTGCCGGATCATGCCGATACCGCCACTCAACGATACCCCGCCCAGTACACAGGCCGAGATCACGGTCAGCTCGAAACCCTGGCCGATCATCGGCTGGCCGGAGGTCATGCGCGACGCCAGGATCACCCCGGCCAACGCGCCAATCACGCCATGCACGGCAAAGATGATGATTTTGGTCCGGTCGACATTGACCCCGGCCAGCAACGCCGCCTCCTGATTGCCGCCGATGGCCATGGTGTTGCGCCCATAGGTCGTGTAGTTCAGCAGCCAGCCGAAGAACAGGAAGCAGACGATGGTGATCAGGATCGGTACCGGCACGCCGAACATCTGGCCGTTACCGAACACGAAGAATGACTCCTGGGACACCCCCACCGCTTTGCCGTTGGCGAAGATGTAGGCCAGGCCGCGCACTATCTGCATGGTCGCCAGCGTGGTGATCAGCGCGTTGACCCGCAGCTTGGCGATGACGATGCCGTTGATCAGCCCGACGATCAGGCCCATCACCAGCGCCGCACAGACACCGAGAAACACGCTGTTGGTGTCGCGCATCACCACCGCCGCAACCACCCCGGCACAGGCAATCACCGAGCCCACCGACAAGTCGAAATGCCCGGACGCCAGGCAATACAACATGGTGCACGCCGCAATGCCGGTGGTGGAAATCGCCAGGCCCAGGCCACGCATGTTCAGCGGCGACAGGAAGTTGTCGATCATCAGGGTACAGAGCACGAAGATTCCGACGGCCGCCAGCAGCATTACCCAATCATCTAGAAAACGCCGCATATCCAGCGGTTTACGCGTAGTCGGCAGGGTGTTGTTTTGGGTTGTCATCATAGTCACCTCTCAGTTCGCCACGCCGTCGGCGCGTTGGCGCGGCAAAGCCAGTTGCAGCAGGTTGGATTCGTTGGCCTGGTCGCGGCTCAGTTCGCCACGCAGCGCGCCTTCGCACAGCACCAGGATGCGGTCGGAAATGCCCATGACTTCCATCAAGTCGCTGGACACCACAATCACCGCGATCCCTTCGGCCGCCAGGTTATGGATGATCTGGTAGATCTCGGCCTTGGCGCCGATGTCGATGCCGCGGGTCGGTTCGTCGAGCAGCAGCACTTTCATCGGCATCGACAGCCAGCGGCCGAGAATGGCCTTCTGTTGATTGCCGCCGGATAGAAACTTGATCGGCTGCCCGGCGTGTGGTGTTTTCACCTTGAGTGCCTTGATCTGCTGGTCGGCGTTGCCTTTCTCCCACAAGCCACGCAACAGGCAGCCAAATGTGGAATGGGCGCCGCGGGCGCTGATGTTGATGTTCTCGGCGACACTGGCCAGCGGCAGGATGCCTTCCTTCTTGCGGTCCTCGGGGCACAACAGGATCCCGGCGGCAATCGCGTCCCGGGGTGAACGCAGCTTCAGTTCATGGCCACGCAGTTTCAGCTGGCCGGCACTGTTGCGTGCCAGGCCGCTGAGCAGGCGCAACAGTTCGGTGCGACCGGCGCCCACCAGCCCGAACAACCCGAGGATCTCGCCTTTGTGCACCTCGAAACTCACGGGCTCGCGCAAGCCAGGCCCGAGCAGACCGTCGACCTTGAGTGCCACCGCGCCGCGCTGGCGCGGGCGATAATCGTAGATGTCCTGTATGTCGCGTCCGACCATGCAGGTGACCAGTTGATCGTGGGTCAACTCGCTCATGTCATCGAACGTGCACACGTATCGCCCGTCCTTGAACACCGTCACCGCGTTGCAGATGCGGAATACTTCTTCCATGCGGTGGGAGACATAGAGCACCACTTTGCCCTCGTCCCGCAGCTGGCCGATGATCGCCATCAGGCGGTCGATCTCCCGCGCCGAAAGGCTGCTGGTGGGCTCGTCGAAAGCAATCACATGGGCACCACGGGACAGCGCCTTGGCGATCTCCACCAGTTGCCGTTGGCCCAGGGACAGGCGCCCGACTTTCTCCTGCGGGTCAATCTCATCGGCCAGGCCTTTGAGACAGGCCAGCGCCTGCTGGCGCAGGGTGCCGCGATTGATCAGGCCAAAACTGGCCGGCAGATGCCCAAGAAACAGGTTCTCCGCCACGGTCATTTCCGGCACCAGATGCAGCTCCTGGTGGATCACCGCGACGCCACTGCCGATGCTGTCGGCGGTGGACTTGAAGTCCATCGTCCGCTCGCCGATCTGCAAGGCTCCGCTGCTGGGTATGTAGGCCCCGCCGAGGATTTTCAGCAGCGTCGATTTGCCGGCGCCGTTCTCGCCCATCAAGGCATGAACCTGCCCCGGATGGGCGACGAAGCTGATGTTGTCCAGCGCCTTCACTCCGGGAAAG
>Ga0207713_1002104_pt1 | contig 14846 bp, 12 predicted proteins | sample KBSS64metaG_FD_184404 | JGI IMG/M metagenome (GOLD analysis project Ga0207713, IMG submission 184404) | Switchgrass rhizosphere microbial communities from Kellogg Biological Station, Michigan, USA - KBS S6-4 metaG (SPAdes) (version 2) | ecosystem: Host-associated > Plants > Roots > Rhizosphere >...
AGTGCTATCGCTTGTTTTCCACGAGAAGCAACGGATAAAACGTCACGATATCCGTCTGGCTTTTTATCAATAAGGTTTGCTGCAAGAGGTTCAAGAGTAAAAACGTATCCTTCAGGCTCATTAAAAGTTATAAAATAATGACTTCTGCTACCAAAATTTTCAAAAACTACTTGTGCATATTTCTCAAACCAAACTGGTGATTCAGGATTAGACCAACTTCCTTTCTTATAAAGTGCTAATGGCATGTCCCAGTGGTAAAGTGTAATCACAGGTTCAATATTGGCTTCTTTTAAGTCAGTAATCAATTGGCTGTAATATTCTAATCCCTTTTTATTAACCGTCACTCCGTCGGGCATGATCCTTGACCAGGAAATAGAGAAGCGGTACGAATTGACACCTAATTCTTTCATGAGTTGTATATCTTTTAGATAGACATCTCGCGAAATTTGATTGGCCGCAATATCTCCATTTTCAACAGTGCCAATGGTATACTTTGTGACCTCATTATGGGTAAAATAATCCCAATTTGAAGGCCCCTTTCCATTTATATTCCAACCACCTTCAACCTGGTAGGATGAGGATGCCGTGCCCCAGAGAAAATCGCATTGCTGTTTTTCGCCGGAGAATGCAGGAGGTAACAGAAGTACAGAGGTAAAGAAAAAATATTTTGCTTTCATTTTAGAATTATTACCAGATACTCATGAAAGATATGATATTGTTAGATAACAATAACTGCTATTTACTATTCTTTATTAAATTGAGTAAATATTGACCGTAATTGGTCTTGCTCATCTCATTCCCGTAGGTCACGACCTCACTTTCAGTGAGCCAGCCGTTACGGTAAGCAATTTCTTCCAGACAGGCGATTTTGAACCCCTGTCGTTTCTCAATAGTATGAATAAATTGTGATGCTTCGATTAAACTATCATGGGTACCGGTATCGAGCCATGCAAAACCACGGCCCAGCAATTCTACCTGAAGATTCCCCTGCTCGAGATACATCTCATTCAGTGTAGTAATTTCAAGTTCGCCGCGTGCTGAGGGCTTGACACATTTAGCCATATCGACAACATTTTCATCGTAAAAGTATAGGCCAGTGACAGCCCAGTTGGATTTAGGCACAGCTGGTTTTTCTTCTATACTTAATGCTTTGAAGTTTTTATCAAACTCGACAACTCCAAAACGTTCTGGATCCATTACCTGATAACCAAAAACAGTTGCTCCGGCATTGGCGGAAACGACCGATTCAAGTTTTCTACCAAAACTTTGTCCGAAGAAAATATTATCGCCTAAAACCAGGGCGCATTTATCACCCGCGATAAACTCCTCACCGATAATGAATGCCTGCGCGAGGCCATCAGGAGATGGCTGAACTTCATAGGATAAATTAATTCCGAAACGACTTCCATCACCCAACAATCGTTTAAAAGAAGGTAGATCTTCAGGTGTTGTGATTAAGAGAATATCTCGAATTCCCGCAAGCATAAGCACCGACATTGGATAATAAACCATAGGTTTATCATAAATGGGTAACAGTTGTTTAGAAACTCCACGTGTTATCGGGTGCAAACGTGTTCCAGAACCGCCAGCCAGGATAATGCCTTTCATTTTACTACCTCAATACTTTTAAGCTAAATAAATTAGATATCTTTATTTAAACAACATCTTTTCTGATATCAGTCGAACATAGTGTTTTTACCCACGAGTCTACACTATAACGCGAAATTGCATCCAGGTGCGCATCGTTATATGGGATTTCAAAAAATTCAGAGTCGATATGGATATTATCTCGATCGATAAAGTAAAAATTTTCAGCTGAATAAAAATCGTAATTTTTAACTCGTGAATTGGTAGTTATAAATTTCCTCTTGAGAGGCAAGCATTCTATTGTCCTCATCGTCAAACCTGTCTGACGGGGATGCTGGATATCAAGGACCGCATCAGCACTAGAGAAGAATGATGCTATCTGCTTTTTATTTCTAGAGCGAAGGGTAAAACTAAAAAGTCTGAACCTAATGATAGACTTAATATTAGTAAGAAGAAAACCTGCCAATACAACTATCGAAGGAAAATAAAGAACAAACCTCAAATCATATTCATTTTTATATTTCTCATAAATCTCCCCCAATAGCTTGTATCTGTCACTATGTACGGTACCGAGAAATGCAATAGATGGCTTAAAATTCTTTGAAGCATCTTTTTTCGCTGAGCTTACAAAATCAGGGGAATAAAACAATGGCAAATGAGTCATAAAATCATATTCTCGCGCATCGTTATCATCAAAGGTAAACACGCGGTCAAATAAACTCAGGTACTCTTGAATATGAGGGTAGTTTTTAATAGAATCCCATGCGTAGTAAATGAATTTAGCTTTCTTATATTTATTTTTGAATTTTAATAAATTTTTTCTATCAAGAGATTCACCTTTGAGTACTATGACGTAGTCATAGTCATCATTTGTCTGAAGCAAAATCTTCTCAAAATACGCGTCTGAAATACGTTTAATAAAATTATTGTGTTTCCAAAGTCTGAGTAATATTTTAAAAAATACGTTATTAAATGGTTTTTCATCGAAATAATCAACGGTGGCACCGGCTCGCCTTAATCCATCAGATATTTCGTTTTCATAGTTAAAAAAGCGAGGACATAAAAACAACACTTTCATTTCAAATACTCTTCTTCACAACGGCCGGGATGCCTACAAGTAGCACATTGTTATCACAGGAATGCATTACAACAGCGTTAGCCGCGACAATAACATTGTCGCCAATTCGAATACCGCCAAGAACCTTAGCCCCAGATGCAATTACCACATTATCACCTAAAACAGGCCGATTTAGGTGATTAAAGGGAATATCTATATTTTTTGCTCCCAGAGTAACTTGTTGGTATATCGTAGCGTTAACACCAATTTTAGATGCACCAATAACAACGCCCTGCGAATGTGGAATAAAGAAACCACCTCCTATTTCACAATTAGAAGCAATCTCAACGCCAAAGACAACAAAATTCATTAGAGAAAAAACTTTTCCTAAAATAGGTATTTTTTTCTTAAAGCAAAAATGGCTCATTCGGTATAAAATAACTGGAGTCATTTTCATTCCGAAAAAAGCCGAGATTATACCGAAGATAGATACTTTTAGTTTATTTCGCCCAGTCAGTTTGTAATATCTTAGCACATCATCTTTAACAAACTCAAACATGAGAATGACTCCCTGTAAATATTTTTATTCTCACAAAAACAAGAGTAACAATGAAAAGTAAAAAATATGTTTGAATAAAGAATAAATTATAAAAGCCACTGAATATTGCACATTGCATTGCAATCGCATAAGGAAACAAACTATAACGATACGATTTAAGCAAATTCTTGTAAGCAATACTAAAAAGTAGAAGTAAACATGTAACCACAATAAGGGAGCCCGCTATCCCAAGATCGGGCATTAGCTTTTCAAACATTGTTGAAACGTTGGCATTATCGTCTACTAACGCCATGGTATCATGGAATCCTAAATCACTATAAATGAGATTTCTGATAACACTGGGGAATAGATCCTGGAAGCTGGTAAAATCGTATACCGGAACTATGTGCGCAAAGTTATATGCAAGGTTTGCAAGGCCAGCAGTAACATAGACATAAAACCATGTGAAGCCTGAAGGCAAACTTGACAGAAATTGTCCTTCTGATGACAACAAATATTGATAAGGATTTTCAGCGCCCCTGATATCTCCTACTGCTCCAAAAAGGAGAACTATTGTGATTACAGAAAAAACTGTGTAAATAAACATCTTTTTAGTGAATTTTTTATAAATAAAAAATAAAAAGAATATTTCCACGAGGCCAGACATCAGTATACCTCGCCTGAAGACCAGCATTTCCCATATACTCATCAATAGTATAACCAGCAGAATAACTTTTCTTTTTGACAAAAGAAAATGATAATACAGTGACGGAAAAACAAAAAGGAATAGCATATTAACTATCCCATGATATGTCGGTATACCGAACTCGGTATAATTATAGCCGCCCCTAAACTGCATAATCATTGGAATCCCGCCAGCAACAACCACATCAGGAATTATCGCAAAGCACCAAATGATGAGCCATATTTTAGTTGCTCGCCAGGATGGCATAATTTTATCCAGACGAACGCGATTAATGCTGCCAGGAGTGATAAATGGAAGTGAAAAAATCAAACCCAGAACAACATTGATTGATAAAAACACCACCATCTCATTTGAGAGCGGGCTAATATTAGTAGTCAATCCAAGCGAATATAATATAATTGTGAACAGCCAAATTGAAGCATACACAAACCCTGGGGACATTAAAAAAATACTCATCCTACATCCTCAGCTGTCGAAGTCTTCCACCTTCAATATATGAAAGTGCCAATACGATCTTATATATGAAGTCAGGAATTTTAATCGCTTTTGTATCTAATTTGTCACACAACCAAAGAAGGCTTTTGCGGGTTGTTGTAAGAGGGAGAAGATGGACAACTTTTATGAGTAATTTACTGGGGTGTCTCGTATCATCTAACATAACTTCGTAAGATGAAAAGAGGCTGTCCTTCACACATTCCGGGTGTTTTTCTTTCAATACGGGGAAAGATTTTGATGCATACACAACCATTCTTTCTGATGCTCGGCGCAATGTTGGTGTATCACTGTCTTCTGCCTTTGCATCGGGTAAAAAATAAAAGTCATATTTTGCTTTTGAAACTCGGATGCCAAGTTCCTCATCTTCACAGCCGTAATGATAGAACGTCTCATCAAAACCACCTATTGTATTAATGATATCTCGTGTCAGGATAATGCCGTCACTTGCAAAGAAGCGAGTACTTATGATCCCTTCAGGTATATTACGCGCTCCGAGATAACGGCTATCAAAATAACGGAGGTAATTGCTAGTGGAAAGTCTGGCTGGGTCGATTCGTATATTAATTCTGGCTGCCGTGAAGTGCTTACCATGGAAAAAAGAAACTATTTTTTTTATTGCATCAGGTTCAAGCAGGTTGTCGATATCAATAAACATTATCAACGAGTTTGTCGCTAAAGAAATACCAACATTGCGGGAAATAGCCCTGCCAGAATTTACCTGATTCCTGTGGAATGAAAAATTTATTTTATCTTTAAAGGCTTCTCCATAAGAGGCTGCGATTTCTTCCAGTGAAACCGGACTACAATCATCAATAAGAATTAATTCAATAAGGTTATCAGGATAATCAATATTCAGTATGGCATCCATGAAACGCTTAACTTTCGATGGTTCACAATAGGCAGGGACCACTATTGAAATATTATCATTGTACTGCACCAATGCACCTCGTAGAATAAATTATATTGAAGGCGTAAACTACTGCTAAACCGAAGACTATGTTACTAACACCCATATAATGATAAATAGCAGGCACAACAGCCACTACCAGGCAGAAAGCTATCAACCACTTAACAGCTAATTTATTTAGCTGATTCATTCTAATTAGAACCATGCTGAGCAATTGATCTATAGCTAAAATTGGGGTTAACCAGACAAACGTTCGCAAATAACTATAGGCATTAACAAGCTTTGCACCATAAAGAATATGAATAATCATGTCTGCAAGAACCGTTGTAAATAATGCGCCTGCGCAGGTTACTGCAAGTGTAGCGAAAACACAGAATGGCAATTTTCTTTTAATGTTTGTTATATCAATGAATTTAAATATAAAAATTGGTGCAATTGCCTGGACAAACAGAATACATATTGCATACCAGTTATCGACCAACTGAAGTGCTGCTGCATAGTTTGAATACATTTCTCCGGAAATTTTACCTTCCAGATATACACGATCAAACTTCATAGTGACCTGTTGCATGATCAAACAAAACCATACGGCAACACCAATCTTAAGATATGAGAAAATTTCAGAATCAACCTTCACAAATCTAAACCCGGTAGCCTTTCTGAAAGAATAAAAGATAAAGCCACAAGGTAAAAGTGATTCAATGACCCATGCTACCCAAAGATAATTTATTGATAACTGATTCTTTACACCAATATAAATGACAATGAGTTTAATTATTGCAGCTAACATTAGTACCAGGCAAGGTAATTTAAGACGAGCCTGGCTTTGGTACCATGTTAAACCGACGATGAAAGTTTCTCGTAATGCGACAGATATGGCCAAACCAATTATGAACTGTCTGGACAGCCCACTTGCAGCAAAAAATCCCCATGCCACCATGCACAACGCAACGAAAATCCCTGCAGCCAGACGTAATATAATCACGTTGCTCATTGTGGTATTTATTTTAGATGGTGCATCCAGCAATTTAGGAATTACCACTTCGGCCCCACAGATCCATGTACCTGTCATAAATATAGCTAAAATGACGAGAGAATATTGCCAACTGCTGAAATCACCAAAATCATAATGATTTATCAATAATCTGTTAATGATAATAATGATAACAAGTTGAGTGATTCTCTCGAGGCTAAGATAAAAGAAGTTAACAAAGACTTTTCTTTTATCTTCATCCGCCACATTTTTTTTTATGGCTGATAATAAAAAATTAGACATCTGTCATATTCTTTCTAAAGTTATCAATCATTATTTCTATATCAGACAAAACATTGTTATAGACATGGCCAAACTCATTCGTGGTTCTGGTATTATCTGTTGGCGGGAAATATTCACCTTTGAAACCGTCATGCCATTTTATCGTGCAACCAGTTTTACTTGCAATTAAGTCTGCAATATCAGCAGCTGTTGTATTAACACCAGAAGCAATATTGTAGATTCTATACTCATTTTTTCGGCTGATCTGGTAAATAAGTTCAGCAACGTCCGTGACTGAAACATAATCTTTTGCATAGGCAGGGGCAACATACATATCAATATGTTTATTCGAGATTGCATTTCTGATTATGCTAGGCAGGAATAACTTACTCTTTAATGCCAAACCATATACATTGCTGGGTCTGACAATAATCGTATCTCGGTTGCTTTTTAAGCATAACTCTTCACTTACCAGTTTAGTAAGATTGAAAAGCCTTCGGTTATCGCTAGTGCATACCGTAAGGTTATCCATTTCCGACGCGCTATCTTGTTCCATGTAAACACGCGTTGATGAAATATAGATTAATTTCGAGAATTGCGCGCGTTCCAATAGTGTTGCCAGCAACTCGGTGTTCGATTTATATACTTCAAACGGCGTGTTTGCACAATCACCATTGCCAGCAGCATAGATGACAACTCCCAGATCTCTTTCAAAAAGAGTCTCATCATCACGCGGTGGAACCTCAACATTCTCACCTTTAGCCAGTAGGTTTTCAACGATTTCACTGCCAATGAAACCACGTCCACCTATCACTGTATAATGTGCTTTCATATAGTTTTTTTATACTCTGCAAGTGTAATTAATTTAATATCTTTTTCTGAGAGAAGTGGTGCTGTTACCGGCCAGTCAATCGCAATATCTGGATCATTCCAGATAATCCCGCCTTCATCCTTTGGATCGTAAAAATCAGTACACTTATAGTGGAAATCGGCATATTCACTTAATACGCAAAATCCATGGGCAAATCCGGGAGGGACGTACAATTGGTTATTCTTCTCGCCAGTAAGAAGTACACCCACATACTGACCAAACGTTTCAGAATCGTGGCGCAGATCCACTGCAACATCATAAACTTCTCCGCTGATTACGCTGACTAATTTACCCTGGGGTTTCGTTTTCTGGAAATGCAGTCCACGTAAAACATTTCGACTCGAACGTGAGCGGTTATCCTGTACAAAATTACCTTTGATTCCTGCATTTTCATATTTTTCTTTATGCCAGGCTTCAAGGAAAAAACCGCGAGAATCGCCAAAAACCTTAGGTTCAATGATGACACAATCTTTTAAAGGTGTTTGAATTACATTCATTTAAAATTCCTCAGCTGGAAAGATATTCTCACCAGCTGCTTTGTTAGTTTATTTCGGATACTGGTTGAAACTATAAATACTTAACTTTTGTGTTCTTTCCAAAGTAAATCACAGATATCATCAGTAGGATTAAATGCGGTAGGTGCATTTAGCAATATTTCGCGTACCCGCTCATAATCAAAGTTGCGACATGAGCCATCCAATTCTGCGATAATGTCTTTCATTTCATTCCATGGAAGCATGACTTCATTAGCCGTCTTAATTCGTGGATGCTGTGTTATTGAGACGTTATCGCCAATCAACAACTCTTCATACAGCTTCTCACCAGGACGCAACCCCGTCGTTTTGATAGCAATATCGCCATAAGGATTTTTATCATCACGAACTGAAAGTCCTTGTAAGGCAATCATACGGTGGGCGAGGTCAATAATTTTGACCGGATCACCCATATCCAATACGAAAACATCCCCACCACTACCCATTGCTCCAGCTTGAATAACAAGCTGTGCTGCCTCAGGAATGGTCATGAAATAACGTGTGATGTCAGGATGCGTTAACGTCACCGGACCACCAGCAGCAATTTGTTTTTCAAATAATGGAACGACGGAGCCGGATGAACCTAGCACATTTCCAAACCGGACCATGCTGAAACAAGTTTTACTTGACTCTGATGCGAGAGCCTGAAGTATTAGCTCTGCCATTCTTTTTGTTGCGCCCATGGTGTTCGTTGGTCGCACAGCTTTATCCGTAGAGATAAGCACAAAACTTTCGACACCACAGTTTTCGGCAGCTTGTGCACAGCATAAAGTACCGAAAATATTATTACGAACACCATCAATAACGTTAAATTCAACTAGTGGAACATGCTTATAAGCAGCCGCATGGTAGATGGTCTCAACGCTAAATGCCTTGATTAACCTTTCAAGATGCGCCATATCCTGAACGTTGCCCAGAATTGGATAAATCTTAACATTTAAATTTTGCGAAAGTATTAAATTTCGCAATTCAGAATCAATTGAATATAGTGAGAATTCTGATAATTCGAAAAGAATTAATTGAGAAGGTTTATTTCTGATTATCTGTCGACATAGTTCAGAGCCTATAGAACCACCCGCGCCAGTAACCATGACTGTTTTACCCTGAATATTCTTTGAAATTAATTCTGGAATCGGGGTAACAGGATCGCGACCTAAAAGGTCAGTAATTACTACCTTACGTAAGGCATCGATTCTTGCTTTTCCTTCAACGAGGTCAACCATCCCAGGTATTGAAAGCACCTCGCACGGAAGTCCCTCAAGGGTAGATATAACCTCATTTTTTCTGGCGCGGCTGGCACTTGGCATTGCCAGGAGAATTTTCTTAGCTTCGTACTTCTCTATCAACCAAGCCAATTTTTCTGGAGAAAATACGCTTACACCATGGATGACCTGCCCCTGCAATGAGCGATTATCATCTACAAAAGCCACAGGATAGTATTCATCCATTTGGCTTAACGCAGGAAGTAACTGGCGTCCAGACGCTCCAGCCCCGTATATAATTACGCGGGTTCCCAATTTTAAACCTCGATTGACCAGCATTCTCATTGCAAGGCGTGAGCCTGCAACGAACAACACTCCGAACGAGAAGTAGATAAACGGGATTGTTCTTGGAAGATAGAGATTCGTGTAAAATGCAGCAATAATCAGCAACAATGACGAAATTAGCATCCCAATAGCAACTACAAGCAGTATTTTCGCAGTTATATACCTTATGACTGCTCTATAAAGGCCAAGTTTTACAAAGATGGCCAAAGTAATCACTATTATCGATGTTAGCAGTAACCAATGAGATACGCTTGATAGTGGCGTCATTGAATCAATACGGACCCAAAATGCAAACCAAAATGCGCACATTAACAGTACTACATCAATAGAGAGCGTTATAATCCGTTTTATTGGTCTTGGCAAAGAAATTAAATAAGTTAGCATACTAAAAACTAGTCGCCTCGTTAAAGCTTGCTATTAATTTATAAAATAGTACCTGGAGGGCATATGATATGCTCTTCCACCGTTGCACTATATCCACCCACTGTTCCCGCTTGCAGAAATGCCGATTTACCAATACGCGCTCCCCCTGCAAGATGCACCCCAACACCTAAATGGGCAAAATCACCGAGAGTTGAATCATGATCGACTGTAGAATGACAATTAACTATCGTACCTACACCAAGAGTTGAGTTTGCTCCTACAACCGCACCGGCTAAAACTACGCTGCCATGTCCCAAAGTAGCGGACGAACTCACAAATGCAAAAGGATGAATTAGCGTTATCGGATAAATGCTTAGCAATTCTAGCTGTTGGTGGAATGACTCTCTGAGCTTATTATTACCTATGCCAATTACAATGTGTTTAGCAGTACTAGCATAAAGCTTCAGATCTGAGGTTTTCCCGATAACACGAACCTTTGAATTGCCGGAGCGAGATTCATTATCGTCGAGGAATACAATTTTTTCATATCCCAATAGCGTAGCAGTTTCGTACAATGTACGTCCATGTCCTCCAGCTCCAACAATGATCAGATCATTCATTTATGCCTTCTCTTTATCTTTAACTCCAGCACCACATCTGAATGCAACAATTATCAATGGTAACCAGGCGATGGTAATGCCTACAATTCCATCAATTTTTGCAGAGATGATTAAGTAAGCAATTGGAAGCAGCCACATGAAGTTAATAGCTATAGCCACCATAGTAACAGGAACATGGCTCTTATATTTACGTGCAAGAATTTGGTAACAATGACTTGCATGTGCTTCATAGACTTTCTTACCCGCCAGTAATCTTCTCAGTAAGGTAGTAGTTGCATCAACAATGAAAACACCCAGCAGACAGAGTTCTGCGATCAGAACACGTGAGTCTAGCTTTGCAAAATAAAGGATCATCAGCCCAATGGTGATACCCAGAAAACCGCTTCCAGCATCGCCCATGAAGATCCTTGCCACAGGGAAGTTCCACACGATGAACCCCGCGACCGATCCAGCGAGTGCTAATGCAAGCATAGTCATTGCATCAGGTGAATCAGTGTAGTTATTGATAGTTATTATTAAGATACTACAAAGCGAAAAGGTAATAGCTTGCGCACTTGCAAGACCATTAATACCATCCATAAAGTTATATAAATTTAACATCCATACAAGATAGAAACTTCCGAGGATCATTCCAATCCATGACAAAGAAACATCGTAGCCAAACATATTAATGTTTGGGAAAGAACCTAGATAAAACAGCCCTGTAGCTGCAGCGATGAAGTGCATCAATAAGCGCCAGCGTGCGGCGATATGGCCATGATCATCGAGGAAACCGATAACCGCAATCAATAAACCAGGCACGAAAAAACCTAAAAATGTTGCCTGATTTAGATGATTAGTAAGTACCAGCCATACTAATGCAGCTAACAATGTTAATACAATTGCCACCCCTCCCCCACGAGGTGTAGGCACACTGTGCGAACTTCTTTGATTTGGCTGATCAATTACATTATTCTTAATGGCGTATAACCTTAAACCCCAGGTCAACGCGCATGATATAAAGAATGCAAAAACGACAATGCCCAGATACAACATTATTTGTTACCTTCAATAAAATACTTCGCTGTTTTTACCATCGTTTCTTGCAACGAGACTGGGGGCGTCCATTGAAGCTGCTCTCTTGATTTTCTTGAGTCAACTTCAAGATCGCCAAACAGTTGATCATATATACTTTTTTTCCCAAAAATAGTAAGGAGCATTTTCAGTATTGACTTGGGGAAATAAACAACTCGCGCTTTCATACCCATCCCGGTAGAAAATGCCGTGATCATTTCTTCTGTTGAAGGATGCATCTCGTCAGCCAAAAGATAGAGTTCATTCTTTGACTTCTCATTAGTTACACATTCGCAGATAAAACTCACAACATTGTCCAGTGAAACAAGAGCACGCTTATTTTTTACTGCTTTAAAAGGCAGTGGCAGATTCCGCGACACCAGTTTTAACAATCGTTGGATGTTGCCCGGTGCATTTGGACCACAGATCAGTGCTGGACGTACAATGGTTATCCCCATATTGCTACCAGTAAATGCTTTAAGAAGACTTTCCTCTGCTTCAAGCTTTGAAATAGCATAATCGGAAGTGGGTCTGGCAGGTGTCGTTTCATTAAAAGGTATCCCCGAAGTGGAATTACCATTAACACCTATTGAACTGACGAAGATGAAGTGTTTCACATTACAACTTATTGCATCATGTGCTAATTTCATCGTGGCATCGTGATTCACACGACGAAATTCTGTCAGCGTATCTTCGGCTTTATCATTAAGGATATGCGCTCTGCCTGCTGTGTGAATGACAGTATCACAACCCTGGAGAAGGGTTGTCCAGTTTGTTTGTGCAGAGATATCGCCAAGGTTGTACATCCCATTGTCGATATTTTCGTCTCGACGGGAAGTGAAAATTACCTGATGACCTGCCGACCTCAGCGTTTTGACTAAAGCAGAACCGAGAAAACCAGTTCCCCCTGTCACTAAAACTTTCATTGTCATCCCCTATCAGTTAATGAACTATAAACAAATATAGAAATGAACTGCTCTTAACGATTTTGATAATTTTGCGCAATCCAGGATTTATAATTACCGCTTTTAACGTTTTCCACCCATTCTGTATTTGTCAAATACCATTCAACGGTTTTACGAATGCCACTTTCAAAAGTCTCCTGTGGCGTCCATCCCAACTCAGCACCAATTTTATGTGCGTCAATGGCGTAGCGACGGTCATGACCAGGACGGTCAGCAACATACATGATCTGATCGCGATAAGACCCCTCTTTAGGCACAATCTCATCGAGCAGATCGCAAATCGTATGGACCACATCCAGGTTCTGCTTCTCGTTATGGCCGCCAATGTTGTACGTTTCACCCGGTTCCCCTTGCGTGACAACGGTATAGAGTGCACGCGCATGATCTTCAACATATAGCCAGTCGCGGATCTGATCGCCCTTTCCATAAATAGGCAGAGCTTTTCCGTCCAACGCATTCAGGATAACCAGCGGGATCAGTTTTTCCGGGAAGTGGTACGGACCGTAGTTATTTGAGCAGTTGGTAACAATGGTCGGGAAACCGTAGGTACGCAGCCAGGCACGAACGAGATGATCGCTCGAGGCTTTCGACGCTGAATACGGGCTGCTAGGTGCATAAGCCGTGGTTTCAGTGAAGAGTGGCAGCTCAGTTGATGCAGGATGCTCATCAGGATGCGGCAAATCACCATACACTTCGTCGGTAGAGATGTGATGGAAACGAAACGCTTTCTTCGCCTGCTCATCCAACGTGGACCAGTACGCACGTGCGGCTTCCAGCAGCACATAAGTGCCGACGATATTGGTTTCGATAAATGCTGCCGGGCCGGTAATAGAACGATCGACGTGACTTTCAGCGGCCAGGTGCATCACCGCATCAGGCTTATGCTTTGCGAAAATGCGATCCATTGCGTCTTTGTCGCAAATATCCGCATGTTCAAAAGCATATCGGTCGCTGTCACTGACTTCACTAAGCGACTCAAGGTTGCCGGCATAGGTCAGCTTATCCACATTGACGACGTCGTCCTGGGTATTTTTAATAATATGTCGTACAACCGCTGAGCCGATAAAGCCGGCCCCGCCCGTCACAAGAATTTTCACGTTATCTGTTCCGTCTAGTGTATATGTCTGGATACTGGCGTTCTGAAACCTGAGCATTTATTAATGGTTTCAGAAATTGAGCACGCTACCGCCCCTGGCTTAACAGCTACCAGTGCACTGAGCGATGTCTGATTAAATGATTTTTCTTGTCTGGATACAGACAAAAAACTGGCGTTAATTGTCGTCCTAAATGACCTCAGAAACAAGCACAAATCGCTACAAAGCGATCCGTATTTAGACCCTGTAACCCACTGTAATCATGGAATTAATAACAAAAAGCGGCAGTCATTATTTTGGTCTGATGAAATCTAACCAAAATGATGACTGCCGCTTGTTCAACTCGTGGCTGGAATATCAGTCGTTTGCGAGCAACTTCTCAATACGGGTTCTGAACTTCGCCCCTTCCTTCAGGTTACGCAGTCCATAATTCACGAACGCCTGCATATACCCCATTTTCTTACCGCAGTCATAGCTGTCGCCGGTCATCAGCATAGCGTCTACGGACTGTTTCTTCGCCAGCTCGGCAATCGCGTCGGTCAGCTGAATACGATCCCAGGCGCCTGGCTCGGTTTTTTCCAGCTCGGCCCAGATATCGGCGTTCAGAACGTAACGACCTACAGCCATCAGGTCCGAATCCAGCGTCTGTGGCTGATCCGGTTTTTCGATGAACTCAACGATGCGGCTCACCTGCCCTTCCGTCTCCAGTGGTTCTTTAGTCTGGATTACAGAGTACTCGGAGAGATCGCCCTTCATGCGTTTCGCCAGCACCTGGCTACGGCCGGTTTCATTGAAACGTGCCACCATTGCCGCCAGGTTATAACGCAGCGGATCGGCAGAAGCAGTATCAATGATGATATCCGGCAGCACGACGATGAATGGGTTATCGCCCACAACCGGACGGGCACACAGAATAGAGTGGCCCAGACCCAGCGGCTGCGCCTGGCGCACGTTCATGATGGTCACGCCTGGCGGACAAATAGACTGCACTTCCGCCAGCAGCTGGCGCTTAACGCGCTGCTCAAGCAGCGCTTCGAGTTCGTAAGAGGTGTCGAAGTGGTTTTCTACCGCATTCTTGGACGAGTGCGTAACCAGGACGATTTCTTTGATCCCTGCAGCAACAATCTCGTCGACAATGTACTGAATCATTGGCTTGTCGACGATCGGCAGCATCTCTTTAGGAATGGCTTTTGTGGCTGGCAGCATATGCATGCCCAAGCCTGCTACCGGAATGACTGCTTTCAAATTAATCATT
>Ga0207713_1002107_pt1 | contig 14839 bp, 14 predicted proteins | sample KBSS64metaG_FD_184404 | JGI IMG/M metagenome (GOLD analysis project Ga0207713, IMG submission 184404) | Switchgrass rhizosphere microbial communities from Kellogg Biological Station, Michigan, USA - KBS S6-4 metaG (SPAdes) (version 2) | ecosystem: Host-associated > Plants > Roots > Rhizosphere >...
CCAGTTCTGCCTGGAAGCGCCCCAACAATGGTTCAACTTTTACCCTTTCTGGAAGACCGATGACGACGCATCTTGAGCCGGTAACCTTCGGCGAACTCCCCCTGCGCATCGAAGACGTGCTGGCCCTGGCCAACCGTCAGGCGCCGACTCAATTGCAAGCCGATGCCAAGTACCGCCAGCGTATCGCCAAGGGCGCGCAGTTCCTCGATTCGTTGCTGGACAAGGAAGGCGTGATCTACGGCGTCACCACCGGCTATGGCGACTCGTGCGTGGTGGCGGTGCCGCTGGAGCACGTCGAAGCGCTGCCCCGCCACCTCTACACGTTCCACGGCTGCGGCCTGGGCAAGTTGCTGGATGCGCAAGCCACCCGCGCGGTGCTGGCGGCGCGGTTGCAGTCGCTGTGCCACGGCGTATCTGGCGTGCGCGTGGAGTTGCTGGAGCGCCTGCATGCGTTCCTGGAGTTCGACGTACTGCCGCTGATTCCGGAAGAGGGCTCGGTGGGCGCCAGCGGTGATTTGACGCCGCTGTCCTACGTGGCCGCGACCTTGTCCGGCGAGCGCGAAGTGCTGTTCCGTGGCGAACGTCGCCAGGCCGCCGACGTGCACCGCGAGCTGGGTTGGGACCCGCTGGTACTGCGCCCGAAAGAAGCCCTGGCGCTGATGAACGGCACCGCCGTGATGACCGGCCTCGCCTGCCTGGCATTCGCCCGTGCCGACTACCTGCTGCAACTGGCCACGCGCATCACCGCGCTGAACGTGGTGGCGCTGCAAGGCAATCCGGAGCATTTCGACGAGCGCCTGTTTGCCGCCAAACCGCACCCGGGGCAGATGCAAGTCGCCGCCTGGCTGCGCAAGGATCTGGCGATTGACGCACCGACCGCACCGCTGCATCGCCTGCAAGACCGTTACTCGCTGCGCTGCGCGCCCCACGTCTTGGGCGTGTTGGCCGACAGCCTGAACTGGCTGCGTTCGTTCATCGAGATCGAACTCAACAGCGCCAACGACAACCCGATCATCGACGCGGAAGAAGAGCGCGTGCTGCACGGCGGCCACTTCTACGGCGGCCACATCGCCTTCGCCATGGACAGCCTCAAGACCCTGGTGGCCAACGTCGCCGACCTGTTGGACCGCCAGCTCGCCCTGCTGGTGGACGTGCGCTACAACCACGGCCTGCCGAGCAATTTGTCGGGCGCGCCCGCCGAGCGGGCGATGATCAACCACGGCTTCAAGGCCGTGCAGATCGGCACCAGCGCCTGGACCGCCGAAGCGCTGAAAAATACCATGCCGGCCAGCGTGTTCTCGCGCTCCACCGAGTGCCACAACCAGGACAAGGTGAGCATGGGCACCATCGCCGCCCGCGATGCGATTCGTGTGCTGGAACTGACCGAACAAGTCGCCGCCGCCACCTTGCTCGCCGCTAATCAGGGCGTATGGTTGCGGGCCCAGGCTGAAGACGCGCGCCCGCTGCCCCCGGCGCTGGCCGCCATGCACATCGAACTGGCCAAAGACTTCCCGCCGGTCATCGAAGACCGCGCCCTGGAAGGCGAACTGCGCCTGTGCCTCAAGCGTATCGCCGAGCAACACTGGAGGCTGCATGCGTAGCCCCGGCGTGTTGCACTGCGACACTGAAATCCTCGTGCCGTTTTTCGATATCGACACCATGAACGTGGTGTGGCACGGGCACTACGTGAAGTACTTGGAAGTCGCCCGCTGCGCCTTGCTGGACAAGCTCGGCCACAACTACACGGCGATGCTGGAAGCGGGTTACGCCTGGCCGGTGATCGATATGCAGCTGCGCTATGTGCGCGGTGCGACCTTCGGCCAGACTATCAACGTACGCGCCAGCCTGGTGGAGTGGGAGAACCGCTTGAAGGTCAATTACCTGATCAGCGACAAGGCCACGGGCGAGCGTCTGACCCGCGCCAGCACCGTGCAAGTGGCGGTGGAAATTGCCAGCCGCGAAATGCAGTTGGCATCGCCGAAAGTATTCACAGACGCCGTAGAGAGAGCCTTGAAATGAGATTCCCTGTGGGAGCGGCGGTGCGACGATTCGACTTGCTCGCGAAGATCGTCAACGATAACGCAGGCCGCCTGACACCCCGTGGCGCCCTCAGGTTCTTCGCGAGCAAGCCCGCTCCCACAGGAATCGCCTTCGTTCTGTTGTTATGCATTCCAGGCCTGGCCCATGCTTTCGACCTGCAACAACTCAGCGATCAGCTGGCAAAGCCAACGGTGATCCACGGCAACTTCATCCAGGAAAAACACCTGCGCGCCCTGCCGCAGCCGCTGACCAGCAAGGGCACCTTCGTCCTGGCCAAGGACCACGGCTTGCTGTGGCTGCTGAAAACCCCGCTGCAACAGGACTACCGCATCAGCGCCACCGGCATTGCCCGGCGTGATGCCAACGGCTGGCAATTGCTGCCGAACAAGAGTGCCGGTGCCGAGCAGAACCGTTTGTTCCTCGCCGTGTTGCAGGGCGACAGCAGCGGCTTGCAGCGTGACTTCGAACTGCGGCTGCAAGGCGAAGCCACGCAGTGGAAACTCACGTTGATCCCGCGCTCGCTGCTGCTCAAGCAAGTGTTCACCCAGATCAATATCGACGGCGGCGAACTGGTGCAAAAAATCGAGCTGCTGGAAACCCAGGGCGACAGCACCGTACTGCGCATGCAGGACAGCACCAGCAGCCAACCCTTGAGCGACGCGGAGCAACACGACTTTGCCGAGTGAACGCTGGTTGCCGCGACTGTTCCTGATCCTGCTGGTGGCCGTGTTGGCCCTGGCGGGTTGGCAATGGCGCCATGGCGCGCCGCTCTCGGCGAACCTGATGGAACTGGTGCCCGGCACCGCACCGGATGCGCTGGAACTGCGTGCCGAACAACGCATGCAGGAACCCCTGAACCGCGAAATGCTGGTGCTGGTGGGGCATGCCGACCGGCAACAAGCCGTGGCCATGGCGACGCAATTGGGCGAAGCCTGGCAAGCCAGCGGCCTGTTTGAGAAGGTTCAGTGGAACCTCCAAGCCGACCTGCCGGCCCTGCGTCAGCAGTTGCTGCAAGGCCGCCTCGCGATGCTTTCGGCCAAGGACCGCGAGCAACTGATCGACGAGCCCCAGGCGTTTATCCAGCAACGGGTTCAGGCGCTGTTCGACCCGTTCACCGGCTTCAGCCTGGTGCCGAGCCAGGACGATTGGCTGGGCCTCACCGGGCGTATCCAGAACAGCCAACCGCAGCACGGTTCGGTGCAGCTGGATATCGGCAGCGGCGCGTTGATCGCCGATGCCGACGGCAAAAGCTGGGTGCTGCTGCGGGCGCGCACCACTGGCAATGCCTTCGACATGAAACTGCCGCTGCAAGTGGCTGAATTACTCAAGGCCAGCCGCGAGCGGGCCGACCAGCAAGGCGCGCAATTGCTCGCGGCCAGCGGCCTGTTGTATGCGGCCAATGGTCAGCAGCAGGCGACGCGGGAAATCACCTGGGTCGGCGGCGGCGCGACTGCCGGGATCCTGTTATTGCTGCTGTTGGCATTCCGCCGCTGGCGTGTGCTGTTGGCGTTTGTGCCGGTGCTGGTGGGCATGCTGTTTGGTGCGGTGGCCTGTGTGGCGCTGTTCGGGCATATGCATGTGATCACGCTGGTGCTGGGCTCGAGCCTGATCGGCGTGGCGGTGGATTACCCGCTGCATTACCTGTCCAAGAGCTGGAGCATGAGCCCTTGGCGCAGTTGGCCGGCCTTGCGCCTGACCTTGCCGGGCTTGAGCCTGAGCCTGGCCACCAGTTGCATCGGTTACCTGGCCCTGGCGTGGACGCCGTTCCCGGCGCTGACGCAAATCGCGGTGTTCTCAGCGGCGGGCCTGGTGGGTGCTTACCTGTCAGCGGTATGCCTGCTGCCGGCCTTGCTCAAGGGCGTAGAACTGCGTCCGGCGCAATGGCCGCTGCGCATTGCCGAGTTTCTGCTGAGCGTGCGTGAGTCGCTGCTCAAGCGCCTGCCCAGTCCGGTGTTATTGGTACTGGTATTGGTGTTTTGCGCAGGCGGCCTATGGCACCTGAACAGCAAAAACGATATCCGCCAGTGGATCGGTGCGCCGCCGCAGTTGCTGCAGGAAGCCCAGGCCGTTGCGCGGATTACCGGGTTCCAGCCCACCAGCCAGTTCTTCCTGGTACGGGCGGACAATCAACCGCAATTGCTGGAGCGCCAGGCCGCGCTGAGTCAGCGTCTGGATCAGCTGGTGAACATGGACAAGCTCCAGGGTTACCTGGCGCTCAACCAGTTGGTCAGCCCACCGGCGGAGCAACAGCAACTGCGTGAAGCCCTGAACCAACTGCCGCAGTACTGGCAGCCATTGCTGGAGCTCGGCGTACCGGCCGCCGCCCTGCAAGCCGAGTTGGCCCAGTTGCAGGCCCTGCCCACCGAAGACATCGACGCGGCGCTGATCGGCCCGCTGGCGGAGCCGTGGCGCACACTATGGCTGGGGAATGTCGACGGTGGCGTGGCGGCGATGGTAAGCCTGCAAGGTTTGAACAACCCGGCCTTGCTGCGGGTACAGGCCCTGGATCTGCCCGGCGTGCAGTTGGTGGATCGCCTGGGCGACTTGAACCAGGTGTTTGCCGCAACGCAGATCAGCGCGGCAGAATTGAAATTGATGTCCTGCGTGTTGATCGTACTGTTGCTGATCCTGCCGTTCGGCTTCGGCGGGGCCCTGCGCATCGTCGCCCTGCCGCTGCTGGCGGCGCTGTGCAGCCTGGCCAGCCTGGGTTGGCTGGGGCAGCCGCTGACGTTGTTCAGCCTGTTCGGCCTGCTGTTGGTAACCGCCATCAGCGTCGACTACGCGATCCTGATGCGTGAACAAATTGGCGGCACCGCCGTGAGCCTGTTGGGCACACTGTTGGCGGCCGTGACTACTTGGCTATCGTTCGGCCTGCTGGCCATTTCCAGCACGCCGGCGGTGAGTAATTTTGGGCTATCGGTGAGCTTGGGGCTGGCATTCAGCTTCATGCTGGCACCGTGGGCCGCCCCGTCCGGGACAAGGAAGAAACGATGAGCAGCCAATACCTCAGCAAGAACTACGTCGAAGAAACCAAATTCGGCTTCTGGTTCCTGCGCAGCCACACCTGGCAGCACCATGTGCTGCGCGTGGCCATCAACGACCTGCGCAGCCTGTTCAGCGACCCGCTGCCGGTTGCTCCGGTGCTGCTGGACGCTGGCTGCGGCCAGGGCAAGTCGTTCCAGTACTTGCAGCAGGTGTTCGCCCCCGAGCGCCTGATCGGCCTCGACGCCGACCCACACAGCCTCGACCTGAGCCGCGCCGAAGCCGCGCGCCAAGGCATCGCCATCGAGTTGATCGGCAGCGATTGCGCGACCCTCGACGTGGCCGACGCCAGTGTCGATGTGCTGTTCTGTCACCAGACCTTCCATCACCTGGTAGAACAACATCGCGCGCTGAAAGAGTTCTATCGCGTGCTCAAGCCGGGCGGCTATCTGCTGTTTGCCGAGTCCACCGAGGCCTATATCGACACCTGGGTCATTCGCTGGCTGTTTCGTCACCCGATGCATGTGCAGAAAAGCGCCGAGGAGTACCTTGAGATGATTCGCGAGCAGGGCTTTGAGTTCGGCCCGCAGAACGTTTCGTACCCGTACCTGTGGTGGAGCCGCGCCACCGATTTCGGCCTGCTTGAGCGCTGGGGCCTGCGCCAGCCAAAACCGGCCGGCCAGCGCGAAGAAACCTTGGTCAACGTGGTTGCCCGCAAACCTCTGGCGAGCGCTGAAACATGATCCGAATGCTGTTGATCGGTTGCCTGTTGCTGCTGAGTGCCTGCGCCAGCCAGCCACCGTTGCCGTCGACCCCCCCGGTGCTGAGCCTGCCGTTGCAACTGCATGTGCAGCGCGAACAGGATGGCCAACGCCAGGACTGGCTGCTGGTGATGCAGCGCGAAGCCGGCGGGATTCGCTGGTCGATGATGGACCCGCTGGGCATTCCCCAGGCTCGGCAGAAGTTGATCAACGGCGCCTGGCAGGCCGACGGTCTGCTGCCGCCCAATCCCCAGGCGCGTGAATTGTTTGCCGCGCTGTTGTTCGCCCTCACCTCGGCGGATGAAGTCTCCAAGCTGTACCCCGGCACCCAGGAAATGGACTTGATCCGCACCCTGCCGTCCCGCTGGAAGATCACCTATCACTCCTCCCTGGTGTTTCGCGTGGACGTGATCGGGCAACACCTGACCTACCGCATCTCGCCGCTTGAGGCTGCACGATGACTGCCTACCTCAATGCCCTCGGCGTGATCTGCGCCCTGGGCCGCGACAAGCGCGAAGTCAGCCGCAACCTGTTTGCCGGCGACTGTTCCGGCATGGGCGCGGAAAGCGGCTGGGTGCCGGAGCGTGTGTTGCCGGTGGCGGGCGTGAAGGGTGAACTGGCAGCCATCCCGCCCGGGATGGAATCGCACCACAGCCGTAATAATCAGCTGTTGCTGGAAGCGGCGTTGCAGATTGACGGCGAGATCCGGCAAGCGATTCAGACGTTCGGTGCGTCGCGCATTGGCATCGTGCTCGGCACCAGCACCTCGGGCATCGATGAAGCCAGTCGTGGCATTGCCCACTACCTTGGGGAAAACCACTTCCCCGGCGACTACGACTACCTGCAACAGGAACTCGGCGCCCCGGCCAATTTCCTCGCCGACTGGCTGCAACTGAGCGGCCCGGCCTACGTGATTTCCACCGCCTGCACCTCCAGTGCGCGGGCGCTGATGAGTGCCCAACGCCTGTTGGACCTGGGCGTGTGTGATGCGGTGATTTGCGGTGGCGTCGACACCTTGTGCAAGCTGACCCTCAATGGTTTTTCGTCCCTGGAAGCCGTTTCGGCACAGCGCTGTAATCCGTTCTCGGCGAACCGCAACGGCATCAATATCGGCGAAGCTGCGGTGCTGTTCCTGATGAGCAAAACTCCGGCGCCGGTCGCGCTGTTGGGCAGTGGCGCCAGTTGCGATGCCCACCATATTTCTGCACCCGAACCCACCGGCAAGGGCGCCTTGCAAGCGATGCGCAAAGCCCTGGCCAGCGCAAAACTGACGCCCGGGCAGATCGGTTACCTGAACCTGCACGGCACCGCCACGCAACACAATGACGCCATGGAAAGCCTGGCGGTCGCGGCCCTGTTCCCGGGCGGCGTAGCCTGCTCGTCGACCAAACCCATGACCGGCCACACCCTGGGCGCCGCCGGCGCGCTGGAAGCGGCGTTCTGCTGGCTGAGCCTGGCGGAAGGCGTGGTGCCGCCCCATGTCTGGGATGGCCAGGCTGACCCCGACCTGCCCGTACTGAAGTGGGCGTCGCCCGGCGACACCCTGGAAAAACGCTGCCTGATGAGCAACTCGTTTGCTTTCGGCGGCTACAACGTCAGCCTGATTATCGGAGACGCCCCATGACTGATTGGCCGCTCGCCGAACTGCTGCCCCACGCCGGTGACATGATCTTGATCGATCAGGTCCTGAGCTTTGATGAAGAACAGATTCAGACCCGCCTGAGGGTCAAGCCCGGCGGGCTTTTCAACCGCGCCGACGGCAGCCTGCCCGCGTGGGTCGGCATTGAGTTGATGGCGCAAAGCGTCGCGGCCTACGCCGGTTGTCGCGCACGCCAGAAGGGTGAAGCCGTGGAGTTGGGCTTCCTGCTGGGCACGCGCAAATTCGAGTGCAACGTCGAGCACTTTCCCGCAGGCGCCGAGCTGACCATCCACGGCCTGCGCTCCCTGGAAGACGACAACGGCATGGGTGTGTTCGAATGCCACCTCACCGGCGACGGTATCCAGGCGAGTGCACGCTTGAACGTATTTCGACCGCCCCAGGCGGCCAACTATTTAGATGAATCGAAGGACACCACGCCATGACTGAATCCGTACTGGTTACCGGCTCCAGCCGTGGCATCGGCCGCGCTATCGCATTGCGCCTGGCCCAGGCCGGGCACGACATCGTGCTGCATTGCCGCAGCGGGCGCGCCGAGGCGGATGCGGTGCAGGTCGAAATCGAAGCCCTGGGGCGCAAGGCCCGGGTGTTGCAATTTGATGTGGTGGATCGCGCCAGCTGCAAGGAGATTCTGGAAGCCGACGTAGAAGCACATGGCGCGTATTACGGCGTGGTGCTCAATGCCGGGCTCACTCGCGATGGCGCGTTTCCAGCGCTCTCGGAAGACGATTGGGACGTGGTGATGCGTACCAACCTCGACGGGTTCTACAACGTGCTGCACCCGGTGATGATGCCAATGATTCGTCGTCGCGCCGCCGGGCGGATCGTGTGCATTACCTCGGTATCCGGGTTGATCGGCAACCGTGGCCAGGTCAACTACAGCGCGTCCAAGGCCGGTTTGATCGGCGCCGCCAAGGCCCTGGCCATCGAGCTGGGCAAGCGCAAGATCACCGTCAACTGCGTGGCTCCCGGGCTGATCGACACCGCGATGCTGGATGAAAACGTACCGGTGGAAGAATTGATGAAAATGATCCCGGCCCAACGCATGGGCACCCCGGAGGAAGTCGCCGGGGCGGTGAATTTCCTGATGTCGGCCGAAGCCGGTTACATCACCCGCCAAGTACTGGCCGTGAATGGAGGCCTGTGCTGATGAAACGGGTGGTGGTCACCGGCATGGCCGGCGTTACGTCCCTGGGCAGCGATTGGGCAACCATCGCCGCCAACTTCCGCGCCAACCGCAGCGGCATTCGGCGCATGGACGAGTGGGAGCGCTTCACCGAACTGAACACACGGCTGGCCGGGCCGATCGATGATTTCGTGGTGCCCGCCCACTGGACCCGCAAGCAATTGCGCAGCATGGGCCGGGTTTCGCGCCTGGCGGTATGGGCAGCGGAACAGGCGCTCAAAGACGCTGGCTTGCTGGGCGACGAGTCGATCAAGGACGGGCGCATGGGCGTGGCCTGCGGCTCGTCCACCGGCAGCACCGACGAGATCAAGGCCTTCGGCAATATGCTGCTGAACTCGGTGGCCGAGGGGCTGAATGCCAACTCCTACGTGCGCATGATGCCCCATACCACGGCGGCGAATATCAGCATCTTCTTCGGCCTTACTGGCCGACTGATCCCGACGTCCAGCGCCTGCACCAGCGGCAGCCAGGGCATCGGCTACGCCTATGAGGCCATCAAGTTCGGTCGCCTGCCGCTGATGTTGGCAGGTGGCGCCGAAGAGCTGTGCCCTACCGAAGCCATGGTGTTCGATGCGCTGTACGCCACCAGCCTGAAAAACGATGCACCACAAACCAGCCCGCGTCCCTACGACAGTGGCCGCGATGGCCTGGTGATTGGCGAAGGCGGCGGCATCCTGGTGCTCGAAGAACTGGAACACGCACTGGCCCGTGGCGCACACATCCACGCCGAAATCGTCGGTTTCGGCAGCAACGCCGACGGCCAGCACACCACCCGCCCGGAACAGGCCACCATGCGCCGCGCCATGGAGCTGGCCCTGGAAGATGCGGGGCTTGCGCCCGACGCCATCGGCTATGTGAACGGCCATGGCACCGCTACCGACCAGGGCGATATCGCCGAAACCCTGGCCACCAACAGCCTATTCGGCAGCCGCATGCCCATCAGTTCGCAGAAGAGTTTCCTTGGGCACACCCTGGGCGCATGCGGCGCGCTGGAGTCGTGGTTCAGCATCGAAATGATGAACCGCAACCAATACGTGCACACCTTCAACCTCGACGAGGTCGACCCGCGCTGCGGCGAGCTGGATTACCTGCAAGGCGAGTTCCGCGAGCTGCACAACGACTACGTGATGAACAACAATTTTGCCTTTGGCGGCGTCAACACTTCGCTGATTTTCCGCCGCTGGGCGTGATTTTTTTACTGACTGGAGAAATGGAATGTCTTCCCTGCTACGCGCAACACTGGTCGCTTTGGCCCTGCTCACCACCGCTGGCTGCACCAACAAACCGGTGCTCAACACCCAGCACGACTTGCCGGCGAACCCGCAGGTCAACGAAGAAAAAATGAAGCAGACCATTATCGCGGCCTTGAACAAACGCGAATGGGTCGTACAGCGCCTGAGCCCGCAGCTGGTACAGGCCGAGATCAACGTGCGCAACACATTCCACGCTGAAATCGACATCCGCTACACCGCCACCCGCTACGCCATCACCTACCGCGACAGCCGCGACCTGGGCTACAAGGACGGCAAGATCCACCGCAACTACAACCGCTGGGTGAGCATGCTGGACCGGGATATTCTGGCGGCGTTGCGCACCAATGGTGTGAGTGACAACGGGTCGGCCGCGCAGTTGTTCCAGCAGACCGGGACTTCGAAGCAGAACTGACAGGCCAGAAACGACAAAGTGTAGGAGCTGTCGAGCTTTAGCGAGGCTGCGATAGCGGTAGGTCAGGCAACACATTGCTGACAGTGCCGACGCCATCGCAGCCTCGCTAAAGCTCGACAGCTCCCACACTTCGCTCGGCTTGGCCTACTGACCCCTCGCCACAAGCAGCTCGACAAACGCCTTGGCCATCGGCGTTTGCTGGCCCTTACGCTGCACCAGCCACACCGCCGTCACCGCTTCCTGATCCAACAGCGTGCGGTAAACCACGCCATCAATGCGTATCCGCTGATACGACGCCGGCAACACCGAGACACCCAACCCCGCCGCCACCAGGCCGATGATGGTCATCGCCTCGCCTGCCTCTTGGGCGAAGTGCGGGCTGAAGCCGGCATCGCGCGCCAGGTTCAGCAACTGGGCATACAAGCCGCTGCCGTAAGTCCGCGGGAAAAATACAAACGGCTCTTCAGCCAATTGCGCCAGGTGCAAACCACGCTCACTGCCCTCCACCAACGGATGCCCTGCGTTCAGCACGGCCACCAAGGGCTCGCGCATCAGTTCCACGACGCTCAGGGAATCAGGCAACGGCAACGGTCGCATCAACCCCACCTGTATCGACTCATCCACCAGCGACTCGGCCACTTCCGTGCTGCTCATCTCCTGCAAATTCAGATGCACCGCCGGGAACGCCTGGCGAAAGGCGAAGATCGCCTGTGGGATGCTGGAGTTGAATGGCGCGGAAGAAGTGAAGCCAATCTTCAACTCCCCCAGTTCACCCAGCTGTGCCCGACGCGCCACGTCCGCCGCTTTATCCACCTGCGCCAGCACCAGACGCGCCTCTTGCAGGAACAACCGGCCCGCCTCGCTCAGCTCGACCCGACGATTGGTACGCTCGAACAACCGCGCCCCAATCTCCTGCTCCAGTGCCTGGATCTGCTGGCTCAGCGGCGGCTGGGAGATGCCCAGCACTTGCGCGGCGCGGCCAAAGTGCAGCTCTTCAGCCACGGCGATGAAGTAACGCAGGTGGCGCAATTCCATGAAAACCTCATTAGGTCGTAAAAGCTCTTAAACAGGTCGAACAATATATTGGAAAGAATCATTAGCGAGCTATATTCTTTTTTGCATTGTCAGCCCTGGCAGTCTTTCCTCCCCGAGGTCCCGCGTGAAATCTGCTGTCGCTCCGCTTGCTCAAGAAGTACCGCCCACCGCCCTCGATGAAGTGGTGGCACAACTCAACGAGCAGTACATCGAAAAAGGCACCCCGATGTTCATGCGCACGGTGCTGGCGCTGTTTTCCGGCGGTTTCGCCACCTTTGCCCTGCTCTACTGCGTACAGCCGATGATGCCGGCGCTGTCCCACGAATTTTCCATCAATGCTGCGCAAAGCAGCCTGATCCTCTCGGTAGCCACCGGCATGCTCGCCATTGGCCTGCTGATCACCGGTCCGATTTCCGACACCCTGGGGCGCAAGCCGGTCATGGTTGCCGCGCTGTTCTGCGCCGCGCTGGCCACCATCGCCAGCGGCCTGATGCCGACCTGGGAAGGCATCCTGCTGATGCGCGCACTGGTAGGCCTGTCCCTCAGTGGCCTGGCAGCGGTGGCCATGACCTACCTGAGCGAAGAGATCCACCCGCAACACATCGGCCTGGCCATGGGCCTGTATATCGGCGGTAACGCTATTGGCGGCATGAGCGGGCGCTTGATCATCGGTGTGCTGATCGACTTCGTCAGCTGGCACACGGCGATGCTGATCATCGGCGCCCTGGCACTGATCGCGGCCACGGTGTTCTGGAAAATCCTCCCCGAATCGCGCAACTTCCGCGCCAGCACCCTCCACCCACGCAGCCTGATGGACGGCTTCACCATGCACTTCAAGGACGCCGGCCTGCCGTGGCTGTTCCTCGAAGCCTTCGTGCTGATGGGCAGCTTCGTCACGATGTTCAACTACATCGGCTACCGCTTGCTTGCCGAGCCGTACGACTTGAGCCAGGCGGTGGTCGGCCTGCTGTCGCTGGTCTACCTCTCAGGTATCTACAGCTCGGCGAAAATCGGCTCCCTGGCCGACCGCCTGGGCCGCCGTCGCGTACTGTGGGCAACCATCGTGCTGATGCTCGGGGGCATCGCCCTGACGCTGTTTACCCCGCTGTGGCTGGTGGTTCCCGGCATGCTGATCTTCACCTTCGGCTTCTTCGGCGCCCACTCGGTGGCCAGCAGCTGGATCGGCCGCCGCGCGCTAAAAGCCAAGGGCCAGGCGTCGTCGTTGTACCTGTTCAGTTACTACGTCGGGTCGAGTATTGCGGGGACGGCGGGTGGTTTCTTCTGGCACTACGCCGGGTGGAACGGGATTGGCGGGTTTATCGTTGCGCTGTTGATCGTCGCGCTGCTGGTGGCGTTGAAGCTGGCGAAGCTGCCGCCGTTGCAGGAAGCCAAGGCTTAATCTCCGCGCACAAAAAAGCCCGGCATCTGCCGGGCTTTTTCATTGCCGCGCGATCACTCGTGATACTGCGCCGACAACTCATGCACCGCCCGCAGGAACGCGCCTGCGTGCTCTGGATCAACTTCCGGGGTGATGCCATGGCCAAGGTTGAATACGTGACCGCTGCCTTTGCCGTAGCTGGCGAGGATGCGGCCCACTTCAGTACGGATGGCTTCCGGCTTGGCGTACAGCACGGTGGGGTCCATGTTGCCTTGCAGCGCGACCTTGTTGCCCACGCGACGACGGGCTTCGCCGATGTCGCAGGTCCAGTCCAGGCCGAGCGCGTCGGCGCCAGCGTCGGCGATGCTTTCCAGCCACAGGCCGCCGCCCTTGGTGAATAGGATGACCGGCACTTTGCGGCCTTCGTGTTCGCGGATCAGGCCGCTGACGATTTTGCGCATGTAGGCCAGGGAGAATTCCTGATACGCCGCCGCCGACAGGTTGCCGCCCCAGGTATCGAAGATCTGCACAGCTTGGGCGCCGGCCATGATCTGGCCGTTCAGGTAGGAGGTGACCGACTGCGCCAGCTTGTCCAGCAGCAGGTGCATGGCTTGCGGGTTGTCGTAGAGCATGGCCTTGGTCTTGCGGAAGTCTTTCGACGAGCCGCCTTCGACCATGTAGGTGGCCAGGGTCCACGGGCTGCCGGAGAAGCCGATCAGCGGCACGCGGCCATTGAGCTCGCGGCGGATGGTGCTGACCGCGTCCATGACGTAACCCAGGTCCTTGTGGGGATCGGGGATCGGCAGGGCTTCGATATCGGCCAGGGTGCTGACGACTTTCTTGAAACGCGGGCCTTCGCCGGTTTCGAAGTACAGGCCTTGGCCCATGGCATCAGGGATGGTCAGGATATCGGAGAACAGGATGGCCGCATCCAGCTGTGGATAGCGGTCCAGGGGTTGCATGGTGACTTCGCAGGCGAACTCCGGGTTCATGCACAGGCTCATGAAGTCGCCGGCGTGGGCGCGACTGGCGCGGTATTCCGGCAGGTAGCGACCAGCCTGGCGCATCATCCACACAGGGGTGACGTCCACGGGTTGCTTGAGCAGGGCACGAAGGAAACGGTCGTTCTTGAGGGCAGTCATGTCGGCATCCGCAAAAAAAGTGCGGGCATTTTCTCAGAGCGCGACGCAAAAGGCACGGCAAGAGCCGTGCCTTTTGTCTATCGGGTCAATTTGTCGCGGATATGAAAGCGCCACAAAACAAATGTGGGAGCGGGCTTGCTCGCGAAAGCGGTGGGTCAGCCAACACATCTGGTGACTGATATACCGCATTCGCGAGCAAGCCCGCTCCCACATTTTGATCCCATTTCAATCCGGGATCGGGGTCAGACCTGCAGGTAATCCAGGATACCTTCGGCGGCGTTGCGGCCTTCGAAGATGGCCGTCACTACCAGGTCAGAACCGCGCACCATGTCGCCACCGGCGAAGATTTTCGGGTTGCTGGTCTGGTGTTTGTACTGGCCTTGTTCCGGGGCTACAACGCGGCCCTGGCTGTCGGTCTGGATTTCGAACTGCTCGAACCACGGCGCCGGGCTTGGGCGGAAACCGAAGGCGATGACCACGGCGTCTGCCGGGATGATCTCTTCGGAACCCGGGATCGGCTCTGGGCTGCGACGGCCACGGGCGTCCGGTTCGCCGAGACGGGTCTCGACCACTTTCACGCCTTCGACGCGGTCTTCACCGACGATAGCGATGGGCTGGCGGTTATAGAGGAATTTCACGCCTTCTTCCTTGGCGTTCTTCACCTCTTTGCGCGAGCCCGGCATGTTGGCTTCGTCACGACGGTAGGCACAGGTCACCGACTTGGCACCCTGGCGAATCGAAGTACGGTTGCAGTCCATCGCGGTGTCACCACCGCCCAACACCACGACCTTCTTGCCTTTCATGTCGACGAAATCTTCCGGCGACTTTTCAAAGCCCAGGTTGCGGTTGACGTTGGCGATCAGGAAGTCCAGAGCGTCGTACACGCCCGGCAGGTCCTCACCGGCAAAGCCGCCCTTCATGTAGGTGTAGGTGCCCATGCCCATGAACACGGCATCGTATTCTTCGAGCAGTTGCTCCATGGTCACGTCCTCG
>Ga0207713_1002115_pt1 | contig 14800 bp, 16 predicted proteins | sample KBSS64metaG_FD_184404 | JGI IMG/M metagenome (GOLD analysis project Ga0207713, IMG submission 184404) | Switchgrass rhizosphere microbial communities from Kellogg Biological Station, Michigan, USA - KBS S6-4 metaG (SPAdes) (version 2) | ecosystem: Host-associated > Plants > Roots > Rhizosphere >...
GCTCAAGCAGTGGAGCGAGAACCGTATTAACCGCCTGCGCCACAGCGCCGCGGAGGAATGATTCATGTCGATCGAAGTTCGTAACGTCAGCAAGCGCTTCAACAGCTTCCAGGCCCTGAACGCCATCAACCTGGACATCAACAGCGGTGAACTGGTGGCTTTGCTTGGCCCGTCGGGCTGCGGCAAGACCACCCTGCTGCGCATCATTGCCGGCCTGGAAACCCCGGACCAGGGCAACATCGTGTTCCATGGCGAGGACGTGTCCGGCCACGACGTGCGTGATCGCAACGTCGGCTTCGTGTTCCAGCACTATGCGTTGTTCCGCCACATGAGCGTGTTCGACAACGTCGCCTTCGGCCTGCGCATGAAGCCCAAGGGTGAGCGCCCGAGCGAGAGCAAGATCGCCGAAAAGGTCCACGAACTGCTGAACATGGTGCAGCTGGACTGGCTGTCCGACCGCTACCCCGAGCAACTGTCAGGTGGCCAGCGCCAGCGTATCGCCCTGGCCCGCGCCCTGGCGGTGGAACCCAAGGTACTGCTGCTGGATGAGCCGTTCGGTGCGCTCGACGCCAAGGTGCGCAAGGAATTGCGCCGCTGGCTGGCGCGGCTGCACGAGGACATCAACCTGACCTCGGTGTTCGTCACCCACGACCAGGAAGAAGCCATGGAAGTGGCCGACCGCATCGTGGTGATGAACAAGGGCGTGATCGAGCAGATCGGTTCGCCGGGCGAGGTATACGAGCAGCCGGCCAACGATTTCGTCTACCACTTCCTCGGTGATTCCAACCGCCTGGCCTTGAGCGAGGGGCACCATGTGCTGTTCCGTCCGCACGAGGTGTCGCTGTCGCGGCATGAGACCGAGGGGCACCATGCGGCCGAGGTGCGCGATATCCGCCCGCTGGGCGCGACCACGCGGGTGACCTTGAAGGTGGAAGGGCAGAGCGAGCTGATCGAGGCAGAGGTGGTCAAGGATCACGACAGCCTGACCGGGCTGGCGCGCGGGGAGACGCTGTTCTTCCGGCCGAAGGTCTGGCAGAAGGTGGCGGATATCTGAGCCGCGTTGAGTGATGAAAAACCCGGGCATGGTCCCGGGTTTTTTTATGGCCTGCTCCTACAGGAGCACGCGATCCCTTGTAGGAGCGGCCTTGCGTCGCGAAACGAGGGCGAAGCCCTCGCGGCAATCTGATGCCTTGCGCGAATATTTCATATGCCCACAAAGCATCGACTGATCACCAATCTTCCACACCCCGCGAAACCCGCGGGCTAGAGGCATTCAGTCGAAACCATTATTCCTTAATAGTCTAACTTTAATTTTAAACATTACTTTAAGAGATAAGCCCCTGCCCCCGATGATTCAGCCACACACCTGAATCAAGAACGCCAGGAGTTTGATCAATGGGTAATGTCCAGTCGGCCGTCAGGGCCTACGACCAGCCATGGCGCCCGAGCCCGGGTGACCTGGTCGAGCTTGGACGGACACTTCGCCTGCCTCTGGGCCAGCTGCGCCTGCAACGCACCCCGGTCAGCGGCCTCAAGCGCCGTGACAAGTTGGCGCTGGGCTTGCTGGTACTGGCTCTGCACGGCGCCGCCGCCTACTGGGTCAGCCAGGCCCCCACGCCCGCGCTTCCCGTGGTGCCGCCACAGATTCCGCCCATGACCATCGAGTTTGCCGCGCCCGCGCCGCCGGTGGTGCAACCGCCACCGCCAGCCCCGGCACCGCCGGTGGTCGAGCCACCGCCACCGGTGATCGACGAGTTGGCCGCCAAGCCCAAGCCCAAGCCGAAACCCGTGCCCAAGCCGGTGGCCAAGCAGCCGCCCAAGCCCCAGCCGAAGCCGGTAGAAGCCCCGCCAGCACCTGCTCCGGTCGCTGCCCCGGCACCGCCTGCGCCACCCGCGCCGGCCCCGGTCACGCCGCCGTCGGCCAATGCCGCGTACCTGAAGAACCCGGCGCCGGAGTACCCGCAAATGGCCCAGCGCCGGGGTTGGGAAGGCACTGTGCTGCTGCGCGTGGAGGTGCTGCCCAGCGGCAAGCCGGGGCAGATCCAGATCCAGCAGAGCAGCGGCCGCGACGCCCTCGACGCCGCCGCGCTGGCAGCGGTCAAGCGCTGGAGCTTCGTCCCCGCCAAGCAGGGCGATGTGGCCCAGGCCGGCTGGGTCAGCGTGCCAATCGATTTCAAGCTTCGTTAACTTTTTCGCAGAACACAGGAAGACATCATCATGAGCCTGCTGGCATCCCCCCTCGAGTCCGTTGAAAGCGCAGTCATCTGGCTGCTGGTCGGTTTTTCCGTCGCCACCTGGGGCCTGGCCCTGGTCAAGGTCGCGCAGTTCGTGCGGCTGAAGAATCAGGACAAGCGCTTCCACCAGCAGTTCTGGGCCGCCTCCAGCCTGGACTCGGCCGCCGAACTCAGCCACGAGCTGCCTGGCCCGGCTGCCCGCGTTGCCCAGTCCGGCTACGCTGCCATCGCCGTCGGCGACACCCAGGCCAGCGATCTGAGCCACGCCATCAACCACCAGGACCGCCTCGAACGCGCCCTGCGCCAGCAGATCGTGCGTGAACGCCGTTCGCTGGAGACCGGCCTGGCGGTAGTCGCCAGTATCGGCAGCACTTCGCCCTTCATCGGCCTGTTCGGCACGGTATGGGGCATCATGGAAGCACTCAAAGGCATCAGCGCGGCAGGTTCTGCCAGCCTGGAAACGGTCGCTGGCCCGATTGGCGCGGCGTTGGTCGCCACCGGCGTGGGTATCGCCGTCGCGGTGCCGGCGGTGCTGGTCTACAACTACTTCCTGCGCCGCCTCAAGCTGACGGCGGCCGACCTGGATGACTTCGCTCACGACTTCTACAGCCTGGCGCAGAAGAGTGCCTTCCGCGTGCTGGTGCACCCTGCCGTGCACAAGGCCCAGGCCGGTTTCACCCAGCCGGTGAAGGAGGCGTCCTGATATGGCCTTTTCGACCCAGGACAGCGACGAAGTCCTCAGTGAAATCAACGTCACGCCGCTGGTGGACGTCATGCTGGTGCTGCTGGTGGTGTTCATCGTCACCGCGCCGCTGCTGACCAACGCCATCCCGATCAACCTGCCCAAGACCGAAGCCGTGGCCCCGGTGGAACAGAAAGACCCGCTGGTGGTGAGCATCGACGGTGGCGGCAAGCTGTTCATCAACAAGGACGAGATCCAGCCGGACCTGCTGGAAAGCAACCTCAAGGCAGCCAAGGACAAGGACGCCGATGTGCGTGTGCAGCTACAGGCCGACGATGGCGTGAACTATGGCGAAGTGGCGCGGGCCATGGCGGCGATCGAGCGCGCCGGGATCAGCAAACTGGCGGTAATAACTGCACGGTAATCTTCAATCCTCTTCAGGCAAGTGACTCTCGCAAGTGCGTTGGGGCCATATCTCTTGGCAGGGGTTGGCCCTTTTTTTTGCCTGCCAGCTGAGTAATGTTTTGGTTATTAATAAATAGCTTCTTATTCCTTTACGAATATAACTACCTCCCTATACTGGTCTCCAAGCACGCAAACTTACTGGAGGCGTCCCCATGCGCAATGAGTCGATTCGTTACCTGATTGTGCCGGGCTGGCAAGGATCGCCAGACAACCATTGGCAGAGTCACTGGCAGCGCACGCTGCCCAACAGCGCCCGGGTCGAGCAGCATGACTGGCTCACTCCGCAGCGCAGCGACTGGGTGCAGGCGTTGGAGCAGGCGATTGCCGCCGAACGCTCGCCGGTGATTCTCATCGCGCACAGCCTGGGCTGCGTCACCGTTGCCCACTGGGCCGCGCAGGCCAGCCCGGCCCTGCTGCGCCAGGTGCGCGGCGCACTGCTGGTGGCCCCGGCGGATGTCGAGCGGCCCACCTGCGCGCCGGCCCTGCGCAACTTCGCGCCGATCCCGCTGCAGGCGCTGCCGTTTCCCAGCCAGGTGGTCAGCTCCGACAACGACCCGGCGGTGAGCGTGCCGCGGGCCTTGTACCTGGCCCAGGCCTGGGGCGCCGAGGCGGGCCTGCTGAGCAATGCCGGGCACATCAACGTCAAGTCCGGCCACGAGCGCTGGGAACAAGGCTTCGCCTACCTGTATCGCCTGCAAAGCCGGGTCGAGCAGCGCGCATTGCGCCGCGCCTGATCGACCCCGACCGTTCACCGTTTGCCTGACGCCCGGCCACCATGGCCTGGGGTGGGAGTTTTTCATGACTTTGCAAAACCCGTTTGGCCAGCCGCTGCTGACCTTCCCTGAACTGGACAAGAGCCCCCTGAGCATCCGTGCCAAGGCGCTGGTGTTCATCGACCCGCGCTCGCAGCAGTTGCGCCAGGCCCTGGAGCAACTGGCGCCGCAACCGGTACCGGTGCTGATCCGCGGCGAGACCGGTACCGGCAAGGAACTGCTGGCACGGCAGATCCACCGGGCCAGCGACCGCCCTGGCCTGTTCGTCTCGGTCAACTGTGCCGCCATCAGCCCGACCTATGCCGATGCCGAACTGTTCGGCTACAGCGCGGGCAGCCAGGGCGGCACGGCCAGCAGCCGCGCCGGCTGGTTCGGTTCGGCCAATGGCGGCACCTTGTACCTGGACGAGATCGCCGACTTGCCGTTGGCGATCCAGGGCAAATTGCTGGCGGCCCTGGAAAACCGCGAGGTCACCCGGGTCGGTGCGCAGCAACCGCAGCCGGTGGATGTGCGCCTGGTGGCCGCGACCAGCATTGACCTGGCGAGGGTGGTGAAGGCCGGGCGCTTCAACGAACGGCTGTACCAGTACCTGCGCGAGGGCGCGCTGGAACTGCCGCCGCTGCGCGAGCGCCGGGGCGATATCCTGCCCCTGGCCGAGTACTTCGTGGGCATCTACAGCGTGCGCCTGCAGCGCCCGCTGGCGTTGATCAGCGAGGCCGCACAGCAGGTACTGGAAGCGCATGCATGGCCGGGCAACACCCGCGAACTGGAGAACGTGATTCACTTCGCCTTGCTGGTGAACGACGGGGACGAGCTGCTGCCGGAAGACCTCGACCTGCCGAACCCCGTGCGCTAGACGCGCTAATAAGCAAAGCGGATGGTGGCAGTTTGTTTTTGGAATAAGCAGCTAATTAAAAGATATTGTTACGGAATAAAAAATCTCGGTATTGTCCGCCTCACGCCCGCCGGTGAAACGGTTGGGCACCCGACTTCGCCATCCGCGATGGCCCAGATCCAGAACAAGGAACACCATGAAGAAGACCCTGCTGACCACTGCCCTGGCCGCCGCCCTGTCGTTCGCTGGCCTGGCATCCGCCGCCGAGAAACTGGTCGTAGCCGCCACCCCGGTGCCGCACGCCGAGATCCTTGAACTGATCAAGCCGACCCTGGCCAAGGAAGGTGTGGATCTGCAGATCAAAGTCTTCACCGACTATGTGCAGCCGAACGTGCAGGTTGACCAGAAGCGCCTCGACGCCAACTACTTCCAGACCCTGCCGTACCTGCAGAACTTCAACGAGGGCAAGGGTACCCACCTGGAAACCGTGGTCGGCGTTCATGTCGAGCCGTTTGGTGGCTACTCGAAGAAGGTCAAGAGCCTGAGCGAGCTGAAAGAAGGCGCCAGCGTTGCCATCCCTAACGAGGGCAGCAACAGCGGTCGCGCTCTGCTGCTGCTGCAGAAGGCTGGCCTGATCACCCTGAAAGACCCGAAGAACGCCCTGGCGACCCCGAAAGACATCGCCGAGAACCCGAAGAAGCTGAAGTTCCGCGAGCTTGAGTCGGCCATGCTGCCGCGCGTGCTGGACCAGGTCGACCTGGACATGATCAACACCAACTACGCCCTGGAAGCCGGCCTGAACCCGGCCAAGGATGCGCTGGTGATCGAGGGTGCCGACTCGCCGTACGTGAACTTCCTGGTAGCCCGCCCGGACAACAAGAACAGCGAGGCCATCCAGAAGCTGGCCAAGGCGCTGACCAGCCCTGAGGTGAAGGAATTCATCGCCAAGAAGTACCAGGGTGCGGTACTGCCAGCGTTCTGATTCGTTCGTTGTGATGTGAAAACGCCGACGCATTTGCGTCGGCGTTGTTGTTTGTGGCTGGCGGGGAAGGGTGAGCTGGCTTCACTGGCCTCTTCGCGGGTAAACCCGCTCCCACAGGGGCAGCGCTGTAACGGTGGGAGCGGTTTTATCGAGGCGTCGAACCGCCGCGAAAGGGCCGGTACAGGCTCACGCGGACCCAGCCCCACCCAAGGCCCGGCGCAGTGCCAGCAGCCATAGCAGTTGTTCGTTCGAGTCAGGCGAGCAGGGGCTGTTCATCGTTATCGTCCTTGTTGGTGATGGCCTTGCAAGTCACGGTGTGTGGCTGTTTGAGCGTGTCGTTGCAGGAAAGTTTCGACTGCCCGCCCGGCAATCTCAAGCCTTGTGCGGCAGCCAGTTGAGCAAGAATTCATTCACCACCCGCGGGTTCTCCAGGCTGGAGATATGCCCCGCAAACGGAATCTGCGCCGCCAGGCAGCCAATGATGCGCGCCATTTCGTTGGACTCTTCAGGCGGCCGTGGAATGTCCTGGTCGCCACAGACCACCAGGGTCTTGTCGCCCTTCAGCTCGCCCAGACGCCCCAACAGGTCGGGCCGCCCGAAGATCACCCGCCCCATCGGGTCGAGGCTGTTGCGAATCACCTCGGCACTGCTTGCCTTCAGCGCCGCCCGGAAGCCGTCGCGCACCTCGGGCACCGTCTTCCCACCGGCATGGAAGAAGATCGGCACGACGATATCCAGCAGTGGCTCCGGGAACAGCCCCGCCGCACTCGCCGCATCCAGCAAACCGAAGTACTTCAGCCGGGTCGCCTCGGGTTCGGCACCGAGGTAGGTGTCCATCAGCACCAGGCGCTCGACCCGTTCGGGGTGCTCGATGGCCAGCTGCGCACCCCACATGCCGCCAACCGACAGGCCGACCAGGTGGCACTTGGCAATATCCAGCGCGTCCAGCAGGGCCAGGTGCTGACGGGCCAGGGCACTCATGTCGGTGGTGGTGGCGGGCGGGGCATCGGAATCGCCGTGGCCCCAGAGTTCGGGGACGATGACTCGGAAGTGCCGTGACAGGGCCGCGATCTGTGGCTGCCACATCTCGGCCGACCACAGGTAGCTGTGGCCGAGCAGCACCGGGAAGCCCTGGCCCTGGTCGACATAGCTCATGCGTGCGCCGTCGATTTCGATGAAGTGTTTTTGCATTGAAAGGGTCTCGGCTGAGGGCGTTGTAGGGTATTCGAAAGCGTCGGGGCTGCTTCACAGCCCCTTCAAGGTGATGGTACTAACCGAAGGGTGCTCTGTGCCGGAATGACGCCCATCTGCGCCCGCTGGTACTTGCCTTCGACGTACCCCTCGGCCTGATCCGAGAAATACCGGTCGAACGGCACGCCACTCTGCCCGACCGGGTTGCTGGTCAGTGCCTGCCCGGCATCGGCGAAATCGATCAGACGCCGGGTTGATGGCCCATAGGTCACCGGCCACGGCGCCGGGCCAATCTTCGCCGAGAGGTTGTTCGGCACTTCATGGGTACCGGGCGCGGCGAATGGCCCAACGTTGAACAGCAGGTTCAGCGGCTTTTTCACCCCAAGCGGGTGGCTGTGGGTCAGGGTATGGGCCTTGCCCCACTGCCAGCTGGCGGGGTCGCTGCCCAGGGTGTCGCGCAGGTGTTTCAGGCTGTTCTGCCACGCCGTGCGCACGACGGCGGTACGGTCGGTACGCTGGTTGCCGCCGCGGGTATTCCACCAGGGCGAATCGGCATCGGCGGCCAGACGCGGCAGCGCGGCATCGATCGCGCGGGTGCTGATCAGTACCGGGAACCAGGTGTCGCCCAGGTCGTCATGCAACGCGGCATAGGCCAGTTCGTAGAGGAACTGGTTGAACAGCGTGGCACTGGTGGAGTCCAGCGGGTAGTCGCCGCGCCAGGCTGCAAGCTGCTCGACCAGTTCCTTCTCTTCGTCACCCTGAGCGACCTGGCGCAGCGTCGCCAACAGAGGCGCCAGGGTACGCGGGCCGTAATCGCTGGCAGTATCGAGCTGCAGCGCCTGGCTGTTCTGCGTGTCCCATTTCACCTCCGGATTGGCCAGCTGGCGATCGAGCTGGCGGCCGCGATCGGCGAGGTTGTAGTAGCCGGGTATCGGCACCACGGCCGGTGGCTGGTAGTTGGCCGAGACGATATAGCCGCTGGCCGGGTTCTCCTGCTGCGGGTTGACGCTGAACGGGTAGAAACCGGGTTTGTCGGCCTGGCGGCTGGCGCCGTCGAGGATGAACGCCGGGTTCACTCCGTCGGGGCGAATCGGCAGTTTCGCCGCCGCCCACCAGCCGATATCGCCGCGGGCGTTGGCCCAGACGAAATTCAGCCCCGGCGCCTGAACCTTGGCAGCCGCTTCGCGCATCTTGCCCAGGCTGTCGGCGCGGTTGAGCTGATAGAAACCTTCGAGGATCGGGTTCTCGGTTTCGAGGAATGCCCACCACATGGCAATCGGCCGGGGCCCGGCCGTGGTGCCGAGGACTTCGTTGACGATTGGCCCGTGGCTTGAGCGACGCAGGTTGAGGGTGACCGGTTGCTGGCCTTTGACCGCAATCGTCTGTTCGGTTTTTTCCAGTGTCTGCCACTGGCCGTCGATCATCACCTGGTCGGCGTTGGCAGGGTTGGTCTTTTCCGCGATCAGGTCGACGTCATCGTTCTGGAACATGGTCAGGCTCCAGCCGAAATCACGGTTGTGCCCCAGCATCGCGAACGGGTTCAGCGCCTGGAAGTAGCCATACAGGCTGAAGCCGGGGGCCGACAGCTCGGCCTCGTACCAGACCGCAGGAACCGCAAAGCTGATGTGCGGGTCACCGGCCAGCAAGGGTTTGCCACTGCGGGTGCGGCTGCCGGAAACGGCCCAGGCATTACTGCCTTCGAACTGCGGGATGCCGGCTTCGACCAGGGCTTGGTGGCTGGCGCGGGCCATGGCTTCGAGGCTTTGCCAGTCGGCAGCGGCCAGTGGCGTGCCGAGGGCGCCCTGCGGCTGCCAGTTAAGGTCGAAGATTTTCAGGTACTGCGGGCCAAGCTGGTCGAGGATGTAGGTCAGCGCAGGCTCGGTGCGAAAGGCCGCAGCGAAACTGTAGGCCAGATAACCGGCGATGCTCAGGGTGTCTTCGGCAGTGAACGGCCGTGGCGTGATGCCGATCAGGTCGAACTCCATCGGTTTGGGGTGGCTGGCCTGCCAGGCGTTGACGCCCTCGAGGTAGGCCTGCAAGGCTTGCCAAGCGGGGGATTGGTGGTCCTGGCGCTGGGCCATCAACGCGGCCTGTTCACGGATACGCAGGCTGCGGAACAGGGTATCGGTGGGTAGCAGCTTGTCGCCCAGTACTTCGGCCAGTTCGCCACGGGCCAGGCGCCGCATGATCTCCATCTGGAACAATCGGTCCTGGGCATGCACGTAGCCCAGTGCGCGGTACAGGTCCGCTTCGCTCTGGGCTTGCAGATGGGGCACGCCACGGGCGTCGTAGCGCACGCTGACCGGTGCCTGCAGACCGGCCATGGCCACCTCGCCCTCGCGCTGCGGCAGCTTGCCGTGCACGTACCAGTAACCGGCGCCAGCGGCCACCGCAACGACTACGGCCAACAGGGTCAGGCTGCGCTTCATCGGTACTCCTTGTGAACAGATCAGTTGGCCCAAGGACAATAGCAGCCCACCGCCAGGGTGTTGGAGGCGTTGACTGTGCGACCGGACAGCAGCGCCTTGAGGATTGGCTCGATGAAACTGTTGCTGGCGTTGCACACCGCACCTTCGCTGTAAGGGCCGAAGTAGGCCAGGTTGCCCTGGCGGTCCCAGATGGCCACGGCTGGGGAGGCGGGCAGGTGCTCGCTACCGGGCAGGCTGGCGATGGCTTGAAGGCTGGCGAGGTTGGCGGGCAGCAGGCCGTGGCTGCCGGGCTTTTGCACGACGTGGAACGACACACCCTTGTCGGCGAACTGGCTAATCAGGTCGCCAAGGTGCTGCTGGTTGCCGACGTTGCATGGGCAGGCCGGGTCCCAGAAATGCACCACGCGGATCGGGCCGGGGCCGGCGAGTTCGGCAGGCAGATGCAGCTGGCTGCCGTCGAACAGCGTGGCCTGGTTGTCGAACGGGCGCAGGTAGCGGGACTGGAAGGTGGCGTAGGCCTGCCAGAGCACAATGGCGCAGAGCATGAGTGCGAGGGCAGCCAAAATCTGTTTGATGTTCAGAATCTTCATGAATTTTCCGCGGCCTTCTTGTAGGAGCGGCCTTGTGTCGCGAAAGGGCTGCAAAGCAGCCCCGAGATTTCAGCAGCGCTGCAGAGATTGCTGGGGCCGCTTTACGGCCCTTTCGCGACACAAGGCCGCTCCCACAATTGATCTGTGCTGCCTGTTCGAGGTGAGCAAGCTTGCCACGACGCCAGCCAGAGCTGAATATCGCAGATCAATACTCGCTCCGTCGTGGATGTACCCGATGCCCGCTGCCTTTCACCCCGATATCCTGCGTGCCAGCCTCGCGCCGTTGGCCAGGCGCCAGCCGTTGTCCACGCAGGCGCAGGACTATCAACGCTTCTATGGCTTGAACCTGCCGGCGCAGAGCTGGCTGGGCGGCTTCCAGGCGGCGGGCTTCGAGCTGGTCGGGCAAGTCTGGCTGCCTGAAAAGCCGCAAGCGACACTGTTCCTGCTGCACGGTTACTACGACCACATGGGCCTCTATCGGCATGTGATCGAATGGGCGCTGAAGCTCGGTCATGCGGTGATCAGCTGTGACCTGCCAGGTCACGGCCTGTCCAGTGGCGAGCGCGCCAGCATCAGTGATTTCGCGGTTTACCAGCAGGTCCTGGACGCCTTGTTCGAACAGGCGCGTGGCCTTGAACTACCCCGCCCCTGGCATCTCTGCGGGCAGAGCACCGGTGGCGCCATCGCCGTGGATCACCTGCTGCACCAGGGCGAGCGCAGCCCGATCGATGGCGAGGTGATTCTGCTGGCGCCGCTGGTAAGGCCACGGTCGTGGCGCTGGTCGAAGTTCAGCTATCGGGTGCTGCGCCATTTCGTCAACGGCATCGAGCGGCGCTTCAGCGAGAACACCAACGACCCGACGTTCCTGCCCTTCCTCGAAGCCGACCCGCTGCAACCGCGGCGGCTGCCCACCGCCTGGGTCGGCGCCTTGATCGCCTGGGTAAAGCGTATCGAGGCGGCGCCGCACTGCGCGCGGCGGCCGCTGATCGTGCAGGGGGAAGCAGATGGTACGGTGGATTGGCCGCATAACCTCGAAGTGCTCAAGGCCAAGTTCAGCGAGCCGCAGATCCTGATGTTGCCCCAAGCCCGCCACCACCTGGCCAACGAGCTGCCGGACATTCGCCGGCGCTACTTCGACTTCATCAAGCAGCGCCTGGGCTGATCACTTGAGGTCGGCGCTGTTCTGGCCCACGGCCAGGCCGGCACGCACGGCAGCCACGGCGGCTTGGTAATAGGCCTTGCCGTCCGGCGATTCGGCGAAGGTGGCGAACTCCTCCAGCTCGTCATCGGACAGGTCGCGGTAGACGTACAACAAGGTGTTGTTCAGGTCTTCGCCGATCTGCCCCATCAGCCGCTGGCGCTGGCCGTCGAGCAGGCCCTGGGCCTGGCTGGCGCCGAACAGGCCGGGGATCATCGAACTCAGGCTGTCGGCGGCCACCCCGGCAATCGCCAGGCTGACTTCGGCGCCGGCTTCGCGCGCTGGCAGGGCCTGGGCCAGGTGACCGATGACCAGCATGCGGTTGTCGCTGGCCTGGATCTTCGGCAGGCCCTTGGCATTCTTGGCCAGCTGGTCCTTGCGCGTGGCCAGCAGTTCGGCCGCGACAATCTTGCGCCCCAGGGGCGACTGGAAGAAGGCCAGCGCCGGTGCCGGGTTGGGCAACGTGCTGCGCAATTTGGCCAAGGCACGGTTGTCCATTGCCTGGGCCTGGAAGCGCTGGTTGCTGTTGTTGACCAGCGCCTGGTAAACCGCAGGCGGCAGGCTGTTGCGGTAGCGCTGCTGGGCGGCGCTCACGGCATCGGAAAAATGGGCGCGCTGGTCGGGCCAGCCGGCGGCCTTGTACAGTTGATCGAGGCTGTCTGCCCAGACAGGCATGGTGCAGATCATCAGCAGAAGCAGGGAAAACAGACGGCGCATTCAGGACTCCTGTCGGCAGGTGGCTATTGTCCTTGGCCTTGCGCCATTTTGTCGAGCAATCCGAACGCTTCTCAGCCAAGTGGCGCTGTGCGCCGACAAGGTGAATGGATATGATGCGCGCCATGCACATCTCCCCTGAAAACCCGATGTTTGCGGCCGTCGTCGACGATCTGGCCACCCATGGCTGGTCGCAGCAGGCGCTCTTTCTGCCTGCCGACCTGGTGCGCGCGCTGGCGGTCGAATGCCGGCGCCGTGATGCCGAAGGCCAACTCAACCCGGCCGGGGTCGGGCGTGGTGATGCCCAGGAGGTGCGCGAGAGCATTCGCGGCGACCAGATCCAGTGGATCGACCCTGGCCAGGCCGAGGCCTGCGACCAGTACCTGGCGGCCATGGACCAGTTGCGTCAGGCCATCAACCAAGGCCTGTTCCTGGGCCTGGAAGACTTCGAATGCCACTTCGCCCTGTACCCACCGGGGGCGTTCTATCGCCGCCACCTGGACCGTTTCCGCGACGATGACCGGCGCATGGTCTCGGCGGTGTTCTATCTCAACGAAGACTGGCAGCCGGAGGACGGCGGGCAACTGCGCATGTTCCTGGCGGATGATGTCGAGCACGATGTGCAGCCTGTAGCGGGTTGCCTGGCGATATTTCTGTCCGGTGAAGTGCCGCACGAGGTGCTGCCAGCCAGGCGCGAGCGCCTGTCGTTGACCGGCTGGTTCCGGCGCCGTGGCAATGACCCGTTCTGATCTGCCCAAGGTGCTGGTGAGCGCCTGCCTGCTGGGGCAGCCGGTGCGCTATGACGGCCGGGCCAGCGGGCATCCTGACATGTTGCAGCAGTGGCAGGCCGAAGGGCGGGTAGTGCCATTGTGCCCTGAGGTGGTTGGCGGCTTGCCAACGCCGCGGCCGCCGGCGGAAATCATCGGTGGGCAGGGCGCGCAAGTGCTCGATGGCGGGGTGCAGGTGCTGACGGTGACCGGTGAGGATGTCAGTGCCGCGTTTCTGGCCGGGGCGCAACAGGCGCTGGCGCTGGTGCGGCGGCATGGCATTCGGGTGGCGGTGCTGAAGGCGGGCAGCCCTTCGTGCGGCAACCGCTTGACCTACGATGGCACCTTCAGCGGGGTGAAGGTGCCAGGTGAAGGCGTGACCGCAGCCTTGCTGCGGCGTGATGGGGTGCAAGTGTTCAGTGAGCAGGAGCTGGAGCAAGCGCGGCAGGCGCTGGCTGGCCTGCCTGCATGGCCTTGAACCATTTCTGTTCCAGTTCCGCTGTGCGGCCGCTGTCCTTGAGGCGCTGAAGCGCATTGTTCACCGCGCTTTCGAACGCCGGGTTGTCCTTCTGGAATGGAATCACCAGTTTCTTTTCGCCAAATGCCTGGCTTACATCGAACGGGCCGTCCGCCTTGGGTGAGTCGCTCGACGGCGTCAGGGCAATGTCGTACTTGCCACTTTCAACGCCTGGCAGAACTTCTGCTGCAGCCGCTTCGACGAACTCGGCACGCAGGTCGAGCTCGCGGGCCAGGTCCTGGCCAAATTCGATTTCAAAGCCGGTCAGGCGGTCGTCTTTCTTGAACGAATAAGGCGCGTTATCGGCCTGTACGGCAATGCGCAATTCGCCCCGGTCGGCGATTTCGTCTATCAGCTCGGCCTGAGCCAACGGAGTGATCAGTACTGCCAGCAGTACGCCTATGGTCGAACGCATGTAATGCCCCTTTTTCTTCAGCAGATGAGTAACTTTCGCCGCGACTTTCTTCCTCGTCGCGGTCGAGCGCAGCCTATGACCTTGAAGCCTTGGCGAGGTTTAACCCTAACTGAAATATTTATGTCTGGGGGCCATAATTACCCCGGATGCGTATTTCAACTATGGTGAATCATCGCCGCCATTGGTTTTATGGCTGCGTTTTCAAGTGAATCACAGGAGAAGTGAATGAACAGCCTATTTTCGCGTGCTGCCGTTGCCGGTCTGCTGATGGGGGCCTCGGTTTTCGCCGGCGCCGCGGATGCCCTGAAGAGCCAGGAGCCGCCCAAGGATGCCAAGGTCGTCATCGTTTCCCCGGCCGATGGCGCCACGGTCGACAAGACCTTCACCGTCAAGTTCGGCATCGAGGGCATGGCGCTCAAGCCTGCGGGTGACCAGACGCCGCATACCGGCCATCACCATTTGCTGGTGGATGTGGACAAGGAGCCCGTGGCCGACATGCCACTGCCGACCAGCCTGATGCCCGAAGCCGGCACTGCGCTGCCAGCGGGCCCGCAGGTATTGCACTTCGGCAAGGCCCAGACCGAAACCAGCATCACCCTGACCCCGGGCAAGCACACCCTGCAACTGGTGCTGGGTGACCAGTATCATGTGCCGTTCAAACCGAGCGTCGAATCGAAGAAGATTACCGTCACTGTGAAATAGGCGCAGGGCCCTTCGCGGGCCAGCCCGCTCCCACAGACAAAAAGGGAGGCCACCAGGGCCTCCCTTTTTTCATGCCGCCAGCGACCTTAGAACAGGACGCGCGAACGGATGGTGCCTTTGACCTGTTGCAGCTTTTCTTGCGCCAGGTCGGAGTACTCGGCGTCGACGTCGATTACCACGTAACCCACTTTCTCGTTGGTCTGCAGGAACTGACCGGAGATGTTGATGCCGTTCTCGGCGAAGACCTTGTTGATCTCGCTGAGCACGCCCGGGATGTTTTCGTGGATGTGCAGCAGGCGGTGCTTG
>Ga0207713_1002118_pt1 | contig 14798 bp, 12 predicted proteins | sample KBSS64metaG_FD_184404 | JGI IMG/M metagenome (GOLD analysis project Ga0207713, IMG submission 184404) | Switchgrass rhizosphere microbial communities from Kellogg Biological Station, Michigan, USA - KBS S6-4 metaG (SPAdes) (version 2) | ecosystem: Host-associated > Plants > Roots > Rhizosphere >...
CCGGCGTCAAGGGATTTGCCCTGCTGGCCGATGCGGTGCCCGTGGCCTTCCTGCTGCTCAAACGCCCACCGGTATTGCCCGCCTGGGCCAACGAACACAGCGCTACACTGCACGCTTTGCAAGTGGATCAACGCGTTCAGGGCAAAGGTTATGGCAAGGCTTGCCTGCAAGCGCTGCCAGAGGTGGCGCGCCTGGCGTGGCCGGAAATCAGGGGATTGGAATTGTCGGTGGATGCCGACAACAACGCCGCCATTGCGTTGTATGCCAAGTATGGTTTCGTCGACAGCGGCGAGGCGTACAAGGGCCGGATCGGCTATGAGCGGCGGATGGGGCTGCTGTTCTGACCGGCACACACGCCCCCCTGTAGGAGCGAGCATGCTCGCGATGGAGGTCAACGATGACGCGGGAAACCTGACGCCCCGCGGTGCCCTCTGGTTTTTCGCGAGCAGGCTCGCTCCTACAACGATTCTGCGTCGGGTTTAGAGGTTCAGCACCATCTCATGCCAAGCCATGCCGCCATGGTCGGACGCCGACGGCTTGATGTAGGCAAAACCAAAGCCCGCATACAAAGGAATATGTCGTTCCTTGCACATCAGGTTGATGCTGACCTTGCCCATCGCACGCATACGTTCGATGAACTCGCCCATCAAGCGCTTCGCCAGGCCCTGCCCCTGATAGTCCGGGTGCACGACCACCGACATGATCACCACGTGCGGGCCCGCCGGATCGTGGCCAATCAGTTCCTTGAACGCTTCGTCGGACATTTCCACCTGGAACGCCGCTCCGGAATTGATGAATCCGGCGACCACTCCATCCACTTCAGCGACGATGAAGCCCTCAGGCCAGGTGGCGATGCGGGCGGCTATTTTTTCGCGGGTGGCGGCTTCGTCGCCTTCATAAGCCAGGGTTTCGATGGCGTAGCAGCGGTCCAGATCAGCGGGCGTGACGTGGCGGATGACGGTGTTCATGGCGAGTCGCAAATCAGTTGGAAAGGACGAGGATCATAAAGCAGCGTCGATAGGACATCGAGAGACGAATCGTTTTTGATCCGCCTCCCGACACTGGGGTCATGCCTTGATCGGCAACCAGAGTTCCAGCTTGCCGGTCTTGAGCCTGGGGTTGAAGTCTTCGCTGTAGCGCTCGAATTCCGGGGCGTTCAGCAGCTCGCGCCCGGACTGCGGAAGCCACGTGCCATGGATGTACTGGAAGGTCTGCGGCAAAGACTCCAGCGGCCCCTTGTGTTCGAACACCACATACTGCTGAGGCTGGATCTCGACCCAGCGGTAGGTGTCCGGCAAATCATCGAGCTTGCTGATCTCGACACCCGCGATGTAATCAAAGCCGCCCTTGTCATCGAAATTGCAGCAGACGCCGTAGGTCACTTCGCCCTTTTGCCCTGGAACATTGCCAATATGAGGAATGAATTTTTCCCAGAGTTCGGGAATGTCTTTTACGGTTTGCTGGGTGAAGTGTCCGCCAAGCCCTGCGATCAGCAGGAAGTGTCCATGTTCGAAGCGGGGTTCCGTCACTTCGACGCTTGTTTGTTCATCCATGACTCGACTCCTGGAAGGTAAAAGTGGGTTCGGCTGGGAGTATAGAAGCCAAACCCGATTCGCCCAGTTACAGCGCGTGCAAGGGCTCGACGGCACCTGCGCCGACAAACTCGTTGTAACCCGATAGAATCACGTACACCGCGAAATAGCAGAAGATCGCCGCCGATGCCAGGTAGGAGTAACGCAGCAGCTTGTCGCCGAGCAACTTGCCGCCGTGGCTCGCTGCGAAACATAGTCCGGCGGACCACAGCAAGCCAGCGCAGAGAAACCCGCCAAGAAACAGCGCGGAGCTGAGGGGGCCGCCGCCACCGGAACGGGCGATCAACGTGCCACCCACTGCGGCGAACCAGAGAATCGCGCTCGGCGACGACATGGCGAGAAAAATCCCACGGAAAAACTCTTTGCGATGGGAGTTATGTCCCACCTCGGCGGTTTCGGCCAACAGCGCCTCATGGTGGATAGCCGAGTAAATCATCTTCGCCGCGAAATAGACCAATAGCGCCGAACCGCCGATCCACAGCACCCAGCGCACGGTTTCGTATTGCAGCAAAACCGTCATGCCGGCCAGCGCCAGCACGGCGTAGATCAGGTCACCGACGCAGGTGCCCAAGCCCAGGGCGAAGCCTTGAAAATAGCCGCGCTGCATCGCCAACGTGATCATCGCGATATTGGCGACGCCGATGTCCAGGCACAGCGAAAGGCTCAACAAGAAGCCACTGGTAAATTCCATCAAACCCTTTCCTTTGGAAAAATTTGTTTACGTTGAGGCTGGACAGTCTGCCATAGCTGATCGTACATTCCGCCACAGGCCACCGCAGTGGCCAGCGTCGCTCGGACGGTTCCGGGCGCTTACGTTATCCGAGGCAACAATGGCCGAACAAGGTTCGCCGCGCCGCTTTGCGCGCATCGATCGACTCCCCCCCTACGTTTTCAACATCACTGCCGAGCTGAAGATGGCCGCCCGTCGTCGTGGCGAAGACATCATCGACTTGAGCATGGGCAACCCCGACGGCGCCACCCCGCCACACATCGTCGAAAAACTGGTCACTGTCGCCCAGCGCGCAGACACCCATGGCTACTCCACGTCCAAGGGTATTCCGCGCCTGCGCCGAGCCATTTCCAATTGGTACAAGGAGCGCTACGAGGTCGACATCGACCCGGAAAGCGAGGCCATTGTCACCATCGGTTCCAAGGAAGGCCTGGCACACTTGATGTTGGCCACCCTCGACCAGGGCGACACCGTGCTGGTACCCAACCCGAGCTACCCGATCCACATCTACGGTGCCGTAATTGCCGGCGCCCAGGTGCGTTCGGTGCCGCTGGTGCCGGGCGTGGATTTCTTCGCTGAACTGGAACGAGCCATTCGCGGTTCGATCCCGAAACCGAAGATGATGATCCTTGGTTTCCCGTCCAACCCCACCGCCCAATGCGTGGAGCTGGATTTCTTCGAACGGGTGATCGCCCTCGCCAAGCAGTACGACGTGCTGGTGGTGCATGACCTGGCCTACGCCGACATCGTCTACGACGGCTGGAAAGCCCCGTCGATCATGCAGGTACCCGGCGCAAAGGACATCGCCGTCGAATTCTTCACCCTGTCCAAGAGCTACAACATGGCGGGCTGGCGTATCGGTTTCATGGTCGGCAATCCGGAACTGGTCAACGCCCTGGCGCGGATCAAGAGCTACCACGACTATGGCACTTTCACCCCGCTGCAAGTGGCGGCCATTGCGGCACTTGAAGGCGATCAGCAATGTGTGCGCGATATCGCCGAACAGTATCGGCAGCGCCGTAACGTGCTGGTCAAAGGCTTGCATGAATTGGGCTGGATGGTGGAAAACCCGAAAGCGTCGATGTACGTCTGGGCCAAGATTCCCGAGGCCTATGCGCACCTGGGCTCGCTGGAGTTCGCCAAGAAACTGCTGGCCGAGGCCAAGGTCTGCGTCTCGCCGGGTGTTGGTTTTGGTGAGTATGGGGATGATCACGTGCGCTTTGCGCTGATCGAAAACCAGGACCGGATTCGTCAGGCCGTACGCGGGATTCGCACAATGTTCCGGGCGGATGGTCTAGGCACCAAAACCAACGCCTGACACAAAAAACAGTGGGAGCGGGCTTGCTCGCGAATGCGGTGCATCAGTCACCATGGATGTGTTTGACACAACGCTTTGGCGAGCAAGCCCGCTCTCACATTTGGCTTTGTATTGCACTCTCGCTACCTGGTAGTTCTGTCAGTTCCCGGCTCAGGGACAACGTGAAATGCTGGAGACCTTTATTGACTTGTAGTCATACGAAGAGGTTCTTCATGTCCCCATCCAATCCGTCCAATCACAGACCTCGTCTTCGGCAACACACCGTGCTGTTAGCGAGCGACAGCAAAAGCTCTGTACTCGCCGAAGTGGCTGGTTGTATCAATCACATGGCGTATTTCCCCTATGGTCAGCAGTCTGCCCAGCAGAAGGTCATGACGCACGTGGGTTTTAACGGCGAACTGCGCGAGGCGAGGACTGACTGGTATTTTTTGGGGAATGGTTACCGCGTCTACAATCCGCGATTGATGCATTTTCATAGCCCGGACAAATTCAGTCCATTCGGGAAGGGTGGATTAAATGCCTATGCGTACTGTGGGTGCGAGCCGGTGATGCGAACGGATCCGACAGGAGAGGGTTGGGTTTTTAAAGCATTTGCGTTCTTCAATGAGCTTTTTTCTGGTGTCGGTCCAACTGGCGCAAGTACGAGCCGATCCGCCACCCTAGTCAAACCGGCTGAAAAAAAGGGATGGTTTTTGGGTGCAATGGAGGATGCAATGAAAAACAGCCAAGCGCCTTTCCATACGCCCAGTCGTAAGGTCCCATTAGGGAAGTCGCGCAGACCCAATGCCGAGAGGCATTATCCTCCCTCGTATTCCCATGACATAAGCAATACGCCTGAAACAAGACAAGCAAATGAAGTAACTGGCGCACAGAATCCGACTGTGTCTCGCAACACGTCGGTTTCCAGCTTCAGCTCTGGCTACAGTTGGACTTCCGATTATGAGAGTCGACTTGAGGCCCTGAAGAGAGGTGACGCCCCTCCCCCTCAACAAACCAAACCATCAGGTAAAGCGCGGGAATTGCGAAATGCTTAAGGAGGGTAGGCTAGTCAGAATATAAAACGTCCGACACTGAACCTTTAGGACCACTACAGCTTGCTGACGATCGCCGACTCGGTTATGACGTTCAACCAAGTCGCCTGCATCGCCAGCAAGCCGGCTCCTACAAAATCCGTGCGGTATTGCTTATACGAACAACGACAACAACAGGATAAAGCCCAACCCCACCACCGACAGGATGGTTTCCATCGCCGTCCAGGTCTTGAAGGTTTCGGCCACGGTCATGTTGAAGTACTGCTTCACCAGCCAGAAACCGGCGTCGTTCACGTGAGACAGGATCAAGGAACCGGCACCGGTGGCCAGCACCAGCAGCTCACGGTTCACACCCGGAATCATCCCCACCACCGGCACCACGATGCCCGCGCCAGTAATGGTTGCAACGGTCGCCGAACCGGTGGCAATACGAATCACCGCCGCCACCAGCCACGCCAACAGGATCGGCGAAATTTGCGCGGCCACCGCCATGTGGCCGATCACGTCACCCACGCCGCTGGTCACCAGCATCTGCTTGAAGCCACCACCGGCACCGATGATCAGGATGATCGCGGCAGTCGGTGCGAGGCTCGCGTCCAGCCATTTGAGCATCTGTTGCGAACCGATGCCCTGCTTGTAGCCGAAGGTGTACAGCGACAGCAGCAACGCCAACAGCAGCGCCGAGATCGGGTGACCGATCAGGTCCATGAAAGTGCGGAAGAAGTTGCCGTCCGGCAGCACCACATCGGCAAAGGTTTTCAGCAGCATCAGGAACACTGGCGACAACACGGTGACCAGGGTGATGCCGAAGCTCGGCAGATCGCCTGCATCCGATTCACGCGCCAGTTGGTCCACCAGTTCCTGATTCGGATGACCGGGGATGTGCTTGGCGATGAACGTACCGAAGATCGGGCCGGCAATGATCGCTGTCGGCAGCGCAACGATCAGGCCGTACAGAATGGTTTTACCGATGTCGGCACCGAACACGCCGATGGCCAGCAACGGACCCGGGTGCGGCGGCACCAGGCCATGCACCGCGGACAGACCGGCCAGCAGCGGGATACCGATCTTGATGATCGACACGCCAGTGCGGCGGGCAACGATGAACACCAGCGGAATCAACAGTACGAAGCCGATTTCGAAGAACAGCGGGATGCCCACCAGGAAGGCAGCGAACATCATTGCCCACTGCACCTTGTCCTTGCCGAAGGCGCGGATCAGGGTCTGGGCGATCTGGTCCGCCCCGCCCGACTCGGCCATCATTTTTCCGAGCATGGTCCCCAGCGCCAGGATGATCCCGACGAAACCGAGCACGCCACCAAAGCCGTCCTGGAACGCCTTGATGATGGTGCCGATCGGCATGCCTGAGGTCAGCCCGAGGAAAGCGGCGGCGATGATCAGGGCAATGAAAGGGTGGAGCTTGAACTTGGTGATCAGGACGATAAGTCCGATCACCGTGACCACTGCGTCAAGCAGCAGAAACGTCTCGTGGGACATGCCAAACATTAGGGGTGTCTCCTGGTTGTTGTTGTTATTAAAGCGGGTAATTCGAAAGCCATAAGGACAGCGCTATCTCTACAAGCAAAAAATTAACTGGCGCGCTTCAAGCCATGCTCGAGCCACCAGAGGTGTGCCTGGACAGCCAGTTCGTCAACGCTGTGGATCGAGGCATTGAGCGCCAGTGTCAGTGGCTCGCCCTTGGGAGACTCGAGGGTGGCGAACTGACTTTCGATCAGGGTTGCCGGCATGAAATGGCCCGGCCGATGGGAGACGCGTTCGGCGGCGACTTCCGGGGTCAGCTCCAGGAACACAAAACCCAGGCCTGGCAAGGCACTGCGCAGTTGTTCGCGATAGATGTGCTTGAGCGCCGAGCAGGTCAGCACCGGGCGCTGGCCCAGGGCATCGATGCGGCGCAACTCATCGCACAGGCTGTCGAGCCAGCCGGCACGGTCTTCATCGTTCAGGGGAATTCCCGCGCTCATCTTTTCGATATTGGCGGCAGGATGGAAAGAGTCGCCTTCAATGGCAGTGGCGCCGCTCAGTTGGCACAGGGCTTCGCTGACGCACGTCTTGCCGCAACCGGCAACGCCCATGATGACCAGGGCGGTGATGGGATGATTCATGTAACACCTCAGCGCGCAGACAGCGCTACCTTTGCAAGCTATGACACTCGATCAAAAGTAGAAGTTGCCGACGCCTTCTTGTCATTTTTGTGGGTTGCAGCATGTTTGTCCCAACGCCAAAAAGCGAGGATCAGGCGAACCCCCACTTACGCATTTGCAGCTGCATCGAGACAGCGCTACCTTAGTGCCTTGAATTTTGTTTGGCAAGCCGTCGATGACTTCAACTAAAAACGATAAAAATACCCGCACCACTGGCCGCCCAACCCTGAACGAAGTGGCACGCCTGGCCGGCGTCAGTCCGATTACCGCTTCGCGCGCCTTGCGCGGGGTCAGCACGGTGGCCACCGAACTGGTGGAAAAAGTCCAGAAAGCCGCGCTGGAACTCAACTACGTGGTCAACCCCGCGGCCCGTGCCTTGGCTTCGGCGCAGAGCCATTCGGTGGTGGTGTTGGTGCCGTCCTTGTCCAACCTGCTGTTCATCGACACCCTGGAAGCCATTCATCAGGTGTTGCGCCCCAAGGGCTTCGAGGTGCTGATCGGCAACTTCCATTACTCGCGCGACGAAGAAGAAAACCTGCTGCGCAACTACATGGCCTATCAGCCCCGTGGCCTGCTGCTGACCGGTTTCGACCGCACCGAAAGTTCGCGACGGATGATCGAGGCCAGCAACATCCCGTGCGTGTACATGATGGAGCTCGACAGTGCTGCCGGGCTCAATTGCGTCGGCTTCTCGCAATTGGCTGCCGGCGAAACGGCGGCCGAGCATTTACTCTCGCGTGGGCGCAAGCGCCTGGCCTACATCGGTGCGCAATTGGACCAACGCACTCTGTTGCGCGGTGAAGGTTTTCGCAAAGCCCTGAAAAAGGCCGGCCTGTATGACCCCGACCTGGAAGTGCTGACCCCGCGCGCCTCGTCCGTCGGCTTGGGCGGCGAGCTGTTTCTGCAACTGCTGGCCAGTCACCCCGATGTCGATGCGATTTTCTTCGGCAACGACGACCTGGCCCAGGGCGCCTTGCTTGAGGCCATGCGCTGCGGGATCAAGATTCCCGAACAGGTGGCGATTCTTGGCTTCAACGATTTGCCGATGTCGGAGCACATGGTCCCGCGCCTGAGCAGCATCAACACGCCGCGCGAAGCCATCGGCCGTCGTGCGGCGGAGCAGATGCTGACGCTGATGGCTGGCAACACAGTGGCAAAACCTGTGCAGGACATGGGGTTTGAGCTGAAGGTACGCGAGAGTACTTGAGTCCGGTACTTCCCCCCGCTATGAAACGATAGCGCCGCGAAACCGGATGCCTCATGGCGACCAGGCCTACGAGGCAATCCGGGCCCGCAGCTGTATTTCGAAACACATTTCGTCCTGCGCTTCACGCAGAAATGAATGCTACGCCAGCAAGGACACAGGCTTGGTTAGTCGGCCCAAGACCGTGTTCGATCTGCCTGGTCGCAGATCCGACACGCCGTACCGTCAAGCGGTGCGACGCCCACGCCTTGGGATTTCAACTAGTCTTGAATGTGTTTCTCATCCCGCTGAGTGCTCGCTGTGGCTGAAAAACTGTTAATTTCCTGAAGCGCACATACGCTAACGGAGTAGCACAATGGAACACACACTGAAGATTCTGGGAAAAGCCTCGTCGATCAACGTCAGAAAGGTCCTGTGGACCTGTGAGGAGTTGGGCCTTTCCTACGAACGCGAGGATTGGGGCAGCGGTTTTGCCTCGCCCCACAGCCCTGAGTTTCTCCGGTACAACCCCAACGCGCAGGTGCCGGTGATCATCGATGAGGCCGGTGTGCTGTGGGAATCCAACACCATATGCCGCTACCTCTGCGCCAGGCACCAGCATCACCACACGGAGCTGCTACCCAGCGAACCGGCCGCCCGTGCGCGGGTGGAACAGTGGATGGATTGGCAAGCCACCGATCTCAATTCGTCCTGGAGTTATGCGTTCATGGCGCTGGTGCGCAAGGATCCGGAATACCAGGATACGCATCGCATTGACATCAGCGTGCGCGGTTGGAACCAGAAAATGGCCATCCTCGAACATCAGCTCGCAACCACCAAGGCGTATGTCGCCGGGGCAAAATTCACCGTGGCCGACATTGTCATCGGACTCTCGGTCAACCGTTGGCTGATGACGCCCATGGAGCGTCCCGACTATTCGGCCGTCGACGAGTATTTCAAACGCCTGGCGCAACACCCGGGGTTTCTCAAACACTGCTGTAACGGCTTGCCTTGAGCCACTTCCGATAGCGGTCGACCGCTGCCGCCCGGCGGCAAGGCCTGACCGCAAACCCACCTTGCCTATTGGGGTTAATTCATTCTAACAATTTGATTTAATTGATATTTTATCTACGGGCATACTATTTGCTGAAGCACTGCACCGCCAATACCTACAAGGTCCGCTTATCATGTTGGTCAGTGCAAAATTAAACCTGGTAACCCCCCTTCCCAAACGCCCCGGTGAGGATCCGACCGCGGAAGCCGCCGCCGGCCTGCAAAGCGTCATGACGCAGGCCTTGCAGAACAACCTGCAGGCGCAAACCACGCAAACCAGCACCCAGGTCGAGGAATCCGCCACGCATCTGGCCACGCAACAGGTGAATGAAGCCACTCGCATCAGCGATAACGTCGACGAAGCGTTCGCCAAGACCCGCGTTGGCCTACAGGCAACCTCCGCGCCGCTGCCTGAGGACGTAAAAGACAGGATCGGCGATGCTTCGGCGACAGCCGACTTCAAAGACTACATGAGCAAGACCCCGGAACAGCGCATGCGCGATGCGATCCTGCAAGAGATGGGATTGAGCCAGGAGGAGATCGATCAGATGCCACCGGAGAAACAACAAGCCATCGGCGAAGAAATAGCCCAGCGCGTGCGGGAGAAGGCGCAGATGGCTGCAGCCGAGAAAGACCAGCGCAAGGGTGAACACACCAGTATCGAGGGTGTGGACAAGCTCATCGCCTCGCTGTGATGGTTGTTGTAGGAGCGAGCATGCTCGCGATGAACCCGAGAATGACGCGGGGCGCCAGGATCCCAGCGTCATCGTTGACGACCATCGCGAGCAGAGCTCGCTCCTACAGGGAAATCAAGGGGGTGATCAGTTCAACTGCAAAGTCGAGTTGAACTGACTGATCGCGTCCACCACATGGCGCGATCCCTGCTGGATTTCCAGGATCACTTCCCCCGCCTCGTTCGCCAGCTCCACGCCCAGCCCGGTTCGACTCAGGCTCGACTGCATGCTCGATACCGCACTCAATGACAGGTCGTGGTTCTTGCGCACCACATCGACAATTTCCAGGGTGGCCTGGCTGGTGCGTGCGGCAAGGCTGCGCACTTCATCGGCCACCACGGCAAACCCTCGCCCGTGCTCGCCGGCACGGGCCGCTTCGATGGCGGCGTTGAGCGCCAGCAAGTTGGTCTGATCGGCAATCCCGCGGATGGTCTGGACGATGGTGCCGATGATGTCGGACTGTTGGTTCACCGCATCGATGCTCAGCGCCGCCTGGTTCAAGTCCCTGGAGATATCCTGGATGATCTGCACCGTTTGCTGCACCACCTCGGAGCCCTTGCGCGCGCAGGCGTCGTTTTGCACCGAGGTACTGTGAGCCGAATCCGCGGCGGTTTGCAGGGTCGTCATTTGTTGGGTGATGTCGCTGGCGAACTTGACCACTTTGTAAAGGCGGCCCTTGGCGTCGAATAACGGATTATAGGAAGCTTCCAGGTATATCGTCTGGCCCTGCTTGTTCTTGCGCTCGAAACGATGCGAGTGATATTCGCCTCGGTTCAGCGAGGCCCAGAAATTCCTGTAGCCCTGGGATTCCGCTTCGGCACGATGACAGAACATGCTGTGATGCTGACCGACGATTTCATGGAGCGAGTACTGGGTGGTTTTCAGGAAGTTTTCGTTTGCGCTGATCACTCGGCCTTCGGGGGTGAATTCGATCACCGCCATGGAGCGACCAATCGCGGCGAGCCGGCTTTCGTTTTCGTGTTCCTTGATGACCCGGGCAGAAATGTCGGTGGCCACCTTGATCACGCTGCGTACCTGCCGGTCCGGCCCCAGCACCGGCATGTAGCTGGCTTCGAGCCAGATCTCCTTGCCGCTTTTGTTCAAGCGCAGAAAGGTACCGCTGATCGGTTCGCCCCGCGCCAGGTCTCGCCACAACCTGGCGTACTCCTCACTGCGGTAAAACGCCTCTTCACAGAATATCCGGTGATGTTTGCCGCGCACTTCGTCGGCGCTGTAACCCATGACCTTGCAAAAATTCTCGTTGGCATCGAGGACCATGCCATCGGGACTGAATTCAATCATCGCCATCGACCGGCTGACGGCAGCCAGCTTGGCGTTGGCCTCAGTCAGCGCGCAGCTGAAACGTTCGATTTCCAGCAGGTCAGCCTTGTGATGCAGGTTAAACATGGTCGTACCACCTATACGCGTTTATGAAAGTTGCTGGTCTTTCAAATCCACCACTACGTTCAATAGAACAGGTACACGCATCCCTCCAAAAAGGAGGAATGAACAGGTGATAGGTGATGTTCGATCGGAGGAAGTCCTTATCGCGACACTCCCATCAAGACATCCTTCTCTTGATAGCCCGGCGTCGGGCCAGCCCTAACGTGCTCATAAGCGAACTCCATTTCCAGACAACTTCCTGCAAGTGTGTCGGTGCCTTGAATTGCGCACTCTGGCAGCTTGGCTCGATGATCCAATGCCGACGATAACGGTCGGCATGGTTAGTTAGCGTCAGCATAGACATCGGTCTTCGGCTTGCAAGGCCACTAGTCGGCCAGCATCGAGGACAAAATCGGTTCAGCGCGCCTCCGGGGGGCACACGTAACCATAATCACAGGTGCGATCTGACTGGCCTGCGTCGCCAGGCACGCTGAACCCCTTCAGCGCGAGCGCAAAACAAGCGTCGCGTCAGCACAATGGATTGTCTACTGTCAGAAATAACAGGCTCGACCGATGGCGCCGTCAGGTCGATTGTTGAAATAACCCCGCATCCCGCTTGCGCGGCCCCCTCCTGCTCACTAACGTAGCGCCTTTATTGCGCGCCGCCGCCTTTACCCCCGCAGGAGCTTTGCCATGGCCTCGCCAGCCCTTTCACATTTTCTACCCCGGTTCGGCGTTGCCGCAGCAGTAGCGGGTGTCTTGAGCCTGACCGGTTGTCAGAGCTTCAATGCCCAGGACACCCTCCCGCCCATCTCCGGCGTACAGCCGCTCAAAGGCCTGGCGCAGAACGTTTCGGTTCGGCGCAATGCCATGGGCATGCCATTGATCGAAAGCAGCACCTTCCACGACGCACTGTTCTCCCTCGGCTATGTCCACGCCAGTGACCGCATCACCCAGATGGTCACCCTGCGCTTGCTAGCCCAGGGTCGATTGGCCGAGATGCAGGGGGCGGACCTGTTGGACGCCGACCGCTATATGCGCGCGGTCAACCTGAAGAAAAGCGCTGGCGAGTTGTACAAGGCCTCCTCACCGCGACTCAAGCGCTTCTTCGAAGTCTATGCCCGCGGGGTCAACGCCTATCTGTTCCGCTACCGCGACAAGCTGCCTGCCGACCTCGCTGCCACCGGGTACAAGCCTGAGTACTGGAAGCCGGAAGACTCGGCACTGATTTTCTGCCTGCTGAACTTCAGTCAGTCAGCCAACCTGCCCGAGGAAATTGCCTCGCTGGTGCTGGCCCAGAGCCTCAACACCGACAAATTGCCGTGGCTGACCCCTTCGGCCCCGGATGAAAAACTGCCACTGGCCGAAAGTGAAAAGCTGCAAGGCATCAAGCTCAGCGGGCAAGTACCGGGGCTGGCCGAGATCAGCAAGGCCACCGGCCAGTTGTCCGAGCTTAATCTGCTGGGCGCCACCTCATCGAACAACTGGGCCATTGCGCCGCAGCGCAGCCGCAGCGGTAAAAGCCTGCTGGCCAGCGACAGCCACGGGCCGATGGGGGTACCGGCACTGTTTAGCTACGTGCAGATCCGCACATCGAAGTACCAGGCTTCCGGTGTGACCCTCGCCGGGTTGCCGATCATCCTGGGAGGCTTCAATGGCAAAGTCGCCTGGAGCATGACCAGCGTCATGGGCGACAACCAGGACCTGTTCCTGGAAAAAATCAAACGCCAGGGTAATGGGCTGTCCTACGAAACCGCTGGCAAGTGGCAGTCGGCGATCGTGCGCAACGAAACCTACTTCGTCAAAGGCCAGCGGCCGATTCGCGAAGCGATATTCGAAACCCGCCACGGCCCCCTGCTCAACAGTGCCCAGGGCCTGGCGCAGGGCAGCGGGTTCGGCCTGGCCTTGCAAACGCCGAACTTTACCGACGACAAGAGCCTGGACGCCTTCTTTGACCTGTCCCGGGCGCAGAATGTCGAGAAAGCCTCGGACGCCAGCCGCGAGATTCGCGCCATTGCCTTGAACCTGGTGTTTGCCGATGCCAGCCACATTGGCTGGCAAGTCACCGGCCGCTATCCAAACCGTCGCGAAGGCGAAGGCCTGCTGCCCTCGCCGGGTTGGGAGGGACGTTACGATTGGGACGGTTACGCCGACCCGATGCTGCACCCCTACGATCAGGACCCGGCCCAAGGCTGGCTCGGCACCGCCAACCAGCGGGTCATCCCCCATGGCTATGGCATGCAGCTATCCAACTCCTGGTCGGCACCGGAACGTGGCGAGCGCCTGGCCGAACTGGCCGGCGCGGGCAAGCACGACACCCGTAGCCTGATCGCCATGCAGTACGACCAGACCACCACCTTCGCCGCCAAACTGAAGAAAATGTTCGAAGCACCGGGGATGTCACTGCCGCTCAAGCAGGCCATCGAGGCCTTGCCCATGGCGGATCGCGGCAAGGCACGCGAGGCCCTGACCCGCTTGATGGCATTTGACGGCAAACTCAGCCCGACCTCCGCCGATGCGGCGATCTACCAGTTGTTCCTGCAGGAAAGCACCCGGCAGATTTTCCTCGATGAATTGGGGCCACAAGGCAGCCCGGCGTGGCAAGCCTTCATCGCCAATGGCAGCTTGTCTTACGCGGCGCAGGCCGATCACTTGCTGGGGCGCGAAGACAGCCCATTCTGGGATGATGTGCACACTGCGCAGAAAGAAGACAAACCGGCGATCCTCGCCCGCAGCCTGGCGGCGGCGATCACCGCTGGCGACAGTCAGTTGGGTGGCGATCATAAAGCCTGGCAGTGGGGCAAACTTCACCGCTATGAGTGGAAGAACGCCAGCGGCCAGACCGTGCGAGGTCCGCAGCCAGCCGGCGGCGACCACACCACCCTCAACACGGCCGCCTATGCCGTGGGCCAAGACTTCAACACCACACGGGTGCCGGCCATGCGCCTGATCGTCGACTTCGGCCAGCCCGAACCGCTGATGGGCCAGATCGCCACCGGCCAGTCCGGCAACCCGGCCAGCCCGAACTACCTCAACGGTATCGAGCCATGGCTGAAGGGGCAGTACCAGAGCTTGCCGATGCAGCCGGAGAATTTTGACCGGGTGTATGGAACCAAGCGCCTGACCCTGACACCTGGAAAATAACCACATTCCCTGTAGGAGCTGCCGCAGGCTGCGATCTTTTGATCTTGATCTTTGAAAAAACAAGGTCAAAAGATCGCAGCCTGCGGCAGCTCCTACAGGGGGTAGGTTGTTTACCCGGGAATTCCCGATAGAACTTCTTCGCCCGCGCCAGCCTCCTAGCTAACAAGCCCCTCCACCTGGATAACAACGTGGACCTTGTCATCGCGCGCCCCGAAGGCTTGTACTGTCCTCTAGGCGATTTCTACATCGATCCGTGGCGGCCGGTCGAGCGTTCGGTCATCACCCACGCCCATGGCGACCACGCCCGCACCGGCAACCAGCATTATCTGGCGGCAGCACCTGGTGAAGGGATACTGCGGGCGCGACTGGGCCAGGACATCGACCTGCAAACCCTGGCGTATGGCGAGCGGTTGCTGCATCACGGCGTTACCCTGAGTTTCCACCCCGCCGGCCACGTACTCGGGTCGG
>Ga0207713_1002120_pt1 | contig 14795 bp, 16 predicted proteins | sample KBSS64metaG_FD_184404 | JGI IMG/M metagenome (GOLD analysis project Ga0207713, IMG submission 184404) | Switchgrass rhizosphere microbial communities from Kellogg Biological Station, Michigan, USA - KBS S6-4 metaG (SPAdes) (version 2) | ecosystem: Host-associated > Plants > Roots > Rhizosphere >...
CTTCGGTGAGATAGCCGTTGGCGAAGATGTAATAGAAGGCCAGCGGCATGGCGAACAGGAACGAGCAGAAGAAGAACACCAGGAAGTTTCTGTCGCGCAGCAGGATCAGCGCGTCCAGCCCGAGCATTACTTTGAAGTCCAGCTTGCCGGTACTTTTCGGCGGCGTATTCGGCAGGAACAGCGCAAAGACGCCGAGCAGTGCGGAGCTGGCTGCGGTCATCAGCAGCGGGATATTGGTATCGGAAATATCGCTGTAGCCCAGCATCTGCGGCAGGAAGCCGCACGCCAGTCCGGAGGCGATCCAGCCGATGGTGCCCATCACGCGGATGCGCGGGAAATCGGCCTCGACGTCGTCCACGTTGGCGAAGGCAATGCTGTTGGTCAGCGCGATGGTCGGCATATAGGTCAGGGAGTAAACCAGCAGCAGCGGGAAGAAGGTGCTGAACTGGGTTTGCTGTGCGGCGAAGTACATCAGAATGGCTCCGGCGAACATCAGCACTGACAGCACTTTCTGCGCGGCGAAGAAGCGGTCCGTCAGCGAGCCGACCAGAATCGGGGAGAGGATCGCGGCAATCGCGGTACAGGCGTAAGACCAGCCGATTTCCCCGGCGGTAAAACCGCTTTTGCTCAGCCACAGCCACAGCGGCACAAACCACGCGCCCCAGATAAACCATTCAACAAACATCATGAATGACAGTTGGACTTTCGTTTTCATTTTTTAATCCTGCATGTCAGAGAGGGTACGCCTTTAACATACCACTCAATAATACCTTTTAAATACCTTTGTGGCGATTGTTTGATCAATGTAACAGTTTTGTTGTACACGAATCGAGCCAGCAGATTGTGCTGAAAAAAAAAGCAAAGAGTGGAAAATCTGTTAAGTCGGTACCAGGCTTAGTCTGCCCATAAAAGATGGGACTGGATAAACACACACCGACACGACGTCGGACTTACGGGAGTATCACATGACTGATATTGCGCAGTTGCTTGGCAAAGACGCCGACAGCCTTTTACAGCATCGTTGTATGACCATTCCAGCCGACCAGCTGTATCTGCCTGGTCACGACTACGTTGACCGCGTGATGATCGATAACAACCGTCCGCCTGCGGTCCTGCGAAATATGCAGACGCTCTACAACACCGGGCGGCTCGGCGGCACCGGGTATCTCTCTATCCTGCCGGTGGACCAGGGCGTTGAGCACTCTGCGGGCGCCTCTTTTGCGGCAAACCCGCTCTACTTCGATCCGAAGAACATTGTTGAGCTGGCGATTGAAGCGGGCTGTAACTGTGTAGCGTCGACCTACGGCGTGCTGGCCTCGGTTTCGCGTCGCTATGCCCACCGTATTCCGTTCCTCGTGAAGCTGAACCACAACGAAACCCTTAGCTACCCAACCGAATATGACCAGACCCTCTACGCCAGCGTCGAGCAGGCGTTCAACATGGGCGCGGTGGCGGTAGGTGCGACGATTTACTTCGGCTCCGAACAGTCCCGTCGTCAGATTGAAGAGATCTCCGCGGCGTTTGAGCGCGCGCACGAGCTGGGCATGGTCACCGTACTGTGGGCGTATCTGCGCAACAACGCGTTCAAGAAAGACGGCGTGGATTACCACGTGTCGGCCGACCTGACCGGGCAGGCGAACCACCTGGCGGCGACCATCGGCGCAGATATTGTGAAGCAGAAAATGGCCGAGAATAACGGCGGCTATAAAGCGGTGAACTTTGGCTATACCGACGATCGCGTTTACAGCAAGCTGACCAGCGATAACCCGATCGACCTGGTGCGCTACCAGCTGGCGAACTGCTACATGGGCCGTGCGGGGCTGATTAACTCCGGCGGCGCCGCGGGCGGTGATACCGACCTGTCAGACGCGGTGCGTACGGCGGTTATCAACAAACGCGCGGGCGGCATGGGGCTGATCCTTGGCCGTAAGGCGTTTAAGAAATCGATGGCCGACGGCGTGAAGCTTATCAATGCGGTTCAGGACGTCTATCTGGACAGTAAAGTAACGATTGCCTAACCTGAGGGCGAAACGTAGGCCGGGTAAGGCGTAGCCGCCACCCGGCAATACAATCAGCGCAAAAGTACACAGTCCGGCGGCAGCCTGCACTGCAGCGCGCCGGGCAACACCTCAATGCGGAACTGCGTTCCGCTCAGCGGCTCTCCGTCGAGGTTAAAGGTCATCCCGTGCGGAGCATTCACTTCAAACCACGCCGATTTCCCGGCAATGATATTTGGACTCTCTTCCGGCTGCGTCAGCGTAGTAAACAGCGCGGGCAGCAGGCCGTCGCCCGTGAAAATACGCAGCTGTAGCTGACCGTCATTAATCAGCGCCTCCGGGCACAGCTGCTGTCCGCCGCCCGCCTGACGCCCGTTGCCGATGCCAATCACCAGCGCGTCACCCTGCCACTGGAAATCCTCGCCGCGAATTTCGCAGCGGTCAGGCTTGAGGGTATCCATGCGCATCAGGCCGTGGATCAGGTACGACACGCCGCCCAGAGCCGCCTTCAGTTTTTCCGGCGTTTCGCTGGTGATGCGCGTGCCAAACCCGCCCGTCGCCATATTGATAAAACAGGTTTTATCATTCACCTGCGCAATATCCACAGCGGTGGCCTTGCCGAGGATCGCCAGCTGTAGCGCCTTCTCCAGCTCTTCCGGGATCCCGGCGCTGGTGGCAAAATCATTGGCGGTGCCGAGCGGTAAAATGCCCATCACCGGCCGGTCCGCCGGGGGCAGGTCGATAAGCGCTGACGCAATCTCATTGATGGTGCCGTCGCCGCCGCCGGAAATGATGGTGTTGACGCCAAGCCCGAGGGCTTCATTGATATAGCGTGCCGCGTCGCCTTTTTCCCACGTCACCCTGACGTGGATGCGCGCGCCGTCGTCACGCAAACCCTGAATGACCTGACGCAGCAGATCGTTGCCCGCACTTTTGCCATTGAGAATCAATAAACTGTCTGGATAGGTTGCCATCCGCGCTGCTCCCTTTTTTAGCGTTAGTAAGAGTGTATAGCAGAGAGGAAAAAAGCGGGTAAGAACAGGATGAAAGGGAAAAAATAAGGCTGCGGAAAGGGGATTTATCCCCCTTCGTTGCGTTTACCTTTTATACGCCGGTCCCTCAATTGACGCTTGCTGTCAACGTTTGAGCCCTGCCATTTGCCTGTTCTCAATTTTCAACTGCTTACGCCACACCCGATTATGTAGCGTTAGCGCAATTGAACGGTAAAAGACTGACGTATTCATCCACACGATATTGAGGCCGAAAAATCCCAATCCTAATAATGAAGTTATTTGTGGTGTGTAATTCTCTACAGAGCCGAATAAAAGCGAAATCCACGTCCAGATAAAATAAACGATGCTCATCAAGCCAGTCAGTGTAATGACAGAAATATGCAGTTTATATCCCTTTAAGGACCCTCTGGCAGTTAAAAACATCGTGCTCATTACAACCATGCAATACACCACTGCTGCAAGGAATACTCCCATCATTACCTTAAATTCAGGTAAGCCGAGCAGGCGAAATAGCAATATCCAGACAGAAACTTGTAGCATAGCGTAGCAAAAAATAGTGAGTAAGGTACTTATTGCTAAGGGAATACCTGTCATATGTACACCCACAGGAACACCGAACTGACCTTTTAAGCGATCTTTCAATGATTCAAGCCGTTGGCAATCGTCAGTCGCCATTTCACCTGTTATCACAGCACTTAATGCAAGGCTCTTTTTGATGTAATTTATCATGTCCGGGTCAATAACTTCCTGTAAATGAAAATGACTGAATCAAACCAAAAACGTATTTACCAGATTGTGTAATATTCTGAGGATTCCGGATTGTACCCGAGATAGCACTGCCAACAAATGCTGAGGAGTTTGAAATAGCATTCAACAGCTCTCGCTGTAAGAGCAGCTGCAGCGCTTCCGAGGGGTAACGTTTAGGGTATACGCCAGCTTTCATCGCTGCTTTAACCCCTGAATTAGAGATCCCGGGATTTCGAATACGAATGATTTCCTCAGTTAACCGCGTGCGGTCTGCTCGGCTCATTTTTTGTAATAACGAGAGTAAACTTTCGGACGTCGAGCGATTAAGTAGGCGGTAGGTTAATACTGCGCTTTTTAGACCCGCAGCAGCCCCGGCAAGTGAAATCGCATCAAGAGCAGTATTGGTTGCGGTATACCACTCCTGAGAATCCATCCACGCAACATAGTCATTATGATTCATGGCAATAAGTGACAAGCGGCCAAGCCCGTTTGCACACTGAATTCCTGTTGCAACACCACCAGCGACAATCACAGCGGCAACAGCACCGGAAGAACCTGCGGTGAGAGGAATGGCCATACCTGCGCCTGCAGCAAGTACGACTGTGAGAATGGCAGCTCCGCAAGAAATCGCCGTAGAACCTATTTCAGTCGCTAATGAAGGTGACTGAATCGTCGTCGTCGTTGCCTGGAGAGGATTACTTGATGAGGCGTTTACTTTAGTGATGACGACATGACTTACCGAGCTTTCGTTTGGCGTCGCAATCCGCCTTGAGGGTCTCACTAACCACTGACGCGCACCGTCTGAGTAGATGATCCCAACCTGGCTAAAGTTACGGCTACAGTCCAGCTGATTGGCAAGGGCGGTGAAATTAATATCGCCGCCGGAGGCAAGACCCAGACTGCGTGCGAGTTCGTAATCCGGAATATCCTTTGAAATCTGACCAGGAAAAGTCATGTCGTCTCTCCGTCCGTGTGAAATCGTATGTCGCTAAGAAATCAAGAGTAAAGGGCATGTTATGAACGGGAATTAGGAATGATCCGAATAACGCGCCATCCTGCCTGCTCCAATGAAAATTGTGATGGATATCATATACCCGCCCGATTTTCGTAAAAGATCTTCCAGCAGACGCTGTCGCGAATCAACACCCTTCATTTGGTGGGGCGGTGCAATTTCATTCTGACTCAGTGGACTGAATTGTACAAAAAAATAAGCCCGCGTAAGGGAGATTTATCCCCCTTACATCAGGGGCTTTCAGCGGTGGAATGCGGGTTTGTGCGGCACGCAAGACCACTGAAAGCCACTAAAAAACACTACACTGTGGACACAGTGTGGACATTCTCGCCAGTTCCACCACGTAACGGATTAAGCGTAATGGCGTCCTGCAGATATTCTGGTGCAAAGTGCGCATAGACCATTGTTTGTTCTATGCGGGAATGCCCTAGTATCCTTTGCAATGTGATAATACTCCCCCCATTAATCATGAAGTGTGTCGCGAAACTGTGCCGTAATGCATGGGTTGCCTGACCAGCAGGTAAATCAGGTTTTAACTCCTTCATTAGCCGCCTGAATGCCGGATAATTGGCATCAGGGAAAAGGAACCCTCGCTTGTTTACAGCCACTAACTCCGCAACCTCATCCGAGATTGGGACGGTGCGGGGCTTATTCGTTTTGGTTTTGACAAAAGTACAGCGGTTGTGAATAACATTTTCGGCTTTCAGCCGGGCTGCTTCACCCCATCTTGCCCCAGTGCTGAGGCAAAGAATGGCGATTTTTTTGTTGTCACCATCCAGTTTAGAAAGCAGAAGGGCTATCTCATCCTGAGTAAGATATCCTGTTTCGGGCTTATCTTCTTTCAGCCTTTTCATGCCTCTGAACGGATGTTCACCGAAGAATAACTCAGCATCAATCAGGGCTGTAAACATGCCGCTGAGACACGTTAAGTCTCTGTTGATACTGGATGGCTTAACACCTTGTGACCTGCGTGCTGCCGTGTACTGACTAATCACAGATTTAGTAATCTGGAAGGCACAAGGGTCATCGGTAATTTTTGTGAAAATCTCAATTTTCCCGAGATTAGACTTTCCGTGATCCTCATGTTTACCTTTTAATTCCCACCAGACTTTTGTCAGCTCTGACATATGCCGCTTGTCTGTCGGTTTTGCTAGCCAATCTTTGTTGTGGTGGTTGTATTGTGTATGTTTCTCAAAAGCGATCGCCTCGCTTTTTTTATCGAACTTCCTGCGGATACGCTTTCCGTTGCGCCCGGCAGGTCTGATGTCCACTTCATAACGACCATCATCGAGTTTCTTGATACTCATGAAACCCTCCGACTTACGTTTTGTTTTACTTTGTTACACGTCTTACCAGTATGTTTAGAATATTTTTCGACCAGTAACATGCATTTAATGTGCATGTAATGGCGGTAAAGCGTTAGCCAGTCTTTTGGTCTGAGTGCTGCGAGGTTGTTTCGGACTGCCCAAAGTGTGCGAGAGCCGGCGCAATCTGACCGGACTCTGGCGATACCTGATTTGTCATAAACCACATCGTGTATTTGATGAATCTAGGGTGTTGAAGAATTTTCATAATGGTTTCAACACCGGGACTTTTTTGTCCTGATTCATTGCTAGCCAACGAGCTGTAGGCGATCCCTGTTAAGTCACTGAATTGCTTCCTGTTTAGCCTTTCTGACTCGCGAATGAGCTTGATTTTCTCATGTACTGGGATTGACATAACTACTCCTGTTAAGTGATATTTATACAGAAGCGTAATTTTGACGCTTCGGTGACATATTGAATAAGAGCAATTAAAGCCCATTGAGAGCAATTAGTTGCACTAAAGGAGAATCCTACCAGATGAACAGACAGCTTGTAAGTAATACAGACGCGGTGCCGGTTCAGGAGTTTGCAAGGCTCATAGGTAAAACCCCTGCCGCAGTTAAAGGGATGATTGAGAAAGGTAAGCTGCCAGTTGTTGAAATGACCGACCCTCAATCAACATCAGGTCGCGCAGGGGAGTACTGGATTTACCTTCCAGCGTGGAACAAAGGAATGCAATTAGCCTATGAAAGCCGCCCGAAAGAGATTCGTGATGGCTGGTTAATGTGGTTAGGTTTAGGCGAACCGGTTTAAGGAGTAATGATATGACTGAACCTCGCTGTATCGCTCAGTTACTCCGTAACGAAAGCCAGCCGCCAATTAACTTCACTATCACCCACGGACGGGGACGCAAAGGCATCATCATCCGTACCCGTAAGCCTGGTATTTTGACCGTCGTTGTTAAGCGCATCATGAAAATCAGAGAGGTGTCAAAATGGCTGTGATGACTCTTGATTTAGTACAAAAACAACCTGCAGCTCTGCGCGTAGTAATCGGCAAGCATCTTGCAGAACCACGCTGGCAGGACTCCTGCGATTTTTATAATCAGATGATGGAACGTGATCGCCTTACGGTCTGTTTTCATGCTCAGCTTAAACAGCGTCACGCGACCATGCTTTTTGAAGAAATGAACGATGTAGATCGTGAGCGTCTAGCCTGTGCGATTGACGAGCTGCGCGGTGCGTTTTCTAAACGTCGTCAGGTCGGAGCCAGTGAATCGACGTATATAAGTTATCTGACAGTAAGCCAGCGCCGCACTTTATTTCTTCACGCCGGATTAACTGAGAAAGAGTTTAATCAGCCTTACTGGCGCGTTAATGAAGATTCATGTTATTGGCGGGAGCAATTATTCCGCGCGCTACGTGAATTATTCAGCTTATTTGAATATGCCCCAACTATTTTAACCTCAGTTAAGCCTGAGCAATATTTGCATTAATTAATTCGCAAAACTTTTTACGCGCTGAATGCGTGGGACATCTTTTTGTCTGGAGCCTGTGAAATGAATAAACAAATATCAGTACCTCGCAGCAACATGAAAGCTCTGCTGGCTCAGGCCACCGTTGAGGCACAGCTAGTCACCGCGACCCGTTTCGCGTCGTCGCTTGATTCTCTGATTGCTCACATTTGCAAGTCTGAAATGAACCGCACGGAAATCATCGAGCTGTTGGGGCTGGAATCAGAAAAGCTGCACAATTCTATTTTGAATCAGCAATAAACTATCAGGGGTTTTATGAGCATTAATATTGTTATCGATAATAAATTCGTAATCACTAGCGACCCATTTCAGTTTATTTTGCAGGAAAAGAAAATCGCTAAGTCTGGTAAAAATGCCGGTAAAGAGTGGCTCGATACTGTCGGCTTTTATCCAACTATCAGCAAGCTTGTTTCTGGTCTGGTGCTTCATAACATTCTAACCGGCGAAGCTCGTCAATTTTCAGACTTGGAAAAGCAGGTCGAGCAGTTAGGTCAAAAATGTCTGGAAGCATTCACTACTAATGGCCGTTGAGACCCGGGGGCGCGTTGCCCCCTCGCCACCCCCACAACTAACAAAAAGCACCGGTGATAGTTTCGTCGGTGCTTATCCGTGGAACAAATCCCGCGAGGCCATTGGCCGCGACAGACCCCTTACACGTGCCGAACTCCGTCAGGTGCAAGGTGTTTTAAACCGGATTGACCGCCTGCCGTTTTTCCTGCAAACGCTGTTTACCTCGCGTTATAACTTCATCCGCCGCACAAAGAGCCCTTTGGGTGGGCTGTATTTCCTCAAAAACACGTTTGAGCGCAAGCTGTTGCCGCGTCTTGAGCGTGTTAATGAGCTGTGCGGGATGAATGAATCCGCCTCGATTGGCTTTATGTCTGCGCGGGATGAATATGCACGCCTGCCGGATATGAACGACAAAGAGCTCAGAAAATTTGCGGCCAGAATAGCCTCGCAGCTCTGGAGCAGATACGAGGAACTGAGCGACGCCTGGGCGCACGCGCACGGCGGCAAAGAAACCCTTTTCACTGATGAGGCGCAGTCCCATCTATACGGGAAGGTTGCCGGTATCGCGCGCGCTTTCAACTTCACCCCGATGTACTGGAAAAAATACCGTAAGGGTCAGATGACGATCCGCATGGCATTTTCCGCTATTTCACGTCTGATTAAGGATGAGTGGTGGGTTAACCAGCTCAAGGCGCAGCGGATGCGCTGGCGCGAGGCGCTGCTCATCGCTGCCGGTGAAGTCAATAAAGACCGTTCACCCTACGCCAGTAAAATGGCGATCCGCGATGTTCACGCGCGCCGCCTGGCTAATCTCGAATACCTCAAATCCTGCGAGCTCGAAAACAAAGTCACCGGAGAGCGTATCGACCTCATCAGCAAGGTCATGGGGAGTATTTCAAACCCTGAAATACGTCGCATGGAGCTGATGAACACCATCGCCGGGATTGAGCGCTACGCGGCCAGCGCCGGTGACGTGGGGATGTTTATCACCCTGACCACGCCATCGAAATATCATCCGACCCGACAGGTCGGCAAAGGCGAAAGCAAAACGGTGCAGCTCAATCACGGCTGGAACGAAACCGCATTCACGCCAAAAGACGGCCAGCGCTATCTCTGCCGAATCTGGAGCCTGATGCGTACCGCTTTCAAGGATAACGATTTGGAAGTGTACGGGATGCGCGTTGTCGAACCGCACCACGACGGCACGCCACACTGGCACATGATGCTGTTTTGCAAACCCGGTCAGCGCAAAGCCATTAACGAAATCATGCGTCGTTATGCCCTCAAAGAGGACGGACACGAAAAGGGCGCGGCAAAACAGCGCTTTGAGTCCCGTCATCTTAATCAGGGCGGCGCGGCGGGTTATATCGCTAAATACATTGCCAAAAATATCGACGGCTACGCACTCGACGGCCAGCTCGACCACGACACCGGCAAGCCTTTGAAAGATACGGCCGCAGCCGTCACCGCATGGGCGTCTACATGGCGCATCCCGCAGTTTAAACCGATTGGCCTCCCGACGATGGGTGCTTACCGCGAACTGCGCAAACTGCCGCGCGGAGTGAGTATCGCCAGCGAATTCGACGACAGGGTCGAGGCCGCGCGTGCTGCTGCAGATGCAGGCGAATTTGACCAGTACATCATCGCGCAGGGTGGGGCAAACATGCCGCGTGATGCTCAGGCCGTCAGGGTCGCCCGCAAGGTGACGGATGAGGTCAACGAATACGAGGAAGATATCGAGAGGGTTGTCGGGATTTATGCCCCTCACCTCGGGGCTCACCGTGTCCATGTAACCCGCACAGCCGAATGGCGCATCGTTCCAAAGGTTTTGGCCGTTGAGCCTTTGACCTTAAAAAGCGGCTCTGCCGCGCCTCGGAGTCCTGTCAATAACTGTGGAAAGCTCACCGTCGGTGGCGATCCAGTTATGACCTCCACACCGTCTGAGCAAGCCGCAGCGGTGTTAAATCTGATTGAGCGTGGGGTTATCGGCTGGAATGAGCCGGACGTCGTGAAAGTGCTTAACGGGGCGTTAAAAGCTGGCGCACCGCGCAAACATCGGCAGCAAAGAAGCAATGCACCGCTCAAAACCAGCGAGCAAGCTCCATCAGCCAGGATGACAAAGCCCGAAAGGGATCGCGTTGCAAAAATTCGTTTCGATTTAGCTCAGGAGGGCATTACCCCGGAACGGTGGGAGCTCGACGTGCTGGCGCGTGGGGCAACGGTGATTTATGGCGATAAAAAATTTGCATATCCGGTTGTAGATGAGTGGGGGTGGTATATAGTTGAAGATAACTAAAGAACTCTTGTAGTAGTAAGTTTCTGAGAGGTTGTGTGATAGCTGGTAAGCCGAACAGTGTATGAAGTAAGTGTTGTAGATGTGAGCAATCAGGCGTAGAATCGCCATCCGGCTGTGAAGTTTGTAGATGAGAAAAACTATCATTGCCGAGTGAGTTATGATGTTCTTAGAGACTAGAGAGACTAAAATGAGCAAAAAGGTTATCACGATACAAGTAAGAGGCGAGCACGCAGCTGCTAAGCCTGTACGTCGTTCAAGGCTTGAGCAAAGTGTTAATCGTTCCCTGCGTGCTTCGTTTTCTCTGGAAGGTAATAATATTACCAATACTTCATGGTCTAAAATGTCGCAGGCAGCTCGATTCCTGACACGGGTTGCTGCGGCTTAAAGTTCTTTGATTGCCCTTGAAATAAGGGCAATCAAATTCCCTTTGCTATTATGTATTGCACGCCTGACAGCATAATGGTACGCCCGTTTATTCTTAATATTTCCATCTAACTTCTCCATATCAAATTCATAACCCATAGTAGCTGCTACTATTTGAAGAAATAGTCGTATTGAGCGGCCATTACCATCTTGAAAAGGATGAATCCATGCAAGTTCTGCGTGAAGGGTTGTTAATTTATTAACCAGTTGCTCTTTTGAACTTATTTTTTCAAGTTCTTTTTTTGTACAGGCTCTGAGGCTGGCTTTTAATGATTTTTTTACCTCGTCATGTTCCATGGTTGGACGTTCTTTATCGCCAACGACAACAGGGTGATTTCTATATTTTCCAGCCCAATCATAAATATGTGCAAAAAGAGCTTTATGGCACTCTAAGATAGTTTTTTCGTTTATTGTTTTATTCTTATCAGACGCATAATTTATTATAAGTTGTGTGCTATTAATATATGATATTACGATTTCAGCAAAATCAACTTGGTATTGATATTTAGCAAAAGCCATGTTTTTTGTTGCCATATACTCGTAGCGTTCATTTTTGCCATCTTTTAAAAGATAAATGTTATTTTTCTGGTGCTTTACTTTGATAACTTGATTAAGCTGGAAAGGGAAGTTTTTGTCATGAGGTAATATGTGAAAATAAGTGCCTTTCTTTAATTTATCGATACCAACAATTGAACCGAAAAGGAAAAGTGCGGCAGTTGTATTGAATAATACACATACAGAGTCGCCTAGTTGGATTTCTTCACGGCTAAGATCGCAAGCTCTTTTTTTGTAATGAAATAAATGAGCTACAGATGGGATGTCATGATGATTTCGCAGTGAGCCTGAACCACAAATAACCTCTTTTGTTTTAGTATTCCAGTAATAGTTAATGCTTCTTTTGTGCTCTAATGTTTTCTTAATGTGAACTATATCAAAGCTAAGTAAGCTCAGAGAGAATTCGCCATTTACTTTAACTATTTCGGCTTTTGTATGCTTCATTTTCTTCATTCGGAGTTTGGAACACCTTGAAAAAATAACATATTTTAAGTGAAAAGGCATTTTATCTTGCACCAATTGAAGTGCAATCTACTTAAAAATGATGAGGTAGAGCTAAGAGACGCGCGAGAAGTTAGCTTGTTATCAAGTTAACGCCGAGAGTCAGCAAGTTCGTCACCGCACCGGCAATAACTCCCGGCGTCCCATCTTTCACCGCGCTGATAATTTTATCGCCCATCGTTTCATTACCACCAAGTGCTTCGGGTTTTATGTTGAGCACAGCGAGAGCTTTCTCAGTCAGGCGTACATCATGGAAATAGGTCTGATGGTCTGTTCTGTGCAAGATGTAGCCATTTTCATTAAGAAAAGTGAATGTGCCCTCAACCACACTACGTAGTTCTCTTAACGCTTTCATTTCCGGTGAGTTAAGTTGTTCAAAGTAGTCATCAGGTAGCGCGGCGTGAAACTTCGCGTAGGAAATGACCTGTGGTACTGGGAAGTTGTCCCATAGTACTGCAAAGATTTCCGCCGTCTGCTGGTTAAATAACTCGAGGTTTTTGGACATGTGTAATTCCCTTTCATCAATAGACCCATTTGCAGATTGGGTCAAGAAACTGACTGTAATGGCCTTAAATAACGACCTGAGCTCTCGTGAGGTGGAAAGCTATACCGCAAAAATGGTCGAGCAAGCCAGTAAAGATGAGCTTACGGTCGTTATAAAATGCCTGTTAAACCATATTAGAATGCACAAATAAAAGGATCTAAATCAATATGTTATCTCTCGTTTATGAAAATCCGTGGACGACGATTTTTCTGCTGATTGTTGCCAGCATGTGCCTCAATAGTGTTATAGGCGCATTGCGCGGCCAGTAATCACGGTAAAACCCGACCGAAACCGGCACCCTGATTGTCGGTTTTTTATTTAATTTTTCAGGTGTTTTTCTGTTTTTTAGCGGCGCATGCATCAGGTGCATGAGTTTGCATTCGTTTTTTATTCCAGCTTTTGCCTGCCAGCATTAGCGCTGGCACGGCTCGGGTCTCCTGATGCACCTGCATTAAAAGCGACCCATTAAGCGCGCAGGCGAGGCGGGGATAGCACTGCGCGCCAGACGTGGTGACAGGATTTATTTTGCGCGTCTGTGCGCGTCGTGGTGGCGCGCTGAGTGATGAGGTCGAATCGTGGGCGGTGGCGGGGTTGCGTGGCGTGTGCGGCGTCTGGTGAGCTCTGAGGATGTGCCGCCCGGAGGCGGCATTTTATGCGGGTTTACTCGGTCTCGATGTTGTAATCCTTAAAGCGGATCACCTCCATTCCGAGCCAGTCGTTTATCTCTTTGAAACGCTCCTGCAGCGGCGTCAGCTCGTTACGCACAAATACCCGCGCCACCTTCTCGATATCGCCCATCGAGCCGATATTTTCAGGCTTGCCGCCCATGAGCTGGAACGGCACGCGGTGCGCATCGAGCAGGTCAGCGGCGCTCACCTTCTTGATGTTAAAAAAATCATCCTTCGTGGCGACTTCACTCAGCGGCACAATCTTGATGCCGTCCGGTTTCCCGTTCGGGGCGTAGAAAAACAGGTTTTTGAAATTCCCGAGCCCTTTCGAGTCGCGCATCGCGGAGCGCAGCGCCTCAACGTCGGTGCTGCTCTGCGCCGCGTCGGTCACGTACATGATGTAACCCGCGTGCGCGCCGTTCTGGTAATACTTGCGGCGAAACAGCGTGGCGGATTCATTCAGCCAGGCGGAATTGAGCGCGCTAAGGTATTCCGGCATCCCGTAGAGCTCCTGATTGATATCAGGCTCAAGCAGGTGAAACACCGAACCGGGGGCGAACTGGTGCGGGTGCGTATAGTCCGACACGTACCAGTAAACGCCATCCTCGACACCACGGCGGGTGTATTTGGCCGGGGAGGTTTCCAGTTTAAAGAGCTGGCCGGTCACGCTCATGCGCTTTTCAAGATAGCCGTTTGCAAACACCAGATAATCAAGCACAAGGCGGCTGAAGTCCTGACGGGACAGCAACGGGTGCGGGATAAAGGTGCTGGTCAGTATGTTGCGCTTGACGTAAATCGGGGAGCTGTGGTGTACGGCGGCGCGCAGGCTTTTTGCCAGTCCCGAGAAATTGACCGGCGGCTCGTACCATTTGCCGTTATTGATGCACTCGACATAGTCGAGGATGTCGCGGCGATCCAGAACGGGTGACGGCTCACCAAAGGTGAACGCCTCCATTTTCTGTGGCGCGCTGGCGGTCATGCTGGTCTGTTTTGGCTGTTTGTTTTGGCGTTTTTTCATCTTAGTTAATATCCAGAATGGAGGTTGATTGCATACCGCTTCCGGCGGAAAGCGGCTCGTTTAACAGGGCGTGCATGGTCGCCCACGCGATATCCGCGTGGCTGGCTTCCTCGCTGCGGCTGGCTTCATAGGTCGCGCTGCGGCCGCTGCTGGTCATGGTTTTGCGGATAGCCATAAATGACTGCGTGATGTCGGTCGCACCGGCGTCATATTCCAGACACCCGCGCCTGATGGTGTCTTTCGCTTTCAGCACCATTGCGGTTTTCATTTCCGGCGTGTAGCGGATGGCGCGCGCCGCGGGGAAGAATGAGCGCACGAGCTGGTAAACACCCTGGCCGATGCCGGTCGCATCGATGCCGATATAGTCGACAGTGTATTTTTCGGTCAGCGCCCGGATGGCCTCGGCCTGTGCGGCAAAGTCCATGCCTTTCCACTGGTGACGCTCAAGGATGCGGAACTTGCCACCGGCAACCAGCGGCGGAGCCAGTACCGCGCACCCGGCGCTGTCGCCGGTGTGTGACGGGTCATAGCCAATCCAGACAGGACGCCAGTTAAACGGACGGTCGGCGAACGGCTCGAAGTCCTCCCATTCTTCCATCGCATCGACCATGCAGCGCTGCAGCTCCTCGAACGGGAATACCGATGCCTTATCGTCGACGAACTCGCACATAAA
>Ga0207713_1002133_pt1 | contig 14743 bp, 9 predicted proteins | sample KBSS64metaG_FD_184404 | JGI IMG/M metagenome (GOLD analysis project Ga0207713, IMG submission 184404) | Switchgrass rhizosphere microbial communities from Kellogg Biological Station, Michigan, USA - KBS S6-4 metaG (SPAdes) (version 2) | ecosystem: Host-associated > Plants > Roots > Rhizosphere >...
CTTCCAGTTCGAGATCGCCTTGCGCGTGTCGAGCCGGTCGACCCGGCCCACCATCTCCTCGATGGTGCGGAAGCCCAGCTCGGCCATGATGCCGCGCAGTTCCTCGGCGACGAAGAAGAAGTAGTTCACCACGTGCTCGGGCTGGCCGGTGAAGCGCGCGCGCAGCACCGGGTCTTGCGTCGCGACGCCGACCGGGCAGGTGTTGAGGTGGCACTTGCGCATCATGATGCAGCCCGCCGCGATCAGCGGCGCGGTGGCAAAGCCGAACTCCTCGGCGCCGAGCAGCGCGGCGACGGCCACGTCGCGCCCGGTGCGGATGCCGCCGTCGGCCTGGACCACGATGCGGCTGCGCAAGTTGTTGAGCAGCAGCGTCTGCTGGGTTTCGGCAAGGCCGATCTCCCAGGGCGAGCCGGCATGGGTCAGCGAGGTCAGCGGCGAAGCGCCGGTGCCGCCCTCGTAGCCGGAGATCGTGACGTGATCGGCACGCGCCTTGGAGACGCCCGCCGCAACCGTGCCGACACCCACTTCGGACACCAGCTTCACCGAAATGCGCGCCGCCGGGTTCACGTTCTTGAGATCGTGAATGAGCTGCGCGAGATCCTCGATCGAGTAGATGTCGTGGTGCGGGGGCGGGCTGATGAGGCCGACGCCCGGCGTGGAGTGGCGCACCTTGCCGATGGTCTTGTCGACCTTGTCGCCCGGCAGCTGGCCACCTTCACCGGGCTTGGCGCCCTGGGCCATCTTGATCTGGATGTCGTCCGAGTTGACGAGATACTCGGTCGTCACCCCGAACCTGCCGCTCGCGACCTGCTTGATCGCCGAACGCATCGAATCGCCGTTGGGCAGCCGCGTGAACCGATCGACTTCCTCGCCGCCCTCGCCGGTGTTCGACTTGCCGCCGATGCGGTTCATGGCGAGCGCCAGCGTGGTGTGCGCTTCGCGGCTGATCGAACCGAAGCTCATCGCGCCGGTGACGAAGCGCTTCACGATCTCGCCGGCCGGCTCGACCTCGTCGAGCGGCACCGGGGTGCCGGGCACGAATTCCATCAGGCCGCGGATGGTCAGCATCCGCTCCGACTGGTCGTTGATCGACTGGGCAAAGGCGGCGTACTTCTCGGGCACGTTGCCGCGTACCGCGTGCTGCAAATTGCCGATGTTCTCGCTGGTCCAGGCATGCTCCTCGCCGCGCACGCGCACGCCGTAGATGCCGCCCACGTCCAGCATGTTCCTGTAGACCGGGCTGTCGCCATAGGCGGCGGCATGACGGGCCACTGTCTCGGCGGCGATTTCTTCCAGGCCCGCACCCTCGATCGTCGTCGCGGTGCCGGTGAAGTACTTGTCGATGAACTTGCTCGACAGGCCGACCGCGTCGAAGATCTGCGCGCCGCAGTAGGACTGGTAGGTCGAGATGCCCATCTTGGACATGACCTTACGGATGCCCTTGCCGATGGCGTAGACGTAGTTCTTCTGCGCCTGCCTGGCGTCGACCGGCAGCTCCTTGCGCACCCGCATCGCCTCGATCGTCTCGAACGCGAGATACGGATTGATCGCCTCGGCGCCGTAGCCCGCGAGCACGCAGAAGTGGTGCACCTCGCGCGCTTCGCCGGTCTCGACCACCAGGCCGGTCTGCATGCGCAGGCCCTGGCGCACGAGGTGGTGGTGAACCGCGGCGGTCGCCAGCAGCGCCGGCATGGGGATGCGGTCCGGACCTTGCGCGCGGTCGGACAGGATCAGGATGTTCTTGTCCGCCAGCACTGCTTCGGTCGCGGTCCAGCACATCTCCTTGATCGCCATCTCCAGGCCCTCGGCACCGGCGGCGGCATCCCAGGTCATGTCGATCGTGGCGGTACGAAAAGCGCCGTCGAGCGCAGCCTCGACCGAGCGGATCTTGGCCAGTTCCTCGTCGGTGAGGATCGGCTGGCTGACTTCCAGGCGCTTGTGCGTGCCGGCGACGTGGCCAAGCAAGTTCGGCCGGGGGCCGATCATCGACACCAGGCTCATCACCAGCTCCTCGCGGATCGGGTCGATCGGCGGGTTGGTGACCTGGGCGAAGTTCTGCTTGAAGTAGTCGTAGAGCAGCCGGCCCTTGCGCGAGAGCACGGGGATCGGGGTGTCGGTGCCCATCGATCCGATCGGATCGTCGGCATTGACCGCCATCGGCTCGAGGAACTTGCCGGTGTCCTCCTGGGTGTAGCCGAAGGCCTGCTGGCGATCCAGCAGCGAGCCGGTGGGCTTGGGCAGTTCGGCCAGCTCGGGCTCGATCACGTCGAGATCGGCGAGCTTATACTGCGCCTGGTCGAGCCACTGCTGATAGGGGGCCTCGGACGCGAGCTGGGTCTTGAGCTCCTCGTCCTCGATGATGCGGCCCTGCTCGAAGTCGATCAGCAGCATGCGCCCGGGCTGCAGCCGCCACTTGCGCACGATGTTGTCTTCCTTGATCGGCAGCACGCCGCTTTCCGACGCCATGACGCACAAGTCGTCGTCGGTGACGAGGAAGCGCGCGGGGCGCAGGCCGTTGCGGTCGAGCGTGGCGCCGATCTGGCGGCCGTCGGTGAAGGCGACCGCGGCGGGTCCGTCCCACGGCTCCATCAGGGCGGCGTGGTACTCGTAGAACGCGCGGCGCTCGGGCGTCATCAGCGGGTTGCCGGCCCAGGCCTCGGGGATCAGCATCATCATCGCGTGGCTGAGGCTGTAGCCACCCGCGAGCAGCAGCTCGAAGGCGTTGTCGAGGCAGGCGGTGTCCGACTGGCCGTGCGGGATCAGCGGCCACATCTTGTCGAGATCGGAACCGAGCAGGTCGGATTCCAAAGTGCGACGGCGCGCGTTCATCCAGTTCACGTTGCCGCGAACGGTGTTGATCTCACCGTTGTGCGCCATGAAGCGGTAGGGGTGCGCGAGCTTCCAGCTGGGAAAGGTGTTGGTGCTGAAGCGCTGGTGGACGAGGCCCAGCGCGGAGACGCAATCCGGGTCCCGCAGGTCGTCGTAGAACGAGCCGACCTGGGTCGCCAGCAGCAGACCCTTGTAGACCACCGTGCGAGTCGAGAAGCTGGGCATGTAGAGCTCTTTCAGCCCCGGAAGCCCGTGCTTCTCCGCCATCTGCTCCAGCGGGTTCTGTGTCTGCTTGCGAATCGCCAGCAGCTTGCGCTCGAATGCGTCCTGGTCCGAGCAGTTCAGGCCACGCGCCACGAAGCACTGCCGGATCACCGGCATCGATTCGATGACCGCCTTGCCCAGACCATCCATGGTCGTCGGCACGTCGCGCCAGCCGATCAGCGACTGGCCTTCCTTGGCGATGAACTTCTCGAAGATCTGCGTGATCAGGTCGCGGCTGGCTTGGTCTTGCGGCATGAAGCACATCGCCACGCCGTAGTCGCCCAGCTGGGGCAGGGTCAGGCCTTCGCCCTGTGCCCACTTGCGGAACAGCGCGTCGGGGGTCTGGATCAGGATGCCCGCGCCGTCGCCAAGCAGCGGGTCGGCGCCCACCGCGCCGCGATGGTCCAGGTTTTTCAGAATCTCCAGCGCCTGCGATACGATGGCGTGCGATTTGATGCCCTTAATATGAGCGACAAAGCCCACACCGCAGGAATCGTGTTCGTTGCGCGCATCGTAGAGGCCCTGGGGCTCCGGAAATCCCATCGATAAATCCCGTCCTGTCATTTGCCGGGGCCGCCCCTCCGCGCCACCCTCACGCGGCTTCGACTGGCTCGGTCGGACTTTGCGGGAGTCGCTCGCTAGGCGAAATCCGGCGCGGTCGCGCCCACAGACGGCGAATCGCGACAAGCGCGACACGCAGCGAGGCTACCCTGATCCTCCCCATGACGTTTACGCGCCCGCTTTGCAACTGCGAAGCCGGGCGCTGCGCACGATCTGGGCGATTCGTGCGCTGGAGCGGGAACTTTTGTTATTCCATGACGCCGCGGCAGGATGTCAGGCGGCGCCGCTCATGCGCTGCAGCGTGGCGAGCGCGGCGCGGAGCGCCCGCTCGGTGGGATCGGTCTCGCTCTCGGCCTGAGCCTCGGCGTGTATGACCGGTGTGCTGGCGACAGGCTTGAGGCTCGCCGGACGCGAGAAGCGCGGCAGCGATGCGGCGGGCTCCAAGGGAGCCTGCAGTTCCTCCAACTCGCCAAGGCTCGGGAAAGGCTGGCGAGGCGTGGCTGGCCGGGACAAGTTGAGCAGCGAGGAGTAGCCTTCCTCCAGGACGTCTTCCTGCTCGTCCTCGTCTTCCTCGTCGGCCGCCGCCCGGCTCATCGGCGTCACGTGATGCAACGGCCGCGTCGCCATGGAGATGTGCCGCGGGGGGAGGTACCCGGGCAGTTCCTCCTCGTCCTCGTCCGCATCGTCGATGAAGGACAAGGGGCGCAGGGCGGCCGGCATCGGCTGGGCTGCAGGTGCCGGTGCAGGCGACGGCGCGGAGAACGGCGAGGGCGCGGCGAAGGGCGCGAAGGTCTGAACGGGTTCGGGGATCGGTTCGGCAATGGGCTCCGCGATCGGGCCTTGGTCGGTCCCCGTGGTCTTCGGCTCGGCGGCGATCTCAGGCGCGCGCTTGGCGGCGATCTCTGCCTCGGCGGCGGCCGCGGCAGCAGCAGTCGCGCGGCGGCGGGCGATCGTCTGCGCGAGACGCTCGAGCAATTCGACGGGGGAGAGCTCGTCCAGTGGCGCCGACGCGATGCGCTCGGCTGCGGAGAGGGAGAACTCTTCGGCCTTGGTGGCGATCAGGGGCGAGGCATTCTCGTCCGGGCGATCCTCATCCTCGTCTTCGACGGGCAGGAGTTGGAAGCCCGGCGCGGCGATGGCGCTCATGCTTTCGGGTGCTGACGGCTTCACGTCGCCAGCCTCGGTGCCGCGAACGGCACTGGCATAGCTGTCGAACAGGCGACTTGGCGCAGGCGATTCGCTCCCGGGGGCTAGCGATGCATCGGCAAGGGGCGAGAACGACGGTTCCGCATCGAAGTCGTCTTCGAGCGCAAGCTCGGCCATGTCGAGGATCTGCGGTTCTTCGCTTTCGGTGACGGGGTCCCTGTCCGTGTCATGCGCATCGCGTGCGAACGAAGGCAGGCGGCGTCGGCGCGGCGCGGCGACTTCTGGCCTCGGCGTGCCGTCCAGCGCTTCCTCGGGCGCCGAAACGCCGAAACCGGTGATGGGAGACTGCTCGTCGGATTCAGCGCGCATCCGCGACCGGTAGGGGGCCGGGCGCGGCCCAGCGAGACGCCGTGCCAGCAGTCCGCCCAGGGCGGCGCCGAAGAGCGTCGCGCTCAGCGTCATGACGACGCGCATCGTCGTGCCGAGCGGCGGTGCCGTCATCGGAACGACCCGGTCGATGCCGAGCGCCAGGACGATATGTTCGATCACGGAGGGGCGAATCGCCACGCTGATGAGGCCGAGCAAGGCTCCAGACCACAAGGCGACGATGATCGGGAACAGCGGGTGGCTGCTGATCGGCTGCTTGCCCCCCGCGGTCTTGCGCGCTGTCTCGGCCAAGTCTGTTACCCCGTTCGTTTTCTCGTGCCGGTGCGAGGGCTTAGGGCCGATCAGGCCGCCGCTCCCAGCTCCGCTGTGGCAGACCGGCCTAGGAGCGTTTGGTAAATAACTTCATAACGCTGCGCGTTTACGGCCCAGTCGTGATGCGAGGCGACGTGACCGCGCCCGTTGGCGCGCAGTGTAGGCCAGCGGTCGCGATGCGTCAGCAGCGAAGAGAGGGCGCCAGCGCAGGCCTGCGGATCGTCGGGCGCGAAGAGGCGCCCGGTCACGCCGTCCTCGATCAACTCGCGATGACCGCCCACGTCCGAGGCGCAGACGATCTTGTCTTGCGCCATCGCTTCGAGCGGCTTGAGGGGGGTGACGAGGTCGGTCAGCCGACTGCGCTTGCGCGGATAGGCCATGATCGGCGCCAGCGCATAATAACGCTCCACCTCATCGTGCGGCACTCTGCCGACGAAACGGATGGCATGCGCGGCGCTTGAGGCGGCCGCGCGCTGGCGCAAAGCGTCCTCGCAAGGCCCGCCGCCGACGAGCAGGAGCCGGGCCTCGGGATGATAGCGGACCAGGAGCGGCATGGCATCGATCAGGTCATCGAGCCCTTCATAGTCGTAGAAGCTGCCGATGAAGCCCACGACAGGGTGCAAGGCGCCTTGCGAATCGAGCAAGTCGAGTTCGCGAGCCAGCTCGAGGTCCGGCTCGGGCGGAGTGCCGAACAGCGAGAGGTCGACGCCATTGGGCACGATGGCGATGCGCTCGGCCGCGGTTCCCCGCGCGATCAGATCGTCGCGCAAGCCGCCGCAGATCGTGACGATCGCATCGGCTTGGGCGACGACGAAGTTCTCGAGCTGGCGGGTCAGCCGGTAGCGCAGCGACCCGGCCTTCGAGACGCCGTTGCCGACCGCCGCGTCTTCCCAGAAGGCGCGAATCTCGTAGACCAGCGGAATGCCGTGGCGACGCGCCACGCGAAGCGCCGCCTGGCCGCACAGCGCCGGCGAGTGGGCGTGGAGCACGTCGGGCCGCCATTGCCCCACCGCCGTTTCGATCGCTTCGGCGAACATGGCGACCTCGCGCCATTCGCGCAGGCCAGACATGCCGCGAGGGTGGCCGAAGGTGCGATGAAACAGCAGGCCGTCCGCCTCCTCCGCGGCAGGTCCCTCCTGGGTATGGCGCAGCCCGGTGATGCCGCGCACGTCGATGCCGAGTGCCTGCTGCGCCTTCAGGATCGCGCGCGTGCGGAAGGTATAGCCGCTGTGCATCGGCAGCGAGTGGTCGAGGACGTGCAGCACTCTTGTCATGGTGAGCAAACCTATGCCCGCAAGGCTTAACGCGGCGTCAACTCCGCTGCGCTAACCCCTGGCGCATGGTCGACGCTTTCGCCCTCGCCGTGGCGCACGGCCTGCTCGTGCTCGCGGCCATCCGGCTGTTGATGCGCGACGATCTCGACGACGATCATCCCAAGCCGCGCGGGCCGATGGGCGGGCGCCGGGCAGGCAAGAACCCTGGGCAGGACGAGCGGCCGTGATCGACCTGTGCCTCACCGGCTTCCTGTGCTTCTACCTCGCGCTTGGGAGCCGGCGGCCGTTCCTGTGGGTGCTGGCCTATCTCTACGTCGACATCGTCGCGCCGCAGATCATCTCCTGGGGCATCCTTACGCGGATTCCCACCTCGCTGATCTTCTTCACGGCCGCCTTCCTCGGCTGGCTCCTGTTCGACGACAAGCGCGATGCGCGCTTCACCGGGCGCCAGTTCCTGCTGTTCCTGCTCCTGATCTACTGTGGCTACACGACGCTCACGGCCGACTGGCCGGTGGAAGCGGCGGAGAAGTGGTCCTGGGTGTGGAAGGCGCTGGTGTTCGCGATCTTCCTGCCCCTGACTTTGCGCACCCGGCTGCGAATCGAGGCGGTGATCCTGGTCATGGTGCTCTCGGCCAGTGCGATCATCATAGACGGCGGGATCAAGACGCTCGGCGGCGGCGGCGGCTATGGCGAGCTGCGCTTCTTTGTCGACAACAACACCGGGCTCTACGAAGGCTCGATCATCAGCTGCGTCGCCATCGCCATCATTCCGCTGATCCTGTGGCTGGCCAAGCACGGCACGGTGTTCCCGCCCGACTGGCGCGTCTGGGCTTTCGCGGCCGGGCTGATCTTCGCTTGCGCCCTGATCCCTGTGGGCACCCAGGCGCGCACCGGACTGATCTGCCTCGGCATCCTTTGCGTGCTCTACTTGCGCACCGCCAAGCGCCGCGTCCTGATCGTCTCACTGATGGCGGCGGCGGCGATGATCGCGACCCCGTTCCTGCCGGCCTCCTATACCAAGCGCATGGGCACGATCGAGAACAACCAGTCCGACCAATCCGCGAGCACGCGAATCGCGGTATGGAAGTGGACGCTGGGCTATGTGCGCGACCATCCGTTCGGTGGCGGCTTCGAAGCGTACATGAGCAACACGCTGCGATTCGAAACCGTGCACACCGTCACCACCGGCAGCACCACCACCGTCGAGCGGCAGGTGATCCAGGATGGTGGCCGTGCGTTCCACTCAAGTTATTTCGAGATGCTCGGGGAGCAGGGCTTCCCCGGATTCGGCCTATGGCTGACGCTGCAGCTGTCGGGGATCGTGCAGATGGAATTGCTGCGGCGGCGCTGGCGCAAACGCACCGGAACGGATGAGCAATGGCAGGCCCCATTGGCGGTTTCGCTGCAGCTCGCGCATGTGATCTACATGTTCGGATCGCTGTTCGTGGGCATCGCTTTCCAGCCTTTCGTGCTGATGCTCATCGGCGTGCAGTGCGGGCTGTGGAGCTATCTCAAGCGTACGGATACACGCGTATCGGTAAAAATGGCGCAGCGTCGCGCGGCAACGGTGCAGGGGATGGCCCAAACCACCTGAAAACGGGGCTCTCCCTACGTCGCGCCGCTTAAGGTGCCCTGCCGATTGATCTTTACAGCATATTTACCTTTAATGTTCATAGCTCCTATGGTTAATTCCTGGCGGCACCCGATCGGGTTGGGGCGAGAACCGCGGGAGCAGGGCCAACAAAGGGGATGACCCAATGCGTGTGCTGTTGATCGAGGATGAGCCGACCACCGCGCGAGCCATCGAGCTTATGCTGACGGCGGAAGGTTTCAACGTCTACTCGACCGATCTAGGTGAAGAAGGCCTCGATCTCGGCAAGTTGTACGATTACGATATCATTCTTCTCGACCTGAACCTGCCTGACATGCATGGCTACGACGTGCTCAAGAAGCTGCGCGTGGCCAAAGTGCAGACGCCGGTGCTGATCCTTTCGGGTATCTCCGAAATGGACAGCAAGGTGCGCAGCTTCGGCTTCGGTGCCGACGATTACGTCACCAAGCCGTTCCACCGCGAAGAGCTGATTGCCCGCATCCACGCCGTTGTGCGCCGTTCGAAGGGCCACTCGCAGTCGGTGATCAAGACCGGCAAGCTGATCGTCAATCTCGATGCCAAGACGGTGGAGGTCGACAGCGCCCGCGTTCACCTGACGGGCAAGGAATACGCGATGCTCGAGCTGCTCTCGCTGCGCAAGGGCACGACGCTGACCAAGGAAATGTTCCTCAACCACCTCTACGGTGGCATGGACGAGCCCGAGCTCAAGATCATCGACGTGTTCATCTGCAAGCTGCGCAAGAAGCTGGCGCATGCCTGCGGCGGCTCCAATTACATCGAGACGGTCTGGGGCCGCGGCTACGTGCTGCGCGATCCGGACGACCAGGCCGAGGCGGCCTGAACCCCAGTTACCCGTTGCGGGGAAATGCGAGCGGCTCGCCCATCCTGGAGGGCGGGCCGTTTTCGTTTTGAGATGAGAAACAAGAGAGGCGCGCGCGAAGGCGCGAAGACACTAAAAGGCGTGTTGTTGGCAGAAAGCCTCGGCCGATTCGGGCCTCCGTTCTTAGGTCGCGTCAGCTTGGAGTGCGGCTCAGTCGCGAAAGCAAGATCCTCTTAGCGCCTTAGCGCCTCCGCGCGCGCACTCCGCGTCTCGGCGCGGGTCCACTCTTTCCTTGCCTTTTAAACCGCTCATCGCTAAGCGCGCGCCCTTCAATCGGCACGGTTGAACCTCTCACCAAGAGATTCGCGCGCCGGCCTGGCTAACTAGGGCTGCCAGGGCCGGCCGAACGTGTCCCCGACCAAGGAGACGAAAATGCCCAAGCTCAAGACCAAGAGCGGCGTGAAGAAGCGCTTCAAGCTCACTGCCACCGGCAAGGTGAAGCATGGTGTCGTCGGCAAGCGCCACCGCCTGATCAGCCACAACGCCAAGTACATCCGCCAGAATCGCGGCACCGACGTCATCTCCGACGCCGATGCGAAGACGATCAAGAAGTGGGCGCCCTACGGGCTGGGCTGACAGGAGCTTTAGAACATGAGCCGTATCAAGAGGGGTGTCACCACCCGCGCCAAGCACAAGCGGATCCTGGACCAGGCCAAGGGCTATCGTGGCCGCCGCAAGAACACCATCCGCATCGCGCGCCAGGCCGTCGAAAAGGCCGGCCAGTATGCGTACCGCGACCGCAAGGTTAAGAAGCGGACCTTCCGCGCCCTGTGGATTCAGCGCATCAACGCCGCCGTGCGTAACGAAGGCCTGACTTACTCGCAGTTCATCCACGGCGTGAAGCTCGCCGGGATCGAGCTCGACCGCAAGACCATGGCCGATCTCGCCATGAACGAAGGCGGCGTGTTCAGCGCGGTGATCGCCCAGGCGAAGGCCGCGCTCCCCGCGTAAGCGCGACACGCTGGCGACACAGATCAGGGCGCGGGTGGCGAAAGCCTCCCGCGCCCTTTTCGTTGGCGCCGACACGAATTGCGATTCGCCCCGCGCCCTCCTAAGGACCGCGGCTCGCGACAGAACCGATAGGCAGGACACGTGGACTACGCACAAACCGGGCAGGATGCGCTTTCGCGTATAGCGGCGGCGAACGATCTCGACACGGTCGAGAGCCTGCGTGTGTCCTTCCTGGGCAAGCAGGGCACGATCTCCGGCTTGCTCAAGACGCTCGGCGCGATGAGCCCCGAGGAGCGCAAGCTCGAGGGCCCGAAGATCCACGGCTTGCGCGAGAGCGTCACCGGGGCGCTGGCCGCGCGCAAGGCGGCGCTGGAGAGCGCCGCGCTCGAGGCGCAGCTGGCGTCCGAGACGATCGATCTCACGCTGCCGGCGCCCGATGCGCCGCGCGGAAGCGTGCACCCGATCTCCCAGGTCATGGACGAGATGGCCGAGATCTTCGCAGACCTGGGCTTCGCGGTCGCCACCGGTCCCGAGATCGAGGACGACTGGCACAATTTCACTGCGCTCAACATGCCGGAAAGTCATCCGGCGCGGGCCATGCACGACACGTTCTACTTCCCCGATCGCGATGCCCAAGGCCGCGAGATATTGCTGCGCACGCACACCTCGCCGGTGCAGATCCGTGCCATGCTCAGCCAGGGCGGGCCGCTGCGGCTGATCGCGCCGGGACGGGTCTACCGCTCGGACAGCGATGCCACGCACACGCCGATGTTCCACCAGATCGAAGGGCTGGTGATCGACAAGGACATCCACCTTGGCCACCTCAAGTGGACGCTCGAGACGTTCCTCAAGGCCTATTTTGAGCGCGACGACATCGTCCTGCGCCTGCGGCCCAGCTATTTCCCGTTCACCGAGCCGTCGGTCGAGGTCGATGTCGGCTATGCCAATGCGGGCGGACGCCGCGTCGTCGGCGGATCGGGCGATGCGCCGGGGCACGCGTGGATGGAGCTCCTCGGCTCGGGCATGGTCAACCGCAAGGTGATCGCTGCGGGCGGCCTCGACCCGGACCAATGGCAGGGCTTCGCCTTCGGCGTGGGTGTCGATCGCCTTGCCATGCTCAAGTACGGGATGAACGACTTGCGCGCCTTCTTCGACGGCGATGTGCGCTGGCTGTCGCACTACGGCTTCTCCGCTCTCGACGTGCCGACCCTGTCGGCCGGCGTCGGCACGGCCGCTTGAGGAGGGTTGCACGATGAAGTTCCCGCTCTCCTGGTTGCGCAGCTATCTCGAGACCGATGCATCGCTCGAGCAGATCTGCGATGCGCTGAATGCGATCGGCATCGAGGTCGAAGGCGTGGAGGATCCGTCCGCCAAGCTCGCCGGCTTCCGCGTGGCCCGGGTGCTCACCGCCGCGCGCCATCCGGACGCCGACAAGCTGCAGGTCCTCACCGTCGATACGGGAGAGGGCGCGCCGCTCCAGGTCGTCTGCGGCGCGCCGAACGCGCGCGCGGGATTGGTCGGCGTGCTCGGCTTGCCCGGCGCGACGGTGCCGGCGAACGGCCTGGTGCTCAAGAAGTCCGCGATCCGCGGCGTCGAATCGAACGGCATGATGTGCTCGACCCGCGAGCTGGAGCTTGGCGAAGACCACGACGGCATCATCGAGCTGCCCCAGGACGCGCCGGTCGGCACTGCCTTTGCGGACTATCGCGGCGCCGATCCGGTCATCGAAGTCGCGATCACGCCCAATCGGCCCGACTGCATGGGTGTCTACGGCATCGCCCGCGACCTTGCGGCCAAGGGCATCGGGACGCTCAAGCCGCTGGACGCGGTGACGGTCGCAGAGGCTTTCCCCTGTCCGGTCGAAGTGCGCACCGACGATCCGGAAGGCTGCCCGGCGTTCTACGGCCGGGTGATTCGCGGCGTCCGCAATGGTCCCTCGCCGCAGTGGCTGCAGGATCGGCTCAAGGCGGCAGGCCAGCGGCCGATCTCGGCCATCGTCGATGCCACCAACTACCTGATGCTCGGCCATGCCCGCCCGGCGCATGCCTACGATCTCGCCAAGCTGAACGGCGCCGTCGTGGCCCGCCGCGCGCGCGACGGTGAGCAGGTCCTCGCCCTCAATGGCAAGACCTACACGCTCACGCCGGAGATGACGGTCATCGCCGATGCGCGGGGCGTGCACGATATCGCCGGCATCATGGGCGGCGAGGATTCCGGCTGCGACGAGATGACGACCGACGTCTTGCTGGAGATCGCCTATTTCGATCCCGAGCGGATCGCGCGCACCGGCCGCAAGCTCAACCTCACCAGCGATGCGCGCAGCCGCTTCGAGCGCGGGATCGATCCCGCCTTCCTTGACGAGGCCCTCGATCACCTCACCGCTCTGATCCAGACGCTGTGCGGCGGCGAGGCGTCGCAAGCGGTTCGTGCGGGCGCGCCGCCTTCGACTCCCAAGGTCGTGCACTTCGACCCGGCGCTGACCGAGCGGCTCGGCGGCGTGACCATCAACCCTGCCGAGCAGCAGCGCATCCTCGCGAGCCTCGGCTTCGCGGTCGTCGAACAGCAAGCCGGCTTCGAGAGCGCCTGGTCGGTGACGGTGCCCGGCTGGCGGCCCGACATCGACGGCGCGCCCGACATCGTCGAGGAAGTGGTGCGCATACACGGCCTCGACCAGGTGAAGAGCGTCGCGCTGCCGCGTGCGGACGGCGTGGCCCGTCCCACCGCCACGGCGGCCCAGAAGCTCGAGCGCCGCGTCCGCCGCGCCGCTGCCGCGCGCGGGCTGCAGGAAGCCGTGACCTGGTCCTTCCTGCCCGTGAAGGAGGCCGCTGCCTTCGCCTCGGACGAGGCCGCGCTATGGACGCTCGCCAATCCGATCAGCGAGGACATGAAGGCGATGCGGCCGTCGCTGCTGCCCGGGCTTCTGTCCGCCGCCAAGCGCAATCTCGATCGCGGGGCCAAGAGCCTGCGTCTGTTCGAGATCGGCCGCCGCTACTTGCGCGGGGAAGGCGGTGCGAGTGACGAGCGGCTGGCGCTCGGCATCGTCCTGGCGGGCGACAAGGCTCCGCGTGGCTGGGCGACCGGGAAGGCGCGCGCATTCGATGCCTTCGATGCCAAGGCGGAGGCGCTCGCCCTGCTGGCCGAGGCGGGCGCACCGGTGGACAAGCTGCAAGTGATGGCCCCTGACGCGCTCGGGCCCGGGCCGCAGTTCCATCCCGGGCAGTCTGCGACCTTGCGGCTGGGGCCGAAGACGGTGTTGGCGCGCTTCGGAATGCTCCACCCGGCGACCGCGCGCCTGTTCGACATCGACGCCAGCGTGGCGATGGTCGAGCTGTTCCTTGACGCGATCCCGGCCCGCAAGGGCGCCTCGACGTTCGCGCGAACCCAGTTCGCACCGCCCCCGCTCCAGCCGGTATCGCGCGACTTCGCGTTCCTGGTGCCTGCGGCGTTGCCGGCGGGAGATCTCGTGCGTGCGGTGCAGGGCGCGGACAAGGCGAACATCGTTGCCGCGCGCCTGTTCGACGACTTCCGCGGGGCCGGCGTGCCCGAGGGCAGCAAGTCGCTCGCCATCGAGGTGACGCTGCAGCCGGGCGAGAAGAGCTACGCCGAGGCCGAGCTGAAGGCTGTCGCGGACAAGATCACCGCGGCGGCCGCCAAGCTGGGCGCGACGCTGCGGGGGTGATGCGATGACCGAACTCGTCTCGATCGCCTCGGATCAGTTGACCGCCCGGATCAATCCCGTGGGCGCGGAGCTGTGGTCGCTCACCGACGGGCGCGGGCGCGAGTACATGACCGACGCCGACCCGGCGTTCTGGACCGGGCACGCGCCGATCTTGTTTCCGATCGTCGGCATGCTGCGCGACGGGTGCTATCGTCTGGGTGAGACGACTTACGCATTGCCCAAGCACGGTTTCGCGCGGCACTCCCGGTTCGCGGTTCAGGAAGCAACGGCGGGTAGTGCGCGCTTCCGGCTCACCGACAGTATCGAGACTCGCGCTTCCTACCCGTTCGCCTTCGCGCTCGATGTGCTGTTCCGGCTTTCTGGTGCGACGCTGCAGGTGGAGAGCCGCGTCACCAACACCGGTGACGAGGCGATGCCCTTCAGCTTCGGCTACCATCCCGCGTTCGCCTGGCCGCTGCCTGGCGGCGCTGCGAAGCAGGACCACCGCGTGGTGTTCGCCTCGCCGGAGCCGCAGCCCATCCGTCGCATCGACCCGGCCAGCGGGCTGCTTCTGAATGAGGCGTTCGCGACTCCGGTGGAGGGAACCACGCTGACGCCGGATGCGGCGCTGTTCGAAGCCGACGCGCTGATCTGGGATCACCTTGCCAGCCGTTCGGTCCGGTTCGGCGCGCCCGGAGGGACATCTCTGGAGATCGCCTTCCCCGACACGCCGATGCTGGGGATCTGGCAGAAGCCCGGCGCCCATTACCTGTGCATCGAGCCGTGGCAAGGCATCGCCGACCCCGTCGGCTTCGAGGGCGACTTGCGCGACAAGCCGGGCGTCGTCTCGCTCCCGCCGGGGGATGCGC
>Ga0207713_1002137_pt1 | contig 14722 bp, 11 predicted proteins | sample KBSS64metaG_FD_184404 | JGI IMG/M metagenome (GOLD analysis project Ga0207713, IMG submission 184404) | Switchgrass rhizosphere microbial communities from Kellogg Biological Station, Michigan, USA - KBS S6-4 metaG (SPAdes) (version 2) | ecosystem: Host-associated > Plants > Roots > Rhizosphere >...
TGGTCGCTGCCGGCCTGCTCGAGCAGTGCATCCAGGCCCTTGACGAAGGCGGTATCCGGCCGGCGTGTCAGCGTTTGCGCCAGCATCAGCCGCGTCTGCGGCGCCAGTCCCATGCGCAAGGCGATCTGGCCTTTGGCATCGCGCACCGCCCCCTGGCCGCGGACCAAGTTCAGGCTGGCCTGCGAGTAGGCGGTCTGCGCTTGAAGACGGTCGCTCAGCGCGGCGGAGCCAGCGTCGAACTTGGCGCTGGCATCCTTGAGGTTTTCAGCGGCCAGCGCGGCAACCTGCTCGGCGGCCCCTTGCCTGCCCTGGGCGGCCAGGGCGTCGTAGTACAGGCTGGCTGCCTGCACAAAGGCACGTCGCGCCCTACACCCTTCAGGTATAGGGCTGAAACCAACGACTCGCCCAATCGAAGAGAAGCTAAAACTTCAGCGACTCAGGGCTGTTTAGCCTCTTCCGATCTTAACAGCGTTCAACCGGTCAAGATTGACCAAATTGCCCGTCCAGCTACTGCGCACCTGTAGGGCAATTGATCATCACACGCAAGCAGCAACGTCGCCTAAAGCCACTTGGACAACGATGGGTGAACAACAAAAAAAATAAACAGACAGATCACCGGCACCGAGATGAGAGCCAGCACGCCGTCAGTACTCCAGCCAAATTTTATCTTTAGGAAACCGGCTACATTTTTAAACAACACCGCCAACAGCAAGGCCGACAGCAAGTCCACAATATATATCAATCTTACCTCCAATCTATGGGCATTGATGAAACTTTCCATCGTTAGAAAGAACCTCGTTCACCTGAAAATCACCACCGCCGTGATAAACGCTCAAGCCCCCGTCGAACCACTGCCCCACATCTTGGATCCATTACCTACAATCACTCCGCCTCCAAAACCTGCAGTCGTCCCCGCTGCAATGCCGCCGATGCCGGCAGGGCCGGTGATAGCGCCTACCAGCGCACCAGCCCCTGCCGCCAACGCAAGATCAGCTGCATTGATACTCCCACCCCCGGTCTGGCTACCGAGATAAGTAGCAACCCCAACTATTGCTCCACCGACTGCGCCAGGCGGACCAAAGGCCCCAGCCACCACCTCGAGTTCTTCTACTGTGATATCTCGCATTATTACAAGCCCCAATGTTTTCTTAGAAATAGTTTTAAACTTTGGCATTTCGGCTGCGCGCTTGAATTACCAAAATATTCAAAGCAGAAATTTCGACAGAATAAAATTTTGCACAGGCAGACTGATAGTTTGTCTGATAGCCTTTGCGGGCCTATAGCCATCACCAGTGCGCAGTGTATCGCTGTTGCTTCACCCCTGACACCCTACAGGTGTAGGGATTGTCCTACGCCTTCGCTACAATCACCCTGATACTGTTTATACTGTACGTTTTAGCCGGCAAGCTCGTGCTGAGTTCATATCCGCAACGGAAACAGGGTGGCACAGATCAAAGCAACAGAGATCGCTATGGAGATCATGTTGACTACCTTAAGGGCTTGAGGCACTCTGCCTCGGCCAAGGCGCTTAAACCTGTAGATAAGCAGGCGCGACAACGCCAGATCGCCCCCAAGCAAAAATTTTTAAAATCTTGTGAAGCGAAAAAGTTTTCCTTACCTCCTCCATGTTTCCTAAACTTTTTTCGGTCTTTGTAAACATAATCGGGCCCGAAGCGCTGACCAAGAATGGTCGAGTCTCCGTCAGATTCAGGCGCCGCTGAATCCTCCTTTTGCGCGAACCACATACCCACCCGCCAGCTCTAAGTAGAGTCCTCCAAACGCATGGCCTACCGATTTAGCTGTAATAGTTGGGGTATAGAACCACAACCGCACCTGTAACCTTTGCACTGGCCGCTCCCCTTCACGTGGCGGTCGTACCAGTACCAGCCTGAGTCCGAGATAGGCGGCACCTGTGGCAATTACCCCGGCGGCAGCTCCCCATGGCACTACCGCTCCAGCCACTGTGTCAAACATCTTCCGATGTCAACTTTCGCATTCCCATATCTTTAGAAGTTCATAACTGAACGCTGCCTGAACCCCGTGAACTTCACAATGCTTAGGCAAACTGCCGTGGAATGCAGACAGCGCCCGGCAGCCCTGTAATCAACTGCACTCAAAGCGCCCAGAACCCCAGGCGCCCCAAGCTCGCCGCCAGACGCAATCGCGCACGGTGCCAGCCATTCAATGCAGTAATATGTTCCTGCTCCGCCATTGCATAGGCGGAAGAAGCATTGAGCAGCTCGATCATGCTGCCCACTCCAGAGCGATAACGGCCCCGGACCACGGTCAGGGCGAGCATTGACTGCTCGACCCACTCGGCGGTTCTGTCCAGGGCCTGGGTTTCGATACCCAGGCCCTGGTAACTGGCCCACAGCTCCAGCGCCACACGCTGCCGAGCATCGGCCAGTTCTGCTTCCTGGGCCTGCACCCTAGCCCGGGCACCCCGAACCTGATAGGTGCGCCCGAACCCTTCGAATAGCGGGATGCTGACCTGAAGACCAATGCTGTTGTCACGGATGTGGCTATCGCCGTTGTACGCCATGGCTTGATAGGTCTTTACATCCGACAGCGAGGCAACCAACGACAGCGATGGGCGGCCAGCAGCTTCGCGCTCGGCGACGGCTGCCTTTGCCGCCTCCAGTTTCGCCTTGGCGGCGATCAACGCAGGGTGGTCGCTGCCGGCCTGCTCGAGCAGTGCATCCAGGCCCTTGACGAAGGCGGTATCCGGCCGGCGTGTCAGCGTTTGCGCCAGCATCAGTCGCGTCTGCGGCGCCAGCCCCATGCGCAAGGCGATCTGGCCTTTGGCATCGCGCACCGCCCCCTGGCCGCGGACCAAGTTCAGGCTGGCCTGCGAGTAGGCGGTCTGCGCTTGAAGACGGTCGCTCAGCGCGGCGGCGCCAGCGTCGAACTTGGCGCTGGCATCCTTGAGGTTTTCAGCGGCCAGCGCGGCAACCTGCTCGGCGGCCCGTTGCCTGTCCTGGGCGGCCAGGGCGTCGTAGTACAGGCTGGCGGCCTGCACAAAGGCCTCCTGCAAGCGCTCATCCTGATTGGCATTGGCCGCCACCAGCAACTGCCGGGCATTGCGCAGGTCGGCTTCGCGCCGGCCGGAATCGAACAGCACCCAGCTCAGGCTCAGACGATGGTCCAGCTGACGTAGACGCCCCTGGGCTGAGGAGTCGGTCTGTTCGTAATGGGTGTCATTGCGACCGCGGCTGTAGGTGGCCGTGGCATCGAGCCTGGGCAGGTACGCCGAGCGCGCTAGCCCGACCTGCGCCGCCTGGGCCTTTGCCTGCGCCCAGGCGTACCGAGCCTGGGGGTCATGGCACAACACCCGCTCGACCATGACCTCCAGGCTGAGCACCTCCGGCAGCGCCCCATCCACACAGGCTGCGCCCAGGCCTGTGCCATCGAGCGCAGCCGCAGGTGCCACGGCGGCGTCGGTCGAGAACACGTCCAGTGCAGCAGCACAGGACGCCCAGGTGCACAGAAGCACCAGCAGGCAACGTTTGAAGACACCTGCACTCATGGCGTGACAGCTTCGCCCAGGTCCGAAGACACGCACGCCACCCGCTGATCAAGCACCACCCGCCCCGCCTCGAGGCGCACTACACGATCTGCGGAGGCGATCGTCTCGGCACGGTGGGCAACGATAATTCGCGTCACGTCGAGTGCACGCACCGCCGCATTGACACACTGCTCGCTAGCCGCATCGAGATGACTGGTGGCCTCGTCGAGAATGAGAATGTCCGGCCGCCGGTACAGTGCCCTGGCCAGCAGCACGCGTTGTTTCTGCCCGCCCGACAGTACGGTGCCCATGTCGCCCACCAGCGTGTTGTAGCCCATCGGCATGGCCGCGATGTCGGCATCGATAGCGGCCATGCGCGCGCATTCCATGGCCCATTCCAGGTCGGGGCTCGTTTCGAAGAACGTGATGTTGTCCACAAGCGAGCCGGCGAAAAGACAGTCGTCCTGCATCACCGTGCCGATCCGACCGCGCCAGGACTCCAGATCCAGCTGGCGCAGTTCATGCCCCGCCATGCGGATCTGCCCGCTGATGGGAGGCAATACCCCCAGCAGCACATTCACCAAGGTACTCTTGCCACATCCGGAGGCCCCGGTGATGGCCACGGACTCTCCGGGAGCAATGTGCAGGTCGATGCCATCGAGCACCAGCGGCTCATGCTCGGAGTAGCGGTAGCTGAGGTTCTGGATGTCGATGCTCGTCCGCCCGGCTGGCCAGTTCACCGATTGGGACGCATCGCGCTGCTCCTCGGGCGCCTGCAGGACGATGTCAGCCAGACGCTCGCCCTGCAAACGCAGCATATGCAGTTCGAAGAGGTGGTCTACCAGGCTCGCCACACGGCTGACGAACTGGCTCTTGTACGCCACGAACGCCATCAACACGCCAACCGTGAAGTGGTTGTCCATTACCAGCGCAGCGCCAAAGCCAATGGTGCAGAGGTTTTCCAAGCCGAAGATCAACGCATTGAGCTGGGTGTAAAGCAACTGCAGTTTCTGTGTGCGCAACCCCGCGTTGATCTGCGCGACCAGCAGCCCCAGCCAGGTGGAACGCCTTTCGCTTTGCCGCTGAAATAGCTTGAGCGTGCGTATGCCGCGCAGGGTTTCAAGAAAGTGGCTCTGCTGGCGGGCCGCATGCACGATCTGCTCTTCGCTGGCACGGCGCAGAGGGCCATACCACACCCAGCGCACACCAATATAGGCGACCATGGCGAGTATCGCGATCATCGCCAGCAGTGGGCTGTACAGGAACATCAGTACCAGGGTCGCAATGGTCATTAGGCCATCGATAATCGCCGAAAAGAACGCGGCGGTCAGCGTATGTTGAATTTCATCGACAGCACCGAAGCGAGACACCACATCACCCAGGTGGCGTTTCTCGAAGTACTGGATCGGCAGGCGCAACAGGTGGCTGAAGACGTTCGCCCGCAATTGCACGCTCAGCAAGGTGCTCATGTGCATCATCACCCAAGCCCGCATGGCGCTGACCAATTGCTGCATCAGCAGCAACAGGCCGAAGCCGATCATCAGCGTGCTCAGCAAGTCGCGGTCCTGGGTGACCAGCACATTGTCGAGGGTCCATTGCAACAGGAACGGGCTGACCAGCGAGAACACTTCCAGCGCCAGCGCCAGCAGCAATACCTGGACCAGTCCACGGTACAGCCCGCTGACGCGACCCAGTATTTTCGTCAAGCCGAGTTGAGGCTTGGCAGCCTGCTGTTCGAAGCCCTGCTCGGGCCAGACCTCCAACGCAACGCCAGTGAAACAATCGCTGGCCTGGGCCAGGCTCAGTTGCCGCACCCCCTGAGCGGGATCATGCAAGGTAAGGCGCTGCCCGTTGACCGCCTTGAGCACCACGAAATGGTTGAAGTTCCAGTGCAGCACACAGGGCAGCTTGAGCTTGTTCAGGTCACTCAACTCAAGCCTTACCGCTCGGGTGCCAAGATCGAGGCGCTGCGCAGTCTGCATCAGTTGACTGAGGGTGATGCCTTTAAGCGAGACGCTGAACTGCCGGCGCAGCTCCATCAGGGTCGTATGATGGCCGTGCAGGCCAGCGATCATGGCCAGGCAGGCGAGCCCGCACTCGGTGGCCTCGGTCTGCAGGATCAGCGGCAGGCGGCGCCCCAGTGTCGGGGTAATCGCATCGATGTAGTTCATGCATGCATTCCTAGAGCTTGCCGGTCAGGCTGTAGAGCGGTTCGAGCACCCACTCGTACAGATGCCGCGTTTCCTGCAGGACATCCGCCTCCAGCAGCATACCCGCCTGCAAAGGCCGGGACTCGCCGTACGCCAGCACCGCCTGTTTCTGTATCTTCACGCGGATGCGATAGATCTGTTCGCCGTCGCCTCCCAGGCCGGGCACAGTCCCGACCACATTTGCAAGCTCGGTGGCCGAAAGCGTCGTTCGGGACACGGAAATCACCTTGCCATGGTGCTGGCCAAACTTTTGATAGGGGTAAGCCTGGTAACGCAGCAACACGGTATCGCCCGTCTGGATGAAGCCGACGGCTTTGCTGTGGGCATACAACTCGGCTTGCAGATTGGCGTCCGCCGGCACCAGGCTCATCAGCGATCGTGAACTGTCCACGACCTGCCCCGGTTCCGCCAGAATGGAAGTGACCAACCCTTGCTGGGGTGCCGTGATGACCAGTGAGCGCTTGGCTTCGCTCTCGATCAGCGCCTGCTTCACCGAGGACAGGGAGCGGCCAATGCTGGCCAGCTGATTGCCGTGTAACGCGGCCAGTCCGGCCCGTTCGTGCTGACGCTCGACCAACTCCTGCTTGAGCACCGTGGACTCGCGCACCAACCCCTGCAGGCTCCGCCGCTGGCCAAGAAGCTCGGCTTGCCGCTGCTGCAACTGGTCCATTGATATGTAGCCCTTGTCCATGAGGCCCTGGTAACGCTCCGCCGCATTGTTGGCCAGTTGCACAAGCTGCTGCTGGCTGGCGATTTGCTGGGCCAGGGTGTCCAGTTCCTGAGTCAGGCTTTGCAGTTTGCTGTCGAGGCTCAGCCGCGCTTCGACTTGCAGTTGCTGCTGCTTGCGCAGCTCTTCCTCCAGGGAATGACGCTGGCGCTGGAGCTGGTCACTGACCTCTGCCTGGACAGGCCCCGAGTCAACCGAACGCTCACTGGAAATCAGCAACAACCGAGCCCCCTGCTCTACCAGCTGACCCTCTTCGACGAACCGCTCCAGCACGACACCGTACTGCGGTGCGTGTATTTTCAACTGCCCGGATGACGGTACCAGTTGGCCCGGGACTGTGCTGCGCCGGGTATAGCTGCCGTAGAAGAAAAAACTCACGACTATCGCCGCGAGCAACAGCGCCACCAGAGTCATCACCGTGAAGGAAACGGGCCGGACAAGCACGATGTCACCCAGCCAGTTGCTGTGTCGCACGGCCAGCGCTTCGTGTCGAAACAAGGGGGCCTTACTTGTCACGCAGTCATCCTTTATTTGGCCAGGCGTCATGATCCCGGCTCAACCCTGCAGGGCCAATCGCGTCAAGAGGTCGCCCTCGGTGGCCGATAAAAAATGGGCCTGCGCACTAAATTTTTGACCTGACCGCTCGTCCCACCCCCACCATAAGCAGGACAGCACACACAGCCACTCGATGTTTGCCATCCGCCGCCTGACAGTCGGCAACTGCAACACTAAGGAGATATGCGTTGAATATCACGGAACGAGAACATGACATCATTCACTGTCTATCAAAAGGACTGACCAACAAGGAAATCGGGCAAGAATTGGGTATCAGCCAGCACACCGTCAGAGACCATTTGTCTTCGGTGTTCAAGAAATTGAATATCCACAGCCGTCTTGAACTGGCCATTCTTATCAATGTGTCGAACGTGCCTTCACACAACGCTTGATTATCCACACTCTTGAAGTTCAGGCCATCCTACACCTGTAGGGTGGCACTTTGACATGCGTGTAGGATATAAGAAAGTGTCTGCACTGCCAGTTCTACACACTTACTGGCTAAGCCGGCACCCACGTGCCCACCACTGTCGAATCTACGCTTTCCAAATGAACGCCTCAGACAATAAAACGGCTCAACTCAATGAGCTGCACGAAGTATTCGTCCCTTTTGACGCAGTATTTTTCGAAGGCGGTGAAGTTATTTATCTCAACGAGTCACTGTGTCAACAACAGACTTCGGAAGACGTGCTCGCTTCTTACAGTTACTTGATCAAACCCGAGGCCGTGCCGCGGTGCGACAGCGCACCGCGCAAGACTTTCATGGCTGAACGCTATGGCGGCGACGGTATTCTAAGCAACGGCGGTGGCGCGCGCTGCGGGTTCGATGGCACCTGGCAGCTTAAGGGGCTGGGGGCCAATGCCCTGGTCGGTCACGATGTCGACGCAGGCCACGGGGATGGCAACTTGTCGCTGAGCACCGCGCTCTATGAATCGATCTGGGCAGAGATCATCCAGTCGGTGCTGCCTTTCGGGGCGACGCGCACCGTGGCCATCCTCGACACCGGCTTGACCTATGACACTTGGAAAGGAGCTTCGAAACGCGGCCTTCTCGTGCGCCAACCGGTTGTGCGCCCCGCGCATTTCATCAGGTCCGTTTACTTCAGACAAAAGCGCCTGGATGGCTTGGGCGAGGATGCTCTGCGGGTAAAGCAGGCCATTCACCGGCTTGTCGAATTCCTCCCCGCTGCACCGGGCTCGCCCCTCCAGATGCCCACACTCGAACAACACCTGGAAAGTGGCCTTGTTGAATTGGCCGACCGCTACGCCGAGCAATTCGCGGCTGCGCGAGCAAAGCACATCATCCATTTCAATGTCAGCGCATCCAATGTTTCACTGGCAGGCGGCTGGCTGGACCTCAGCGGTATTTGTCTTTTCACTGACGACGTTATACGCGATCGCTCCATTATCGACCGCTTCAATACAGAATACCTGCCCGCCCTGCAAAGCCTGCAAAGCCTGTGTTACTACCTGGGCAAATATGCCGTTGTGGAAGGCGACGTTTCGCTACGCCTTTGGCAGACGACCGCTGAGCACTTTACCCAACGCTACAACCACTATTTGCACCTGTATCAGGTTGCTCAGGCCGGGTTCCCGCTGTGGTTGCTGCGTGCGGTGGAAAATACCCCGGAGTTCACCGCCTTTGCCACGGCACTGCACCGCGCTTTGGAGTTTGACGAGTTTACGGTCACCTCCATCGTCGACACAGTGGGTTGGGATGGATATGAACGCTGGAGTGGAGCGCTCTTTCACGCCCTATTATCCGGCCTGGACCAGGAGAATGCAGCACCCGACCCAGCCTGGCTGGCGGGCAATCCCATGCTGGCTGCTCAACTGCGCTCAAGTTACGGCCAGCTGTTTGACAGGGTTGCACAGGCGTCTGGCGATCACGGCATCGACCGCCAGCGCTTGCACTTCGCCCTGCTGATCAATTCCACGCGGCTGAACCGTAGCCACCGCGTGCTGCATGAAATACAGAACCAGATCGATGCCCTCCACGAGAAACCGGACGGTGACAGAAGAGCGGCCCTGCATGCCCTGCAAGACAACGCGCTGTTTGCGGCTCGCTTCAACCTCGGCCATGAACAGCCGGACGTCCTGCCGTTCTGGTCAACTGCCACGCTGGTCATCAGCTTCAACCCTGAAACCGGCAGCTTCACCTTACCCAGGCGTGCTACACAAGCGCTCACCTTGGAGGCGCTGCTGGCCGAGGCCGATGGCGATGAAGAAATCAGGCAAGCATTGAACTTCTACCCTGGTCTGGCGAGGTGAAAAGATGAACAGACATTACAACCTGCAGACCTGCTGCCGGGATACCAAGCTCAATGAAAAAGCGACGATGTTGGGCCATGCGGCCATGGTCATGGCCTGCTGCCGACGTTCTTCAAGCTTCCAGATACGTACGTTGAACTACTGGCTCGCACCCGCTATCGAACACGCACAGATCATCATGCTCTTCGAATCGTCATCTATCCCCCGAGGTTTTCTCATCTGGGCGCATCTGGCTCCCGACACCGAACAACGCTTTGTGCAGGACCCCCATTTTCTGTTGCACCCCAGCGAGTGGAATGAAGGGGGACGAGCTTGGGTGATCGATTTCTGCTTCCCTGGTGGCGCTGTCAAAGAGGCACTGGCCATGCTCAGGAAACACTTGCGCGAATCTGGCGTCAGCGAAATTTCCTGGGCACGCAGACGCGCTGATTACTCGATCCGGCGAGTTGGGAGCTGCAGGACGTGAGTGTCCTGGCTGGATATATCACAACAAAAGGAAGGAAGGCTGTGCCGACGAAGGGAGCCGGGATGGCTCCCTCCCTCTGCGACAGTTTTTATTGTCTAGAATCAATGTATTACCAGATGGAAATCGCTTACTCCACCGTCACCGATTTCGCCAGGTTACGCGGCTGGTCGACGTCGGTGCCCTTGAGCACTGCCACATAGTACGACAGCAGCTGCAGCGGAATGGTGTAGAGGATCGGCGCCAGTTCGTCGACGATGTGCGGCAACTTGATCACGTGGGTGCCTTCGCCGTTGCTCATGCCGGCATTCTCGTCGGCGAACACCACCAGCTCACCACCACGGGCGCGCACTTCCTGCAGGTTGGACTTGAGCTTTTCCAGCAGTTCGTTGTTCGGCGCCACGGTCACTACTGGCATGTCGTTATCCACCAGCGCCAGCGGGCCGTGCTTGAGCTCACCGGCCGGGTAGGCTTCGGCGTGGATGTAGGAGATTTCCTTGAGCTTCAGCGCACCTTCCATGGCCACCGGATACTGTGCACCGCGGCCGAGGAACAGGGTGTGGTGCTTGTCGGCGAACAGCTCGGCGGTTTTCTCCACGGTGCTGTCCATGGCCAGGGCCTCGCCCAGGCGCACTGGCAGGCGGCGCAGCTCTTCAACGAGCCCGGCTTCGACGCCCGCTTCGAGGGTGCCACGCACTTGGCCCAGAGCCAAGGTTAGCAGCATCAGCGAGACCAGCTGGGTGGTGAAGGCTTTGGTCGAAGCCACGCCGATTTCCGGGCCGGCCAGGGTCAGCAGCGTCAGGTCAGACTCGCGTACCAGCGAGCTGATGCCGACGTTGCAGATCGCCAGGCTGCCGAGGAAGCCCAGTTCCTTGGCGTTGCGCAGGGCGGCCAGGGTGTCGGCGGTTTCGCCGGACTGGGAGATCGAGACGAACAGGGTGTCTGGCTGCACCACCACCTTGCGATAACGGAACTCGCTGGCCACTTCGACCTGACACGGAATGCCAGCCAGGCTTTCCAGCCAGTAACGGGCGACCATACCGGCGTGGTAGCTGGTACCACAGGCGACGATCTGCACGTTACGTACTTTGCCGAACAGCTCGGCAGCCTGCGGGCCGAAAGCCTGGACCATCACGTGATCCTTGCCCAGGCGGCCTTCCAGGGTGCGCTGGACCACGGTCGGCTGCTCGTGGATCTCCTTGAGCATGAAGTGACGATAGGCGCCCTTGTCGGCCGCTTCGGCGCCTTCGTGGTACTGCACGGTTTCACGCTGCACCGGTTGGCCGGCCTGATTCCAGATCTTCACCTGGTCGCGGCGGATCTCGGCGATATCGCCCTCCTCCAGGTACATGAAGCGGTCGGTGACCTGGCGCAGCGCCAGTTGGTCCGAGGCGAGGAAGTTTTCCCCATGGCCCAGGCCGATCACCAGCGGGCTGCCGCTGCGCGCGGCGACCAGGCGGTCAGGCTGCTGCACGCTGATCAGCGCCAGGCCATAGGCACCGTGCAGGCGCTTGACCGCCGATTTCAGCGCATCGGCGAGGTCCGGGACAGTCTTCAGCGTGTGGTGGATCAGGTGCACGATGACTTCAGTGTCGGTCTGCGAGGTAAACACATACCCCAGGCCTTTCAGCTCATCACGCAGCTCATCGTGGTTTTCAATGATGCCGTTGTGCACCACTGCCACTTCGTTACCGGAGAAATGCGGGTGGGCGTTGCCTTCAGTCGGCGCACCGTGGGTAGCCCAACGGGTGTGGGCGATGCCCAGCTGGCCGTTCAGCGGCTCGGCGGCTACCGCCGCTTCCAGCTCGGCGACCTTGCCGATGCGGCGGCGGCGCTGCAGTTCGCCCTGCTGGGTGTAGACGGCCAGGCCGGCGCTGTCGTATCCGCGATACTCAAGACGCTTGAGGCCTTCGATGAGAATGGCAGTGATGTTGCGCTCGGCTACGGCACCAACGATTCCACACATGGTTATTGCTCCTGGCTGATCGCGGCGCAGATCAGGTTGATGCCGCGGGCTTGAATCTGTTCGCGTGCCGCTGCGGGCAAGCGTTCATCTGTAATAAGGGTGTGCACGCTGCCCCAGGGCAGCTCGAGATTGGGGATCTTGCGCCCGACCTTGTCGGACTCGACCATGACGATCACTTCGCGGGCCACCTCGGCCATCACTCGGCTCAGGCCCAGCAGCTCATTGAAGGTGGTGGTGCCTCGCTGCAGGTCGATGCCATCGGCACCAATGAACAGCTGGTCGAAATCGTAAGAGCGTAGTACCTGCTCGGCGACCTGGCCCTGGAACGACTCCGAATGCGGGTCCCAGGTACCTCCGGTCATCAGCAGCACCGGTTCGTGCTCGATCTCGCTGATGGCGCGGGCCACATTCAACGAGTTGGTCATCACCACCAGACCGGGCTGGCGGCCCAGTTCCGGGATCATGGCGGCGGTAGTGCTGCCGCTGTCGATGATGATCCGCGCATGCTCGCGAATACGCCCAACCGCTGCACGGGCGATAGCCTTCTTGTAGGCAGAGACCGGTTGCACGGCTTCACCGAGCATCTCCTGCGGTACCGGCACCGCACCGCCGTAGCGGCGCAGCAGCAGGCCGTTGGCCTCCAGCGCGGCAAGATCCTTGCGGATGGTCACTTCCGAAGTTTCGAAACGCTTGGCCAAGGCATCCACACTGACCTCGCCCTGCTCACTGAGCATGGCCAGGATGTTATGACGACGCTGGGGGGTGTTTCGTTTCGACATGGGCTTTTTAAGTTTCGATTCGAAAGATAATGGTTGCAATCAAAACCTATGATGAGCGCTTCGTCAAGGTGTGGATAAAAATTCCTGACCACTCACCGTCCACATGGGCCAATAAAAAAGCCGACTTATTCACATAAGTCGGCTTCGATCGGAGCAGCTGTGTATAACTCAGCTCTTCTTGATCTTCTCCGGCCGCTTCCAGCCCGAGATGTTGCGCTGGCGCGCACGCGCCACCGCCAGGTCACCTGCTTCGACAGTCTGAGTAATGGTCGAACCGGCCGCCGTAGTCGCACCGGCCTTGATTTCCACAGGCGCGACCAGCGAATTGTTGGAGCCGATGAACACGTCCTCACCCATCACGGTCTTGAACTTGTTGGCGCCATCGTAGTTGCAGGTGATGGTGCCGGCGCCAATGTTGGTGCGTGCACCGATCTCGGCGTCACCCAGGTAGGTCAGGTGACCGGCCTTGGCGCCTTCCCCCAGGTGAGCGTTTTTCAGCTCGACGAAGTTACCCACATGGGCCTTGGCTTCGAGCACACTGCCTGGGCGCAAGCGGGCGAACGGGCCGGCATCGCTGCCCTCGCCCATCACAGCGCCATCGAGGTGAGTGTTGGCCTTGATGATCGCGCCCTTGCGCAGGGTGCTGTCCTTGATCACGCAGTTCGGGCCGATCTGCACGTCGTCCTCGATCACCACCTTGCCTTCGAGAATCACGTTGATGTCGATCAGCACATCGCGACCAACGGTCACTTCGCCACGGACATCGAAACGTGCAGGATCGCGCAGGGTGACGCCCTGAGCCATCAGCCGGCGGCCTTCGCGAAGCTGGTAGTGGCGCTCGAGTTCCGACAGCTGGCGACGGTCATTGGCGCCCTGCACTTCCATCGGGTCGTGCGGCTGTTCGGTGGCAACCACCAGCCCATCGGCCACCGCCATGGCGATGACGTCAGTGAGGTAATACTCGCCCTGCGCATTGTTGTTCGACAGGCGCCCCATCCAGTCAGCCAGGCGCGCGGCAGGCAAGGCCAGGATGCCGGTGTTGCCTTCCTTGATCGCCTTCTGCGCTTCGCTGGCGTCCTTGTGCTCGACAATAGCCGTCACCTGGCCTTCGCCATTACGCACGATGCGGCCATAGCCGGTCGGGTCCTGCAGGTTTACCGTGAGCAGGCCCAGCTGCTCGTCGCTGACCTTGGCCAGCAGGCGCTGCAGGGTTTCCACTTCGATCAGCGGTACATCGCCATAAAGCACCAGCACCGTATCGGCAGTGATCGCCGGCAATGCCTGCGCAACGGCATGGCCGGTACCCAGCTGTTTGTCCTGCATGACGAAATTCAGGTCGGCGGCGGCCAGGCGCTCACGCACCAACTCGGCACCATGGCCGATGACCACGTGAATGCCTTGAGGCTGAAGCTGGCGCGCGCTGTGGATAACGTGGCCGAGCATGGAGTTGCCGGCTACCGGGTGCAGTACCTTGGGCAGCGCCGAACGCATGCGAGTGCCTTGGCCGGCGGCGAGAATAACGATATCAAGGGACATTGACTGGCTACCAATCCTGGGCGGTCAAGGGCGTGACCTGAGAAGAATTCAGAAAAAGAAAAAGGGTAGCCGAGGCTACCCTTTAACTCAATCGCAACAGACGTAAGCGGTCTGAACCGGATTACTTGCCTTTGCGCATTTGCTGGACGGTACGCAGCTGAGCTGCAGCCTCGGCCAGACGTGCGGCAGCAGCACCGTAGTCGAAGTCCGAGCTTTTCGCATTCAGGGCGTTCTCAGCAGCCTTGAGGGCTTCCTGAGCCTGAGCTTCGTCCAGGTCGGCAGCGCGCTGCACGGTGTCGGCAAGAACCTTGACCATGTTCGGCTGCACTTCGAGGAAGCCACCGGAGATGTAGAACACCTCACGATCGCCACCTTGCTTGGTCAGCGTGATCGGACCAGGCTTGAGATTGGTGATCAGCGGGGCGTGGCCTGGAGCGATACCAAGATCGCCCAGGTTGCCGTGCGCTACTACCATCTCGACCAGGCCGGAGAAGATTTCTCCTTCCGCGCTGACGATATCGCAATGGACTGTCATAGCCATCTGCTTGCCTCAACCTGATTAGCGCCCCTTGCGGGGCGCCGGGATTACAGTTTCTTGGCTTTCTCGATCGCTTCGTCGATGCTGCCGACCATGTAGAACGCTTGTTCTGGCAGGTGGTCGTAGTCACCTTTGAGGATGCCGCTGAAGCCAGCGATGGTGTCTTTCAGGG
>Ga0207713_1002141_pt1 | contig 14703 bp, 12 predicted proteins | sample KBSS64metaG_FD_184404 | JGI IMG/M metagenome (GOLD analysis project Ga0207713, IMG submission 184404) | Switchgrass rhizosphere microbial communities from Kellogg Biological Station, Michigan, USA - KBS S6-4 metaG (SPAdes) (version 2) | ecosystem: Host-associated > Plants > Roots > Rhizosphere >...
CGAAGCGTTCGTCGAGCGTTGCCGGCAACTCGTGAATGTCTGCCTCGACGAACTCGGGTGAATACTGGGATCTCTCGGCCAGCTCATGCGCCTGCTTGAGAAATTCCGAAGACTGATCGACACCCATCACTTCCAGTGCGCCGAGGGCAAACAGCGATAGTGCTTCGCGGCCATTGTTGCAGCCCAACTGGATGACGGCCTTTCCCGTCAGGCCTACTTGGTTCAACTGTTCAGTAAGGGTCGAATCGAGGCAGGAAAAGGCCTTGTCCGCCACTGCGTCGGTTAGTCGAGCCCACTCAGCGCTGCGCCGGTGATGGTCGGCGGAGGCATTCCACGCGTCACGGTTGCTGGCGATGACATCCTTGTGCGAAACCATCTTGAACCTCAGCTTTGATTGTTGAGGTGTCTGACATTAGCAGCTGCGCCAGCGCTTGGCTGGCGGCAGCGGTGCCTGCTTCAATCGGCTGGATCACACACGTCGTTGGGATCGATCATCTTGCCGCATTGCTCACTGGCCAGCCGGCTGATGATGCGGATCGCCTGGTGAATACCTGCAGTGTTGCGGAAGCTCAGGTGCGGGTTATGTTCGCACTCGAGCATTTCGTCGTGCTGTACCAAGGCCTCGCCGAGCAACTCTAGGGTCCACGCGTAGCTCTGGATTGTGGATAAGCGTTCGAGGTCAGTCATGGGGCACCTGCTTCGGTGGGCAGGTGGGACGGGATGGATCGTAAATGGGATAGAAACGGTGAGGCTTGGGCGCCGGCGCGGGACGGCGGCGGAGAACGGATGCGAGGATCCTTGATAGCCTTACGATAAGCATGCATGAGGTCCTTTTCGGTTAAAGCACCACGCTGACCGTCGCCAAACGGTTAGGGTGGCAGCTGTACGCAGGTTGGCGAACCGAGGAAAAGGAACCCGGCAGACCCGAAGATCTCCCACGCACAGCCGCCATTACACGAAACTGCGGACGCAAAAAAAGCGCCTGCAATCGTGATCGGGGCGCCGTTGCGCCTTTTCGTACGGGTCGCCAAACCCGGTCGCAGAATTGGTTGCGACCTGGAGAATTTATTCCTATGGGCCCCATTCCGCAAGTTTCTCCGCCGTCCGAAAGAACATCACGTGCCGTAGGATTGATGCCAAGGTGGCCAGTGGTCACGATGGTAGGTTCAGTTGGGCAACAAGCCCACGATGCAGGCCATGTGATAGCATCTGCGATGCCCCAGGAGGGGTAATTATCGACATCCGCAAGGAATAAGCCCTGTGAAAGACTTCGTCATCAGCGTCAACAACACCGTCCTCTACGTCTCCCTGGCCGTGATCTGGCTTTTCGCTTTCATCGCCCTGTTCACCAGCGGGTTCCTACCTGCTTTGGGGATTTTCGTAGTGGGCAGCTTGAGTTGGTGCATCGTTTCGGGCTTCTGGTTTGTCCAGTCGGCCACCTATGAAGAGCTACGCAAGCTTAACGCCAACAAAGGCTGAACCATCAGGGGCGGTGCCGGAAATGCGCCGCCTTTTCTGAACGCTTGGCTTCGTAGCCTTCGTAGTCACATTGAAACAGCTCGCTTCTTCCCGTGCTTCGCGCAAAACAGGGAAGTCATTATCTGGAAAAATTTTGGCTCCCCCCCGTAAACGTTAGCCAAAACCGAATCAACAGATAACCACTATCTAAAAACCGCGCAACATTAAGTGGAAAACCTGGTTACTTTAAGTCAAAAGCACGCTGATGAGCGGGGAAAAAACAGGTACAAAAAAACCGCACAAGGCGGGTTTCTCTTTGGAGCCAGCAAGCGAGAAATAACCCGCTGGCAATCTGTATGGTGCGGAGACAGGAATTGAAAAAATAGATAAGCAACTGGTTTTTATATTTTCATATCGAAAGCACTAAAAACTACCCCTAAGAGCACCCTAATACCTTTCCTGACTTTATGCTCCCTAAACCATGGAATGCCAACACCTACTGAAATGATTTAGGCATGGAGTGACACACATAGTTTTTGATAGAATTTTAAAATTTGACATGCCATGTAAAACCCTAACTTCATGTAAAGGGTTCTACATGGCACCTGCTTTATAGCAGACAGTGGCAGCTTGTTTTGATTTCTATTAACTATTCAATTATTTTCTTAGGTTTTGGCTTGTAGTAGACAACTGTATCAACCTGCTTTCTTTGAGGTTTTTCCTCATATTGATCACCATCACCTAGGTCAAACCGAAGTAGTTCAACTGCTGACATTTTGCTATTGGTCCACGCGAGATACGGCGGAGGACGATTTTCTAGTCGATATGATAGTATGGATTCGATACGCGCCAGCCGTTCAGGTTCTGTAGTTATGAAACCTATGGGAATAGTGATTGAGCTGTCTGGACTTGGATGAATGTGGAATTGCGCGACTGCGAGTTGCCCTGGAATCAAAAATATTTCGCTTCTATCCTGTAGCGTGTCGCCACCAAAGCAAACAGCAGACGGAATGCGTGTTCCAAACCGCCGCTTCAGCTCAGTTATACCTTTGTAGTCAATGAAGGGGAATAGAGCGACTAAATTCCCTTTCGATGTTTCATTTTCCGCAAGTAATGGTTCAATTTTTCTGGAAAACTCTCCGAGCATTGAACCGTTCTCCGCCCATAGAGGTGCAAAGCTCGAAAGCCATAACGCGGAGTACGTTTTCCCGGCCTCCCAATCCCTAGAGTTATATTTTAGGACCTGCTCAATAAGCGTTCTGTTTTTGTTAAGATATATCGGACCAAACATTGCCCGTGTTTGAGGGTTGCCATAGCCAGTTTTTTTCTCAGCCCTATCCAATAGCCAAGAATTCAGGTCGAATAAGTTGTTTGACGCATAGCGCAAGAGAACTTTGTCATCGAATAAGTGACAGTACTCCTCTAAAGAAAGCCCTCCGCTAGGCATTTGCAGGCTATTTAGGTAGTCAGATATCTTTGACTCTAGCTTATTGGATAGAGGGCGCCTTCTTAAATCACCAAGCTTTTCAGAGGAGTCTTTAATGACGTTAATTCTGCCGCTAGGTGTTGTTTCGATATTTATATCGAGGTCGATAGGTACCTGTAGGATACGATCCTTCTCGCATGTACTGACCTTATAGAGCCTAGTCTTCTTTACGTCTATTTCATTTTTTCGAGTATATTCGAGATGAGCGCGATATTGCTTTCCAAATGCCTCGACAATCTCTGGTGAGCTTAAGCTTTTACCCTCAGGCGCTGGAATTTCAGGAAGCCCATATTTGCTAGTGTTGTAGGAACGCCTAGATAAGATAGTGAGAGTCAATAAATCAAATACTGGGCTTTCTTCTTTTTCTTCATATTTTGTCAGGCTGGGCAATAAATCCGCATTTCCATTTGTTTTTGTCTGCAACATCGAAGATGGGGAAAGAAGACCGTCAGACGTATAGGAGGCTAGCTTATTTTCGATTAGACTTTGTACTAAAACATCACACTCTCTTGATGTAAGACCAAAATACTCTTGAAGTTCACCTGGAAGCAATTCTTCGAGAGCCAACAGCAGCCTACAAGAAAACTCCTCAATCGCAGGCAGTGGTGTTTCTTGAGTCCAAGAGCAATTGAGCTTATAGCTTCTAGCTGGAAGCAATAATGAAATTACGTTTCCAAGCTTCCTTTCCGACTCAGCTTCATTTATTCCGAAGTCAAACATTGATAACCCCTCTAATTACGCTGGTCCCATCTAAGATTTCGTAACCTTCGCGTTGTCCGCTGACTTGTTCTTCAACGTAATCGAGGACCATACTAAGCGCTGAGTCAGTATTGTTTTTTCGCCACATGCGCCGTGCCCCCAAAATAACCAGACGCTCTTGCGCTCGTGAAAGTGCAACGTTAATCCGAGGTCGATCTCCCAAGAAACCTTGATTTTTATTAGGGTTATCTCTAACTAGGCTTAGTATAATTACTTTGTTTTCTTGGCCTTGGTAGGAGTCTACGGTGTTAACTTTTATGAAGGGGCGTATTGATGAGGCCCATTCACTTTTGCTGAGCTCGGACTCAAACAGTTCTTTCTGCGCCCTGTACATTGTGATAATGCCAATTGGGTAAGACTGTTCATTAGTGATGGAACTGCTTAGTAAAGACATTGTTTCATTTGTCGCTATAGCTTTCAAGATCTGAAGCGCAACTTCAACCTCGTGTTTATTGATATACTTATTCTTTGAGACTTCCTCCTCTCCAGAGGATAGCTCGCCGACACCACTGTCGATCCAAGTTACTGGATTATGCCAAGGCGACGGTAGTGTGCTGTACCATTTTGGAGAGGGGCCCCTACCAGTTTTCAAACCACCATGCGTATCACCGTAGAAGCAGTGAGATACTACCGCGCCTATTTCAGGCGCCATTCGATATTGCGTGTTTAAAGTTATGCCATTGTTAGTGATGAAGGCACGTTCAAAATCAGTTTTCGAAACTTCGGAGCTACCTATACCCAAATAAGATGCTACAGACTTAAGGTGGCTTTTTTCATAAAATGGAGGGAGTTGGCGATGATCCCCAACCAATAATGCCTTTCTCGCAGACTGAAGAGGAATCATCAGCTCTGATGCTTGCGCCCTGCCAGCCTCATCCACAATAACCCAGTCGAAGACAGTTTCTTCAATACCCAGCCGTTTACTGCCCAGCCCTACTAACGTCCCACAAACCAACTGAGAGGTCTTAACCAAGAACTTGTCATAGTTAGCTTCGCCACTAGAAAGAACATCGATCCAGTCCTGGCTAATTCTCAATAAGTTATTTAGCTTTCTTAACCCGACTGGGTTATTTACCCCGAACTGTTGCGCAACATACAAAGAAAGCTTTTGCCAAAAGTCGTCCTCGACTTTGTCTACAGGTAGATCTGGATATCTTTTAGAGACATTCTCAATGATGCGCTCTATTGTACCCTCAATGCGCTTCTTTAACTCTGCACGCTTTTCTTCGGTTTCTGCATGCTGATGTATTTTATCTAAGCTGTTTACCAAATGCCTAACATTATCGATCATAGGGTAAAGGCTGCGATGAAGCCTTGAAAGCTCTACAACCAGATCGGTTGGCAGCAAAATTCTAGAGGAGAGTGCATTGATACGTTGGTCGTATTCGCGATGAAATTTATGGCGAATCTTCCGTTGAATGGCACCAGGGTGCGCATGCAGAAGGTCCTCATCAATCATTTGCTCCTGCCCAAGCCTTACAATACTGATATCAGTAGAATGTTTTGCGCATACCTCGCTTGCTTTAACTGCTACGTTGTCAACTGCAGTATGTGATTGGCCGACGAGCAATATGTTTTTTGCGTTATTCGAGTGAAAAAGGTAGTGAATTAGTTTACTGACAAAAGCTGTTTTACCAGTTCCTGGCGGCCCCTGCAAAACGCTAATTGGCCCCTCAGAGATGACGCGCTGGAATGCGACTAATTGCTGGCTGTTTAATTTTTCAGTATGTGAACCTGGAACGTCATATAAATCCCTAATGCTTTCTTCTGTAGGCATATCGCCAGTCAATATTGACTTATGACATGCTTTAAAGTCAAAGTATGACGGCAATTCACTGATGATTGCTCCACCATCCAATACTTTATCAAGAGCTCTACGCCTTCTATCTCGAGAAGCTTTGCTTTTCAAAGACTCTAAGGTGAGTTCGACTCCTTTTTTTAATTTTCTCCGTATGCCTTGCCAGTTAGGCTTAACTGCAAGAAAATTTGGATTGGTTTCAAAAGGGTCTAGCTCTCCAAACGGATTTTCGTCTTCTGAGAAAGAAACGAAAACCTGGTCATCTAGATCGAAGTCTAACGTGTTTCCATGGGATAAGGTATATGGTATTAGCAATCTGCCATTTGAGCTTTCTTCAATATCACGCTCTGTTATTTCTACTTTGATTAGAAGCTCCCCTTCTTTGTCTAAGAGAGCTCGCCAAATTAGGCTCGGAGCTATATATTCAGCAGCCGGTATTTCGTCATCCTGTTCTTCGCCACATGAATATCTTTCGTCGAGAGCATCAATAACAGGCGCAAGAGAAAACAACAAATTCAACAGTTCGGAAGCCGAGTCAACTTGTGAAACGCCTTGCTTAATAACAATCTTCCTTGATACTGATGCTTGCGATTTGTTACTAGCCGAGACCAATTCGCTTAGCGCGATGTTGTTACTGGCTTTTATGCTTCTTATTTGTCGCTGCTCAGGATCTAGCGCGACTATTAAGACTGTATTGGTGGAAGTTATGTAGCAATTGAGGATCTCTGACGCCCTTTGATCCCACTTGCAGTTGAAGTAGTAAGAACTACCATCTGGCGTCAGCTCTACTGCTTCTTTGGGAAAAGAATTGTGCTGCCACATCACTGTTATCGGGCCATCTACTATTGCGGTTTCAACCACAATATCAGCCTTCTTTTGATCTCTAATGCATTCTAGCAGAGGCTCTAGAGATACGGGTATGTTGTTAGGTTGATTATTGGCCCTTTCAATTTCGTTGCTGATTTCTTTGGGAATACAACCCCCAAAAATTTCAGCCACTAACTTATATACTGCAAAGCGATCTCTTCCAAAGCTATCAGTGATTGCAGGATTTTTGGGACCATACTCAACATTAAATGGCTCGCTACCGTCCCCCAAGTCAATTAGATCTATTAGTGTCACTTTGGGGGCTATAACTGTTTCGGCGCAAGCATCGCTTGCAGTTATATTTACAATAATGTTTCCAGAATGCAGATCTCCATGGGGAAGACCATGACCATGCATTTTTATGAGAGCGGATACAAGTATCTCAGCGATTGTGATTTTTGATGAGACATTGAGGTCACAAACTACCTGCGCCCAAGTTACGCCTTCTTCATAATCAGTCGCTACAAAAAAACCACCGCTTTCGAGGACGCCATAGTCAATTATTTTTGCTATAGGTAAATTATGCGAAGTCGCAACTTCTATTCTTTTGCGCAGCCTGAGCAACCTTCGATTCATGCCAGGTGTGTCGTGACCTACATATGCCTTCTGCCAAAATTTACAAATTCCTTTCCCACCCTCGTGTGCGAACTGGTAGGTAATTTTAGCACCAGCACTTAGAGTTTCGCCTGGAATAGGAGGAAAGTTTTGATAGAGCGAAAATGGGCTCCACCCACGTTTTATGAATGCCCCAGACATGATCTGATCTATTACTTCTTGAGTGTCATCATAGCTTAATGCGACACCCATCGTAATTGAGTTAAATTCCGCCAGCATTTCGCCAGCATTTTGTTGCCTTGAAGAACAATCCCAATCCAATGCTTTTATGAAGAAAGCATTCAGATTGCCATTGAAAGGGTCTTCCTTGGGAAGACCCCAGAGCGGCACACTGTTCTCTCTAGGTGGGAACTGTCCATGGAAGCATATTTGGTAAGCTACCTGCGCGAGTAAAAAAACGTCTTGTCTAAATGGGTCGAATATATCCCCATCTAAGCCAAACTCATCCTCTGGCAGAATGAACTCCGAGCTTTTAAGAACTTTCCGTAGATCACCGATTGTTCCCCTTTCCGGAAAGAAGGCAGCTGCGAACCCAGAAGTTACTATACTCTTTTGGTCTGTAGCATACCAGAGATTATGGCAGTCAATATCTCTGTGACCAATGCCTAATCCATGAAGTTCCGCAAATGGAGCTAATAGGGCCCTTACGTGATCAAGCCGCTGTTCGTTATTCCATTTTTTCACGCTAGAAGCTAGATACTCATCTAGTCTTTTTGTAGTGCGTCGCAACTCGTAAAGTTCTGTCGCCTCTTCAGAAATATCCGCTTCGCCAAGTGAAATCAATGGCCTTAGCATATACTGCTCTAGCTTGCTGTTTTCCGCTCTGGCATGACGAAATATTCGGTGCTCCCTTAAAGCGATATTAGCCCATTGATCTTGAGTAGCATGCCCAATTCCCAGCCTTGAAAAATCCCATCGCCTCATCAGCGATTGATCATTTGAATCCTCCTCGTGTAATCCTTTGTACTCGACATATAAGCCTTTGCTATGAGTGTACCAAGGATTTTCGTTAGCTATGTAATGATGCGAAACTAGCCCTTTAGGCTTTACCATATGGCCACTAAAAAAACTTTGAATATGCGGCAATACTTTTTCTGAGTTAGGCCTCGCCTTCCCTAGCTTTTCGAACACTGTGTAAATATATTTGCTTCTATCTTCAGTAATGCGCTCGTAGTCTGCAGCCTCCCTTATTCTTATGAAGTCGTCCAGAGTATGTACAAATCTTTTTTCTGTGCTGCTTAAAAACTCTGGAGTAGAGCTCCCACAAAGAACTACATGCGCCTCGACGAGCGGGAAATACCCCAGCTTATGCTCAAGCTCTTGCTGAAGGATGTTTGTCAGCCTTATAGCATGGACTCTTTTGGTCTCGTAAGGACTTTTACTTCTTCTTTTTCCATTTATGTACCACTGTCCTTCTAGGCTTTCGAGTTTTCCGTTCCATTCTTTTAGTTCGACCAGTAGTATTCTGTCATGTGTAATAATTAGTAAGTCTACGTCCATAGACCCCTGATTATCCACAACTAAAAGTGAAGCGTAGGCAAACCAGCTATCTCGGAGCTCCTTCTCCATTCTCTCTACGGCACGCACTTCACTTTTATGCAGGCCGTTTCCACCTAATATCTTGACGCGCATTAAACTTTCGTCCCTTTATGAAATTTTACTCGGAGATCCATTCACCGATGGATGGCGCTTTGATATTACCGGATGAGAGGCATTTTGCATACTTCTGGTCAGGGCATTGAGAAGGCGTTGCTAAGGGAGGCAGGGAGGGCCGCACGTACAGCTAGATTGACGGCGGACCTCATGCGCTGAATGTGGCTGTGATTTTGAGTCTGCGAGGGCTAGAGCTCTTTTTCAGTTACAAATCACCATTTATTTATAGCTCTTAGTTATTAACTCGGATTGATACGCACTCCGCCCGCCAAGGTACTAAGTGCATGTCGGATTTGCATAGTTTTCTTATCAGGTCGCCAGCTGTAGCGATTTTATAAGGTTCGGGCCACCTGGGGTGCTGTCAACGACAGCCTTTGCACTGTTTTTTCTACGCGCGCAATCCGAGAGGGTCAAGCGACTCGCCCGCACGATTTTGTGGTTGAAAATAGTATTGGTCGCGTACGGAATCCCGTGGTTTCCAGTGGCCAATTGGGTGCTTTTGATTTTTTAGATGAGGTCCATCCAAACAGGGCGGCTTTGCAGCCCTGTTTGGATGGACCCGCGTGGAAAGCGGACCACCGAAGCTTCAAAACCGTGCGCTCACTCGACTGCGCCACGCCTTGCTCTTAGGCTCGAAACATTTGCCCCGGTCTGATTCGCGAACTCATGCGGCGAGATATGCTCCTGCCGATTCGCTTGGAGGTAGCGGCTCCACCAACTCATGATCAATCGCCGCTCCTCCAGGAACTCGGCTTTGTGGATATACGCCGCCCGAACGTTGTTGCGCTCCCTGTGGCTCATCTGCCGCTCAATAGCCGTCTCTGACCAAAGCCCGGATTCGACCAAGGCACTGCACGCCATGGACCGGAAGCCATGCCCGCAAATTTCGGTCTTGGTGTCGTAGCCCATGTTCCGCAAAGCGCTGTTGACCGTGTTCTCGGACATAGGCTTCCACGAGCGGGCGTCACTGGTGAATACCAGATCAAAGTACCCGGTGATCGCATAAATCTGTTCGAGCAACGCTACCGCTTGCGGTGACAGAGAGACCAGATGGATGTCGCCCGCCATCTTCGTTCCTCTGGTCGAATACGGGTATCCAGTTCAACAAAGCGCGCGCGCCGATCAGCGGAATACGTGAGTCTTCAAACGGCTGAGCACGGTCCTCAAATGGCCAAGCGCCCACTTCACGGACATTTACTTATGTCAGTCCAAGGCCACGCGTTCGAGAGTGCGCAGCAGCCGATGAGGATTGCAGCAGTATCAGGAGCGTCCGTGATTACCAGGTCACGTCAATATTCGCTGCGAGCTGCATGTGGGATGGCACGGGCTGCGCCCGTGTTCGCGGGGCAAGCCCGCTCCCACAGTGACCGTGTAGGCTTTTAGAGTCTGGGGAATACAATTGCTACACCGGGTTAGTCGTGCAGGCTTTTAGATCTTGAGCAAGACAGTTGCTCGAGGGGGGGCCAGCAATCAACTGGTCAAGATCAGCATGGGCTCGGAACTGGGCTTCCATACTGATCTGGTATGGGTAGTGTGTGGTTCAAACTTAGCCTGAGCGTCGATTGCGCTGGATCCCGCTCATCGTGGTGCAGCTGCGTGCCGGGATCGTCTCGTTTCAGCGGACCAAGCTACGAACCACAACAAACAGCACGATCAGGCTCACAAGCCCAGCAGCAACCAGCCACCCTGTCGAGGCCATCGCTTGAAAAAAACCTGGGAAGAACGGAGTTCTTCCAAGCTTGACCAACGCCAGACAAAACCATGGCATCAGGATGATGTAAAACATTGGGATGTAAACGATTGCCTGAAGGACTACCGTCACTCCATCGGCCCAGTCATTCCAGCGATAGTTGGACATGGTGATTTCCTTTTCTTAGATGGGACGGGGTGTCGTCCTCTTCCTGATGCCACAGGCCTGGGGGCGCCAAGGCTAAACGGGCCAGACAGAAACCACAAAGCCCGCGCTAGGCGGGCTTTGTGGGGTGTTTCGTAGACAGTCATAGACTTCTGGAAACTGGTCTCTGGTGCCGGAGACAGGAATCGAACCTGCGACCTTCGCGTTACGAGTGCGCTGCTCTACCGACTGAGCTACACCGGCGTGTAGCGCAACGTACCACTGCCGCACCCGTTACGCAAACCCCTGTTTCGCTTGCTTATTGCCCTGCCCTCACGCCCCTTTGCAGCCGCTCGGGGCCAGGTCTTCTTCGATCGTGGTGGTGCAGCTCCAGCCGGTTGCCGAACGGGTGAGGGTTACGGCTTTGCCGACCACGTTGGCGGGCGCGTCGACCAGGGTGCAGACGATGCTGCCGGTGCCGCTGGCCGCTGTGCCTTGGGCAGTGATCGCGCAGTGGGTGGTCGCGGGTTGGCCGCCGAGGACCGCTACATCCGCCACGTCCTTGCCTTCGTTCAACCGCAGGTCCATCGCTGTCTTCAGCGCGGTAATTTCCAGCAAACCGGCAGCCGCTTTGGTGCGTGACTGGTGGTTGGTGTACATCGGTATGGCGATGGTCGCCAGGATGCCGATGATCGCGACGACGATCATCAGTTCGATCAGGGTGATACCGCGTTGCCCTTTCATGAACGGTTCCTTTTTCACACGTATTCGTTGAGGTCGCTTCGACCCCGGCTGGCAGCGGCGCAGTAGGCCTGAACAGACACCTTTTGTCACCCCTGCCCGTCAGGGCGTCATCATCGCTGAACTACTCTAGTGAGCATCAGCAACGCGCGCCCCTTCATGGGCACGGCAAGCTGTTTCCAGGCTTGTCGCACGGGCAAAAAAGGACCTTTGCATGAACCCTTCGAAACACCTCTATGCCTGGCACGGCACCGATGCCAATGGCGCGGCGGTCAGCGGGCAGGTGGCTGGGCGTAGCCCGGCTTACGTACGTGCAGGCTTGCAGCGCCAGGGCATACGGGTTGCCGGGTTGCGGCCTGCCGGCGGGATGGCGTGGCGGCTACCCACATTGCGCGAGAAGAGCGACCCTGCAGGTTTCAGCCGGCAGTTGGCGACGTTGCTCAAGGCCGGTGTGCCGTTGCTGCAGGCGTTCGACGTGATGGGGCGCAGTGGTTGCAGCGCTGGGCAGGCGGCGTTGCTGGCGCGATTGAAACAGGATGTGGCGGCGGGCCTTGGGCTGGCGGATGCGTTGCAGCGCCATCCGCTGTGGTTCGATGGGTTGTACTGCAACCTGGTGCGGGTGGGGGAGCAGTCGGGCACGCTGGACCGGCAGCTTGAACAGCTGGCGGGCATGCTGGAGCAGGGGCAGGCGCTGCGCAAGCGGGTGCGCAAGGCGATGCTTTATCCGCTGCTGCTGTTGCTGACCGGGTTGGGGGTGTCGGCGATCTTGTTGCTGGAAGTGATCCCGCGCTTTCAAAGCTTGTTTGCGGGGTTTGATGCGGCATTGCCCGCGTTCACTCAATGGGTCATCGACTTGTCCACAGGGCTGGGTCGGCATGCGCCAGCTTTGTTGATAACTGCCATTGTGCTGGTTTTGGGTGTGCGGGAGCTTTATCGGAAGCATGAACCTGCGCGCCTGTGGATATCTTGCCAGGTGTTGCGTTTGCCGGTGTTCGGCAAGCTGCTGGGGCAGGCAGCGTTGGCACGTTTTGCCCGTAGCCTGGCCACAGCGTACGCCGCCGGGGTGCCACTGCTCGATGCGTTGGGTACGGTAGCGAAGGCCAGTGGTAGCGACTTGCACGAGCAGGCCATTGTGCGGCTGCGCCAGGGCATGGCCAATGGGCAGGGGCTTAACCAGGCGATGGCGGTGGAGCCGTTGTTTCCGCCGTTGCTGGTGCAGCTGACGGCCATTGGCGAATCGAGCGGTACACTGGACCAGATGCTGGAAAAATCCGCCAGCCATTACGAGGAACAGGTCAGCCAGGCGCTGGACCAGTTGACCAGCCTGCTGGAGCCGGCCATCGTGCTGATCCTGGGCTTGCTGGTTGGTGGCCTGGTGGTGGCGATGTACCTGCCGATCTTCCAGTTGGGTAGTTTGATCTGAACATGAATTCTTGGACTTTGCTGGCCGAGCAGCCGGCGTACTTCACCGCCTTGGCGGCAGTGCTTGGTTTGTTGTTTGGCAGCTTCATCAATGTGGTGGTGTACCGCCTGCCAATCATGCTGGAGCGCCAATGGCAGCGTGAGGCCCAAGAGGTACTGGGCCTGCCAACCACCGAGCACGAGCGTTTTGACCTGTGCCTGCCCGCTTCCCGTTGCCCGCACTGCGGCCACGCGATTCGCGCCTGGGAGAATATCCCGGTGTTGAGTTACCTGGCGCTGCGCGGGCGCTGCTCGGCTTGCAAGCAGCCGATCAGCGCGCGTTACCCACTGGTGGAATTGGCCTGTGCGCTGTTGTCGGTGGCCGTTGCCTGGCATTCGGGGCCGGGGATGGCAGCCATGGCGCTGCTGCTGTTCACCTGGAGCCTGCTGGCGCTGAGCCTGATCGACCACGATCAGCAGCTGTTGCCCGATGTGTTGGTGCTGCCGATGCTCTGGCTGGGCTTGATCGTCAATGCCTTCGACACGGTGGTGCCTTTAGCCCATGCCATCTGGGGGGCAGTCGCCGGGTATCTCAGCCTGTGGGCAGTTTATTGGGTGTTCAAACTGATCACCGGCAAGGAAGGCATGGGCTATGGCGACTTCAAGCTGCTGGCGCTGATCGGTGCCTGGGGCGGCTGGCAGGTGGTGCCGCTGACCTTGATGCTGTCGTCAGTGGTCGGCGCGGTTGTCGGCGTGTGTTTGTTAAGGCTGCGCAAGCATTCGGTCGGCACCGCCATACCTTTTGGCCCTTATCTGGCCATTGCGGGGTGGATTGCTGTGCTCTGGGGTGATGAAATATACGCCTCATACCTGCAACTGCTTGGATACTGATGACCACTGCGGCCTTCACCCCCTGGATTCTCGGCCTTACCGGCGGCATCGGCAGCGGCAAGAGTGCCGCCGCCGAGCGCTTTGTCGAGCTTGGCGTGCACCTGGTCGATGCCGACCAGGCGGCGCGCTGGGTTGTAGAGCCGGGCCGCCCGGCGCTGGCAAGCATCGTCGAGCGCTTTGGCGCTGGCGTATTGCAGGAAGACGGCCAGCTCGATCGCGCGGCGTTGCGCCAGCTGATCTTTGCCGACCCGGCCCAGCGCAAATGGCTGGAACAACTGCTGCACCCGCTGATCGGGCAGGAGATTTTCAGCTACTTGGCCAAGGCCGAATCGCCCTATGCGGTGTATGTGTCGCCGCTGCTGATCGAGTCTGGCCAGTATCAGAAAACCCAGCGTGTGCTGGTGATCGATGCACCGCAGGCGCTGCAGGTGGCGCGCACTCTGCTGCGTGACAACACCAGTGCCGAGCAGGTGCAGGCGATTCTCAAGGCTCAGTTGGCCCGCGAGGAGCGTTTGCGCCACGCCGATGATGTAGTGGTCAACGACAGTGACCTTGCCACGCTGCATGCGCAGATCGACCGACTGCACCACTTTTACCTGACTTTACGAGGAGGCCAGCCATGAGCCAGCCATTGACCGTCGACTGCCCGACCTGTGGCGCACCTGTGGAATGGAGCGAGAAGAGCGCGTTCCGGCCATTCTGTTCTGACCGTTGCAAATTGATCGATCTGGGGGCGTGGGCGGCAGAGGAGCACAAGATTGCGGGGTCGGAAGAATCCGAAGATGAGCTGTATTCGGGGGATCTGGAACCGCGGCATTGAGTTGAATGCGTTTGGGCCTGCTTTGCAGGCCATCGCAGGCAAGCCAGCTCCTACAGGGCTGGCGTAAAGATTACGGCGAGCGCGGTACCTGTGGGAGCCGGCTTGCCGGCGGGGTCGGAAGAATCCGAAGATGAGCTGTATTCGGGGGATCTGGAGCCGCGGCATTGAGTTGAGTGCGTTTGGGCCTGCTTTGCAGGCCATCGCCGGCAAGCCAGCTCCTACAAGGGCTGGCGCAACGATTACGGCTAGCGCGGTACTTGTGGGAGCCGGCTTGCCGGCGATGAGGCCGACACAAATTACCGCTCATCATCCTTCCACGGCGCCGGCAAATACCGCGTGCGGTTGAAGGTTTCCAGCCATTCCGGGCTGAACACCACCAG
>Ga0207713_1002146_pt1 | contig 14687 bp, 11 predicted proteins | sample KBSS64metaG_FD_184404 | JGI IMG/M metagenome (GOLD analysis project Ga0207713, IMG submission 184404) | Switchgrass rhizosphere microbial communities from Kellogg Biological Station, Michigan, USA - KBS S6-4 metaG (SPAdes) (version 2) | ecosystem: Host-associated > Plants > Roots > Rhizosphere >...
AAAAGTATACTTTTACGAACTTTTCTTTTATATAAGAAATCTATCATTCTCACCGTCCGTTTAACTCAAATAACAAAATACGAACGTCCTTTTAAATACATGCACCTTAACGAACGTTTGTTGATAAAACAAAAGATATTTATATGTAAAAAAACTCGTCTAAAAATTGCTTACCTCTTAGAGGTAAGTTTATTTTAGACGAGCTTCTATAATAATTATAAAACAAACGTTAATAACGAAGCGTACAATATAAGAGATTAATATGCATTCACAGCTAGTTTAGAGTCGTTAAAATAAATAACCTCCGAAAGGATCTTACAGCCTTGGATTTCTTTAAAAGCTCTTCTTGCTTCTATTTCGTTTTCATATTCAAACATTGTAGTATTGTTTAGATTTGAATAAGTAGTGATTATCCACATAAAAATAGCTCCTTTATTTATATTAACTTTAAATTCAAGAAATATTTTTCTCTATTTCTACTTTTGTTATATTCCTTCTTTTTTTTGTAAGAAAGAAAGATCCTATAATGAATAAAGCTATGAGTAAAGTTAAAAGGAACTGTGTACGTAAAGAATCAATAAAAGGCATTGCGATAAAGATACTAGTAATGCCAGCAATCGTGCCGTATGTTAAGTAAGGAAACAGCCACATTCTTATTTTGAGTTTCTCAGGCTGCTCCTTTTCATAATTTTTACGCATACGTAATTGAGAGAAAGCGATTACCAAATATACAAGAAGAGCGACTCCCCCAGAAGCATTGACTAGAAACAAAAAAATCTTATCAGGAGAAAGATAATTAAAACCTACGCTGATATAAGAAATAATTGTACAGCCTATAATTGCATTAAAAGGAATTCCTTTTCTATTTACCTTTAAAAACAGTTTAGGAGCATCTCCTTTCTGAGCCATAGAAAATAACATACGAGAACTTGTATAAAGACCTGAATTTAAGCAAGAAAGTACAGCTGTTAACAAGATAAAATTCATTACTTGAGCTGCTGCTGGAATATTGACAATTTCTAAGAGCGATACAAAAGGGCTTTTCATCAAACTTGAAGAATCCCAAGGAAGAACTGTTACAAGAATCAGGATAGAGCCAAGATAGAAAAGTAAAATTCTGTAGATGACGGTATTTGTTGCGGATATAATTGCTTTTTCTGGATGAGGTGATTCACCTGCGGCTGTGGCTACAATCTCTGTTCCCATAAATGAGAACATTACAACAGTTACTCCTAAGAAGATCGAACTTATTCCATTGGGAAGGAATCCACCTCTGTCGAGAAGGTTTGATGTACCAGGTGATTCTACTCCTGGTATAAAACCACATATAATAGCTCCTCCAAGGATTAAAAACAGGCCCAAACTTACTACTTTAATTAAAGAAAACCAATATTCAAATTCACCAAAAGATTTAACAGAAAATATGTTAGTTAAGGTTAACAGAAAGGTAAGAATTAGGCTCACGGACCAGGATGGCAAAGAAGGAAACCAATATTGAATAATTGTTGCACCAGCTATTGCTTCTACTGCAATAACAATAACCCAAAAGAACCAGTACAACCAACCAATAGTATATCCAGCCCATGGTCCAAGTGCCTCTCTGGCGTAAGTAGCAAACGACCCACTCGATGGATTGGCTGTTGACATTTCACCTAGCATCCGCATTACTAAAATGACTAATAAACCAGCAAATGCGTACGAGATAATCGAACCAGGTCCTGCAGTATTAATTAATGTTCCACTTCCAATAAATAGTCCAGCACCAATGACACCACCAAGAGAAATCATGGTGATATGACGTGTTTTTAGTTCTTTTTTGAGCTCAGGCTGTTGATCATGCATATCCTATAACCTCCTTTGTAAAAATTAATATTCCTATCCATAAAGTAAGGAAATTTAATAGTTGAGTAGAGAAGAAAGTCGTCAGAAAAAGCCTTTGCTCACATAACAAAGGCTATTTAATTTTTTTGACAGAACCTGAGTTAAATCTAAATATTATGAAAATTTAGATATTCATTTAGAAAAAAAGCCTTTTAATGCAAATGCAACATTTTGTGGTCTTTCTGCCATACGACGCATAAAATATCCAAACCAGTCATTTCCAAAAGGGACATAAACACGCATTTTATAGCCTTCTTTAGCTAGACTCAACTGCATATCGGTTCTAAATCCGTATAGCATTTGAAACTCAAATTGATTACGATTGATGTGATGTTTTTCAGCAAATTCTTTTACTTTTTCGATAATATTATGATCATGAGAGGCAATGGCTGTATAGCTTCCACTTAATAAATGTTCTTCAATAATTCTCATGTAATTATTATCTATTTCCTTCTTTTCTTGGTAAGCTACTGTAGGAGATTCTTGATAAGCCCCTTTAACCAATCTAAGAGAAATGCCTTTTAAGTCTTTTACATCTTGCTCAGCTCGAAATAAGTATGCTTGAATAACTGTACCTACGTTATCATAACTATAAGTTTGACGTAATTTTTTTAAGATATCTAACGTAATTTGGCAATGTGCATAGTCTTCCATATCAATTCGTACAAAATTATTATATTTTTTTGCCGTTTCAAGGATTCGACGCATATTTTCCATACAGAAATTTGGATCAATATCCAGACCAAGCTGGGTCATTTTAACGGATAGATTACAATTTACCCCTGATTTCCCGATAGCTTCTAATGTACGTACGTTATATTGTGTTGCTTCTATAGCTTCTTCTTTACTAGATACAAATTCTCCTAGATGATCAAGAGTGCAAACTAACCCCTTTTGATTTAATTGATTTACTTTTACCATGGCACTCTCAATTGTATCCCCCGCCACAACTTGAGAAGCACCAAATTTAAGACCCCATTTTTTTGCAGCCTTATTTAGTACTCTATTTTGAGAAGCATGAAGAAAAACATTTTTTGAAACCTCTGCTAACATGAAAATCCCCCCCCTAAATATATGTACCTTTCTTTAAAACCGGGACAGCCTCGAAAAGCTGTCCCATTGTTTTTAAAGTGATGTACTTGTTGTTTTTGCTTGCATGTGCAGGATTAAGTAATCCGGTCCTCCTGCTTTTGAATCAGTTCCAGACATGTTAAATCCACCAAACGGATGATAGCCTACAATTGCACCTGTACAACCACGGTTGAAATAAAGATTACCTACATGAAATTCTTCTTTTGCTCTTTCAATATGGGCAGGTGTATTAGAAAGTAACGCACCTGTCAAAGCATAGTCAGTGTTATTTGCAATCTCCATCATATGATCGAAATCGCGTGCTTTACAGAAAGCCACTACTGGACCAAAAATCTCTTCCTGCATTAGGCGTGCTTTTTCATCGACATCTGCAAAGATTGTTGGCTGAATGAAGTAACCCTTAGAGTCATCTGCTTCTCCACCTGTCATCAAGCGCCCCTCTTCTTTACCGATTGCAATATAAGATAATACTTTGTTGTAAGAAGCCTCATGACTAACAGGTCCCATATAAGTAGATACATCTTCTGGATTCCCTACTTTTAATGTTTTTGTTAATGCAACTGCTTTTTCAAGTACAATGTCATACACATCTTGATGAACCACAGCACGAGAACCAGCTGAGCATTTTTGTCCTGAGAAGCCGAATGCAGAGTAAACGATAGAAGATGCTGCTAAATCTAAATCTGCATCTTTATCAACAACCACTGTATCTTTTCCACCCATTTCAGCAATAACACGTTTTAACCATTTTTGCCCTGGTTGTACTTTTGATGCTTTTTCATAAATACGGCAACCAACTTCACGAGAACCTGTGAATGAAACAAAACGTGTTTTAGGATGTTGAACTAAATAGTCGCCAATCTCAGGTGTAACGCCTGGAATAAAGTTTAGTACTCCTTTAGGAAGACCAGCTTCCTCCATTACTTCTACAAATTTCGCTGCTACGACAGGAGTTGCATCAGCAGGTTTTAATAAGATTGTGTTTCCTGTAACGATTGCTGCAGCTGCAGTTCCTGCCATAATAGCTAACGGAAAATTAAATGGAGAAATAATGATTCCTACACCAAGTGGGATATAATTAAATTTATTTTCTTCCCCTTCACGACTTTGTACAGGTACCCCGTCTTTTAACTTCAACATTTGGCGTGCATAAAACTCTAGAAAATCAATAGCTTCTGCTGTATCTGCATCAGCTTCATTCCAAGGCTTACCAGCTTCCTTAACTAAATAGCTTGAGAATTCATGTTTACGACGACGGATAATGTCAGCTGCACGGAATAAAATGTTTGCGCGTACTTCTGGATCTTCTTTTTTCCATGTATTGAATGTAGAAAGAGCTGTTTGCATAGCTTTTTCAGCTAATTCTTGATTCGTTTTAGACACTCGTCCAATAATCTCTACTTTATTTGCTGGGTTAATCGATACAATTTTTTCATCTGTTGTAATTAACTCTTCACCAATAACTAGAGGATAATCTTTTCCTAGTTCGGCTTGTACAGTTTCTAAAGCTTTACTAAATTCTTTTTTATTTTCTTCAAGTGTAAAGTCTGTAAAAGGCTCATGTTTATATGCTTTGATTTCTGTAAGAGTTGTTGTCATTGTACTATTCTCTCCCTTAAAAGTTTTAATAGATTTCTGATTTTAAAATCGATGTGTTTTGTAGTACTGGCCAATACTATCTTCAAATTATCAATACTTATTAGGTAATTAGTTCTAAAAGTTTGAAATAATAAATTAATTTATAATTTTTAGAACATTTACTCTTTATAAGAATGTATTATAAACACCTTTGATGGGTTTTGTACATACTTTTTTTTACGAAAGTGTTCAATTATATATTTTTGAACACTTTTGTTCATAAGATAGAATGATTATATTACTTTTAAAGTTTTATGCAAATATATGGTTAGATAATCTGACATATTTTTTATATTTAATATTCAGGTATTCCAGCATGAGCTAATAGCTCTCCTAATTGACTATCCTTTTAAAAAACGTTGTCTAATTAAAACTTTATTTTGATAAAGCTCACCCTTGTATTTATTTGAAACTGTTACAAAACTATTTTTAAATATGATTACAAATAAGAAACTATGAATAAAATTATGTAATATCTTTACTGCTATAGCTCTTAATAAATTAGATTACAGCAGAAAATTGAACTTGATACGTTGATGAAGCTTTAACAGAGGATACGAACAATTCCACTGAATTAAAACTATTGACACTACATTTACTAGCGTCATTATGATAGTTAAGTCTCTAACTTACAAATGTTATCCAATCATGTAAATATGAAGTTATTTATAGTTTTTAAATTCCCCTAAAGGTAAAAATCACTATAAAATCATCTTCTAGTCAAGTAATTTGGAATAAGGAGTATAGAAAGATTCCTTCACCCTAAATACTCTTTTAGTAAAATGATTGTCTTTGGAAATAAGAATGACAGCTATGTTTTAAACACCTTAGTTTTTAACGAGAATTAATCTTGGATTAACTACATTTATTTTTTATAGAAAAGATTTTAATTGGTTCCTAAAATTAAACTTATGTTAACTTGAAAAGAAAAAGCCTGTATCTAAGAAGATACAGGCTTTTTCCCATACTGTTAAAGAATTTGTTTGCCCTTGTGTGGCCCTTTCGTTACGTATATCGGTTCATAACCAAAGTGCCTTGTGTAAGATACGAATATCTACTTTTAATTTGAGGTAATACGTTTTTCGAAGTCGCTGTTAATCCTTTCAAAACTAATCAGTCCCTTCATGAAATAAGTATTTACCTTTTTACAACAGCCAATAATATTAATGACGTTGTACTATATGTCTACCACATGTTTTAAAGTTAAAACGTTAATCCAACAATTTTTGTGGATTTTCCCTCCATAATAAAACGGTTCGTTTGCGTTAAAGATCAACAGGTAGGGATACGAATTAGTATTTTCTAACTTTTTTATCGATATTATCTTCTATATGATTTAGAATTGATTCGCCTTCAACATCGATAGTCGGTAGAGATTTATCCAGCCATTTAGGTAAATACCATGCAGATTTTCCTAAAAGCGTCATAACTGCAGGTACAAGCGTCATTCTCACCACGAATGCATCGAATAACACCCCAAAAGCCATTGATAACCCTGTCGCTTTTATCGTTGAATCTTCTGCAAATATAAAGCTAGCAAAAACAGAAATCATAATTAGACCAGCCGCCGTTACTACTGGACCACTATGTTTCAGGCTTGAAAGAATAGATTTATTTGCGTCTCTCAAGTGTGTATAATCTTCACGCATCCGACTTACAAGAAACACTTCATAGTCCATAGCTAAACCAAATAAAATACCTGTCGTTAGAACTGGCATGAAATTTAATAACGGACCAGCTTCAGGAATACCAAAGAAATCAATAAAATGCCCATCTTGTAACACAAAAACAGAAAATCCTAAAGTAGCTATTAAAGTCATCAGAAATCCTAATACAGCTTTGATAGGTACAAGAATTGAACGGAAGACAACTAAAAGTAACAGTAAAGCAAAGATAACAATTAAAGCTGCAAATTGAGGTAACGCTTCTGAAAGTTTAGCAGAGATATCAATGTTAACAGCAGTTGATCCTGTAACCATTAATTTTACTTTTTCATCTTTATTTATATTTTTTTCCTTTTCCCGAATATCATTAACTAGATCTTTCGTTTTAGAGTCATTAGGTCCCGTTTTAGGTAAAACAGTTACCATTGCAAATTTGCCAGATTGATTTGGATTAGGGGGAGATACACTAGATACATTTGGCAAGTCACTTAGCTCTTTTGCCACCTTTGTAAAGGATACTTGTGCATCTGGATTTTTAGATCCATCTAGTACAACGACAAGAGGTCCATTTATTCCGTCTCCAAAGCCTTCTGCCATTAAATCGTACGCACGTCTTTCAATAGTTTCTTTTGATTTCATTCCATTATCAGGTAAACCTAGTTCCATATGAAGAACTGGAGAACTAATAATACCCGTGACAATTAAACATACTAGGACGATTTGTACAGGATAACGAGTAACAAACCGTCCCCATTTATTTGAATCCTTATTTTTCTTAACTACAAGAGACTTTTTAGAATCCACTTGTTTTTTTCGTTTAGGACTGAGGCGATGACCAAACATTCCTAATAATGCAGGAACTAATGTAATGGAGACTAACATGACAATTAACACCGTAAAAGCTGCCGATAATCCCATTGATGTTAAGAACGGAATGCCTACTACAGATAATCCACACAGGGCGACAATAACAGTTAATCCTGCAAATAATACTGCACTACCAGCAGTCGCAGTAGCACGAGCAATGGATTCTCTTACATTAAGCCCCTGGGCTAGCTGTTGGCGATGTCTTGAGATAATAAATAGTGCATAGTCAATTCCAACTGCTAAACCAATCATACTCGCAAGTGACAAACTTGTGGCTTGGACAGAGAAGAAATTTGAACTGATTAGAATTCCCATAGCACCGATACCTAGACCTATAATAGCCGTAATAATTGGTAATCCTGCTGCAAGGAAAGATGCGAAAGTGAAAACTAAAATACCAAAAGCGATAACGATACCTACTAGTTCAGATGTACCGCCAATTTTGACGTGTGAGAAAGCAACTGTACCGCCTATCTCCGTTTGAACACCATTTTTCTCAGCTATTTTTGCAATACCTTTTATCTTATCTTTTGAAGCATCCGTTACTTTATCTGCACTTACCTTATACGTAATCGTTGCATAACCAATCTCTTTATTTTTACTGATTGTTCCTGCTTGGTAAGGATTTGCGATAGATTCAACGGCTTTGTCGTTAAGAACAAGATCTAATGTATCTTGTATTTTTTTATGTGTAGAAGGTGATTCTAAGTTTTTCCCTTCGGGTGCTTTAAAGATAAGTTTGATTTGTCCACCATTATCATCACTATGTGGAAATTCCTTATTTAATACGTTCATTGCTTTTTCTGCTTTTGTTCCAGGAATCGACATATCATCATTAAATGTTATACCCATAGTTCCTACTCCAATTGCTGCAACTATTAGGATGGCTATCCATCCACAAAAGACTTGGCGGCGTTTTCGAGAAGCCCATTCACCTAATTTATAAAGATACTTTGCCATACAATCTCCTTTCATTCTTCAATTCAATATAGTAAAACATGATGTAAACAACTTTATTCCTTAAAATAAAAGGAGGTTGTTGTGAATACTTTTTTATTCTAATAAAAAAGTAAACAAAAAAAATCGTACATAAGGGCAACCTCCCTATGTACGTTTGGGCAAATCTCTATGTACTTTTCTAATTTTAAGTTAACGATGAAGGATTCCTTGGTCAATTGCAACTGCTACAGCCTCTGACCTCGAAGCTACCCCCAACTTTGTATAAATGCTTGTCAGGTGGGCTTTAACGGTGCGCTCTGCAATTCCCAAATCCAGTGCAATCTTCTTACTTGTCGCTCCACTGGCTACCGTTTGCAGTATACTTAGTTCTCTTTCTGTAAGAATGGACTCTCTAACAGTTGATGAATTAGGTTGCTTTTCTTTATAAGCAAATATTCTTGATGTAATTTCTGGTTGTAAAAGCGTTTCTCCTCTGATGGCAGACTCAATTGTTCTGAATAAATTTTCTCTACTGGTATCTTTTAGTAGATATCCCTTTGCACCTAGGCTTAATCCTCGAATCATTAACTCATCCTCATTGTACGTTGTGAGAATAATAATAGGGATAGTTGAATTTTGTTCTTTTAACCTTTCAATAGCTTCAAGACCACTCATTTTTGGCATGTTTAAGTCCATTAAAATCACATCTGGTTGCAATTCTTCAATAAGATTCAATGCTATAGCTCCGTCTTCTGCCTCTGCGACTACTTCATAGGTATCACTGGTTTCTAAAATTAACTTTAAGCCTTCCCTCACAACAAAATGATCATCTACAATTAAAACCTTATATTTCACATTTATTCTCCTTTTGGTATCAGTACTTCTATCTGAATTATAGTTCCTTCCTGAGTTTTGCTTTGAATATCTATGGTTCCTTTAAGTATGCGAACACGTTCTTGCATACCAATTAATCCATAGTGACCTACTTGCTTACCGATTTTCTCTGAATCAAAACCTATGCCGTCATCTTTTATCTCTAGATATAAAATACCTTGTATTTTTTCTTCAATCGTTATCCATGCATGTTGAGCTTGAGAATGACGGGCAATATTTGTTAATCCCTCACTTATAATATGTTTGGCATGTTCTACAAACATGGAAGGCAAAGGCATGATAGCGCCTGCCGTTAGTACACAGTTTATTCCAGTCGTTGACCTGAAACGTTGAACCTCTTCCTCCACGCTTTCTATAAACCCTATTTCCTCAACTGATTGTGTACGCAAGTCATCTATTGCACTCCGGGCATCAGCTAATGCCACACGTGCTCTTTCCATTGCTTGCTGTACAATCTCTTGCCCTCTTTTAACATTGTCATTACTCAAATGAGCATTAATTGCTTCTAGTTGCATAATGAGACCTGCCAAACCTTGAGCCAATGTATCATGTAAATCACGCGCCATTCGTTGACGTTCATTTGTAAGAGTCAGCTGCTCTACTTTTTGATGGGCAATCTCTAGTTCTTGAAGAGATGTTTGAATACGAACTCTAGCCTGTACTTGCCTAAAAAACATAACAGCATACCCTACTATACTTATTATGAGAGGAATCATAATCATTAGATAAATAACTAACAAATGCAAATGTCCCATTAGAATAGTAGCAACACACATTAAAAGAATACAAAATAAAGAAACCATTAGTACTTTACTTATTTGATAATAAATTCCTACGCTTTGTCCTATCAAAAGTGAATATAGTCCAATGAGTGTTGGTTGAAAGCCATCAGGCATTATAAGACCACAAAGAAAGGCTAAACCCCCTTGAACAAGGATGTAAATCCACGGTCTAAACATTTTAAAAACATTAATAAATGAATTTAATACAAAATATAGAGAAAAAAGAAAGGTAAATAACAAGCTATTCAACAGCATGGGATGAGCTAATGTTTGAAGGATCATCGTAGCTGAATACGTTAATAGCAACCACGTAAAAATGGGTAGTCTACCTGCAAGAGACTGCTCTGAATCATAAGGAATCTTAGATATGGGTGTAGTATGTAGAGAATCCATCTTTCCCATTACTTAACCCCCTTTTCATTTGTTTAAATTAGGATTTCCTTTTGATATATACAGTTACACTTCTCTAATAGTAAATGTCAATTAATTTTAATGCAATTTTGTATCACAAAACTTCTATAACTGATTAATCAAAAGTTGTTATAGAAAAATGGGAAATTAGAGAATTTATTTTTCATCAAGAACATAGCAATAACCGGGAAAAGGTAGGATATTCCACTGGATAAAGAACATTTGTTCGTATATAATATACAGAACAAATGTTCTTTTATTTGAGGAGTATTTTCAATGGAGGATGAACAGTTACCAAACAGAATCATTATATGTATCGACATGAAGGCGTTCTATGCTTCAGTTTCTTCTGTCATAAGAGGATTAAACCCGTTGAAAACAAAGCTTGCGGTAGTCGGAGATATCAAACGGTCGGGATCCGTTGTATTAGCTGCCACACCCTTATTAAAGAAAGAAGGGGTCAAAACAGGAAGTCATCTTTTCGACATTCCTAAAAGGAAAGATATCCATGTGGTGAATCCATCCATTGAGAGGTATATCAAGGCTTCGACCTATATTTCGAGCTTGGTGTTACAGTATGTGGCTCCTGAGGATTTTCATGCCTATAGTATTGATGAGCTGTTTATTGATGCAACAGCTTCGTTGCATCTATTCGCTCGTACACCAGAAGAATTAGCCCACAATATTATCGACGAAATTTATCATAAGACACGCCTGACAGCTACGGCAGGCATAGGCCCTAATCTCTTACTGGCGAAGGTAAGCTTAGACCATGAGGCTAAGAATAGCCCAACAGGAGTGGCTTATTGGCGATATGAGGATATTCCCTTTAAATTGTGGGCTATTCATCATCAATCGCACTCGTTATAGCGTTGACTCCTTCATTTCCGTTAAGCTTGTATGTACCAAAACCTATAGCAGGCAAGGTTACCCCGTCATTAAGGGTTATTTCAGGAATTACTTTACTCATTATTATCCACTCCTTTCGATCACGCCCTAAGGTTAGCATATATTATCCAATACTTAAATAAATTTGCATCACTCATTTTTACAAAGGAGTGATGCTTTCAAACATTCAAAAAAGTGATTACGGAGAGACCTCCGTTTTAAACTCGTTAACTTCGCACTTTTCTGTTTCTTTCTTGTTTTTAGTTAACGTAAAGAAAGCTACAAAACCTAAAAGCGCCGTACTAAATAAAATAGCAGCCATCGGAATCGCTGTGGTTTCGTTAATACCCACTAAAGGAGAAACAATGGATCCTAAAGTTAGTGGAAGCATGCCTAACACGGCACTCGCACTTCCTGCTCTATGTCCTTGATTTTTCATTGCCAATGTCACCGAGCCTGTGATCGTCATTCCTATAGAGATCATGTAAATAAAAATGGGAATAACAATCGTAGCCAGCGGCCCTTTAAGCATGGTCATGATAAGAAGTACGCTAGTAGCACTTACAGCCGTAATCACGGCAATGCGAAGCAGGCTTCTTTCATGAAGAATTCCGCTAAAGCGCCCAATAATAAAGCTTCCAGTCACAATGGCTAAGCCGTTAATGCCAAACAAAATGCTAAAAATTTGCGGAGAAACATGGTAGATCCCTTGATAGACAAATGGAGTGCCTGATACATAAGCAAAGCTACCTCCGTGGACCAGTCCGACAATTAAGGCATACCCAATAAAAGAACGGTCTTGTAATAGACTGCCCATCGTGCGAATGGAATGACCAATTGAACTTGGCGTTCTATTTTCAATTGGCAAAGTTTCTTTTAAACGCATTGAAATTGTTAAAACAATTAAAAGGCCTATTAAACTTAAAAACAAGAAAATAGTATGCCAGCTTGCAAAAGGAAGAAGCAAAATAGCACCTCCGGCCATTGGTGCTATCATTGGCGCAAAGGCATTAATAACCATTAACAGAGCAAAAAACTTCGTAAGCTCTCTTCCACTAAAAACGTCTCTGACAATCGCGCGAGAAAGAACAACTCCTGCCGAAGCGGTAAACCCTTGTAAAAAGCGTGCGATGACTAAAGCTGTAATAGTAGGAGCCAAAGCACAGAGCAAGGACGATATCATAAATAAAGAGATGGAAATGAGTAAAGGTCGTTTTCGTCCCTTCGCATCACTGATTGGACCGATCACGATTTGACCAATGGCAAGGCCTAGTAAACATGATGTTAAACTAAGCTGTACAAGTGAAGCTCGCGCATCTAAATGATCAGCAATAGCAGGGAAACTTGGCAAATACATATCGATATTAAGCGGACCTAATATCGCAAGCGTGCTGAGGAGAAACGCCAATCCTAGACGTTTTTTTCCAGTTGGATTATGAAGCATAATAGCAGAGCACCTTCCTTACCTAAATATTGTATTTTTACAGATAACCTTTAGTCTATTGAAAGGCATCTCTTCTGTCTAGGACATTTGTCTAAAGATGTAGGTAAAGTTCCACTCGCAAAAAAAGATCTATGAGTGATGACATGCAGTTGATATTCAAAAAACAACGCTTGAAATATCCTTAAGATACTTCAAGCGCTGTTTGAGCGTTTGTTATATACTATCTAATGCCTGCTGTAAATCTCTCATAATATCTTCCCACGCTTCCAGTCCAACTGATAAGCGAAGGAGTTCATTTGAGATTCCCATTTCTTTTCGAGCTTCTTCCGGCACGACTGCGTGCGTCATCGAGGCAGGATGCTGAATAAGTGTTTCAGCATCTCCAAGACTCACCGCAATGGAAATGAGCTTAAGCTGATTAACCACTTTTACGGTTTCTTCATAACCGCCTTCCACTTCAAAAGAGAGAAGCCCCCCTCCTTTTTTCATTTGCTTTTGCATGAGAGAATAAGCAGTGCTCTTTGTATCACCCGGATAATAAACGGCTTTCACTTTGGGGTGGAGACTTAATTGTTTTGCGATGTGTTCAGCATTTTCACAGTGACGATCCATCCGAACGGCCAGTGTTTTTAACCCGCGAAGTAACAGCCACGCATCAAACGGGGAAAGAATGCCTCCGATATCTTTTTGCGTCGTTTTGCGCAGTACGGAAATAACCTCTTTGTTCCCTACTACAATTCCTGCAACAACATCTCCGTGTCCACCAATAAATTTTGTTGCGCTATGAATGACTAAGTCGCATCCAAGCTTCAGCGGCTGCTGCAAATAAGGAGTTGAAAAGGTATTGTCTACTACCACAGGAATTCCTTTTTGTTTGGCGATAGAAGCAACTAACTCTAAATCTACTAAAGTCATAGTCGGATTAATCGGTGTTTCAATATAAATACATGCTGTATCTTTTCTGATAGCAGCAAGAATTTCTTCTTCAGTTTCCAAGTTGGAGAAAGAATGATGGATTTGATATTTTTCCTCAAGCATTTCTAAGAGACCAAACGTGCATCCATACACTCCTTTAGAACACAAAATATGATCGCCTGCTTTTGTAAGTCCAATCAATACAGCCGATACTGCAGCCATTCCCGATCCAAATGCCAAAGCTGCTTCTCCTTCTTCAAGCTGTGCCATACGCTCTTCTAAAATGGTGACCGTTGGATTCGATAACCGGGAATATACATAACCATCTTCTGCTCCGCTAAAACGGCTTGCACCTTGTTCTAGAGATGAGAATGTAAATGTAGACGTTTGATAAATAGGCGGAGCTAAGCTATCAAAATGATGTTTTGATTCATACCCTGCGTGAATGGCTTTTGTTTCAAACTGATATTTCTCTTTTTCGTTCATACGGCTTCCCCCTTATGCACACAAGCACTATGTCATTTTTTTAAAAATGTAAGCGTTTTCTTTTATTATATTTCTCTTTTCTTTTTTCGTTCCCTGCCTCCCTGCTTAGATAATTCCATCCTAGAAAAAGAAGCGACATGCACACTGCACCTCGCTTTACGTCATCATTTGTTTAATTAGTGCTGAATTGCGCTTTTTGAATACTTCATTATGAGAAGAAACCATAGCTGTCTTAGCCGCGGAGGGCTGAACAAATTGTTTTGCTTTGTTTACGGCATTAGCAGCGTCTTGAAAAGCACCTGTAATTAAATGGACTTTTCCTTCGTGCATGAGAATATCTCCCGCTGCATACACGCCTTCTACAGACGTTTCGCTTGCTGCGTTACCTGCAATATAGCAGTCATCAATGGTTTTAATATGTAATTCACTGTTTTTTAACAGCTCTGTATCTCTTTCATAACCGTGATTAATAATGACTTCGTCAATCGGTAAATAAGAAATTTCACCGGTTTGATGATTAGTCAGCTCAACTTTTTCAATAAATTCATGCGTCGCATCAGCCACTAATTTTGTAATAGATGTGTTAAGCAGACACCGAGCTGAACTATTTATTAATTGTCTCACTTGTGCTTCATGACCGTTTAGTTCACTGTTTCGATACGTAATATATACTTTTTTAGCAACAGACTCTAGCTCATTTGCCCAATCAATGGCTGAATTGCCTCCCCCGGAAACAATCACCGTTTTATTTTTAAAATGCTGCAAAGATTTAACCGTATAGTTTAA
>Ga0207713_1002152_pt1 | contig 14653 bp, 10 predicted proteins | sample KBSS64metaG_FD_184404 | JGI IMG/M metagenome (GOLD analysis project Ga0207713, IMG submission 184404) | Switchgrass rhizosphere microbial communities from Kellogg Biological Station, Michigan, USA - KBS S6-4 metaG (SPAdes) (version 2) | ecosystem: Host-associated > Plants > Roots > Rhizosphere >...
TGGTGGCCCGCGACGGCCTCTGCCGCTTCAGCACCCGGGAATTCATCGACCTGGTGCCGCAGACCGAGAAGACGTCGTTCTTCGGCAAGACCACCGGCAAACTGGCCGACGACCACAACGTCAACCTTGAATACTTCTGGTCGCGCAACAACAACGCCACCGCTGTCGGCCCGGCGCCATTGACCGGCCTGAGCCTGGATTCGTCCTCGCCCTACTACCCCGGCAACGGCATCACCCCGGCGCCCACCGATTTTGCCCTCGACCCGACGCAACCGGTGGACGTGAACTGGCGCGAAACCGCCGCCGGCCCGCGTGAATCGAAAGACCAGAACACCAGCCAGCGCTTTTTGCTGAGCTTCGACGGTCTGGTGGGCGGCTGGGACTACAACGTCGGCGCCTCGTACAACCAGAACAAGATCGTCTCCAGCGTTACCAGCGGCTACGTCAGCGATCAGGCGATGATCGACGGTCTGGCCAGCGGCCTGCTCAACCCGTTCGGCCCGCAGACCAGCGCCGGTCAGCAATACATCGACCAGGCCGCGTACCACGGCGCCTATTCCACGGCGGTCGGTCGGGTCGCCGGTTTCGACGGGCGGATCAGTCGCGAAATCGGTGACTGGTTCGGCGCCGGCCCGTCGGGTCTGGCACTGGGCGGCGAGTACCGCAAAGAGAAATTCCACCAGGACTTCGAAGCCTTCGCCGGCGACATCCAGAGCCTGGGCATCGACCCGGCCGGCAGCGTCGAGGGCGACCGCAGCGTTAAAGCCGCCTACGCGGAAATCAACGTGCCGGTGCTCGACAGCCTGGAATTGTCCGCCGCCGTGCGTCACGACAAATACAGCGACTTCGGCAGCACCACCAACCCGAAATATTCGTTCCGTTATCAGCCGCTCAAGGAGCTGGTGGTGCGCGGCGCGTACAGCGAAGGCTTCCGCGCGCCGTCGCTGTATGAGTTGTATTCGCCGCGCAGCATCACCTTCACCCAGGGCTACTACAACGACCCGGTGCTGTGTACTGGCGGCGTGGTGCAACCGGGCGGCAACGGCGGGCGCGATTGCGGTCAGCAGTTCCTCAACCAGATCGGCGGCAACGAAGACCTGGCCCCGGAGAAGGCGCGCAACGTGACGCTGGGCTTTGTCTATCAGCCGGTCAGCAATCTGTCCGTGGGCCTGGATTTCTGGTGGATTCACATCTCCAACCAGATCCAGCCGTTCCCGGAATCCACCGTGTTCGATCAGGCCGGCAGCTACCCTGACCGCTTCGTGCGCAACGCCGACGGCACGCTCAATTACATCGTCACCGGCAACGCCAACCTCGGCATCGTCGAAACCAACGGCGTCGATGTGTCGCTGGACTATCGCTTCCCGAACACGCCGTACGGTCAATTCGGCCTGGGCCTGCAAGGCACTTATGTCGACGAGTACGACTTCCAGAGCACCATCAAGGGCCCGTTCACCGACAAGGTCGGCGACTTCCGGGGTGACGGTGTGATCGCCCGCTGGAAACACAACCTGACCGGTTCCTGGACCTTCGGCGCCGCCCGCGCGGCACTGACCAACCGCTTCACCACCGGCTACAACGACTACGACCGCGAGACCAACGCACGGGTCGCGTCGTACTCGGTGTGGGACCTTTCGGCCGGCTACACCTTCGACAAGGTGCTGGACGTGGACGCCGGGGTGAAGAACCTGTTCGACCGCGATCCGCCGTTCTCCAACCAGGCTTACAACTTCCAGAGCGGTTATGACCCGCGCTACACCGATCCGCTGGGCCGTACGCTGTTTGCGCGCATGACGTACCACTTCTGAGTCCCGGTCGGGGCCGCGCAAGACTCCGGCCGGCCCCTTCCCCTTGCGAATTCGCATCCCGCAGCGGCCAGCCGCCGCTCCGGGCTTTTCCCGCTCAGAGGAACGACTTCATGACATTCATGCGCAACATGGCCGGCCTGCTGCTCGGCAGCGCGCTGCTGTGCAACGCGGCAGCTGCGCTGGCCGGCGGCAGCTACGCGATGACGGTGTACGGCGAGGCGCCGAAATACCCCGCCGGTTTCCAGCACTTCGATTTCGTCAATCCCGACGCCCCCAAGGGTGGCTCGCTCAGCCGCGCTTCGATGGAGATCGGTCAGTACAACTACATCACCCCGTATGCCGATCAGGGCATTTCCGTGGTGCAGGTCAACGACTGGGTGTATTCGCCGCTGGCGTTCCGCTCGCTGGACGAGCCTTACACCGTCTACGGTCTGGTGGCGCAATCCATGGAGCGCGATCCCGGCGGCCTGTGGGTGCGTTTCAACCTGAATCCCGAGGCGCGTTTCGCCGATGGCACGCCGATCACCGCCGAGGACGTGCGCTACACCTTCGAACTGTTGATGACCAAGGGCAGCCTGAGTTATCGCCAGCAATACGCCGACGTGCAGGACGTGCTGATCGAAGGCCCGCGGCAGATTCGCTTCACCTTCAAGAACAACCTCAACCGCACCCTGGCGCTGGATCTGGCGTCGCTGCGACCGGTGCCCGAGCACTGGTGGAAAACCCGCGACTTCGCCAACGGCGGCGGCTTCGAGCCTCCGCTGGGCAGCGGCCCGTACCGGGTGAGCAAGGTCGACGCAGGACGCAGCATCAGTTTTCAGAGAGATCCGCACTGGTGGGGCAAAGACCTGCCGGTCAGTCGCGGGATGTACAACTTCGACAGCCTGACCGTGAATTTCTACGGCGACACCGATGTCGCCCGACAATTGCTGCAGGCCGGCGCGTTCGACTACAACCGCGAGTTTTCCTCGTCCGGCTACGTGGTCGGCTACGACAGCCCGGCCCTGCGCGACGGTCGCCTGCAACAGGCAATTCTCGCTCCGGACAAACCGACCTGCGCCCAGGGTTTCGTGTTCAACCTGCAGAATCCGCTGTTCAAGGATCGCCGCGTGCGTCAGGCGCTGAGCCTGCTGTGGGATTTCGAGTGGACCAACAAGCAGATGATGCGCGGCTTCTACGTGCGCCAGAACAGCTACTGGCCGAAGAGTGAAATGGCCGCCACCGCGCTGCCCGACGCCGGGGAGCTGGCGATCCTCGAACCGCTGCGCGGACAGATTCCGGACGAGGTTTTCAGCCGGGTCTATCAGGCGCCGAAAACCGATGGCAGCGGCTACATCCGCGACAAGCAGTTGCAGGCCCTGAAGCTGTTGGCCGAGGCCGGATGGACGCCGAAAAACAACCGACTGGTGAACGCCGCCGGCGAGCCCTTCGAATTCACCTTCCTCGACGGCCAGGGCGGCTTCGACCGCATGCTGCTGCCGTACAAACGCACCCTGGCGCAGATCGGCATCACCCTCAACTTGCGACGTATCGATTCGGCGCAATACATCAACCGGCTCAACGCCCGGGACTACGACATGATCGTCACCAGTTTCCCGCGCAGCGGCGATCCGATCGTCTCGCCGGGCCGCGAGTTGTACAGCCTGTACGCCTCACAGAGCGCCACGCAGGTCGGCAGTTCCAATTCGATGGTGCTGGCGGATCCTGCGGTGGACCGGCTGATCGACGGCCTGGTCCAGGCCAATACCCGCGACGCCATGGTGCGTTACGCCCGCGCCCTCGACCGGGTGCTGCAATGGGGTGACTACATGATTCCCAACTACTACTCCAAAGGCACGCCGACGGTGTATCAGAACCGCTTTGGCAGGCCACCTGTGCAGCCGATTTACAGCGAAGGCCTCGACACCTGGTGGGAGGTCTCGGCCAAGCCGCTGACCAATCAGCAGATGAGTGCCTTGCGCCAGCTCGCGGGGGGCCAGTGACATGTGGCGATATCTGAGTCGACGTCTGTTGCTGATCATCCCGACGCTGCTGTGCATTCTGGTGGTCAACTTCGTCATCGTGCAGGCCGCGCCCGGCGGCCCGGTGGAACAAGCCATCGCCCGCCTGCAAGGCTTCGGCGGGCACAGCATGGGCGGCGCCAGCGAGGTCACCGCGATCGGCGGTGCCGGGCGCAGCAGCCGTGGCCTGGACCCGGCGCTGATCGAAGAGATCAAACACCACTACGGCTTCGACAAGCCGATGCACGAACGCCTGTGGCTGATGCTCAAGAACTACGCGCAACTGGATTTGGGCAGCAGCTTCTTTCGCGGTGCGAAGGTGACCGATCTGATTGTGCAGAAACTGCCGGTGTCGCTGTCCCTCGGCCTGTGGGCGACCTTGATCACCTACCTGATCTCGATCCCGCTGGGCATTCGCAAGGCAATCAAAAACGGTAGCGCGTTCGATGTCTGGAGCAGTACGGCGATCATCGTCGGTTACGCGATGCCGGCGTTTCTGTTCGCGATTCTGTTGATCGTGGTGTTCGCCGGGGGCAGCTACGTCAACTGGTTTCCGGTGCAGGGCCTGGTTTCGGACAATTTCGACAGCCTGAGCCTGTGGGGCAAGGTCGGCGACTACCTCTGGCACCTGGTGTTGCCGGTGACGGCGCTGGTGATCGGCGGTTTTGCGACGCTGACGATCCTGACCAAAAACAGCTTCCTCAACGAGATCAGCCGCCAGTACGTGATCACCGCGCGCGCCAAGGGCTTGACCGAAAGGCGCGTGCTCTACGGCCATGTGTTTCGCAACGCGATGCTGCTGGTGGTAGCCGGTGTGCCATCGGCGTTGATCGAGGTGTTTTTCGCCGGCTCCCTGCTGATCGAAACCATCTTCAACCTCGACGGCCTCGGGCGCATGAGCTACGAAGCGGCGGTGTCGCGGGACTACCCGGTGGTGTTCGGCACGCTGTTTCTGTTCACCCTGTTCGGCCTGTTGATCAAGCTGATCGGCGACCTCTGCTACACCCTGCTCGACCCGCGCATCGACTTCTCGGCGAGGACTGCCTGATGTTCACACTCTCCCCTCTGGGCCGGCGGCGCATCGCCCAATTCAAGGCCAACCGTCGCGGGCGCTGGTCGCTGTGGCTGTTCATCGGGCTGTGCCTGATCTGCCTCGGCGGCGAACTGATCGCCAACGACAAACCGCTGGTGATCCGCTACCACAACGCCTTTTACTTCCCGATCCTCAGCGATTATCTGGAAACCGATTTCGGCGGCGAACTGCCGTTCCAGCCGGATTACGCCAGCAATTACGTACACAAACTGATCGAGGATCAGGGCGGCTGGATGCTGTTCCCACCGATCCCGTTCAGCTACGACACGGTCAATTACGACCTCACCGAACCGGCGCCGAGCCCGCCGTCCTCGAGCAACTGGCTGGGCACCGACGATCAGGCGCGGGACGTGTTGGCGCGGGTGATTTTCGGCACGCGGATTTCGATTCTGTTTGCGCTGATTCTCACCGCGGTCAGTGCGCTGATCGGCATCGTGGCCGGAGCGTTGCAGGGTTATTACGGCGGCTGGGTCGACTTGCTCGGGCAACGGGTGCTGGAGATCTGGTCGGGGCTGCCGGTGCTGTACCTGCTGATCATTCTGTCGGGGTTCGTCTCGCCGAGTTTCTGGTGGCTGCTGGGGATCATGGCGCTGTTTTCCTGGCTGGCACTGGTGGACGTGGTGCGCGCCGAGTTCCTGCGCGGGCGCAGCCTGGAATACGTCAAGGCCGCGCGGGCCCTGGGCCTGACGGACAGCGAGCTGATGCGCCGACACATTCTGCCCAACGCCATGACCTCCACCCTGACCTACCTGCCGTTCATTCTGACCGGCGCCATCGCCACCCTCACCGCGCTGGATTTTCTCGGCTTCGGCATGCCCGCCGGCACCGCATCGCTGGGGGAACTGATCGGCCAGGCCAAGCGCAATCTGCAAGCGCCGTGGCTGGGGCTGACGGCGTTTTTTGCCCTGGCGCTGATTCTGTCCCTGCTGGTGTTTATCGGCGAAGCCTGCCGTGACGCGTTCGATCCGCGATCCTGATCCCCGGAGCTGAAATGACCGACAACCTGATTGAAATCCGCGACCTGCGCGTCGCCTTCGCCGGGCACGAAGTGGTGCACGGCGTGAACCTCGACATCCGCCGTGGCGAGTGCCTGGCACTGGTCGGCGAATCCGGCTCGGGCAAGTCGGTGACGGCGCACTCGATCCTGCGCTTGCTGCCGGCCAAGACCGTCAGCAGCACGGGCAGCATCCGCTACAACGGCGCGGACTTGCTGCACGCCAGCGAACAGCAGCTGCGCGGCTTGCGCGGCAACCGCATCGCAATGATTTTCCAGGAGCCGATGACTTCGCTGAACCCGCTGCACACGGTGGAAAAACAGATCAGCGAAGTGCTGGAGATCCACAAGGGCCTCAAGGGCCGCGCCGCGCGCCAGCGCACGCTGGAGCTGCTGGAACTGGTCGGCATTCGCCAGCCCTTGCAGCGTTTGAAGGCCTATCCGCACCAGCTCTCCGGCGGCCAGCGGCAACGGGTGATGATCGCCATGGCGCTGGCCAACGAACCGGAATTGCTGATTGCCGATGAGCCGACCACGGCGCTGGATGTGACCGTGCAGCAGAAGATTCTCGAGCTGCTGATCGAGTTGCAGCAACGCCTCGGCATGTCGCTGCTGCTGATCAGTCACGACCTCAATCTGGTGCGGCGCATCGCCCAGCGGGTGTGCGTGATGCGCCACGGGGAAATTGTCGAACAGGCCGACTGCGCAACGCTGTTCCGCACCCCGCAGCATCCCTACAGCCGCCTGCTGATCGAGGCGGAACCGTCGGGCGCACCGGTGCCGAGCCGCTACGATCACAACCTGCTGGAAGTGGACGATCTGAAAGTCTGGTTCCCGCTGCCCAAAGCGTTGTTCAGCCGCACCCAGCAATACATCAAGGCTGTGGACGGCGTGAGTTTCCGGCTGCAACGGGGCAAGACCCTGGGGATTGTCGGCGAGTCCGGCTCGGGCAAGTCGACGCTGGGCCAGGCGATTCTGCGGCTGGTGGAATCCGAGGGCGATATTCGCTTCGGCAACAAGCATTTGAGCCTGCTCAATCAGCGCTTGATGCGCCCGCTGCGCAGGCAGATCCAGGTGGTGTTCCAGGACCCGTTCGGCAGCCTCAGCCCACGGATGTCGGTGCAGCAGATCATCGCCGAAGGCCTGCTGACCCACGGCATCGGCACACCCGAAGAACGTGAGGCTGCGGTGATCCGCGTCTTGAAGGAAGTCGGCCTCGATCCGCAGAGCCGGCATCGCTATCCCCATGAGTTCTCCGGTGGCCAGCGCCAGCGCATTTCCATCGCCCGCGCATTGGTGCTGGAACCGGCGTTGATTCTGCTCGACGAACCGACCTCGGCGCTGGACCGCACGGTGCAGAAACAGGTGGTGGAGTTGTTGCGGCAATTGCAGATCCGCCATGGGCTGACGTACCTGTTCATCAGCCATGACCTGGCGGTGGTGCATGCACTGGCGCACGACTTGATGGTGATCAAGGACGGCAAGGTGGTGGAACAGGGAGCCTCGCGCCAGATTTTTGCGGCGCCGCAGCATGCCTATACCCAGGAACTGCTGAAAGCCTCCGGCCTGGCATTGGCAAAAACCGGGGGTGAGCGGGTTACAGCCATCTGACCTTCAGTGCTTTCAGATTTATTTTCCGGCCACTGCATCCAAACGCCTCCGTCACGGGTAGTCCCTGTAACAGCCCCCTTTCGGCTGTCAGCGGTTTACCCTTTTTCGGAGAAACACTGATGAACATCACCCAACTGATCGGCTTCACCGGTTTGCTCGCCGTCGCCTCGACAAGCTTTGCCCAAAGCAGTTATCCCGACGCGATCAAAGTGCCGGACGGCCACAAGATCGCGATGGAAACCACCGGGGTCGGCGAGATCACCTACGAATGCCGGGACAAGGCCAATGTCGCCGGCCAGACCGAGTGGGTGTTCGTCGGCCCGAAAGCGGTGCTCAACGATCGCAGCGGCAAACAGGTCGGCACCTACTTCGGCCCGCCCGCCACCTGGCAGGCAAAGGACGGCTCGAAAGTCACCGGCACGCAACTGGCCGTAGCGCCGTCGAGCCCGGGCAACCTGCCCTATCAGCTGGTCAAGGCCAACCCCGCCGAGGGCAAAGGCGCCATGAGCGGCGTGAGCTACATCCAGCGCGTCGCGCTCAAGGGCGGCGTGGCGCCAGGCAGCGAATGCACGGCAGCCAACAAGGGCAAACAGGAAGTGGTGAAGTACCAGGCCGACTACATTTTCTGGGCGGCGAACTGAGCCTGACTGGACGTTTGGCCGATGCTTGCTAGATTGCAGGACATGCCATTACCCGAAACCGCGTTCGATTACGAAGCCCGCCTCGCCGCCTGTGCCCGCGGCGAGCGCGGGGCCCTGCGCGAATTGTATGTGCAGGAAAGCCCGCGGCTGCTCGGTGTGGCCCGGCGTCTGGTGCGAGACACGGCGCTGGCCGAAGACATCGTTCACGACGCATTCATCAAGATCTGGGCTGGCGCGGCGGGGTTCGATCCGGCGCGCGGTTCGGCCCGGGGCTGGATGTTCAGCGTGACCCGCCATCTGGCGCTGAATGTGCTGCGCAATCACGACCGGGAAACGCCGTTGAACGACAGCAACGAATCTCCGGCGATTGATGACGACTTCGATGCGCTGGCGCAATCGACCCGCATCCATCGCTGCCTGCATCAACTGGAACCGCAACGCCGCCGCTGCATCCTTCACGCCTACGTCGACGGTTACAGCCACGCACAGATCGCCCAACGCCTCGACACGCCGCTGGGCACCGTCAAAGCCTGGATCAAGCGCAGCCTCAATGCGTTGCGGGAGTGCATGGGATGACCACCGAATCGGCGCAGGAACGCGATGAACTGGCCAGCGAATACGTGCTCGGCACCCTCTCGGCCGAAGCCCGCGCCGAAGTGCAACGACGCTTGCCCAACGAACCCGAACTGCAAGCAGCCGTGGACGCCTGGGAGCGGCGCCTGCTGGAACTGACCGACCTCGCGCCGGCGCATCAGCCCTCGTCGCAGTTGTGGCAACGCATCGAACGCAGTGTCGGGCAACTCACCCATAAGGTGGCGCCCGAGATTTCCTGGTGGAACCGCCTGTCGCTGTGGCGCGGCTTGAGCGCTGCCGGGCTGGCCGCGACCTTGTTGCTGGGTTCGATCCTGCTAACTCAAACCACCCCGAAACCGAGCTTTCTGGTGGTACTGGTCGCCCCGCAGGACAAGGCGCCGGGCTGGGTGATCCAGGCCAGCAACCCACGGGAGATTCAGTTGATTCCGCTGGGCGTGGTCGAGGTGCCGACGGACAAGGCGCTGGAATTCTGGACCAAGGCCGACGGCTGGCAGGGTCCGGTGTCGCTGGGGCTGGTCAAGCCAGGGCAAGCGCTGTCGATCCCGCTGGACAAACTGCCGCCGCTGCAACCTAACCAATTGTTCGAGCTGACGCTGGAAGGCGCCAACGGCTCGCCGATCGGCAAACCCACCGGGCCGATCCAGGCAATTGGCCGCGCAGTGAAGGTGCTGTGACAAACCATCATCGGCGTCGATGTTCACCATCACGTCAATGAAGTTCTCTTAAAAAATCCCGGGCGTAACATCGGCTCCATACCAAACAAACAACACCCCGGAGCACACAATCATGAAACGCCAAGTCATCCTCAGCATTGCCCTTTCGGTTCTGGCCTTCAACGCATTTGCCGCCAAACCTGCCCACACCATGATCGCCGAAGGCGGTTCGGATCGTCTGATCGAACGCCGCGTTGCCGAAGGTGGTTCGGATCGTCTGATCGAGCGCCGCGTTGCCGAAGGTGGCTCGGATCGTCTGATCGAACGTCGCGTTGCCGAAGGTGGTTCGGATCGTCTGATCGAACGCCGCGTTGCCGAAGGTGGTTCGGATCGTCTGATCGAACGTCGCGTTGCCGAAGGTGGTTCGGATCGTCTGATTGAACGTCGCGTTGCCGAAGGTGGCTCGGATCGTCTGATTGAACGCCGCGTTGCCGAAGGTGGATCGGATCGTCTGATCGAACGCCGCGTTGCCTGAATGAATGGCTTGATCGCAACAACCCAGAAAAAACCCGGCTCCCGTCAGCCGGGTTTTTTTATACCTTTTTGATCGACCTCAGCCCTTGGCCATGCAGCGCCGATAACGCTCGTCGACCCGTTTGGCAAACCACGCCGTGGTCAGTTTGCGGGTGATCTTCGGGCTCTGCAGCACGATGCCCGGCAACACCGCACGGGGCAGTGACTTGCCTTCCGCACGCTCCGCCAGCTCGAAGACCCGTTGATACAGTTTGGTCTCCTCGAAGGCCAGGCTATCGCCCTTCTCCAGTTGATCGCGGATCACCGGATTGCGCATGCCCAGGGATTTGCCGAGGGTGCGCACCGCCAGTTCAGTGCTGCCCGGCATGATCGCGCCCGGGCGGATCAGGTCGCCATCCAGCGCCAGCGGAATCCCCGACGCCCGGCTGACCGCGTTCTGAAACGCCGCGTTGCGACTGGCGTACCAGCCGGCGTTGAAATCGGCGAAGCGGTACAACGGCTCGCGGTAACTCACCGGATAACCGAGCAAATGGGCGATGCCGAAATACATCCCGCCGCGACGGCTGAACACCTCGCGACGAATGGTCCCGTCCACCGGGTACGGGTAGTCCTTGGCGTGCTGCTCGGCGAATTCGATGCTGACCTGCATCGGCCCGCCGGTGTGCACCGGGTTGAAACCGCTGAACAGTGTCCGGCCCATCGGCACCGAGCCGATGAAGTCGTCGAAAATTGCGCTCAATTCCTTTTCGCTGCGGGCGGCGCTGAGGCGTTCGCTGTAGGTCTTGCCGTTCGGCGAACGCACCTGCAAGGCGCCGCTGACCAACAGGCTCGGGATATGCACCTTGGCGGCGCGGCGGTCGATTTCGTCACGGGCGATCTTGCCCAGGCCCGGCACTGGCGGATCGACCTGAAAGGTGGATTCCTGCTCGGTGACGGCCAGCACCGAACACAGATTCTGCGTGGTCGGGCTGATGCCCTGAGCGGCGAAAGCAGCGTAGATGTCAGTGGCCCAGCCCTGGCGGTCGACGGTTTTCGCCGGCAGCAGGCGCACGATCTGCGCCTTGACCTCGGCGGGCGGGCGCGGCGCCGGTTCTTCGCTGCGTTGACCGGCGCAACCGGCCAGCACCAGCAGTGCGGCGAGGCTGACGAATAATCGAGGGGTGTGCATACACTTCATCCAGTCCGTTGAGCCGGGTTAACCCTACGCTCAATCGCAGGGTGCAGGATAGGACTGCGGGCCAGCGGCGCTGTTCCATCGCCCCGTTTGGCAGGCCGACTGGCCGCCCTCACCGTCTGATCCATACTTGCTGCTGCACACTCAGTGGCATGCCGCAGGTCAGGACACGCGAGGAGGACAGACCATGAACCGCAGTGATGTTCTGATCATCGGCGCGGGCCCCACCGGGCTGGTGCTGGCCCTGTGGCTGAGCAAACTGGGCGTGCGGGTGCGCATCATCGACAAGGCTTCCGCGCCGGGCACCACTTCAAGGGCGCTGGCGGTGCAGGCGCGCACCCTTGAGCTGTACCGGCAACTGGATCTGGCCGACGCGATAGTGCGCAACGGTCACCGGGTGGCGGCGGCCAATTTCTGGGTCAAGGGCAAACCTGTGGCACAACTGCCGCTGAACCGGATCGGCGAAGGCCTGACGCCCTATGCCTTTCTGGAAATGTACCCGCAGGACGAACACGAGCGACTGTTGATCGACCGCCTCGAAGACTACGACGTGACCGTCGAGCGCAACACGACGCTGGAGAGTTTCACCGAAAACGGCGACGGCCTCACCGCGCATTTGCGCCTGCCGGATGGCGAGCAGGAAATCTGCCAGGCCTGCTATCTGGCCGGGTGTGACGGCGCCCGTTCGGTCGTGCGCAAAACCCTCGACACCGGTTTTCCCGGCGGCACTTATCAGCAGATTTTCTACGTCGCCGATGTGCGGGCCAGCGGCCCCGCGCTCAATGGCGAGTTGCATCTGGATCTGGATGAAGCGGACTTTCTCGCGGTGTTTCCGCTGGCCGGCGAAGGCCGTGCGCGGTTGATCGGCACGGTGCGTGACGAACGTGCGGATCGTGCCGAAACCCTCGAGTTTTCCGATGTCAGCAATCGCGCCATCGAACATCTGAACGTGCACATCGAGGACGTCAACTGGTTCTCCACCTACCGCGTGCATCATCGGGTGGCGGATCACTTTCGCCAGGGCCGGGCGTTTCTGCTCGGCGATGCGGCGCATGTGCACAGCCCGGCCGGCGGTCAGGGCATGAACACCGGCATCGGCGATGCGATCAATCTGGCGTGGAAACTCGCGGCAGTGCTCGGCGGCGCAGCCACGCCCCAACTGCTCGACAGCTACGAAACCGAACGCATCGCCTTCGCCCGGCGACTGGTGTCGACCACCGACAAGGTCTTCAGCTTCGTCACCGCCGAAGGCCGAATGGCCGACCTGTTGCGCACGCGGCTGGCACCGTTCCTGATTCCGAAAATGGCCTCGTTCGAAACCAGCCGCGAATTCCTGTTTCGCACGGTGTCGCAGATCACCCTCAACTATCGGGGCATGGCGTTGAGTGAAGGCGTGGCCGGGCACGTCCACGGCGGTGACCGCTTGCCGTGGGCTCATGATGGCGAGGGGGACAATTACGAACCGTTGCGCCATCCGTGCTGGCAGGTGCATGTGTACGGCGACACCAGCGACGAGATGATCGCCTGGTGCAATGAACATCACTTGCCGCTGCACGTGTTCGACTGGCGCCCGGCGTTTGAAACGGCGGGACTGGGGCGCAACGGCTTTTACCTGCTGCGCCCGGATACCTACGTGGCGATTGCCGACAACAGCGCGGATCCGAAGGTGATCGAACGGTATTTCCGTGATCACGGGATCCGGCCGTTTTTCAATTGCCCCTGAAGGATCAGATCCCGGCCAGGGCCAGGTCCATCGCAAAGTAGGTGAAGATCAGATCCGCACCCGCGCGTTTGATCGCTCCGAGGCTTTCGCGCACCACGCGATCTTCGTCGATAGCCCCGGCCTGGGCGCCGAACTTGATCATCGCGTACTCGCCGCTGACCTGATACGCCGCCAGCGGCAGGGTCGAGGCTTCGCGGATGTCGCGGATGATGTCCAGGTACGCGCCGGCCGGTTTGACCATCAGTGCGTCGGCGCCTTCCTGCTCGTCGAGCAACGATTCGCGCAGGGCTTCGCGGCGGTTCATCGGGTTCATCTGATAGCTTTTGCGATCGCCCTTCAGCGCGCTGCCACCAGCCTCGCGGAACGGGCCGTAGAGCGCCGAGGCGAATTTGGTCGAGTAGGCCATGATCGGAATCTGCGTGAAGCCGGCATCGTCCAGCGCCCGGCGAATCGCCCGCACCTGGCCGTCCATCGCTGCCGATGGCGCGATCACGTCGGCACCGGCACGCGCTGCCGCTACCGCTTGCTTGCCGAGGTTGATCAGGGTCTGGTCGTTGTCGACTTCATGGTTGTGCATCACGCCGCAATGGCCGTGGTCGGTGTACTCGCAGAAGCAGGTGTCTGACATCACGATCATGTCCGGCACGGCGTCCTTGGCGATCCGCGACATGCGAGACACCAGACCGTTCTCACGCCAGGTGTCGCTGCCGTTGGCGTCCAGGTGATGAGACACGCCAAACGTCATCACCGACTTGATCCCGGCCCGGGCGTAACGCTCGATCTCGCCGGCCAGTTTGCGCTCGGGAATGCGCATCACGCCGGGCATGCTCTTGATCGGCACGAAGTCGTCGATCTCTTCTTCGACGAAGATCGGCAGCACCAGATCGTTGAGGGAAAACTCGGTTTCCTGGAACAGGCTGCGCAGGCTCGCATTGCGGCGCAGACGGCGTGGACGTGCTTCGGGGAACTGACTGGACATGGGGCCTTTCCTGAAAACAGCGGATGAGACGAAAGTCGTAGGGGGCGAAGCTTATGCCTTGCGGGGGACGGGGTACAAACCTGGATCAATCAACAGTGCATTACCGGGCACGCAACAATCTGCGCACCCGGCTGCCGCACGGTCAGGAAGGAATGGTCAAGCCGCGCACAACCGCCGGCCGTGTCAGGAAGCGCTCCAGCACCCGGGTGACGTTCGGGAAGTTGTTGATGCCGACCAGATCGCCGGCTTCGTAGAAGCCGATCAGGTTGCGCACCCACGGGAACGTGGCAATGTCGGCGATGGTGTAGCGCTCGCCCATGATCCAGTCGCGCCCTTCCAGGCGGGTGTTCAGGACGTTGAGCAGGCGGCGGCTTTCCTCGACGTAGCGGTCACGGGGACGCTTGTCTTCGTAATCCTTGCCAGCGAATTTGTTGAAGAAACCGAGCTGGCCGAACATCGGACCGATGCCGCCCATCTGGAACATCAGCCACTGAATGGTTTCGTAGCGCAGCGCGCCTTCCTGGGCCAGCAATTGGCCGCTCTTGTCGGCGAGGTAGATCAGGATCGCGCCGGACTCGAACAACGGCAGCGGTTTGTCCTCGGGGCCGTGGGGGTCGATGATCGCCGGGATCTTGTTGTTCGGGTTCAGCGACAGGAACTCCGCAGACATTTGGTCGTTGGTGTCGAAGCCCACGCGGTGCGGCTCGTACGGCAGGCCGATTTCTTCGAGCATGATCGAGACCTTGACGCCGTTGGGGGTCGGCAGGGAATAGAGCTGAATCCAGTCAGGGTACTGCGCCGGCCATTTCTGGGTGATCGGGAACGCGGACAGATCAGTCATGTGTAGCA
>Ga0207713_1002154_pt1 | contig 14631 bp, 9 predicted proteins | sample KBSS64metaG_FD_184404 | JGI IMG/M metagenome (GOLD analysis project Ga0207713, IMG submission 184404) | Switchgrass rhizosphere microbial communities from Kellogg Biological Station, Michigan, USA - KBS S6-4 metaG (SPAdes) (version 2) | ecosystem: Host-associated > Plants > Roots > Rhizosphere >...
ATATTTCACGTGTGCCGATCATGATTGACTCATCAAAATGGGAAATCATTGAAGCTGGCTTAAAATGTGTACAAGGTAAACCTGTTGTTAACTCGATTTCCTTAAAAGAAGGTTATGACGAGTTTGTCGAAAAGGCTCGCCTTTGCCGTCAATATGGTGCTGCAATTATTGTGATGGCCTTTGATGAAACAGGTCAGGCCGACACTGCTGCACGTAAGCGTGAAATCTGTAAACGTTCTTATGATGTTTTGGTTAATGATGTAGGCTTCCCTGCTGAAGATATCATTTTTGACCCGAACGTGTTTGCAGTGGCAACGGGTATCGAAGAACACAATAACTATGGTGTCGATTTTATTGAAGCCACAGGTTGGATTAAACAGAACTTACCTCACGCCATGATTTCTGGTGGTGTATCGAACGTTTCATTCTCGTTCCGTGGAAATGAGCCTGTTCGTGAAGCGATCCACTCTGTGTTCTTGTACCATGCCATTAAACAAGGCATGACCATGGGGATTGTAAATGCCGGTCAAATGGCAATTTATGATGATATTCCTAAAGAACTCAAAGATGCAGTTGAAGATGTTGTTTTAAACCAGAACCAAGGTGAGTCTGGTCAAAACGCCACAGAGAAACTGCTTGAAGTCGCTGAAAAATACCGTGGTCATAGCGGAGCACAACGTGAAGCCGAAAACCTCGAATGGCGTAATGAGCCTGTAGAAAAACGCCTTGAATATGCTTTGGTTAAAGGTATTACCACATACATTGATGAAGATACCGAAGAAGCTCGCCTAAAAGCTAAACGTCCACTCGATGTGATTGAAGGCGCATTGATGGACGGTATGAACGTTGTTGGTGACTTGTTCGGTTCAGGCAAAATGTTCTTACCTCAGGTTGTAAAATCTGCACGTGTCATGAAACAAGCTGTGGCTTGGCTCAACCCGTACATTGAAGCTGAAAAAACAGGTAGCCAATCTAAAGGTAAAGTCCTGATGGCAACTGTTAAGGGCGACGTACACGATATTGGTAAAAATATTGTGGGTGTTGTACTCGGCTGTAATGGTTATGACATTGTTGACCTTGGTGTGATGGTACCTTGTGAGAAAATCTTGCAAACTGCGATTGATGAAAAATGTGACATCATCGGTTTGTCAGGTCTGATTACTCCATCTTTAGATGAAATGGTGTTTGTTGCGAAAGAAATGCAACGTAAAGGCTTTGACATTCCTTTATTGATCGGTGGTGCTACGACATCGAAAGCACACACAGCAGTAAAAATTGACCCTCAGTACCATAACGATGCTGTGATTTATGTTGCTGATGCCTCACGTGCTGTAGGTGTTGCAACTACCCTGCTTTCAAAAGAAATGCGTGGAAAATTCATTGAAGAACACCGTGCTGAATATGCCAAAATTCGTGAGCGCTTAGCCAACAAACAACCCAAAGCTGCCAAACTGACTTATGCAGAGTCTGTTAAAAACGGTTTTAAAATTGATGAAAGCTACGTTCCAGCAAAACCAAACCTTTTGGGAACTCAAGTTTTAACAAACTACTCGCTTGAAACATTGGTTGAATATTTTGACTGGACACCATTCTTCATTTCTTGGAGCTTGGCAGGTAAGTTCCCGAAAATTTTACAAGATGAAGTGGTTGGCGAAGCTGCAACAGATTTGTACAACCAAGCTCAAGCAATGTTGAAAGATATTATCGACAACAACCTTTTTGATGCACGTGCTGTATTTGGTATGTTCCCTGCTCAGCGCACTGACGCCGACACCGTCAGCGTATTTGATGAAGCTGGTCAAAATGTTACGCACACATTTGAACATTTACGTCAGCAATCAGACAAAGTCACAGGTAAACCAAACTTGTCTTTGGCAGATTACATTCGTACTGACCGTGAGCAACAGGATTACTTAGGTGGATTCACTGTATCGATTTTTGGTGCAGAAGAATTAGCGAATGAATACAAAGCCAAAGGCGATGACTACTCTGCAATTTTAGTTCAGTCGTTGGCAGACCGTTTTGCAGAAGCCTTTGCCGAACACTTACATGAACGCATTCGTAAAGAGTTCTGGGGTTATAAAGCTGATGAACAGCTCAGCAATGAAGAACTGATTAAAGAGAAATATGTCGGTATTCGCCCTGCGCCGGGTTACCCAGCGTGTCCAGAGCACTCTGAAAAAGCGGTGTTGTTTGACTGGTTAGGTTCTACAGATAAAATCGGCACCAAACTGACTGAGCACTTTGCAATGATGCCGCCATCTTCAGTAAGTGGTTTCTATTATTCGCACCCTCAAAGTGAATACTTTAACGTGGGTAAAATCTCTCAAGACCAACTTGAAGATTATGCAAAACGTAAAGGTTGGACACTGGATGAGGCGAAGCGTTGGTTAGGGCCAAATTTAGATGATTCGATTGCTTAAGTTTTTAAATAATCTAAGGGTTATTTTATTTAAATAAAATAACCCTTCCTTATATAATTATAGATTTTTAAAAAGAAGCTAACTGTTCGAATTTCCGATTCGCCATTTAATTTATCAAGATCGATTAAATATATATTAAATCATCATATTTCTAAATATGATACCATTTCTTGAATTAACTCATCTGGCATATTATTAGTGATAAAGTTTCTAACACTATTCTTAAGATTAGGACTTAATTCATAATATGTCTCATCAGATTTTTTAACTTTAACCTGTAACCAACATTTCCTTATTAATTCATCAAAATTTTCTTTAGAAAGTTTTCTTATAGTTTTTGAAAAATTCATATGTGATTGTTTAACATCAGTAAAGAATGCTCCTTTAAAGAAAGGATGCAAAAACTTCCTTAACTCCTGCATTATTACCTCTGAATTACTTTCTTTATCTACTTGAAGCTGGCGTAGCTTGTCATGTAAGTCACCTAAATCACATGTAGACTCAAATGTTGCTAAAGAAATTTCGCTATTTATATATTCAATATCCTTATAACCACCAAATTTACTATAGGAAAATAAAGTTTCCTCATTAAATCTACTTTTAAAAAAATTATTAAAAGATATAAACTCTGAATTAATTACATCTTCCGATCTAAAATCTAATGATGGATAATCGCCATATATATATACTCCTGAAATTTTATTGTCACCATTTGAATTAAATAATTCTTTTGTTAATTCTGTTACTTTTTCAGTACCTTGAGCGCCGGAAACCAAGATATATAGATTAGCTAAATTACTTAAAGATTTCTTCTTCAAAATATCTATATCATCTATTAGTAAAATTTTATCCATTATATTTTTTATTTTTTCAAGTGATGATAATTTATTATAATTACAGTAAGATAAAAAATCTTTAAAATCTCCTTCTAAAAAATTACCTGATGCTAACACCTTAAAAACGCCATCATTTAAAACTGTATGATTAAATTTTTCTAAAAAACTTATAGAATAAAAATATTTTAAAATAAAATCACTTTTAACTATAATAAATTTAGAATCAAAATCAAAGAAAGGATTTAATTTAATTTTATTAAGGATTTCAGAGGCTCGAGTATCAAATAAAATCTCCAACTGAACCAACATTTCACTCATTAATATTTTAGGAGAGTTATATAAAAAAAATAAATCAGAAAAAACACCTACCAAATCTTTAATATCGCAATCCAAATTATGCCTAACTTTTTCTCTCTCAAATATACGATAAACCATAAAATCATTTCTTTTACCAAAATTTATATAAGGTATATTACAATTTCTACCAACTCCTTTCATTTCGCCACTTCCATATAAATTATTTTTTATACAATAAGCAAAAATACTAGCTACAAATGGCAATATTCGGTTTTCATTTTCACCATTCGAAAAATCATTTAACGAATCAATTAGCTCTTGACATAATTTTTCAGAATTTTCTTTTCCTTTAAAATATTTCTTTGAGTACTTATCTAAATTATCTTTATCAAATCCTAATAAATCAATTCTTTCTATACCGATCTCTTCTAAATTAATTGTATCAATAAAATCATTTTTTCGACTTGTAAGTATTACAACTGACTTACCCAATTCCAAATGTAAAGCATCAATAGATTTTAGGAAACTATGGGTATCAAATTGTTCTTGTAATAAAGAAACAAACTCATCTAAACCATCTATAATAATAATAAGATTCCCACATAGTATGGAAAGTTCAAATGTTTTCTGATCATAAATAATTTCACTACCCATTAGGTTCATATATAAAGAATACAGCTTATATAAGGAATTTATCTCATTATGAGCAAAGCTTTTAATATTTTCAGATAATCTTATATTTTCTGACATTATTAAAAGAACGTTTTTATTATCATAACCTGAATTTAATTGCTTAACTAAAGCCATACACAATGAAGATTTACCAATTCCTCCAGGCCCAACAATTAATCTTGCTGACGGCAAAGTATTATTTTTAATTTCATCAACTAAATATTTAATAACATTATCATGAACCTCAATTTCGTCTTCTTTTTCTTTTGACTTTATACTAATGCTTTGTTCAATATAATTAGGCACTAAATCAATTATAATTTTTTCTTTACATATATCCTCTATACAGAAATTCCAAACATATTCTGAATAGTTATATTCATGCACTTCAACCTGTCCATACTTTTCAGAAAAAAGGTTTTGTACATGATTATTTCTTGACTCTGTTGTTTTAAGTATTGTTATATCACTTAATTTAATTTTTAAATCTTTAATTTTATCAATAGAAGCCTCAATTGTTTGCTTAATATTTATATTTGGAAAAAGCATTAAAAAATAACTAACCGAAGGAGTTTGTGTTTTCCATAATTCATATTTTATCTTTCTACCACTAGAGTAATCCTTACTTTGCTCAGAACTAACTAGACACTCTCTGTTTCTATGTGTGATTTTTAATATATCTTCTACTCTAGTGAAATAATAAGGAGCTAACTCGATATTATTTTTTTTCATAGGTCTTTTTCTTTTTCTTTCATCCAATAGTGCTTTTTTTAGAACAAGAATCCCTTTTTCATATTCTTCTTCCTTTGATAAATCTACGTAGAATTGGCCTTCTAAGTATGTAGGAATACAATCATCTCTATCACGTTTAACCGTAATAATTTTAGTTCTTTTAATTTCTGATAAAGATCTAAAGTGTTGACTTGTAAGCATATAAGCCTCTACACCAACTCCCCCATCTCTTTTATCACTTTTATTTTTAAAATTTTTTGTACAAATTACTATAATTTTATCTGCTTCTCTACAGGCATTTTCCATAAAGTGAAATCTATCTGTAGACTCATCTAAATCATATTGATCAAATTGAACATCAAATCTTTCATCTTCTTCTAAACAATCGGCTAAATTACCTACCCACTCTTTATGCTCTTCTGAATCCCAAGAATATGAAATAAAAATTTTTAATGTTTCATTCATTTTACAATCTGCTTAATTTTTTTTATTTATATCATAACTATTTTAAAAATTAATATTATAAAAAAAATAAATAATCACTATTTATCCAGCATAATAACACCCTATTTTTTCAATTAAACAGTATAATAAAATTTAACCAAACTATTGCGTTACTATCTATATCAAGTAGATCTTATTTTTTTATATTATTTGAATTTCCTCAACTCTTAAGTGATGCATCATCTCTCGAACAAATACAAAGTAGGTAAAAATATAAAGCTGATTTTGAGGTACTTGGTTTGTGTAATAAATCAAACGCTCAATAAAATCATTAAAAGCATGCTCAAGTTCAATACGGCTTATTTGCTTTTGAGCACTAAAAAATAACTCACTCAGTTGTATCATGGCTGCATCAGACGTAACAGCTACGCCACTTATATTTAGATTTCTTAATGGCTGAGACTCTATGATTTCTTCAATGAAATAAATCATCTTTTCAATAGCAAGCTCATCAATCACACCATGGCTGATACTTTTTGACTCAACAAAACCTAAGCCCTTTTCAAGTTCAATGTGCTGGTTGTCTAGGTCAAATGATAGACCATTGAGACTGAGTGAAAACTTTAAAACGGAATCAGGATGAGTCATAAAAATAGCTTAACGTTGAATTTTTATAAAAAGGTTAATTTATTTATAACCTTAAATGGTGTCAGTTTGTTCAATACTTAGAATTAACAAGGCTAATCATCATTAACACAATATATAATAAAAAACCTCTTTAAAAAGATGAAAAATCAATCTTATATTCATCAAGATTCAACCATTACAAAATAGAGTATAAACATGAAAAAATTAGTAATTTTAAGTTTTACGATCTATAGCTTTGCACAAATTGCAAATGCTGCAACCTTAAATGTAAAACCATATGGTACGACTCAAGACGGTCAAAAAGTTGATCTATACACCATGAGCAACAACAAAGGAGTCTCTGTATCTTTTATTAGTTTTGGTGGTGTAATTACACAGATTTTAACTCCCGATGCACAAGGTAAACAAAATAATATCGTTTTGGGTTTCGATGATCTAAAAGGCTATGAAGTCACTGATACCAAGGCAGGCATTCATTTTGGCGGATTGATTGGTCGTTATGCGAATCGTATTGGCAATGCTAAATTTAGCTTAGAAGGAAAAACTTATAACCTCGAAAAAAATAATGGACCGAATTCATTACATAGCGGTAATCCTGGTTTTGATAAACGTGTTTGGCAAGTTAAGCCCCTCGTTTCTAAAGGTGAAACCGTCAAAGCTTCTCTTAAGTTAACCAGCCCAAATGGTGATCAAGGTTTTCCAGGGAAATTAGATGTGGAAGTGATCTATAGTCTTTCAGATCAAAATGAATTCCAGATTGAATATAAGGCCAAAACTGATCAACCTACAGTCGTCAATCTCACCAACCACAGTTATTTCAACTTGTCAGGTGCTGGCAATAACCCTTATGGCGTACTCGATCATGTTGTACAACTCAATGCAGACCGTATATTGGTAACCGATCAAAATTCTTTACCAACAGGTGAAATTGCATCAGTTGCTGGTACACCTTTTGATTTTCGGACTCCTAAGGCAATTGTGAAAGATATTCGAGCGAATAATCAGCAATTGGCATATGGATATGGCTACGACCAAACTTGGGTAATTAATCAAAAGTCTCAAGGAAAATTAAATCTTGCTGCTAGTGTTGTTGACCCAAAATCTAAACGGACAATGCAGGTCCTAACCACTGAACCAAGCGTTCAAATGTATACGGCGAATCATTTATTAGGAAATGTTGCTGGTGCAAACGACGTACTTTATCGACAAGCAGATGCTCTAGCATTAGAGACACAGCATTTTCCAGACAGCCCCAATCAACCGACTTTCCCATCTACACGTTTGAACCCAAATCAAATTTATAACAGTGTCACCGTATTTAAATTTGGTATTCAAAAATAGTCTTTTTAATTGGAATTATATTTATCTAAAAAAGACTCTCAGCTGAATATGACTGAGAGTCTTTTCATTTATTTAACCTTTGTGTTCGGTAAAAATGCGGTTGCAAACCCAAGTAATGGTAATAATGAACACAATCCAAATACCCATTCAATACCATTAACATCGGCCAAATGCCCTAAGCCTGCTGCGGCAATACCACTTACCCCAAACATTAAGCCAAACATTAAACCTGCAATCATCCCCACACGACCCGGAACAGCTTCTTGTGCATAAACCACCATGGCTGCAAAGGCAGACGACAACACCAAACCAGTAATAATTGATAAGACTGTTGTCCAAAACAAGTTTGCATACGGCATCATTAATGCAAATGGAGCCATACCCACAAATGAAACCCAGATAACAGCTTTACGGCCAATTTTGTCACCAATTGGACCACCTGCAAATGTGCCTAAAGCAACGGCGGCCAAGAAGGCAAACAAATGCAACTGAGCTGTCTGGATACTGATATGGAACTTTTGAATTAAGTAAAAAGTAAAGTAGTTACTAATGCTGGCAATGTAGGTAAATTTAGCAAACATCAATAAACTAATTGTGCTCAAAGCAATAATCAGCTTACGGCCATGCAATTTACTTTGTGCTTGGTTTGCACGCGCAACCACCTGATTTTTAGCATGACTCACCGTCCAGCGGCTTACGCCAAATAAAACCCAAATCGCTAAAAGTGCAAATATCACTAAGCCCGCAACTGCATGCTGCCCAAATGGTACAATCAATAACGCTGCTAATAACGGGCCAATGGCAGTACCTGTATTTCCGCCCACCTGAAAAGTCGACTGCGCCGTACCGAAGCGTCCACCCGATGCCATTCGTGCCACCCGCGAAGCTTCAGGGTGAAAAGTTGCCGAACCTACCCCAATAAGTGCAGATGCACACAACAACACTGTAAAGCTTGGTGAAAATGCCAACAAGATAATACCGCAGAATGTGACCATCATTCCGAGTGGTAGAAGATACGGTTTTGGATGTTTATCGGTATAAAGTCCAATCCAAGGCTGAAGCAGCGAACCTGTAATTTGATATACAAACGAAATCAGGCCAACTTGAGCAAAACTCAGCGAAAAGTTTGCTTTTAGCATTGGATAAATAGCGGGTAGCACTGCTTGAATCAAATCATTCAGTAAATGTGCGACCGCTACGGCGCCTACAATTTTAATAATCATTCCTTGAGGCTGATCATTTGCAACGGTATTGGCAATACCATCTTTCAATTGTATTGAAGACGTCATACCTGAAAAACTCCAATATTCTAAGTAAGATGCTTATTGTAAATTGTCACTTATAAAGTTATCTTCCAATAATCATTGTATAAGTGACAATTTTAGGATAGTTTATGTCCGATTCTCTTATTCAGTCTGATTTGTCTGAACTTGTGATTGGGCTATCTTCCGAGCATGCCTACCGAGAAATCACGCCGACTCATACGCATACCCGCGCTCAGTTTTTATATGCGTCTACAGGAAACATTCAGGTGTTTACACCGAACAATGTCTGGATTGTGCCGCCCATGTGTGCGTTATGGATTCCTGCCCATGTCGAGCATAGTGTCATTTCACTGAGTCACGTTAAGTTAAATACAGCATTGGTTGAAGTAAATGCAGCTGCTTTAATGGGGCAACATTGCTTTATTATTCGGGTGAGCAACCTGTTGCATGAGCTTTTGATTCGTTTGAATGAAATTGAACAAGAGGACTCACCAAATATTGTGACCTCTCAAGAGCTTTCCCGCTCTTTACAAATTTTGATTTTTGAAGAAATTCATCGGGCCAATTTGTTACCTATCCAAATTCCATGGCCAAAAGACAAACGATTATTAAAAATTTGCCAAGTGTTATTACACGCGCCTAATCACTCAAAGGATTTAACAGATTGGGCCGATGATATTGGCGCGAGTTCGAGAACTTTAATGCGTATGTTCCAAAAAGAAACTGGATTGTCTTATCGAGCATGGGTACAGCAAATGCATATCGCACTTGCCTTGAGTAAAATCGCGAATGGTGAATATATTGCTCAAATTTCCGAGTCACTGGGGTATACCAACCCCAGCGCATTCAGCACAATGTTTAAACGACATCTAGGAAAAACACCTCAGCAATTTAGAAGTGCCGCGATGTCGTTATAAGTCTTTTTTTTTGCAGGTAGGTCATGCTTTTCGAGCAAATCATCGAAATCATGATAGACATGGAGTTCTCGATCTTTACCAGTTCTCGCATGATCTAATCGCTGTTCAGGATCAACCAAAACGAGTGTATGACCATCATCAATCAGACGATCTACACCCTCTAAGAACATACGCTTACCCACCTCATGGATAAGTGAAATCTGGGTCAAATCAATCACGATTGTGCTTTGGTCAGTTGTCTCGTCTTGTAAAATACGTAACAACATTTCAGCTTCAGTAAATTTCAATACACCCCGAAGCACATATACACTTAATGATGCATCTTTTCCTGTGCGATAGTGGCTTTGTACAATGGTTTGTGCAGAAGGTGTACCTTCCATGAGATGTAATCCCATGTCGCGAGACAACCGCTCTAAAATATCGATTCCTCGAACACTATGACCATGCTCATCTAGTCGAGGAGAAAAAGCAGCAATACTAACCTGACCCGGCAGCACACCCAAAATACCGCCAGCTACACCACTTTTAGCTGGAATACCTACAGTTGAAAGCCAGTCACCCGCGGCATCATACATACCACAGCTCATCATGACACTGAGTACTTGTCTCACTACAGATCGGTTCAACAGACGCTTTCCGGTTTTAGGGTCAACCCCACCATTCGCAAGCACACTGCCCATACGTACCAGATCTTTAACTGTAACCATGATTGCACATTGACGAATGTAACCATTCACAATATCGACTGGATCAGTTTCTAAAATTCCGACAGTTCGCAACATATAACCGATCGAAAGATTACGATAGGCTGTTTTGACTTCCGAATCGTAAACAGACTCATCAAAACTTAATTCGCGACCAGCAAGCTCGCTCATAAAACGGCGTAGAATTTCTGCACTATGTAGACCATGTTTGACCTGAATCAATGAATGTACAGTAATTGCGCCAGAGTTGATCATCGGGTTTTTCGGACGACCATCTTTACCCAATGAAATTTCATTGAAAGCTTCCCCTGAAGGCTCCACCCCTACTTTAGCGAGTACCGCATCAATGCCAAGCTGTTGTAAAACATAAGCATATACAAAAGGTTTAGAAATTGACTGTATGGTGAATTCAGTATCATCATCGCCGATCGAATAAATTTCACCATCTACCGTAGACATTGCCAAAGCCAATCGGTCTGGATTTGCATTTGCCAACTCTGGAATATAGTCAGCTAGATGCCCGCTATTATCTACCTCACAGGCTTCTATCACATTTGCCAAATAATCTGGGAGAGGGGTTTTCATGGTCCGTAACCTTAAATGAGGAGATTTGCGCTTTAGAGCAATTTTTCAGCACAACCTGCTGATAATATTAAAATTATACTTTTTGAATGAATTAAAAATCACGATATAAGTATTGTAATTCCGTTGACTTCTTTATTTCAAGCTCATTATACGTTTTTCAAAACTTTAAACAGAAGATTAGATTATTCTTTCTACAAATAACACTCCATTTAAATGATCGACTTCATGTTGAACAATACGAGCAGGAAAACCGTGAAAAATCATTTCAACGACTTCACCCTGAAGTGTTGAATATTTAACCTTTACCATTTCTGCGCGTTCAACTTGTCCACGTTCATCTGGCACGCTTAAGCAGCCTTCTTCACCTAAGAGGGTTTCACTCGAAAACTCTAAAATTTCAGGATTCACCATCACCACAGCATCCATTTCAGGTGCATCTGGATAGCGTGGATTTGGCCTTGAAGCCACAATAATGACTCGTTTAGAGATATAAACTTGTGGTGCGGCAATTCCTACACCATTACGTTCAAGCATAGTGGCATGCATGGCGGCTGTAAGCCCATAAAGCCAATCACTGTTCAGCTCACTAGATGAGACAGGTGCAGCAATCAGTTTTAAAATGCCTTCACCGCGCTTAGCTACAGGTAAAACTACACTCATCCTTTGAATCTCTCATTAAACTAGCTATGACAAGTTTTATTGTGTCGCTGAACGGCTCAAAAGAAAAGCCATTCCTACATCTGTTTTTGTTTAATCTAAAGCGTTTTTAGTTTTAAACCGTTTTGTCTTTTGTTGGTTAACCCAATCTACACTCATCTATAGCACAAATTTCCTCCATTTACTTTTAATTCACTTTTCCATTAATATCCAAGCTTCGATTACAACAATTAAGTAAAAAAATGGATCAGGACTTAACTTTGCAGGACGCGAACTATCTGAATAAAGAAGATAAACGAACCCTTGCCCTTTCTTCACTCGGTGGCGCTTTAGAGTTTTACGATTTTGTGATTTATGTGTTCTACGCCAAAATCATTTCCGACCTCTTTTTTCCAAGCACACTTAGTCCTTTTTGGGCCATGCTTAATACTTATGGAATTTTTGCAGCAGGTTACTTTTTTAGGCCGTTAGGTGGGGTTGTGATGGCCCATTTTGGCGATCTAGTCGGGCGTAAAAAACTATTTTCGCTTTCTATTTTACTGATGGCCCTGCCTACTCTGTTTATCGGGATTTTGCCTACTTTTGAAAATATTGGTTATTTGGCGCCGCTGCTTTTATTACTCATGCGTGTGGTGCAAGGTATTGCAATTGGGGGGGAAATTCCCGCCGCTTGGACATTTGTGTCTGAACACGTTCCCGAAAGAAAAATTGGACTGGCAAATGGTTTATTAACTGCCGGACTGTCTTTAGGAATTTTACTAGGTGCGCTCATGTCACTATGGATTTCACTGAATTTTAGTGAAGGACAAATCCATGACTGGGCATGGCGTATCCCTTTCATTGCAGGCGGTATTTTTGGTCTAGTCGCACTTTATTTAAGGACGTATTTAAAAGAAACACCTGTGTTTAAAGCCATGCAGGCACGTAAAGAAATCTCAAAAGAAATGCCAGTGAAGCAAGTGTTAAAAACACATAAAACAGCCGTTGCTATTGGCATGTTATTTACGTGGTTTTTGACAGGCTGTGTGGTGGTGGTGATTTTAGCCATGCCAAATTTATTGATTGGTTCATTTGGTTTTGAGCGCGCCCAGACTTTTGAAATGCAAAGTGCAGCCATTGTCATGCAAATGGTTGGCTGTATTTTGGCTGGTTATTTTGCTGACCGTTTTGGCTGTGGCAAAGTCATGATGGTCGGTGCGCTTGCCGTGGCACTCACCGCAGCTATTTTTTATAACAGTTTGGGCCATGCAGCACATTCAACCATTTTTGGTTTATATATGTTGTTAGGTCTTTGCTCAGGTACTGTTGGCATGGTGTCGAGCAGCATGGTTAAAATGTTCCCTGCACCTGTTCGCTTCTCGGGCATTTCATTTTCTTATAATTTATCTTATGCAATTGTGGGCGGTATGACATTGCCACTGGTGCATTGGCTCAGTCAATATAGTGATATCGGCGCGATGTATTATATTTTTGCGCTGACCATTTTGGCTTTTGTGACTGCATTTGTATTTTGGAATAAGTTTGAAAAAAATAGATATTAAAAGCTTTAACTTATGAAATAAAAAACCACGCCGATTGCGTGGTTTTTTATGGCAGTTCACTTTAGAAAGTAAACCCAATATTAAAGTTAATTCGGTATAACCACTTATCACTGTTTGGTGATGTCGCAGAGGTATACCCTGTTGAGTTGGTCGCTCCACCAATAATATTTGAGTTTTTCCCCCACGTGTAATCTGCCCAAACCATAAATGGTGAAGCAATAAACATCATGCCTGTAGTGTTCATTTGTGAATCTGACCAATCATCACGTTTTTTATCGAGATAGCTATAGTCATTATAAAACTTAACAGCTTTTAGCTTGCCCATATTGGTCACAGGTAAAGTGTAGGCAAGGTTTAAACTGGCAATCGTTCCTTCCGAAGCGATGAAATAGGCAGGTGTAAAGCCGTTATTGCCCATTAAAGTCATATCACTATTTACACCGTCCGGATTTTTAGCATCGTATTGATAGTGAATGACTGAACTTTGTAAGTTAAAGCGCTTGTAGTTGTTGTCGGTATGCAAACCAACCGCATAATACTTGCCATCTTTATCGGTGACTTTGTTATGTAACTGGGCAATCGCACCAGACACACCAATCTCTTGTTTACCAAAATCTGTTTCTAACTTGCGCACAATACGGGTATTAAACTGATTACGCTTTTCATTTTGATAGGCTTTTTGAGATGGAAAAGCATTTCCTGCTAAGTCATCGTAAGTTGCACTTTCAGGCGAATAACGCAAATTAGTCTCTAGCATTTGCGGGTAATAACCGAGTTTTACATCCCAATCTTTGTCGTGATAATTCCAGTTAAGCCCCGGTGCAATATTGTTGCCATATCCTAAAAAGAATGGAATGTGATAAGTCCAGCCATTTTGCGGGTATGGATAAATGGTAAATGGCTTATAGACCAGACCTGCTTCAATGCTGTTGTTGGCATCAAGGTTATAGCCAACATATGCTTTTTCAATCGAGGTTTTCTGTTGGTCTTGAAACAAATAGCTGGCATTGATGTATGCATCATCAAACTTACCTTTTAGATCTACCCTGAAAATATCAAAATAGAGCTTACCAAAACCACGGTTTGGCCCTTCCCAATCTTCATAACGCTGATTTAACCGTACCACCCCACCTAACTTTAACGAGTCAGTTCCATCATCACTTTTCCATTCAAGTAATGAATCTTTTGCAAACGCACTTGCACTCATCCCCATAGCGAGTGGTGCAATGAATGCCATGATCAATGAAGTCTTTTTCATCTCTACATCCTTGATTGAGTTCCAGCATCCTGCTGGAACTTTATTTGTTTTACCTGTAAAACTTCGTTTTTATTGTTTTTTAGATAAAAAAATATATCTAAAAAAAGGATGGCTTAGCAGCTCCCATCGCATATGTACTAAACCATCCAAACTGGTTAATACAGTTTCTTTTGCGGTGGACCCGCAAAGTTTAATGGTCCAATCGAGTTCATATCGAGCTCAATTACCGTTGGTCCTTCAAATGCAACCGCCTCTTGAATGACAGTTTTAAACTCATCTGCACTACCGACTTTCCAGCTCTTCACACCCAT
>Ga0207713_1002160_pt1 | contig 14613 bp, 14 predicted proteins | sample KBSS64metaG_FD_184404 | JGI IMG/M metagenome (GOLD analysis project Ga0207713, IMG submission 184404) | Switchgrass rhizosphere microbial communities from Kellogg Biological Station, Michigan, USA - KBS S6-4 metaG (SPAdes) (version 2) | ecosystem: Host-associated > Plants > Roots > Rhizosphere >...
CTCAAGGTTACTTCCTGCAAGCTACAACACCTTGCGCCGTTGCCTACGGCTACGCCAGAATCCGCCGGCTTGTGCGCCTTGGGCGCGGTCGGTAACTTGGTTCCTGTCACTGCCCATCAGTGATCGGGTTTAGTCGCTCGCTGGTAATTGAAGATGCACAAGCTTCTGTCAGACAGGTATTTCCTACCTGCATTTGATGGTGGCTGTGCGTAGGGCACCTTCGGGTGCGCCGGCTTCTTCAATTCCCCGGTCCGACTAACCTGCGCACAGCTGCCACCCCTTCGTTTAGTCGGCGAAGTGTTGTCAGCATCATTCAAGGAATTGAAGATCATGTTCAAGGTCACACCCAACCCACCCGACACCGATCCAGTCTCCCCCTACGAAAGCCCCGATTCAAACAAACTCAACGAAGCCGCCGAGCGCGCCCTCAATCACCACTTTCCACCAGCCGAACCGAAACCACCCAAACGCAACAGCCAGCTCTTCAGCGTCAGCCCGGGTATCAACCCTGAAACCCTTCTCGCCAATGCCTCGGAAGATTTGCTGTCCATCAGCGCCATCGCCGCCAACCTCGCCGACGATGTGGACGGCTCACGCCGCTCCGTAGCCCTGGCGCTCAGCCGTATGGCTGACGGGGTGCATTTGTTGGTGGAGCGAATGCTGGATCATCTGGATGAGCCGGAGATGGCGGCGATTCTCGCCAGGCAACACAGCCGAGTCAGTTGATCGACCAAGAAAAAAAGTACTCCGCCCCCCATAAAAAAAAGGTTCTTCCCCGGAAAACCGTGAAGAACCTTTTTATGGGTGCGCCAGGCATGGCGAGTAACGCCGTGACTGGCGCCGTTTGGCTCACTGTGGTGGTGAGTTGGAGGTAGAAGCCCTTTACACACCCGGCAAGAGGAGGTGTTCGCCAGAGGCAAGGGTGTCGCGGGTGACTGCGAATCTGAAGGAAACGCGAGGCAAAATGCTGACCTGACGAACAGGAGGCGGTAGCGCAGGGAAGATATTCGTTACTGGCTGCATCCTTGCAACCAGCAACGAAGGGCTGTTACTTCACATTGTTCAATGGGGCTTGCGAGCAACGTCGCAGTGAATCAGGCGGGATATCTCGATCATATCAACAACGGTTTTTTCGTCGACCTCAAACCCGCAGCCTGAAAGCCCTGTATCGCTATTACTTGAGCGTGACGTCGAGCATCGGCGGGATATAACCGTAGTCGTACTCGGCCACCACGAACGTCTGCTGCCCTTTTATCTTCATGCCCACCGTCGGCGCCTCAGTGCCGCCGATACGAATCTGCGTGCCGGTTTCGTCGGTCGGTACGCTGTCGATAAAGGAGGTCACCAGGCCGTTGGGCATCACATAGTGCGAGTAGGTCTGGAACGGCTGAGAAGACGGGTTGCCCAGCACCAGGCCGGAACCGTTCAACGGCACGTAAGGGCCGAACAGCGAATCCGCGACAAAACCGTACACCCCGTCCGGCCCGGTCACACCATCGGCATAGGTGAACGTATGGCTGATGGTGAACAGGTAGTACTTGCCGTCCTGGAACACGAAGTGCGGGCGTTCGGTCTGGTCGTTGACCCCCACAGCGGTCAGCAGCGGCGGTAGCATTTCCCAGTCGTCACCGTCCGCGTCACGGGCCACGGCGATGCCGACACAGGCGGTCTGGAAGCGCGAGTTGCCGACGTTTTCATAACCCGGCGGTACATCGCCGATTTCCGCTTCACCCACCTTGTGCGAGCCGCGCTCGCCGGCCACGTTGCCTTCGAACAGCATGTACAGCTTGCCGTCCTTCGGGTCGCGGAATGGCCATGGATCACGGAAGCCCCAGAAGGAATTCTGTGCTTCGGTCTGGTACATCTTGCCGTCGGCCTCGAACAGCGGCTTGACCTTCTCGAAGCCGACCATGCTGACGCCATGTTCGGTGGTCACCACCCGGCCCCGCACCTTGACGATGGTCGCGCCCGGGGTGACGGCGGTGTAATACAGGTCCACCTCACCCTGGTCATTCAACAGGATCGGCGAACCGGCCCATTCGCGAACGGTCGGCGAAACCCCTTCAGCCATCACACGGCCGCCGAGTTTCCAGTCCTTGCCGGTACGAGAAAACCAGTAGTACATCTTTGCCCGACCGTGGCGATCGTTCCAGTCGCGGGTGATGTTGTAGTTGCCGTTCTCGTCGATGTACTCCGGGTCGTTTGGATGACGATCGGCAGTCAGGGTGAAGATCACCGACCAGCCATCGACGGACGTCACGTTACCATCCAAGTCGCGCAGCGGCATGGTGTCCCAGATGAACACTTCGTTGCTCAATACCGGGAAATCCGCGCTAACCAGCGGTTGGGTGGTGGTGGGATCGTCCGCGCGGACTTTCAGCGCATCAGCGCGGGTCCAGAGGCTGGATTGATGGGGCGTTTTGCCGAATTTTTCAGTGTTGCTTTTCATAGGGTAATGCCTCGTCCATGAATGGATTCGATTAAATATTGATCAAAAAATACTGTATGTGCATACAGTGACTTAACCTTAAGAGACTCAATCTTATGGGTCAAGAAAAAAATGCATTTGTGCATAATTTAATATTTTTCTGAAGCTGATACGTTTCAGCGCGCGATTTTTATAGAAGTTTTTTCTCAGCCAGATCGGCGACGTTGCCTGCAAAGCACGTGCGTTTAACCGCTGGTCGGTCGAGGGTATGCGTAGCCGATGCAACGGGCGGAAGCAGGGACTGGGCGGATCGGTCAACTGAGTCAGCGCATCCTGCGCAAAGCCCAACAAGGCCGTGAAGAACCAAAAAAAATGGGCACCCAACCCAGTTGGCGTGCCCATTTTTTATCCCGCTCCCGCGCTACGCGGGAAGTCGGTGCGTGTTACGGATTAACGCTGTCTTTCAACGATTTGCCTGGCTTGAACGCAACCGTGTTGCTGGCCTTGATTTTGACGGGCTCACCGGTTTGCGGGTTTTTGCCGGTGCGGGCACCGCGGTGGCGTTGCAGGAAGGTACCGAAGCCCACCAGCGTGACGCTGTCCTTGCGGTGCAGAGCGCCGGTGATTTCTTCGAGAACGGCGTTGAGAACGCGGTTGGCCTGCTCTTTGGTGAGGTCTGCTTTTTCAGCAATTGCAGCGGCGAGTTCTGGTTTACGCATTAGTGAAGCCCCTTTGACGGTTTTTTGTTGTTATGTCCGTGCTGTTCTCGTTGGAACAGCGCCCAAAGCGCCGCAGATGCTCTACTCTGCGGCAGACGGGAGTGAGGATGGCACGCAGTGAAGAGCCGCGCCAGTCTCGACGCGACCTTTGTAGGGGCAAAAGAGGGGTGATTCCGACAGAACGACCGGTATTTACGCCAGCAGTGCCGGAAGCTCTTTGTTCAGGGCCAGTTTTTCCATCACCGCCGCGCCTGTCAGGGCATAGCCCAGCAATTTGCCGCTGGCATCGCGGCACAATACCTTGATGTCTGCGCCCTGCCCTTCGACTGTCCAGACGCCCTCCAAACCCCGTGGTGGCGGTGAAACCACCAATGGGCAGACCGGCGTTTTAACGGTGATGGGCATCGGGCCATAGCTCACCGCCGTCGGGTTTCCGGCGAGGGTCTGGGCCAGCGCTCTCGCACAGCTCATGAGGGGCATCACGTACAACAGATTCAGCCCATCGACTTCGGCGCAGTCGCCCAAGGCATAGATATTGGCGTGGGAGGTTTTCAGGTGGCGATCGACCACCACGCCGCGATTGACCTGCACACCGGCCGCAGCCGCCAGGTCGATGCGCGGACGCAGACCAATGGCCGACACCACCACATCGCAAGGGATCACCTGGCCATCGGACAGATGCGCTTCCAGTCCATCTCCAACACGCTGCAAGCGGTTGAGCACCGGCCCGAGGTGGAAGCGTGCGCCCAGGCTTTCCAGCCCGGCCTGGACCGCAGCGGCCGCCGCCGGGTGCAACAGGGTCGGCATGACTTGCTCGCACGGTGCAACCAGTTGCACCTCGTAGCCGCCAAGAATCAGGTCGTTGGCGAATTCGCAACCAATCAGGCCGGCGCCGAGCAGCAACACCCGACGTTTGCCGGCCGCCGCTGCGCGAAAGCGTGCGTAGTCTTCCAGGTCGTTGATCGGGAAGACTGCGTCAGCCGCATCGCCTTCGATCGGCACACGCACGGTTTCAGCGCCCCAGGCGAGGATCAGGTCACGGTAAAACACCGCTTCCTCACCGATCCACAAGCGCTTGTGACCAGGATCGATGCCGCTGATGCGTGTATGAGTACGCACTTCGGCCTTCAATTGCTCAGCCATGGTGCCGGGTTCGGCCATGCACAGGCCGTCGGCGTCTTTGTTTTTGCCGAAGCCGGTGGAAAGCATCGGCTTGGAGTAGGAGCGTCCGTCATCGGCAGTAATCAGCAGCAGCGGGGTTTCGCCATCGAGTTTGCGAAACTCCCGGGCCAGGTTGTAGCCAGCCAGCCCGGTGCCGACGATCACGACAGGTGCGTTCATTCCTTACTCCTCTAAAAGTCTTAGTTGATTTCGATCATTTCGAAATCCATTTTGCCTACGCCGCAGTCCGGGCACAGCCAGTCTTCCGGCACGTCTTGCCACAGGGTGCCCGGCGCAATGCCGTCATCCGGCCAGCCGTCGGCTTCGTTGTAAATCAGGCCGCAGACCACACATTGCCACTTTTTCATTCACGTACATCCTCAGGATTCAGGCTTTTGCCGGCACGAACGGTCGATGGTTGGAGCGCTGCCGTCCGGCTCAGCGCGTTTTGTACTGATCGGGCCCGGCAGATGCAAGCCTGTTCGACGCAATGGCCGGCCGGATCAATCAAAATCGCAGGCTGACATGGTAAGCTCGCCGCCTCATTTGCTGCCAATAATGACTCACTGTGCCGCACTCAAAATCCCCCGCCGTGACCCCGCTTTGGCTCCCTCGAAGCCAACTGACGCCCCTCCCCGACACGTCTACGCTCGACTGGTTGTTCGATGAAGGCTCTTTGACCCGACGGCTGATCCGTCTGTCGAATGACGGTTTCAGCGTCACGCCACTCTTCGAAGGCTGGCAATCACTGCGCGCCGACGAATGTGCCGCGCTGGACCTGGCCGAAGGCAGCGAGGGCTGGGTTCGCGAGGTGTATCTGCGCGGCCACGGCGAAGCCTGGGTGTTTGCCCGCAGCGTGGCAGCGCGCAGTGCATTGCAGGGCGACGGTCTGCACATGGACGAATTGGGCAGCCGCTCCCTGGGCGAATTGCTGTTTTGCGATCAGGCATTTCAACGGCGCGTCATTGAGGTTTGTCACTACCCTCAGGCGTGGCTGCCGATGGAGTGCCGGGCACCTGAACTGTGGGGCCGCCGTTCGCGTTTCGACCGCGGCGCCTTGAGCGTGCTGGTGGCCGAAATTTTCTTGCCGACCTTATGGAACGCTACCCGCGCCCATCCGGAGAACTGCTGATGTATCAGAGCCTGCTCAAGTCCCTGAATCGCTTGAATCCACGGGCCTGGGATTTCATTCAGCTGACCCGCATGGACAAACCGATCGGCATTTACCTGCTGCTGTGGCCGACGCTGTGGGCGCTGTGGATTGCTGGTAAAGGTTCGCCGTCGCTGGCCAACATCGTGATTTTCGTCCTGGGCGTGGTGCTGACCCGCGCCGGCGGCTGCGTGATCAACGATTGGGCGGACCGCAAGGTCGACGGCCACGTGAAACGCACAGAACAGCGGCCGTTGGTGAGCGGCAAGATCAGTTCCAAAGAAGCACTGGTGTTCTTCGCGCTGCTGATGGGCGTGAGTTTCCTGCTGGTGTTGTGCACCAATGCGGCTACGGTCTGGCTGTCGTTCGGCGGTTTGGCACTGGCCTTCACTTACCCGTTCATGAAGCGCTACACCTATTACCCGCAAGTGGTGCTGGGCGCGGCGTTCTCCTGGGGGATGCCGATGGCATTCACCGCCCAAACCGGTGAGCTGCCAGCGGCGGCGTGGTTGCTGTGGATCGCCAACCTGCTGTGGACGGTGGGCTACGACACTTATTACGCCATGACCGACCGCGACGACGATTTGAAGATCGGCGTGAAATCCACGGCCATTCTGTTTGGCGAAGCAGACCGGGTGATCATTTTGATCCTGCAGGGGCTGGCGCTGGGTTGCCTGCTGCTGGCCGGGTCGAAATTCGAACTCGGCGGCTGGTTCCACTTGGGATTGCTGGCGGCGGCGGGCTGTTTTGCGTGGGAATTCTGGTACACCCGTGGCAAGGACCGGATGCGTTGCTTCAAGGCGTTTCTGCACAACCATTGGGCCGGGTTGGCGATTTTTGTCGGGATCGTGCTGGATTACGCGCTGCATTGACCGTTGGAAAAGATCGCAGCCTGCGCCAGCTCCAACAGGGGGATGGAGCGACCTCAGGCTGCGAACTGTTTACGGCGCAGGCGAATCGCTTATTTATGCTCGCGCATGATGTGCCAGACTTCTTTCATATTGTCGCCTGCCATGTCACCAGGTTTTTTGTCCTTCATGAACGTGTAAAGCGGCTTGCCGTCATAGGCCCACTGCATCTTACCGTCGTCACGCTTGATCGTGCTCCACTTGCCTTCGGGCTTGGCGCCCGCCGGCGCCATCATTGGCGGCCAGTATTCAGCGCACTCGCCGTTGCACATCGACTTTCCGCCTGAGTCCTTGTCGTATGTGTACACCGTCATGCCCTTATGATCGACCATCATCCCGTCTTTCATCATCGCCGGATCGGCGGCGAAGGCCAGTGTCGGCAGCGTTAGCGCAGCCGTGACCAGCAGAGCCTTCCAGGTTTGAGCAATGTGTTTCATGGAAACCTTCCTTTGTGGTTGTCAGGAGTCGGACTTAGAGCTTAGTTCAGGATCATGACAATCGCCGGGCGACTAAAATACTGTCACACGACTGCAATAATTCCGTTATCTAATGCGGCGCAAGACAGTTAAATGACAAGAGGATTAAAGGCATGGTTGGCAGGAGCATTCTGATCGTCGACGACGAAGCGCCCATTCGCGAAATGATCGCCGTTGCGTTGGAGATGGCCGGCTATGACTGCATGGAGGCTGAGAACTCGCAACAGGCCCACGCCATCATCGTCGACCGCAAGCCGGACCTGATCCTGCTCGACTGGATGCTGCCCGGCACGTCCGGCATCGAGCTGGCCCGCCGCCTCAAGCGCGATGAGCTGACCGGGGACATCCCGATCATCATGCTCACTGCCAAGGGCGAAGAGGACAACAAGATCCAGGGCCTGGAAGTCGGCGCTGACGACTACATCACCAAGCCTTTTTCCCCACGTGAGCTGGTTGCGCGCCTGAAGGCCGTGCTGCGCCGTGCCGGGCCAACCGATGGCGAGACGCCGATCGAAGTCGGCGGCCTGCTGCTGGACCCGATCAGCCACCGCGTGACCATCGACGGCAAACCCGCCGAGATGGGCCCGACCGAATACCGCCTGCTGCAATTCTTCATGACCCACCAGGAACGTGCCTACACCCGTGGCCAGTTGCTGGATCAGGTCTGGGGCGGCAACGTGTATGTTGAAGAGCGCACCGTCGACGTGCACATCCGCCGCCTGCGCAAAGCCCTCGGTGATGCTTACGAAAATCTGGTACAAACCGTGCGCGGCACCGGCTACCGGTTCTCCACCAAGGCCTGATCCGGATCTATCTCGCTCGACAAGCTGACAAGGACGCGCGTTCAAGTGAACCAAAACTGGCATGGCACCCTGATCCGCCACATGCTTTTGCTGGTGACCGGTTGCCTGGTGATCGGCCTGATTACCGGCTATTACGGCTGGAGCCTCGCCGCGGGCCTGGGTCTTTACCTGGCCTGGACCCTCAAGCAACTGCTGCGTCTGCACGAATGGCTGCGCCTGCACAAACCCGATGAAGCACCGCCCGATGGCTATGGCCTGTGGGGCGAAGTGTTCGACAGCATCTACCACCTGCAACGTCGCGATCAGCGGGTACGCGGGCGCCTGCAAGCGGTGATCGACCGGGTCCAGGAATCCACAGCCGCGCTGAAAGACGCGGTGATCATGCTCGACAGCGACGGCAACCTGGAGTGGTGGAACCGCGCCGCCGAAACCCTGCTCGGCCTCAAGACCCCGCAAGACAGCGGCCAACCGGTAACCAACCTCGTGCGTCATCCGCGCTTCAAGGAATACTTCGAGCAGGACAGCTACGCCGAGCCGCTGGAAATTCCGTCACCGATCAATGATCGCCTGCGCATTCAGCTGTACATCACCCGCTACGGCAACAATGAACACTTGATGCTGGTGCGCGACGTGACGCGTATCCATCAACTGGAACAGATGCGCAAAGACTTCATCGCCAACGTCTCCCATGAACTGCGCACGCCGTTGACGGTGATCTGCGGTTATCTGGAAACCCTGCTCGACAACGTCGAGGACGTGAACCCGCGCTGGTCCCGTGCCCTGCAACAAATGCAGCAGCAAGGCGGACGCATGCAGACGCTGCTCAACGACTTGCTGCTGTTGGCCAAACTGGAAGCCACCGATTACCCGTCGGACAACCAGCCGGTGGCCATCGACGGCTTGCTGCAATCGATCAAGAGCGACGCTCAGCAACTGTCCGCCCAGCGCAATCAGAAGATCACCCTGGAAGCCGACCCGACGATTCTGCTCAAGGGCAGCGAAGCCGAGTTGCGCAGCGCGTTTTCCAATCTGGTGTTCAACGCGGTGAAATACACCCCGGCCGAAGGCAATATCCGCATTCGCTGGTGGGGGGATGAGCAAGGCGCGCACCTGAGCGTGCAGGACTCCGGCATCGGTATCGACAGCAAACACTTGCCGCGCCTGACCGAACGCTTCTATCGCGTCGATTCCAGCCGCAACTCCAACACCGGCGGCACGGGGCTGGGACTTGCGATCGTCAAACACGTGCTGCTGCGCCATCGCGCGCGGATGGAAATCAGCAGTGTGCCGGGCCACGGCAGCACGTTTACCTGCCATTTTGCGCCGGCCCAGGTCACCAAATCCCGGGTCATCAGCGCGACCGACTGATACCGGCCGGCACGCGCCACTAGGCAATCGACCAGTCAGCCGCTACATTGGCTGACTTGTGCCTGCCCTTCAGGCGCACTTTTTTCTTTCCTTTCGAATACACGGAACCCGCAAAACTCCATCATGGACCCTTCCCCTGGCTTGACCCTCGCGACACTCTTCGCCGATTTCGGCATGATTCTTTTTGCTCTGATCCTGGTTTTGCTCAACGGCTTTTTCGTTGCGGCGGAATTTGCCATGGTCAAATTGCGCTCGACCCGGGTCGAAGCCATCGCTGATAAAAACGGCTGGCGCGGGCATATCCTGCGCACCGTTCACAGTCAGCTCGATGCTTACCTGTCGGCGTGCCAATTGGGTATCACCCTCGCCTCTCTCGGCCTCGGTTGGGTCGGTGAGCCGGCGTTCGCGCACATCCTCGAACCGATCCTTGAAGCCTTCGGTGTGCAGTCGGCCGAAGTGATCAAAGGCGTATCGTTCTTCGCCGCGTTCTTCGTCATCTCGTACCTGCACATCGTGGTCGGTGAGCTGGCGCCCAAATCCTGGGCCATCCGCAAACCCGAGCTGCTGTCGCTGTGGACCGCCGTGCCGCTGTACCTGTTCTACTGGGCGATGTATCCGGCGATTTACCTGCTCAACGCCAGCGCCAACACGATCCTGCGGATCGCCGGCCAAGGCGAGCCCGGCCCTCATCACGAGCACCATTACAGCCGTGAAGAACTGAAGCTGATCCTGCACTCCAGCCGTGGCCAGGACCCGAGCGACCAAGGCATGCGCGTTTTGGCCTCGGCGGTTGAAATGGGCGAGCTGGAAGTGGTCGACTGGGCCAATTCCCGGGAAGACCTGGTGACCCTGGAGTTCAACGCGCCGCTGAAGGAAATCCTGGCGATGTTCCGTCGCCACAAGTTCAGCCGTTATCCGGTGTACGACAGCGATCGTCAGGAGTTCGTCGGCCTGCTGCACATCAAGGATCTGCTGCTGGAACTGGCGGCCCTGGACCACATTCCCGAGTCGTTCAACCTCGCCGAATTGACCCGGCCGCTGGAGCGGGTTTCGCGCCATATGCCGCTGTCGCAGTTGTTGGAACAGTTCCGCAAAGGCGGCTCGCACTTCGCCCTGGTCGAAGAAGCCGATGGCAACATCATCGGCTACCTGACCATGGAAGACGTGTTGGAAGTACTGGTCGGCGACATTCAGGACGAACACCGCAAGGCTGAGCGCGGGATCCTCGCGTACCAGCCGGGCAAGCTGCTGGTGCGCGGCGACACGCCGCTGTTCAAGGTCGAGCGCCTGCTGGGCATCGATCTGGACCACATCGAAGCCGAAACCCTCGCCGGGCTGGTCTACGAAACCCTGAAACGGGTGCCGGAAGAGGAAGAAGTGCTGGAAGTCGAAGGCTTGCGGATCATCATCAAGAAGATGAAAGGGCCGAAGATCATTCTGGCCAAGGTGTTGATGCTCGATTGATCCGGGCCTGCAGGGCTTTTGTGATGAGGGGATTTATCTGTGGCGAGGGGATTTATCCCCGTTGGACGGCGAAGCCGTCCCAATGCTTCTAAATACGACGGGATCGCTTCGCGACCCAACGGGGATAAATCCCCTCGCCACATTTAAACTCTCTCACCAAAGATAAATCCTCTCACCTCAATAGATTCTCACCGCCTCTACTGCTTGCCCAACGCAAAGTTGGGCAGGTTGCCCACCGGTTGATTGAACTGGTACGGAATCGACACCAGTCCCAACCCGGTATTGCGCTGCACCACGAAATGCAGGTGCGGCCCGCTGCTGTTGCCGGTGTTGCCCGACAAGGCCAGCGGACTCCCCACCGACACCCGTTGCCCCTCGCGAACGCTCACCGAACCTCGTTTGAGGTGCAGATACACGCCCATCGTCCCGTCATCGTGCAGCACCCGCACGAAATTACCCGACGGATCGGTGCCGCGCCCGGTCTGGGCATTCTCGGTTTTCACCACCACACCGCCACGCGCCGCGATGATCGGCGTGCCTTCGGGCATGGCGATGTCCATGGCGTAGCGGTTCTTGGGACCAAAGTGGCTGTATTGACCATTGGCGCCCTGACTCAGCCGAAACGGTCCGCCACGCCACGGCAGCGGGTATCGATAGGCCATAGTGGCCCCTGAGGGGTCGCCCAAGGAGTATTCAAATTTCGGGGTGTACGCGAGCGGCCTTTCGGACTGCGTGGCCGTGAGCAGCGCCAGACGAATACTGCTGCGTGCCGGCATCACCCGACGAATCGGTCGGCTTGGCGCACCGCTGACGTTCTTCAGCCCGCCGAAGCTCAACTCGATTTCTACCGGCGCATACAGGTCATTGCGCACGTAAACGCTGTCCACGCCCTTCTTCTTCGTGATGACGAGGTACACCTGACGCTCTAGATTCTCGACCATGCGATCACGAAAAACCAACACCTTGGAGCCTGTCGTGGGGCGGTCGCTGTAGGAGACCACGCCACTGGCGTCGGTGGACTTGTAGATCGTCATGGCCAACGCCGAGGTGGAGGCCAGGAAAAGACCGCAAAAAAACAGCAGGCGCGCGAGCATGGGCAAGATTCTGTCGAGTAAGTACTGGGTAGGAGCCTAGCAGCTGCAATGGACCCGGGTAGTCGGCAGATGTTTCAAAATGGGCCGTTCGGCGGATGTGTGGTGAATTCAATGGCCCCTTCGCGAGCAAGCCCGCTCCCACATTTAATCGAGTTCTCCTAGAAGAATACGGTCGAATGTGGGAGCGGGCTTGCTCGCGAAGGCGGCCTGTCAGGCGACGAAGATTACGCGCCCGGTACGAAATGCTTCTGCGCCGTACCACGTGCGATCAACCGGGAGATGTAGTCGAGCTTCTGCGCATCCTGGTCGACGAAACGGAAGGTCAGTTGCAGCCAGTCGCTGTCGGGTTTTGGCTCGTGGGCGACGATGGCGTGCAGGTAGCCATTCAGACGGGCGGTTTCGGCGTTATCGCCCTGCTCCAGGTCGAGCACGGCGCTGTCGAGCACTTGTGGCAGGGTGTCGGTGCGTTTCACCACCAGCAGCGCTTCCTTAAGGCTCAAGGCCTTGATCACACATTGCGCAATGCCGTTCGGCAGGCGCAGTTGGCCCTGGCCACGTCCGCCCGTTGGCGCTGCGGAGGATGCTGGAGGCTTGATCGGCGGGCTGTTGAGCAGACCGCGAGACGCAGCGGCAGCCGGGGCTGGCGCGGCGGCAACAGGTTTGGCGAACGGGTTGACCGGCGCCGCGGCGGGAGCGACCACGGCAGCCTTGCCACCGGTCAATGCGCTCAGGGAATCGTTGCCGAACGCCGAGTTCATTTTGGTCGGCGCGCTGTTCATCAAGGTGTCGAGCTTGCCGACCTTGTTCAGGGCCTGCTTGACCTTGGTCAGCAGTTGCTCGTTGGTGAACGGCTTGCTGACGTAGCCGGAAACCCCGGCCTGGATCGCCTGGACGACGTTCTCTTTATCGCCACGGCTGGTCACCATCACGAACGGCATGGTCTTGAGGTTGTCCTGCTCGCGGCACCAGGTCAGCAGCTCCAGGCCGGACATTTCCGGCATTTCCCAGTCGCACAGGACCAGGTCGAACGCTTCCCGAGCCAGCAAGGCCTGAGCCTTCTTGCCGTTGACCGCGTCTTCGATCCGGATCCCCGGGAAGTAGTTGCGCAAGCACTTCTTCACCAGGTCACGAATGAACGACGCGTCGTCCACGACCAACACACTGACCTTACTCATCCATCACCCCTTTAAAAAATCCCGGCAAGCATACCGCTTTGCTGATGGCACATTGCCAAAAACCTTCAGTCACGCCGGGACTTTTCGTTCGCGGGTGCTGCTTTCGACTTCATCAACCACAAACAAAAACGCCCGGCCAAAAGGCCGGGCGCTTTTCTCAGGCAATCTTACTTATCGTCAGCTTTGCCCGGAACATTAGCGGTTTCGCCACTTGTGCCTTCAACTTCTTCTTTCATGCGCTTGAGGCCCAGGTGCCGCACGTCGGTGCCGCGCACCAGGTAAATCACCAGCTCCGAGATATTGCGCGCGTGGTCGCCGATCCGTTCCAGCGAACGCAGCACCCAAATGATGCTCAAGACCCGCGAGATAGAGCGCGGGTCTTCCATCATGTAGGTGGCCAGTTCACGCAACGCGGTTTTGTATTCGCGGTCGATGATCTTGTCGTACTGGGCCACCGACAACGCCAGGTCGGCGTCGAAGCGGGCAAAGGCGTCCAGTGCATCGCGAACCATGTTGCGCACCTGGTCACCGATGTGGCGAACCTCGACGTAACCCCGTGGGGCTTCGCCTTCTTCGCACAACTGGATGGCACGACGGGCGATCTTGGTCGCTTCATCGCCGATGCGCTCCAGGTCGATCACTGACTTGGAGATGCTGATGATCAAACGCAAGTCCGACGCCGCCGGCTGACGACGGGCCAGAATGCGCAGGCATTCTTCGTCGATGTTGCGTTCCATCTGGTTGATCTGGTCGTCGATCTCGCGAACCTGCTGGGCCAGGCCGGAGTCGGCCTCGATCAGCGCGGTCACCGCGTCGTTGACTTGCTTTTCCACCAGCCCGCCCATGGCCAGGAGGTGGCTGCGCACCTCCTCGAGCTCAGCGTTGAACTGCGCGGAGATGTGATGGGTAAGGCCTTCTTTACTAATCATGTTGGCGTCCTTGGAGCGTCCGGTAAGGTGCGGTGGACCGCAGCGTCAGTTCAGTGAGCAACAACAGCTTCCTAGCCGTAGCGACCCGTGATGTAGTCTTCGGTCTGCTTCTTCGCCGGATTGGTGAACAGGGTGTCGGTGTCGCCGAATTCCACCAGTTTGCCCATGTACATGAACGCTGTGTAATCGGAAACCCGCGCGGCCTGTTGCATGTTGTGGGTCACGATGACGATGGTGAACTTCGATTTCAGTTCGTAGATCAGCTCTTCGACTTTCAGCGTGGAAATCGGGTCGAGTGCCGAGCACGGTTCGTCGAGCAGCAGCACTTCCGGCTCCACGGCGATGGTGCGAGCGATCACCAGACGTTGTTGCTGACCACCGGACAGGCCAAGTGCCGACTCGTGCAGACGGTCTTTGACTTCGTCCCACAGCGCCGCGCCTTTCAACGCCCACTCGACGGCTTCGTCGAGGATGCGTTTCTTGTTGATGCCCTGGATGCGCAGGCCGTAGACCACGTTCTCGTAGATGGTTTTCGGGAACGGGTTGGGCTTCTGGAACACCATGCCAACACGACGACGCAGCTCGGCCACGTCTTCGCCCTTGCGGTAGATGTTGTTGCCGTACAGGTTGATCGCGCCTTCGACTCGGCAGCCATCCACCAGGTCGTTCATGCGGTTGAAGGTGCGCAGCAGCGTGGACTTGCCGCAGCCGGACGGGCCGATGAAGGCGGTCACGCGCTGTTTCGGGATGTTCATGCTGACGTCGTACAGCGCTTGTTTGTCGCCGTAGAACAGGCTCAGGCCCGGCACTTCAATCGCGACGGTTTCCTGTTCAAGGCTCAAGCTCTGTTTGTCGCGGCCCAGGGCCGACATGTTGATGCCGTGGGTATGTGCTTCGTGCTGCATGGGAGGCTCCCTGTGCTAACAAATTCGGTTCGG